>Ga0315273_10003494_pt1 | contig 18967 bp, 27 predicted proteins | sample YL17G02_0_MG_FD_205753 | JGI IMG/M metagenome (GOLD analysis project Ga0315273, IMG submission 205753) | Sediment microbial communities from Yellowstone Lake, YNP, Wyoming, USA - YL17G02_0 | ecosystem: Environmental > Aquatic > Freshwater > Lake > Sediment | place: USA: Wyoming | collected...
GCGCTTATATAAACACGCTTTCCTGATTTTATAAAGTTTTATTAATTGTCCTTAATTATTTTGAATATGAATAAAAAGGGGGAGATATTGGTTGGAAATGTTGTTTTTATTATCCTGAATGTTATTTATCTTTCAATATTAGTTATCTTTTTATATACTCAAGGAAGCGGGGTTAAAATAGTAGAAGAAACTTATGCAAAAGAAATAGCTTTATTAGTTGATTATAGCCAGCCTGGAATGTTTTTTTATCTGGATATGGGAAAAGCATATGATATTGCAGAGGAGAGAAATGTTGATTTTGATAAAATTGTTTCAAAAGATGAAAATTTAATCACAGTTACTTTGGATAGTTCTAATAATAGAAAAGGATATTCTTATTCTTTTTTTAATAATGTTAATGTTGTAATTACCCCACAAAAAGAAAAGAAAATTTATGTATTTTCAATAGAGGAAAAATGAATAATAAAGGCACTGAACAAATCATATCAGTATATTGGTTTGCAATATTAATTATTGTAGCTGTAGGAATCTCTGCAATGGTGTTTACTTTTTATGACCATCCTTATGATGTAAGGGAATTAGAAGCAGATATTTTAATGAATAAAGTTGCTGACTGCATTTCAGAGCACGGGGTAATAAAAAAAGAGATAATCAATGATAAGGGAGAATTTCAAAGAGATTTTGACATGGAAGAATTATGCAATTTTAATTTCAAAGCTCCTGATTTTTCATCAGAGATTCATGGGCAGTATTATGTGCTAATTACCTTTAATGACCCTAATGGGAATTTTTTATTTGATAAAGAAGGCGGGGATAATTATATGAGAACTCTTTGCTTTGCAAAAGAAAAAATAGCTGAGGGAGTAACTCTTCCAGGATGTGCAAAAGCAGGGTTATTCGCAGTTGATTTAACTGGAAAACAATATTCCATTGAGATATTATCTGGAGTTTTAAAAACAACAAAAAATGTGCGGGTATAATTTTTATAATAAAAGAGCAGAGATTGGAACAACAATGACTTGGGTAATTGCAACTATTATAATTGTGATTATGCTCCTGATTTTTCTTTTAGGAGCTTCTTTGCTTGCAAAGTTAAAAAAAACAGAGGTTGCTGGAGGCAATTTATTTGTTACTTCTGATTATATGAGAACTGACAAATGGCTTAATACTAAAACTGCAATGGCTTACTTGATAACTTCGAATAAAGGAAGTGTTGAAAACTGGGCAGAAAAAAATAAAATAGACTTAGAGGAGTATGTAAAATGAATAATCAAGGAGATGTAACAGTGACTATGTTAGTAATTGGAGTTTTTGCAGTCTGCACTCTTGCACTACTTAGTTTTTTTCAGTCAAGTGTTGAGGTTAGAAATTCCTTAGTCGGATTGAATTTAGTTGAAAAAATGAATTCAGACATTGAAGCACATAGTTTTGCTGAGAAAGTTGGTTTAAAGAATCCCCCTGAAGTCAAGACAGATGTTGGAGGAGCATATTTTTCAGAAGAAAAAAAGACGATTACTGGATTTTGGCGGTGGAAAGAGGAAAAAACTCTATTTTATCTTAAATATTATATCAAATAAAAACCTTTTTAAAGACAACAAACTATAATCTAATATGGAAAACAAAAGAGGACAAGGATTATCTACTAATGCAATAATCTTAATTATCTTGGGTGTTGCAATCTTAGTAATTTTAATAATTGGATTTACAATTGGATGGGGGACTTTGGTTCCTTTTTTAAGAAGCGATAATATTGATACTGTTGTTAAGTCATGTGAAACCTCTTGCTCAACACAATCTACATTTTCATATTGCTCTAAGGTAAATGAGCTTAAATCAGAGGGTGAAGAAGTAGATACAACTTGTTATTTATTAGAGAAAGTAGATAAATTCAGCAAATATGGATTACAGCCATGTTCATTAGATTGCAGGGCATTAAGTGCTTGTGCAGATATTAGTTATACAATAAATAATCAGCAGACTAAGGCAAGCATAAAGGCTAGTGCATGTAATGCAACTGAATTAGATGTTACTAATTTGGCAACTGATGCTATCCCTGCTTCAAAGTGTTGTATAGTTAAATAAAATACTTCTTAAAAATGGCACACGCTGATGCAGAAAGACGAAATAAGCGAAAAGATAAGCGTAGAGAAAAGAAAAAGCATCCATACAGGCTTGGTGGCGGAAAAAGAAGCATGAATCTATGTCCGTGCTGTTCTAAGTAATTATCACCTCTTTTTGATTTTAAGGCAAGTAAGTTGATTGAGAAATCTTTTAAACTTGTTTTATTTCTTAAATAGATGATTGAAACCATTTTCTTATTGTCATTGGCATTAATTTGGATTGTATTTGCAACTGTACAGGATTTAAGAAATAGGGAAGTAGCAAATTGGCTTAATTTCTCTTTGATTGTCTTTGCTATTGGATTCAGATTCTTTTATGGGCTTTTTTCAGGCAATGGGTTTGAATTACTTTATCAGGGACTGATTGGATTTGGAATCTTCTTTGTTTTAGGAAATTTATTTTATTATGGAAGGATTTTTGCAGGAGGAGATGCAAAATTGCTCATGGCATTAGGAACAATACTTCCTTTATCTGAGAGTTTTTTAATTAATGCTAGGTATTTCTTTTCTTTTCTTATTTTATTCCTTGTTTCAGGAGCTATTTATGGAATGATTTGGAGTGTTGTTTTGGCTGTGAAAAATTATAAGGAATTCAAAAAAGAATTCCCAAGACAATTTAAAAAATTAAAAATAATCTCTATCTTTTTGCTTGCTGCTGGGGTATTTTTATTGATTCTGGCTTTTTATCTCGGAAGTTTATTCCTTTACTTTTCATTGCTTTGCTTTGCTTTTCCATTGCTTTTGATATATTCAAAAACTATTGATGAAGCATGTATGGTTAAGAATGTTCATGTGAAATTACTCACAGAAGGAGATTGGCTTTACAATGACATTAAAGTCGGAAATAAAACAATTAAAACTAACTGGGATGGATTAAGCAACAAGGAAATCGCGCTTATCAGAAAGAAATACAAAACAATCAAGATAAAACAAGGAATACCTTTTGTTCCTGTATTTTTAATAGCTTTTATAATATTTTCTTATGGAATTCTTTTTGGAAGCCAAATTTCTTTTTTCTCTGGTTTTTTTTCGTGAGTTTGAATTCTCTTTTTACTTGGTTTTTTCTTTGGCTTTAGTTTTGAAGGTTTCCTTATTTTCTTCTCGAGTTTTTTCCTTAGTTTTTCGAGTTCTTCCTTTTTCATACTTATTCTTGGAGAAGAAAGGCTTTCGTCTTCATAAACTGGAAGAATATTAATTATCTCATGCCCTAAGACATTGGAAAATAACATCTTTACTTCTTTTGGCTTAAATTTTGTCTTGATTTTTCTAGATATTTTCTTTGCAAGAGCAAATACTTGCTGTGGAAACTTGTCTTCAGATTCAACATGTTTTTTAGGAATAATCAATGCATGTCCCTTGGATATGGGGTTTATTTCAAGGATTGCAACTGCTTCTTTATTCTCATCTATTTCATAAGATGGAATTTCCCTTTTTATTATTGAGCAAAAAATGCATTTTTGCTTTGGAGTTTCTTGGGAAATCATTTTGTTTTGAATCAGGAATTCCTCTAATTGCTTATGGTTCATATTTTCAATCTGGCTTATTGCAATTGCTTTTTTATCTTCTGGAAATGTAGAACTAATATGATGAATCAGCTTTTCTTTTATTGCTTTAATTTGTTCTTCTGGAAGCATATTCTTATAATTCTTTTTATGTTTATATTATTATCTGTATAAAATTTTATAAAGGACAGTTCGCTATTTAAAGTATAAAAAAATGGTGAAAATATTAAACTTTATTTTTGGGAGTGTGCTTGTTCTTATTGGGCTTAATTCTCTGCTGGGGTTAATCACAGAGCCGGATTATATGCTTTTTATTATAGGCGGTATTGGAGCAATAATAATGTTTGTTCCTATAAGTTCAGATAGGAAATTTTTTAAATTTGTAAGAAGATGGATTTTCGGGGGTTTTTTAGTTTTATCTGCATTTCTTAATTTTGTTGGAGGCATTCCTTATTTGGAACTTATTCAATATGGAAACTGGTTTGCTGGATTAATAATAATCTTTATTGGAGCAATTTACTTTCTTTCTGCATTTGAAAGAACAGCAGGGTATCAAATACAAACTTGATTTAGAATTCTACTCACTTATCCAAATGCTCGTCTCATATCAATTACTTGGACTGAGCTGACATTTTGCACTTTTTTTAATTTTTCTTCTATAGGTTCAAGTTCCAAACTCTCGTCAAGTGCAAAGCCTATGATTATTGCTTTTAATCCAAAAGCAATTGGTTCTTCTTTTATACTGTCCACTTTTCCTTTGCCTTTTTCAATTATCTTCTTGGATTTATTTTTTATCTCTTCCAATTCCGTATCTGGAGATTCTGGCATGATTTTTAGTGTTATTAGCGCTGTTCCCATATTCTAATTCTTGATTTAGTCTTTATAAGGTTTTTTATAAAGTCAGGAATAACAATACTTAAAAATGCAGGAAATTTTTATGAAATATGATTGACGGAAATTATGAAAAAATTCTTGACAGGATTTCAAAGGCATCTGGCTTGCCAAGAGAGGAAATAGAAAGAAAGGTTGAAGCAAAGATTGCAAAACTTTCTGGATTAATCAGCAAGGAAGGCGCAGCACAAGTCGTGAGTGCAGAACTTGGAATTAATTTTGACAATGAAAAATTCAAGATTGATGAATTACTCCCAGGAATGAGAAAGGTTAATGTTATTGGAAAAATTATTAATGTGTTTCCTATCCGAACCTTTGAAAGACAAGGCAAGCAAAACAAAGTAGCTAATTTTGTTATTGCAGACAGTACCTCAAATATTAAGGTTGTTTTATGGGATACTAATCATATTGACCTTCTTGAAAAAGGAATTTTAAAAGAAGGAAGTATTGTTGAAATAGGCAGCGGGAGCATGAGAGACAATGAAATCCATTTAGGCAGTTTTTCAGAGTTAAAATCAAGCCAGGAGCAGATGAATGAAGTAAGAACCGAAAAAATCGTCAGGGAGAAATCAATTTCTGATTTCAAGACAATGGATAATGCAAGCATACGGGCATTTATTGTGCAGGCATTTGAACCAAAGGTTTTTCATGTTTGTTCTGAATGTAAGAAAAAGGTTAATGCAGACGGTGATGGATTTATATGCGCAGAGCATGGAAAAGTTCTTCCAGAGAAAAGAGCATTGGTTAATTTAGTATTGGATGATGGAACTGAAACAGTAAGGGCGGTTTTATTTCATGAAAAATTAAAGAGCATTGGATTAACTGCATTAGATGATACAAACCTGTTAATACAACAAAAACAAAACTTGCTTGGAAAGGAAATGATTTTTTCTGGAACAGTGAGAACCAATAAGTTCTTTAATAATCAGGAGTTTATAATTGATTCAGTTAAGGAATTGAACCTTGATGAAATATTAAACAACCTTGAAAAATAGAGATGCTAATTAAGACTCATTTGGTGGTAACACTTTTTTTAGTTTTGTTATTAATGCCTTATGTTGCCTATCCTGTTTGGTTTTTGGCAATTGCTTTGATTGCAACTTTTATTCCAGATATTGACAGCAAGAATTCCAAGATAGGGCACTATTGGTTTTTTAGGCCATTGCAATGGCTTTCAAGGCATAGAGGAATGGCGCATAGCTTTACCTTTCTTCTTTTATTGACTTTGGCATTTTCACTTTTTATTCCAATACTTGCTTTGCCTTTTTTTGTAGGTTATGGTTGCCATCTTTTCTCTGACAGCTTTACAATTGAAGGAATCAAGCCGTTTTATCCAAGCAAGAAAATGTCCTGCGGGAATGTGGTTACTGGCAGTCTTTCAGAGACAAATATCTTTGTGTTTTTCTTGATTGCAGATGTAGTAATCTTTATTGTGAATCCTTTTGTTATATTCTAATATATGTCTGATAGGCAAATAATCTTTATATACTAAACACTTTTTGCTTTATTATGAGCAAGAAAGAAGGAGAAGAAACAACAGAAACTGTTCCTGAGGAAGTAAAAAAAGAACCTAAATTAACTGATTTGCCAGGCATTGGGCCTGCTGTTGCAGCCAAGCTTGAAGCATCTGGGGTTTTTGATTTAATGTCTTTGGCTGTGATGTCTCCAAATACTCTTGCTGATACTGCTGGAGTTGGAAGTGCTGTGGCAAGAAAAGCAATACAAGCAGCGAGAAATCTTTTGGATTTGGGCTTTCAAGACGGAGTAGAATATGCACAAAGACGAGAGAATATTGTTAATATTACAACAGGAAGTAAAAATTTAAATGACCTCCTGGGTGGAAAAGGGATTGAATCTAAAGCCATAACAGAAGCTTTTGGAGCTTATGGCTCTGGAAAAACTCAGCTGGGATTATGCCTGGCTGTTTATACTCAACTGCCAACAGAGACTGGGGGAGCAAATGGAAAGGCTGTTTTTATAGATACTGAGGGAACATTCAGGCCTTCTAGGATAAAGCAAATCGCAGAAGGATTAGGTGCTAATCCAGAGAAAGTTTTGAAAAATATTTTTGTAGCAAGGGCATTTAATTCTGACCATCAAATACTTCTTTTAGAGAAAGTAGGAGAAATGATTAAAAAAGGAGAACCAATAAAATTAGTTATAATTGATTCATTGACTGCTCATTTTAGGGCAGAATTTTCTGGAAGAGGGCAATTAGCAGACAGGCAGCAGAAACTTAACAGATATCTACATGACTTAATGAAATTAGCAGAGACTTATAATTTAGCAGTTTATGTAACTAATCAGGTAATGGCTAATCCTGCACAAATGTTTGGAGATCCAACAGTAGCTATTGGAGGGAATATTGTCGGGCATGCATCAACTTTCAGGATTTATTTAAGAAGAGGAAAAAAAGGCAGCAGAGTCGCTAAAATGATTGATTCTCCTAATTTGCCTGAAAATGAAGCAGTCTTTTTTCTGCATGAAAAAGGACTTAGTGATGAAGAACCTCCTGCTTAAAGCAGTTCATGAGGCTCGTAGACACAGTCACTCACCTGAAGAACCTACAGAATAAATTGATTATATCTCTTTAGTCAAATGACTATGCTCGATTTGACTTTGTATTGCAATAAATTGAACAAACTTCAGGATTTATGTTATTAACAGAATTAAATTATTGCAGCAATTCTCCGCTGTAAATCATAAGAGAAGCAGTGCCTTCTTTAATCTGCCATGGCCATATTACTGCGACAATAATTTCATTTTCATTCCTTGAAATAAACATTGGCTGGTCTATTTCACGAACTTTTTGATATGGATGATAACCTTCCCATTGGACCATTATTTTTTTAAGATTTTGAGGAGTTGGCTCAAATTCTTCAATGAACTCATCAAAATAGCCTAAAAGAATGCTTTTTGCTTCTTCTATAGTAGGGCTTTTCCTAAATCCTATTTTTGCATGGCCAACCCAGATATTACAGTTTTCAGTCAAGTCATTTTTTAGCCTAAAGAGATTGATTAATTCCTGAAGCTTTTCTTGTTCCATGTTTTAAAAAGTGTTTTTTGGTATATAAAGATTGATTGTCTAAAAAAAGACTATTCTACAATTTCTTCTTGCTTAAACCATAGTAAAATCTCTTTTTTTGCATTTTCTTCTGAATCAGAACAGTGAATCACATTTTCAAAAACTTTTGTTTCACTGTGAATTCTCCCATATCTTCCTCTTATTGAAGTTGGGGAGGCTTTTTCAGGATTTGTTTCACCTGCAATTGTCCTTACCTTTTGCACTGCATCCTCCCCCTTATAGACTAATGCTAAAATCCTGTCTGTATGGAACTTTCCTTGGAGATAATTTAGCACTTCTTCAAAAACTTTTTTGCCTTTTTCTTCTCCAAATTTATTAATCAGGCCTGGAAGAAGCTGGGAATAGTGTTTTTCTGCAAATTCTCTGGTTACTTTTACTACTTTTGCAGCTACTATCTTTAGTTTTGTTTCTGATAAAGCAGTTATAATATTTCCAGTAAGACTTTTTAATAATCCATCTGGCTTGATTATCACCAATGTTTTTGCTCCATTATCAAATTTTTATTCTAATAAGTTTTTAAACTTAACTTCTTTGGATTTTTTATGGACAAGGATTGGATGATTGCTGATTTGCATATACACTCTAGGTTTTCAAGAGCCTGCAGCAAGGACTTAAATTTTGAAAATCTTGTGAAATGGGCTAGAATTAAAGGAATAAATCTTTTAGGAACAGGGGATTTTACTCATCCAATATGGATTAAGGAAATCAAGGACAATCTAATAGAGAAAAAAGGACTTTATTATTATAATAATTTCCCATTTATTATTTCTGGTGAGATTTCATTGATTTATACTCAAGGACGAGGGAGAAAGGTTCATCTTGTTATTTTAGTTCCTAATATTGAAACTGCTGAGAAAATTAATTCTTATCTTGATAAAAAAGGAAGAAGAGATTATGATGGAAGACCAATCTTCAAAATATCCTGCGAGCAGTTTGTTAGGGACATGATTGAAATTTCAAAAGACATTGAAATCATCCCTGCACATGCATGGACTCCTTATTTTGGAGTTTTTGGAAGTATGTCTGGTTTTGATTCTTTAAAAGAAGCATTTGGAAGCGAGTTAGGGAATATTCATGCAATTGAAACTGGAATATCCTCTGATCCAGCAATGAATTGGAAAATAAAAAGTCTGGCTGACAAATCCATTGTAAGCTTTTCTGACAGCCATAGCTTTTGGCCGTTTAGATTGGGGAGAGAGGCAACTATTTTCAAAAAAACAGACTCATACCATGAAATTTTAAGGCAAATAAGGGAAAATGATTTTATTGCTACTATAGAAACTGATCCTGCTTATGGAAAATATCACTATGATGGGCATAGATTATGCAATTTTTCCTGCTCTCCAGAGAAGACAAAAGAAATCCAAGGGATATGCTCTGTTTGTGGAAAAAAACTTACTATTGGAGTGGAATACAGAGTTAATGATTTGGCAGATACAGACATAAAGCCAGAAAAAGCAAAAAAATACTATACCTTGCTGCCTCTGCATGAAATAATTTCTTTGGCATTGGGAATAGGAATGCAAAGCAAAAAAGTCTGGGATGTTTATTCTCCCCTTATCAGTGTTTTTGGCAATGAATTTGAGATTCTTTTAAATGCACCTAAGAATAAATTAATTGAAAGCGGAATTAATGAAAAACTTACTGAACTTATTTTAAAGAATAGAGAAGGAAAAATAAAAGTTATACCTGGGTTTGACGGGGAATATGGCAAAGCAATTTTAGATGAAAAGCAAGTTACTTTATTTTAGTATTTGATGGAACATCTTTTATTTTGATAAATTTATAATGAGCCTCTGAGCATGGTTTATTGCATTTTGGGCATATTTCTTTTAATGTATAAGCTGAGCACTCTGGGCACTTTTTGAGTTTCATTGAAGATTTAAGATATATTCCTTAAGTGCAGGATGGAAGGATGTTGTAAAGTATTTTTCAAGTTCTTCTGGAGACACCCATTTTAATTCAACCAAATCATCGCCGGGATTTTCCTTTCCTCCAGTAACCTCGCAAAGATAATAAATTGCCAAAAGCTCTCTTTTTTCCGGATAAGTCTTTGCAAAAACAGCACCCAAATTTTCAACATCATAGCCTGTTTTTAGCTTTACTTTTTTCTTCAGGCATTTGTCAATATCTTCAGAATGATTTGGCTTTCCTCCTGGAAAACACCATGTAAGATTTTTAACATTAGGATCATTTTCTCTTTTTCCAATAAGTATCTTCTTTTTTCTTGGGTCAAACACTATTGCCAGAAGCACATTTTCAAAAAATTGGGATTTTTCTGAAATTTTTTCTTTCATATTAATACGCTCCATTAATGCTTTTTAAGGTTTTTGATTCTCTAAAAAGTTGTAATTTATTCTTGAATTCCATAGACTGTGAGAACTTTTGATTATAAAAAGGGGTGTAGTCTTTTTTAAGACTATTTGACACTGAATTGCACATTGTCTTTTTTCGCTTTCTCAGAAATTGTTTTGAGTATGTTTTGTATCTTGTTGTCTGTTTTTTTTAAGTCCTCTGATTCTGCTTTAATTATGAATTTTCCTGCTGAAATGTATTTTATCTCTGCATCTTTTATATCGCCGAGAATTTCCTTGATTAAGGTTATTCCATTTGGATTTGCTGATTTTAACATAAACTCTTTTTTTAAAATTGCTTTCTTTTTTTTCTGGTTTCTTAGAATGTCCAGGATTTTTTCAGCCTCTTTTTTGTTGATTATGCCTTCAAACTGAGTCGGATTTTTCTTTGCTTCCTCAAAAAAATCATAAATTGTTTTATTCTTTTGAATTTCCTTTAATATTTCTGGAGTTTTATCTCCAAGAATACTTTTCAAGATGCTTATATAACTTCTTTCTTCACTGCAACGCTCTAAAACTTCTTTTCTTTCCTTTTGGCTTACTCTCCTTAAAGACAAGTCGATACGATCCCCGCTAATTCTTAATACCTTGCAAACAATTTTCTTTTTTGGGACTACATAGTCTCTTATATTCCTTATTCTTCCAGGAGCAATTTCGCTCATTACTATGCTTCCATCTGTTTCTTTTCCTAGGTTTTCTATTTTTACAAATACAACAGTATTTTCAATTCTTTCCACAGTGCATAGCACAACATCGCCAACTTCTATGTCCATAGAAATAGTAAAAATAAAGAGGTTTTAAATCTTCCTTTAAGATAGTTATATTTTAACAAGTTCAATTTCCAGCTGTTTTTTCAACAGACTCAGGAATTCTTCTTCTTTATTTTGTGGAACCATGCATCCAGCTGCAAATTCGTGCCCTCCAACTTCTCCACCGGTTTTATTTATCACGTGATTAAGTATTTCTCTTACATTTCTTCCGCTTCTTCCAACACTTCTTGCAGAAATTTTTATTTTGTCATCGTAATATGCCATTCCAATCAAAATTGTTCCATTTTCATAGATTAATGAATTTGATAGTATACTCATTGTTGTTCCAATTATTGTGTCTTCAATTTCATCTTTTGCATTTATTATTATAAATCCATTGCCTTGTATTTTTTGACTATCTGATGCAAATTTAAGTGCAGATACTATTCTTTGACGATATCTGACGTGAATTGCCTCTGCTTTTTTGCTGGCTTTTTGAATTTCCATGCATAGTTGAAGGGCAATGTCACTTTCCCCAAGCCTTGAGCAGGCATTTATTTTTGCACTTAATTCCCTAGCATCTTCTAATTTACTGTACATTTTTATCAGGAAAATGTCTCCGATTATTTCCTTGTTGTTTGCCTTTGGATTTCTCAGCATGATTGCAGTCACTAATTTTGCCATTTCTTCTTCACTTAGTTCAATCAGGCTGGGGTAGCCATTATTTCCTTGATTTAATCCAGTCTCCCTTAATAATTCAAGAACACCTTTTACATTTCCAGTGACTCCAGGTATATATGGATTTGAAGAGAATTCAAGAGTTCTATTTAATGGACGAGTTGATGGATATATCAAAAGCCCTCTTTTTTTCTGAACTTCGCCATCTTGTAAAATATTATGATTTATTTTTTCAATTTCATCATCTAAACAATCCCCAATCATTCCGAGAACTGCTAACTTCGCATATTTCTTATTCGCGGGATTTATTTCCTTGCAAAATAAATAAGTTAGTCCAGAAGAGCTTATTTTTTGTTTTTCATGCAGCTCTGGATTTATAATACTAACATTTTCAGGAATTTTTTGGATTATTTCATGGTGATCTATTATGAAAACATCTTTTAGTTTGGAATTTGCAATCTCATCAAGGCTTCCAGAAGCCAAGTCCAGAAACAGGATTATTTTGTCTAATGGAAGACTATTTATGAAATTTTCTTCCAGTCTTTTGACAATCCTGACTGTAAATTTTTTATCCATAATTTTCAATGCTTTAATCATTATTGAAGCAGAACTTATTCCATCTGTATCAAAGTGGCTGATTACTTCCAATGGCATGTTTTTGGTTTTTTCTAGAAATATTTCGGCAATTCTTGCTATTTCGGATTCTAATCTCCTCTTTTCCATTTTTAAACAGATTTTATAAAAAAGAAAAATTGCTTTATATTATTTTATTGCTACTTTGAAGTACTTTTTTATCCTTCTAAGCTGAGAATAAATTCTATCTCTATCTCTCATAGATTTTTTATCCTGCTTGTGCCTTTCAAAATGTTTTGTTACCTTTCCCAATTTTTCTTCGGTGTTCTTTATCTCAGGAATTACATACTTCCCTTTTTCTTTGAGTATTTCGGATATTTTTTTGTTATATTCTTGCGGGTGTATTCCTTCTCTTCTTAAGGATTCGCCAATTTTTTCAGAAGTCATGCCCTTTCCTGCAAGTTCAATTACTTTTTCTTCAAATTCTTGCTGAGAGAGCTTTTTTGGCTTTTCTTCTTTTACTATTTTTTCAACTGCTTCTTCCTTGGCTTTTTCAGCTTCCTCAACTTTTTCTTCTGTTTTCTTTTTAGGCATTTTAATAAACTGTAAGTATGTCTTTTAAATCTTACTATAACTATCTAGTAAGTTATTTAAACATTTAATTACTCATATTGAAATGGGCAAGATTATTGGTATTATGAGCCTAAAAGGAGGGGTTGGAAAAACTTCTGTTGTTTCTTCCTTAGGTGCTGCACTTGCAGAGCTTGGAAAAAAGGTATTATTAGTAGATGCTAATTTCAATGCGCCTAACTTAGGGATTCATTTTAATATAATCGACCCAGAAGTAACTTTGCATGATGTGATGGCAAGGAAGACAAATATTGATGATGCTATTTATGCTGTTGGAGACTTGGATGTTATGCCTGCATCGATATTTACTAATCAAAAGATTAATCTGCTTAAATTAAAAGATAAAATCAGGCCATTAAAGAAAAGGTATGATATTATTCTGTTGGATTCCCCTCCGTCCTTGGGAGAAGATGGCTTGGCAACATTATATGCTGCAGATGAACTTTTTTTTGTAACAACACCAGACCATGCAACATTGAGCAATACATTAAAAACAATTAATAGAGCTGTTGAAAGAGGAAATACAGTCAATGGGATTATATTAAATAAAGTTCATGACAAGGATTTTGAGCTTACTTTAGAACAAATTGAAGATACTACAAATACCCCAATCCTTGCAGTGATTCCATATGAAATTGAAGTTTTGGAAGCGCAATCTAATTTTGTTCCATCTACTCAATGGAGTCCAGGTTCAAAAGGAAGTCAGGAATTCAAAAAACTTGCAGCTACTTTAGTTGGACAAGAGTATAAAACATTTGATTGGAGACGGCTTTTAGGATTAACCCCAAAAAAGCAGGAAGTTAATAGAAAATTGTTATATGAACGTGTGTTTAAGTAGGTAGTTTTATAAATTATTAGAGAATTGTTTCTTTATAGCCCCTTAAGATAGCGGTCAAATCTGCAAGCCTTTGAAGCTTGTAACCCAGGTTCGAATCCTGGAGGGGCTATAGGATTAATGCTTGTATCTTCCACTAATTTTTTCTTAAAAAATTTGGCTTCAGTGTTTATATCTGCCTCTTTTTTCCACTGCTTTTAGTCTTTCAAGAACATCTTTTTTGCTGTAGGCTTTTTCAAACTCCTTGAATAATTCTTTCCAATGATTAAAGTGACGAGCTTCTAATGCTTCTTTGAGAACATGAATATCCACTGCCTTGTCTTCGAGCTTTGAGCTTATGAATCCCAAGCCAAAGTCAATAAAAAATATCTCGCTGTTTTTGAAAATCATATTGCTTGTTGTTAAGTCTCCATGAATTATATTCGCATCATGAAGTTTTGCAATTGCTTTCCCAATCTCTTTAAGAATATTCTTTTGCTCTTCTAAAGGAAAATTATCCAATTCATCTGAGAGTTTTATCCCATCAATAAAATCCATTGAGATTTCTTTTGTTTTCTCATTTTCTTTTATATTCCCAGGGATTGCTATTATTTCTGAGGCTTTTTTCAGAAGCTTTGCTTCTCCACGAGTTCTTGATTTTCTTATTTTTTCGTCAAGTTCTGGAATTCTGTAGGATTTTTTCACTCTTTTCTTGATGACTTTATCATTCTCTTGGTAGATTATTGCCTCTGCGCCTTGCGAGAGAACCCTTTGATTTCTCTCGCGCTCTTTCCTCGAAGCACTGAAAGGCGACTTTTTTTCTTTGCCTCCTTCCAAAGTCACGTGAATTATTTTTTCCATATTAGAATTAAAATTTCATGAATTTCTTTTTGCCGAACTTTTTCATTAATTTTTGCATTTGCTGAGGAGACATTCCTTGGGACATGTCACCCATGCCTGATTGAATTAAATCTTTAAGCATCTTGTATTGTTTTAACAATGATTTTACATCTGTGTTGTTAACCCCTGCTCCTTTTGCAACCCTTGCAATTCTTGATGGCTGTTTCTCAAAAATATCTGCATCTTCCTTTTCTTCTTTTGTCATGGATTTAATAATATGCTCCCATTTTGCAATCTTTGCTTGCTGGGATTCAAGAGCATTTTCAGGAATCTTGGCTTTTCCAAGTCCTGGGATTAATGATCTTATTTTATCCAATCCTCCTAATTGGTTCATTGATTTTACCTGTTCAATAACATCCTCGAGGCTTATTTTTCCAGCCTCCATTTTCTTTTGAATCTCTTCCTGCTCTTTTTCTCCTGTGACTGAACGAATCTTTTCTATTAATGTTGTTAGATCACCCATACCTAATAATCTCGATAAAAAAGATTCAGGGATGAATTCTTCAATGTCATTAATCTTTTCTCCAGTTGTTATAAAATATACTGGCGCATTTGTTTCAGCACATGCTGTTAATGAACCTCCTCCCTTTGCTGTTGAGTCCATTCTTGTTATTATTACCCCAGAAATATCAAGGGCTTTTTTGAAGTCCTCTGCTTGCTGCTTTGCAGCCTGCCCAATATCTGCAGGCATAACCAAAATTGTTTCAGTTGGTTTAACATCTTTTCCAAGGGATTTTATTTCACTAACTAATTCTTTGTCAAGATTATGCCTTCCTGCCGTGTCAATCAGAAGCAGATTATATTCCTTTAATTCTTTTGATTTTTCAAACTTTTTCCAAGTTTTTATTGCATTATTCTCATCCATGTCAACAAACACAGCAAGATTGTTTTTTTTGCCTAACTGTATTAATTGCTCTTTTGCTGCTGGACGATGAACATCTAATCCTACAAGCGCAACTTTATTTCCACGTTTTGCATAATAATTTCCAAGCTTGGCAATTGTTGTTGTTTTTCCTGCACCATAAAGTCCAAGAAGCATTATCTTATTCTGGGTTTTTTTTAGCTTTAACTGCTTTCTTTCCCCAAGAATGCTTACTAATTCATCATGAAGCAATTTGATTATATGCTCTTTTTTCTCAATTCCTTTTATTCTTTCATCAAAGGCAGCCTTTTTTATTTTATCACTTAATTGCTTTACTAGTTGAATATTCACATCTGCTTCAATAAGAGCTCTTTGCAAGTCTCTTACGATTGAATCAACGAGATTTTTATCAAGGAATATAGCGTTAGCTATCTTGTCTGTTGCTTTTTTGAGCACTATCCCAAGTTTTTCTAGCATATTTTAAGAAGCATATAAGAGGTTAATAAATTTGCGGTTTACTCTTATAGACCTAATTTTTCAATAAACTTTCTTTTGTCAAAAGGCTCTATTTTGTCATATTCCTGGCCTGTTCCAAGGAATAAAATAGGTTTTTTTGTGACATAGCCAACTGAAAGAGCAGTCCCGCCTTTTTCATCTATATCTGCTTTTGTTAAAATTATTCCGTCAATTTGCACTGCCAAATCAAAGTTCTTTACTTGTTCTATGGAATCATTTCCAGTTATTGATTCACCAATGAATATTTTTGCATCTGCCTTTGTCACTTTTGCAACTTTTTCAATTTGAGCCATCAAATTTTTTGCTGTATGCATTCTTCCAGCAGTATCAATTAAAACACAGTCAATGTGATTTTTTTCAGCATATTTTATTGCATCAAAGCCAACTGCAGCAGGATCGCTTCCATAGTCATGGGAAATAACTTTTACTCCTACTTTTTCCCCATGTTCTTTTAATTGCTCAATTGAAGCTGCCCTAAATGTATCTGCTGCTGCCAAGACACATGAAATTCCCTTTTTCTTAAGCAGATATGCAATCTTTGCAATTGTGGTTGTTTTACCTGAACCATTGACTCCGCAAAAAAGCATAACATATGGCTTGTCTTTTTTATCTCTTATTCTTTCAATTAAATCAAAGGGAGTCAGGAGTATTTCTTTAATAATATCCCTAAGAGAATCTTTTATCTCAAACTCAATTTCTTTTTTAAGAAGCTCTTTGCCAACAACCTTTTCTTTTAGTTCTTTTATTACTTTTTCAGCAACTTCCAATGCCACATTATTCTCAAGCAGAAGAGTTTCAAGCTCTTCTGAGTAATCTTCAAATTCTTCTTCTGTAATCTTTACTTTTTTTATTTTTTCTATAATCTTCTGAAAAAATCCCTTTTCTTCTTCAACTTCAGGTGTTTTTTTTGATTCCGGGATTTTTTCCTTTTTCTTTTTTTCTGCTTTTTTTACTTCTAGCGTTATCTTTTTCTTTTCTTCTTTGCTTACTTCGGGCTCTTTCTCTTCCTCTTTTTTTCTGACTATTTTTTTAGCCCATTCTGCGATTTTGTCCTTTAAGAACTTAAACATTGAAAACAACCTCCAGGTTTTTTTTGATTTTCCACTTAAAATTAAAGGAAGATTTTTTTCTGCACTTTGATGAAAATCTTAGCTTAAACATATTCCAACAAGCCCTTAAATGTTTATAATTTTAACTATAACTTTTGAATGCCTTAATTAAATCATAGCAATCATTAAAAATACGAGCTTTCTTGAAAATATGATGATAACTTACAATGACATATATGAAGCTGCTAGAAAAGAGAGGTATTCTGAACAATTGCAGCCTGTGAACAAGAATTTTATCCTTGAAGTATCTAATTATCTCCAAGAAAAAAAAGAGATTGCTTCCAAAGAAGACGATGTTTTTTCTGATGTAATAATAAAGACAAAGAAACAATTAGAAAATGCAATAACCTTGTTTAAAGAATTGATGTTAAGGAGAAGAAAGAAAATACTTAATCTTGTGCTTATTGCAGCTGAAACTGGGATATCAAAGCAGGATTTTGAAAATATGCTGACTCTTGAAAAAGAAATGTTTGAAGAATTAATGAAGGGAGTAGAAGGCTCAGAAAAAAAAATAACTAAGTTGCTTAATGGCAAGGAAAAAGAGATGGAAAATAATGATTTGGTTGTCTTTAAGGAAAATGTTGGGGAATTAATGGATTTAGATGGGAGCAAACTAGGGCCATTTGAAAAAGGGCAAATAGTCAATATGTCAAAAGATATAGCAAAGATATTAGTGGAGGACAATAAAGCTGATTATGTTGTGGAATGAATTACTTATATAATAAACCTTGAAGGAAAAGTAATAGCCACATTGTAGCATTAAAAGTTCCAATTATTGTTGAGAACCATAATCCTAAGGTTAGATATGCCACTGCCATTGCATACATTCCCATTGTATTTAATAATCCTGTCTGGAAATGAATATGTGCTTTTTTATCCTTGAATCCTTTTAAGACTTGATGGACTAGTGCGTATGCAAAAATCAAGTTCACTATAGTTATAATAATATCTTGCCACATTTTTTAAAAAAAGCCTGCAACCGGATTTGAACCGGCGACCTACTGCTAGCTTGTTGGGTTTAATATGAAATATAACCTTAAATACAAGGCAGCCGCTCTGCCACTGAGCTATGCAGGCATAAAAATTATAGAGAATGTTAGTTTAAAAGAGTTTTTATTCAAAATATAGGTAATCTTTTGCATATCGAATCCCTGTTTTTTGGTTATTTTTTGCTTTATTGATTCTTAGTTTTATCTCACTTTTATTAAGTACATCTCTTATAGGCACTAAATAACCTTTTTTAGATTCATAGTCATAGAATCCAAAAATATCTACTTCCCCTAATTTATACTTTTTATTCTGCCAATTATTTGTTGATCTTAATTTACAACTTATTGCACCACATTTAATTTTTGTTGCTTTAATCTGGATTTTCATAAACTTTCCATTTTTATGAGTTAATATATCAATTGGGCTGTCTTCTTCATAAGGAAAAAAGATCTCGCAACCTTTTCTTACTAATTCGGCAGCAAATCTTAATTCAGCTTCTTTTGCTATCTGTTTACTGCTAATCATCCTATTACTAAGAGGTATTTTTATATATAGAATTATTTTAATTAGAAAATAACAAATTATTCTTTTCTTTTTTCAACCTTTAATGTTCTTATTTCACAAAGAGAAAGCGGATAGATTTTTTTCAATTTGAGGTTCAATGTCTTTTGAAGATGATTTCTTAAAATCTCATCAAATATTTCCTCTGTAGTTTTATCTTTAATGTAATCTGTTATTTCTTCTCTTGTCTTTTCCCTTAATGCTTTTCTCACTGCCCTTGAAACCTTTCGTCTTGTGATAAGGAAAGGTTTTATCCTCATCTGGGAATCTTTTGCTTCTGCAGAGAAAGAATCCTCGACGTAATTAGTTCCTTTTCTAATCATTCTTCTTAAGTAATAAGGCAATAACAGCATTTCTTTTGGAATTGAAGTTAGCTTTTCTCCTTCTTTTTTTACAACTAAGGTTAGGAGCATACTTTTTCCCCTTAATAAACGGGTTAAGTCATATTTTATGTGCTTTCCTTCAAGTGCTTCTGGTTCAAAAGCCATTAATTGAGTTTCTTTATTCAAGATAGGAATCTCAACATTAAAAAAACGTTTTTTTCTTTTTGCCTGTGCCATTTTATTCTTGTATTACTCTCCCTGCTCTTTCACCATGTTTTTGATATTTAGATTTTTTGCATTCCTGGCAGGT
>Ga0315273_10003496_pt1 | contig 18965 bp, 17 predicted proteins | sample YL17G02_0_MG_FD_205753 | JGI IMG/M metagenome (GOLD analysis project Ga0315273, IMG submission 205753) | Sediment microbial communities from Yellowstone Lake, YNP, Wyoming, USA - YL17G02_0 | ecosystem: Environmental > Aquatic > Freshwater > Lake > Sediment | place: USA: Wyoming | collected...
TGAACCGCTCGACCACTTTCAACGAGAACCTGAGCGGCCTGATGGGCGTGGCCGGCTGGGACGCGGCCAACAACCGCCCCAAGTACTCGGTGCCGACGTCGCTGCCGGCCCGGGACCGCGTCAGCGTAGGCTCCTCGCGGTGGCGCATTCAGCTGGGCCTGAAGTACGTCTGGTAAGAAAGACGGTCGGACGGTCGGACGGTCGGATGGTCAGATGGAAGGAAGGCCGCCCCCACGGGAGGCCTTCTAGTCTTCTGACCGTCTGACCGCCTGACTGTCTGACCATCTGACCATCTGACCATCTGACCGTCTGACCATCTGACCGTCTGACCATCTGACCGTCTGACCGCCTGACCGTCTGACCATCTGACCGTCCGTCTACGTGCGCACCTTCCATAGCAGCACCAGCCCCACCAGCAGGAAGAACAGGTTGGGGGCCCAGGCCGCCGCCACGGGGTCCATCAGCCCGCTGGCGCCGATGGCGCGGGTCAGGTTGATCAGCAGCAGGTAGGCGATGGTGGTGCCGAGGCTGATCGCCACACCGACCGCGGCGCCCGCCCGGGGAGCGGTCATCGCCAGCGGGGCCCCGAACAGGGCGATCACGAAGCAGGTTGCCGGGACCGCGATCTTGAGGGCCAGGTCCACCGACAGCTTCCGCACGTCGTTGCCCGATCGCCGCATCACGCCGATGTAGTCGCGCAGTTCGCGGTAGTCCATCTCGGAGGGGTTCTTGGCCTCGACCAGCAGGTCGCGCGGCCGCTGGGTGAGCGCCTTGAGTCGCATCCGACGGAACTGGAAGGTGGCCAGCGCCGTCGAGTCGCCGAGGATGTGGCTCGATCCGTTGAAGAACCGCCACCGCCCCGCCAGGGTGTCCACGTACACGACGCTGTCGGCCACGATGGCCAGGGTGGGGAAGGCGCCCTTTCCCTCCCGCTCGAACACCACGTTCTCCATCCGCTTCTGCTTGGTCTCCAGCATCCGGATCGCGTAGACCCAGTTGCCGTCGCCGCGATACACGAAATTGTACCGGGTGGTGATTCCGCTGGCCCGCTTCTCCTTCTGGATCTCCAGGGCCCGCGCCGACGCCCGGGTCGAGATCTCGCTGACCAGGAAGCTGAGCCCCGAGGCGAAGAGCGCCGCCACCACCAGCGGCAGGATCAGGCGGTGGAAGCTCTGTCCGCTGGCCTTGGCCGCGGTCAGCTCTGAGTTCCGGGCCAGCGGGCCCAGGGTGAAGACCGTCGCGAACAGGCACGCCGCCGGGATCATCTGCGACATGCTCTCGGGAATGACGTAGAGGTAGCTGAGGGCGATCGCTCCGGCGGTGAGGTTCCGCTCGAGCAGCTTGCCGACCTTGTCGGTGGCCTGAATGAGCACCTGGACCAGCGGAAAGCCCACCGCCGTCAGGAGGAAGATCCTGATCCACTGGCGAACCAGGTAGCGGTCGAGCAGCCGCATCAGGTCCGCCGGCGCCGGAGCCAGCCGACCAGGACGTCGCCCAGGTCGGCCAGGTCGCCGCCTCGGGAGGTCCCCATCGCGCGGCTGGCGGCCCGGATGCCCACCAGGCCGATCACGGCGATGATGACGTTGGGCGCCCACATCGCCGTCGCCGGCGTCATGATGCCGCGATCCGCGAACTCTTCGCCGGCCGTCAGGCAGATGTAGAAGAGGGTGAAGATGATCATGCTGCCGCCCAGCACCAGGCCGATCCCGCCGCGCGGAAACCGGAGCGCCAGCGCGATCCCGATGATCACGAAGTTCAGGCAGGCCAGGCTGATGGTGAACTTCTTGTGGATCTCGACGCCCAGCCGGTTGGCGGAGCGTCCATCCATCACCTGCTCGCTCCCCATCTCGGCGATGCTGCTGAGGCTGGAGAGCACCACCGGCCCGATGGCGCGAGCGGCTGGCGGGGGCACCGTTACCCCTCGGCGGCCGGCGCTGTCACCCCCTGCGGCGGTGGGATTCTGGGCCGCGGTCTGGGCCGCTGCCTTGGCCGGGAAGATGTACCGGCCCAGGAAGTCCTCGACCTCCCGCAGCCGGCCGCAATGCCGCCGGGTCTCCGGCTCCGGCACGGGATCGTCCACCGCCGCCGCAAGCCGGAGCACCGACCGCAGATCCCGGCGGGTGTACTGCTCGCGAATCCGGAAGGCGCGGAGCGCGCTCCGCTGCTGCAGGTCCCGCCGGTCGATCATCTCGCAGGTGCTGAGTTCGCGGTCACCCCGCTCGAACTGCGAGGTGCCCAATTCCAGCTTGTTGGCGACATCGCGCGCCCGGATGATGTTCTGCTCGTACACCGTCACCCGGACCGTGCCGATCTCCTCGGGCCGATACTCGTGCACCGCGCCGGAGTACAGGTGCAGCTGGAGGTCGCGTCCGTTGGCCTCGAAGAGCATGATCCCGCTGTCCGCATAGACGACCCGGCGGACGTTGGGGAGGGTGAGGTCGTAGATGGTGACGTCCCGCATCCGGCCCGTCCCGGCCTCGATCCGGCTGGCCCGGAGGAAGTAGTCGGTGCCCTGGAGCGGGTTGAGCGCCTGCTCGCGCATCGCCAGGGTCGGCTTCTTCCGGCCGATGTCCATCTGCAGGGTCGCCAGCCGGGTATTGCTCCGGGGCAGGACCTGGTCGATGAAGAAGAAGTTGAAGCCCGACACCAGCACGCCCGCGAGGACCACCGGCCGGAGCATCTGGGCGACACTCACCCCGCTGGCCCGCATCGCCGTGATCTCGTTGTCGGCGGCCAGATGGCTGAAGCCGTACAGCACCGCCACCAGCACCGCCATCGGCAGGGTCAGCGCGATGATGAAGGGCAGGCTCAGCAGCAGCACTTCCGCGATCACGGAGGCCGACAGCCCCTTGCCCACCAGATCGCCGAACCGCTTGGCAATCTGGTTGAGGAGCAGCATGCTGGTGAGGGCGCCCAGGGCAAAGACAAAGGGCGCCGCCAGCTCCCGGAGGAGGTAGCGGGACAAGATCCGCATGATCCCAAAGGTAGCGTCTCGGGCTGCGAGTAACGAGTCACGGATTTTGGCATTAGCTTTGGCCGATGCTCTGTCGATCACTGCTGGGAATGGTCCTGCTGACGGGTGGCTGCGCTGGCTCCTCACCACTCCCGCCGCCCGAGTTCAGTGGCGATGCCGCGCTGGTCTACGTCCGGACTCAGCTGGACTTCGGCCCCCGGATTCCAGGCACCGAAGGCCACCGCCGCATGGCTGCCTGGCTCGACTCGCTGCTCCGCGTCCGGGCCGACACGGTCGTCGTCCAGGCCTGGGACCACGCCACCGTGGCCGGCGCCACCGTCCCCCTGCGGAACTTCATCGCCCGCTTCAATCCGGCAGCCGTCACGCGGCTGCTGTTCTTCGCGCATTGGGATACCCGCCCCCGGGCCGATGGCCCCGGCAGCCGCGACTCGACGGCTCCGGTACCCGGCGCCAACGACGGCGCCTCAGGGGTCGCCGTGCTCCTCGCCATGGCGGACGCCCTCAGGCAGGTCCCGCCGGCCGTGGGGGTGGACCTTCTCTTCGTGGACGGCGAGGACCTGGGGTCCTTCACCGTGGACAAGGATGTTCTGATCGGGTCCCGCTATTACGCCCGGAATCCGATGCCCGGCCCGAAGCCGCTCTACGCCGTCCTCTTCGACATGATCGGTGACGCCGACCTGCAGATCTACCAGGAAGGCTATTCGCTCACCGCGGCTCCCGAAGTGGTGGATCTCGTCTGGCGTACCGCGGCCGACCTCGGCTACGCCAAGCTCTTCCCGTCCGAGCCCAGGCATACCCTGATCGACGACCACCGGCCGCTCCAGGAGGCCGGGTTTCGGGCCATCGATCTCATCGATTTCGACTACCCCCACTGGCACACGCCGGACGATACCTTCGACAAGATCAGCGCGAAGAGCCTGAAGGCCGTGGGGGACGTCGCCATGGCGCTGGTCCGGAAAGCGAAGTAAGCAGCAGGCAGGCAGCCGGGGGGTGCATCGCCCCGCCCCGGTCCGCATCGCCCGGATACCACCAGCGCGGTTCCCCCGCCTTAGGCTGGGACCATGTCCCGGGCCGAGCGAAACGTCATCCTCCTCCTGATCGGGCTGGGGGTAGTCGGGCACGGGGCCCGGCTCCTGGCAGACCGGCACACTGCGCCAGGTGAGGCGCTTCTCCTGCCCCAACTGCGGGTCGCCTCGGCCCGTGCCCAACGAGATAGTTCCACGTCATCAGGCCGGCCCCTTCGGCCGGGCGAACGGGTCGACCCCGACCGCGCCACCGCCGCGCAACTCGCTCGCCTTCCGGGAGTTGGCATGCGGCTCGCCAAACAGATCGTGGCCGATCGTGAGCTTCGGGGCCCATTCGGGTCCGCCCAGGCCCTGACTCGAGTCGCCGGCATCGGTCCGGCAACGGTTCATCGGTTGGAGCCGTTCTTGCTAGTCGCAGGGAGCGGTCCCCTGACAGCAGTCCAGGCACCCAATCTCAACCTCGCGACAGAGGAGGACTTGGACCGGTTGCCGGGGGTGGGGAAGGCGAGGGCCAAAGCGATTCTCGCATATCGCGAAGGGAATGGGCCGTTCGCCGATCCCAGCGACCTCGCCCGTGTGCCGGGGATCAGCCGACGGCTGGCGGAGCGACTGGCAAAATTGGTGACGGTGCGGTGACCAGTGACGAGCAACCAGTGACTTGCGACCGGAGACGAGCGATAGGCTGATGACAGCAACCCTTCCCATGGTAGACCGGCTGGGCGATGTCCTTCTGGAGGAGGGACTCCTGACCCGCGGGCAGCTCAGCTCCGCGCTGGCGGAGCAGCGCAGCAGCGGCCAGCGGCTCGGCTACATCCTCGTCAAGCAGGGCCTGGTGGACGAAGTGGTGGTCACCAAGGCTCTGGCGCGCCAGCTTCGGATGCCGGCGGTGGACCTCTCGCGGTTCGAGCCCGACCAGAAGATCCTCCGGCTGATCCCCTCCGACGTCGCCCGGAAGAGCCTTGTCCTGCCGCTCCGCCGCGATGGCCGGAATCTCACCGTTGCGATGGCCGACCCCACCGACCTGGGCCTCCTCCAGGATCTCAAGTTCATCACCCGCTACGACGTCCTGCCGGTCATCGCGGGCGAGTTCACCCTGCGGGCCCTGATCGAGAAGTTCTACGAGGCCGGAGAGCAGCAGCAGCTCCAGGACCTCCTCAAGGATATGGAAGGGTTCGGCGAAGAGCTGGAGGTGGTGGAGGACCAGGAGGAGGAGGCGGTCACCACGGCGCAGATCAACGACGCGCCGGTGGTGAAGCTGATCAACGGCATCCTCACCGAGGCCGTGCGGCGCGGCGCCAGCGACATCCACATCGAGCCCTTCGAGCACGAGTTGCGGGTCCGCTACCGGGTCGATGGGGCGCTCCTCGAGGTCATGCGCCCACCGCTCAAGATGAAGGCCGCGCTCACCTCCCGCATCAAGATTCTCTCCCAGCTCAACATCGCCGAACGGCGGGTGCCGCAGGACGGCCGGCTCAAGCTCAAGATGCACCACCGGGTCATCGACTTCCGCGTCTCGACGCTGCCGGTGCTCTTCGGCGAAAAGATCGTGCTCCGGATCCTGGACAAGGGCAACCTGACCCTCGACCTGACGACCTTCGGCTTCGAACCCAAGGCCGAGGCCGACCTGATGAAGGCGATCCTGAACCCCTACGGCATGGTCCTGGTCACCGGCCCGACCGGCTCGGGCAAGACGACGACGCTCTACTCCGCGCTGCAGCGGATCAACACGGCCGACACCAACATCATGACGGCGGAGGACCCGGTCGAATACAACCTCCCGGGGATCAACCAGGTGCAGGTGCGGACCGACATCGGCTACACCTTCGCCGCCGCCTTGCGGGCCTTCCTCCGGCAGGACCCCAACATCATCATGATCGGTGAGATCCGCGACCTGGAGACCGGCTCGATCGCCATCAAGGCTGCGCTCACGGGCCACCTGGTCTTGTCCACCTTGCACACCAACGACGCACCCAGCACCGTGACCCGGCTGATCGACATGGGAATCGAGGCGTTCAACGTCGCCAGCGCCGTGAACCTGGTGGTGGCCCAGCGGCTGGTCCGGCGCATCTGCAGCGAATGCAAGGCACCGGCGACCTACACCGCCGAGCAGTTGGCGTCGCTGGGCATGGATCTTGACCACACCAAGTTCATGAAGGGCACCGGCTGCGACAACTGCGGCGGGACGGGCTACCGGGGACGGGCCGGTCTCTACGAGGTGATGCAGCTGTCGCCGGAGCTTCGCCGGATGATCCTGCGGGGAGCCTCGGTGGCCGAGCTGCAGGCTCAGGCCGTCAAAGAGGGGATGCTCACCCTCCGCATGGACGGCATCTTGAAGGTCTTGCGGGGCGTGACAACGCTCGAGGAAGTGGTCAAGGAGACGGCCGAATGACGACCTTCAATCTGCGGACGCTGCTCGAGGAAATGATCGAGAAGAATGCGTCCGACTTGCACCTGACGGCTGGCCAGTGCCCCAAGCTCCGCATCGACGGCGACATCGTCAGTGCCAGCTCGGAGGAGGCCATGTCTCCCAAGGACACCCTCTCCCTGGCCTACTCGGTCCTCACCGAGAACCAGAAGAAGCGCTTCGAGCTCGACGACGAGCTCGACTTCTCGTTCGGCATCCAGAATCTGGCCCGGTTCCGGGGCAACGTTTTCAAGCAGCGCGGCTGCGTCGCGATGGTGCTCCGGATGATCCCCTTCAACGTCCTGACCTTCGAGGACCTGGGGCTGCCGGCGGTGGTCGCCACGTTGTCTGAGCGTCCCCGCGGCTTGATCCTCGTCACCGGCCCGACCGGGTCGGGCAAGTCCACTACCCTCGCCGCCGTCATCGACCGGATCAACAAGAGCCGGAAAGGCCACATCATCACGGTCGAGGACCCGATCGAGTTCATCCACTCGCACCAGGGCTGCATCGTCAACCAGCGCGAGGTCGGGACCGACACCAAGAGCTTCGCGACCGCTCTCAAGTATGCCTTGCGCGAGGACCCCGACATCATTCTCGTCGGTGAAATGCGGGATCTCGAGACCGTCGCCGCCGCCCTGACCATCGCCGAAACCGGCCACCTGGTGCTCGCCACTCTGCACACCAACTCGGCCGCCGAATCGATCAACCGGATCATCGACGTCTTCCCGTCCACCCAGCAGAGCCAGGTCCGGGCCCAACTCTCCTTCGTGCTCGAGGGCGTGCTCACCCAGACTCTGCTCCAGAAGGCCTCCGGACGGGGACGGGTGATGTGCGCGGAGATCATGGTGGCGACGCCCGCCATCCGCGCGCTGATCCGCGACGACAAGATCCACCAGATCTACAGCTCGATGCAGTCGGGCAAGAAGTTCGGCATGCAGACCATGGCCGACGCACTCTACCAGGTCTACGTCCAGCGGCTCGTCTCCAAGGACGAGTGCCTCCGGGTCGCGCCGGACAAGAACGAGTTCCTCCGGATGATCGGCGAGAAGCCGATGGAGGATCAGGGCATCCAGCCCATGGAGAAACCACAACCCGCCGGGCTCCGGCGGTAAGCCAGGGAGGACTCCACGATGGCAATGTGGGAATACACGGCCAAGGCCGCCGCAACCGGGCAGATCCTCAAGGGGCAGCTCGACGTCCCCGGGCGGGACGAGGTGATCGCCTTCCTGAGGCGCGGCCGGATGACCCCGGTGACGGTCCGCGAAGCCCCGACGGCCATCAAGATGCCGAGTTGGGGCGGAGGGGTCAAAACGCGCGACGTGGTGATCTTCACCAGGCAGTTCGCGACCATGATCAACGCCGGCCTGCCCCTGGTGCAGTCGCTCACCATCCTGGCCCAGCAGACCGAGAACAAGGTCCTCAAGGACGTCACCAAGCAGGTGGTCTACGACGTCGAGGCCGGCAACACCCTCGCCGACGCGTTGCGGAAACATCCCAAGGCCTTTTCCGACCTGTATGTCAACATGGTCGCGGCGGGCGAGGCCGGCGGTATTCTCGATACCATTCTGCTCCGGCTGGCCACCTTCCTGGAGAAGAACGACGCCCTGGTCCGCAAGGTGAAGGGCGCCATGATCTACCCGGGCGTCATCATGTCGGTGGCCGGCGCGGCGATCGCCATCCTCCTCATTTTCGTCATCCCGACGTTCCAGGAAATGTTCGCCTCGGTGAACATGGCTCTGCCGCTGCCGACCCGGATCGTGATCGGGGCCTCCAGGGTCCTCACCCATTGGTGGTGGGCCATCATCGCCGTTGTCGGCCTCGCCGTCTTTGGCCTCCGGCAATACTACGCCACGCACGAAGGCCGCAAGCGGATCGACCTGATGCTGCTGAACGCGCCGGTGCTCGGCGATGTGCTCCGGAAGTCGGCCGTCTCGCGGTTTACCCGGACCCTCGGGACCCTGATCTCCTCGGGCGTGTCCATTCTCGACGGACTCGAGATTACGGCCAAGACGGCCGGCAACCGGGTCATCCACGACGCCGTCATGCAGTCGCGGCAATCCATCGCCGGTGGCGAGACCATCGCGGCACCGCTCCAGGCGTCCGGCGTCTTCCCGCCGATGGTGATCTCGATGGTGGCGGTCGGCGAGCAGACCGGCGGCCTCGACGAAATGCTCGCCAAGATCGCCGACTTCTACGACGAAGAGGTCGACGTCGCGGTCAGCGCGCTGCTCTCCCTGATGGAGCCGATCATGATCGTGGTGCTGGGCGTAGTGGTCGGCGGCATGGTCGTGGCGATGTACCTGCCGATCTTCGACATGGTGAACGCCGTCCAGTAGTCCGCAATGGGCGGCAGCCGGGACGAACGAACGGGGGCCCCGGGTGGGGCCCCCGTTTCGTGGTTCCCCCGCCGCGATGAACAGATAAGAACGCCCGGGCCGCTTAGATTCCAGCCCATGCCGAATCCAGTCCAGGGGTCGTTCCCCGTCACCGCGTGAGCCTCGGCGTCTTCCAGCTGGCCGCCCGGGGCAACGGTTTTCTGCGGCGGCGCGAGGCGGGGTATCTCCCTGCCGGCAACGACGTCCAGGTCGGCGAGAGGGTCATCGGGCAGTACGGCCTCCGCACCGGCGACGACGTCGACGGCGAGACCCGCGGGTCGAAGCTCGAGCGCGTCACCGCCATCAACGGCTGCCCCGCCGATGAGCTCCGTGAGCGGCCCGCCTTCGACCGGCTCGGCGCCGTCCACCCGAAGGAGCAGCTCCGGCTCGAGTGCGGTCTCGTTCGCCAGGGCCAACCCGACTACACCACCCGCGTCATCGACCTGCTCTGTCCCTTCGGCAAGGGCCAGCGCGCCCTCATCGTGGCCCCGGCCAAGGCCGGCAAGACCATGGTGCTGCAGGCCATCGCCGAGGGGGTGAACGCCAACTATCCGGCGGCTGCCCTCTTCATCCTGCTCGTGGACGAACGACCCGAAGAGGTCTTCGAGATGGAAGCGGCCGGGCTCGGCGAGGTGGTGGCCTCGAGCTTCGATAACCCGGCCTCCCAGCACGTGGCCGTGGCCGAGCTCCTGCTCGAGCGGGCCCGCCGCCGGGTGGAGCTGGGCCAGGACGTCGTCATGATCGTGGACTCGCTGACCCGCCTCGCCCGCGCCTACAACTCCGTGGTGAAGGGGACCGGGCGGACCCTCACCGGCGGACTCGACGCCCAGGCGCTGGAGCGGCCCAAGCGCTTCCTCGGCAGCGCCCGGACCATCGACCAGGCGCAGGGCGGTGGCACCCTCACCATCATCGCCACCGTGCTCGTGGACACCGGCAGCCGGATGGACCAGCTGATCTTCGAGGAGTTCAAGGGGACCGGCAACAGTGAGCTGGTGCTGAGCCGGGAGCTGGCTGAGCGGAGGATCTACCCGGCCATTGACCTGGTGGCCAGTGGCACGCGCAAGGAAGAGCTGCTCTTCTCCCCCGAGGCGCTCAGGGCCTCCCACGTGCTGCGGCAGCGGATCGCCCGGATGTCGGGAATCGATGCGATGAACGACCTGATCACCGACCTGCGTCGCCACAAGACCAACGCAGAACTGGTCCGCGCGCTCGCGGGTGGCTGAGGGGCTCGGCCACGATGCCGCGGCGGGTCGCGGTGATCGGCGCGGGGGCCGCCGGGTCGATGGCAGCCGTCTTTGCCGCCTCCGCGGGTGCCGAAGTGCTCCTGCTGGAACGGACCAGGGATGGCGGCCGGAAGATCCTGATCAGCGGCGGCGGCCGCTGCAACATCCTCCCCGTCCGGCTCGAGGAGTCGCGGTTTGTCACCGACTCGTCGGTCCATACCCTCCGAAAGATCATCCGTTCCTGGCCGCTCCCGGAGCAGGTCGCGTTCTTCGAGGGTGAGCTCGGCCTGCGTCTGGAAGAGGAGGTCGAGTCGGGAAAGCTGTTTCCCGCCTCCCACCGTGCCCGGGACGTGCGCGACGGCCTCCTGGCGCTCGTGGCCCGACGGGGTGCCCGTTTTCTCCCCGGTTCGCTGGTAGCCGACCTGGCTCCAGATGCCGGCGGCTGGCGCATCAGCCTCGACGGCGATGCCGCGATCGCCGTTGACGCGGTGATCGTGGCGACCGGAGGGCTCTCGGTGCCGAACACCGGCAGCGATGGGCGGGGGCTGGCGATCATTCGACGCCTGGGCCACGCCGTGCACCCCACCTATCCCGCCCTGACCCCTGTCACCGCCGACCCGGCACCGTTCGCGGCCCTGGCAGGCGTGTCCCTCACGGTCACGGTTACCGCGCGTGATGCTGGCCGGAGCGCCGTGGCGCACGGTGGCTTCCTGTTCACCCACCGCGGCTACAGCGGCCCCGCGGTGCTCGATGTCTCCCACGTCCTGGCGCGCTCCCGGCTCGAGGGAGATGGCTCGGCGCGGCTCATGGTGCGGTGGACATCGCTGGACGACGCGGGCTGGGAGGCGACCCTTCGTGGCGATGGGCAACGAACGGCGATCAGCGTCCTGCGCCGCCTCCTGCCCGAGCGCCTGGCCGAGGCGCTGATTGGGTGGGCCGGAGTGGATCCGTCTCGGTTGCTGGCCCAGCTCCGCCGGGAGGACCGGCTCCGCCTCATCGACCTGCTGGTGCGTGCCCCGCTGCCATGGACCGGCGACGAAGGCTACCGGAAGGCCGAGGTGACAGGGGGTGGAGTGAGCCTGGCGGAGGTCGACCCCCGGACCATGGAAAGCCGCCGGCATCCTGGCCTGTTCCTCTGCGGTGAGGTCCTCGATGCCTTCGGGCCGATCGGGGGTTACAACTTCCTCTGGGCCTGGGCGACGGGACGCGCAGCCGGGCTGGGGGCGGCACTGCACCCCGCCTCCTGACGCGATAGATTGCCTGCGTCGCCGCTCCGCCGACCGTCCCCTCACCCTCTGCCTCGACCACCGATGCCCTCTCGCCGTGAGTTCCTGGGAACGTCCGCCGCCGTGCTCGGCACGGCCGCGATCAGCCAGCGCGCCGCCGCCCAGCCGTCGGCCCAGCAGGCCCAAGCGCCGGTCCTCCCACCCGCCATCGCTGCGCTCAGTTCGATGAAGGACCAGATGGTCCCCATCACCAACGAGGAGCGGAAGGCCCGCATCGAGAAGGCCCGCGTGCTCATGGGTCGCCAGGGACTCGGCGCCATCGTGATCGCGGGCGGGACGACGCTCCGATACTTCGCCGACGTCAGTTGGTGGCTGAGCGAGCGCTTCTTCGGGCTGGTCATTCCGCGCGAGGGCAACGCCTTCGTAGTCTGCCCCGCCTTCGAGCGCGATCGGGCCGAGGAGCAGCTCAAGAAGGGTCCGCTCGGCGGCAGCACCGACATCATGACCTGGCACGAACACGAAAGCCCCCATGCCCTCGTGGCCGGCGGACTGCGTGCCCGCGGCGCCGCCACGGCGGCCATCGGCATCGAGGAAACGATGTGGTGGGCCTACAGCGACGGTATCGCCGCGGCGCTTCCCGGGGCCACGCTCAAGAGCGCGAAGCCGGTGACGGCGGGATGCCGCGGGGTGAAGAGCCCGGCGGAAATCGCCCTGATGCGCCTCGCCTCCCTGGTGACCTGGAAAGCCTATAAGGCGGCCTACGAATCGATCCGCGAGGGGATGACCCAGGACGACTTCGCCCGTCTGGTGTCGCAGGCGCATGACCGGCTTGGCTTCAGCGGTGGGGCGGGGGTCCAGGTCGGCGAATACTCCGCGCTGCCCCATGGGTCCATCAGCCCGCAGGTCATCCGCGAGGGCACCATTCTCCTGATCGACGGGGGCTGCAATATCGGTGGCTACTCGTCCGACCTCAGCCGCACCTTCGTGCTCGGCAAGGCGACCGACCGCATGAAGCAGGTCTTCGAGATCGTTCATCGGGCCCAGACCGCCGCAGTCCGGACCGCCCGCCCCGGCCTGGAGTGCCAGGCCGTGGACGCGGCAGCGCGGAAGGTGATCAGCGATGCCGGGTTCGGCCCCGACTACAAGTACTTCACCCACCGGGTCGGCCACGGCATCGGCATGGACGGCCATGAATGGCCCTACCTGGTGAAGGGCAACACGACACTGCTCGAGCCGGGCATGACCTTCAGCGATGAACCGGGCATCTACATCCCCGGCGAATTTGGAGTCCGGCTCGAGGACGACATGCTGATCACGCCGGACGGAGCCGAGCTGCTCAGCCTGCAGAGCCCCTCCCTGGAGACTCCCTTCGCGACGGCCTAGGAGGTACTCATGCCGCGTCGTGCGATTCTGCTGATGGTGGGGGCGGCCGTCCTCGTGGCGGCGATCGTCTGGTGGCGGCGGGACGGCGGACCGCAGGAACCGGAGGTGCGTCACGTCGCCGTGCTGCCCATGGCGCCGCCCGTGCTCGATCCGCCAATGCTCTCGGTAGCGCGCGGGATCGCCATCGCCCTCGCCTCGGACCTGGAGGGCGTGCCAGGGGTGACCGTGGTGGACGCCGGGACCCTCCTCGCCCAGCCGGCTGGGCCCAACGGGGGCTACACCTTGGAGAGCGGCGCCGCGCTCGCCCGCCGCTTCGGTGCGACCGCGATGGTGCATGGCAGCATCTCCCGCAAGGGCCACCTCCTGCAGGTGGACGTCGGTCTCTATGCCACCGCCGATCACCGCACCATCAACCGGATCCTGATCACGGCGCCAGGCGACAGCCTTCGTGCCATCGCCGACTCGGTGGTCCGTGGCCTGCTCGGCGGTGTGGCCGGACTCGGGCTCAAGGCCGTCACCTCGAGAGACCCCGCCGCCCTCCGCGCCTTTCTCGAGGGGGAGCAGCGCCTCATCGCCTGGGACTTCGAGTCCGCGGCGCAGGCATTCCGTGCCGCGACGGCTTCCGATTCCAGCTTCGCGCTCGCCTGGTCGCGGCTCGCCTGGATCGCGAGGTGGACCGCCGCCGGTGATGTCTCGGCCGTCGCCGCGGCGACCCGCTTCCAGGACTGGCTGTCTCGACGCGAACGCGTCCACCTCAATGCCTTCACCACCCAGACCAATGCCTCCGGCCTGGCCCAGCGGTCGGAACGCCTTCGAGCCCTGACGACGGCCTATCCGGATGACTGGATGGCATGGCTGGACTATGCCCATGCGGTTCAGGCGTCCGGGCCGACCTCCGGGCTGCCGTCCACCCAGGCCGCCGACGCATTCGGCAAGGCGGTCTCGCTGAACCCCGGCATCAAAGCGGCCTGGCCGAGACTTGCCGCACTCGGCCAGTTCCACCACGACTCCGCGGCGTTCGCTGATGCGATCGCCCAGGCTCCCTACCGGTAGGACCGCGGCATCGCCTGAAACCTTCCGGGGCCGGGCACCGTCTCACCTTGTAACGACGGACGTCTTCACTCTCGGCCGTTGAAACTCAGTGCAAGGGGGCGACGATGCGCAATTTATGGGTCAGGATCGGCCTGGGGGCCGCCGCCGTGTTCGCGGCAGGGATGTTCTTCGTCGTGCTCGGGCATCAGGTCAAGTCGAGCGTGTCCACCGCTATCCGGGATGGCGGTCGGATCTCCATTCCTCTCTCGCTGCTGCCGTTCCACGTCGATCAGGACAAAGTCGGTTCGATCAGCGAGATCGCCGTCCGCCGCGATGCACCCTCTGGCGCCAAGCACATTCGCGTGGTCGTGCGGGTGAGCGATCCCGCCGCAGCGACTCGATACGCCGACTGTCTCTTCCAGGTGGACTCCGGGCACGACCAGGGCTTCTTCGCCTGCATCCACGCGGACACCCCGGAGGCGGCCGACCTGGTCCGGATCGGCGAGTTGACCATGGAGCCGTCAGGAGTTTCCCGGCCAGTGGTCATCTCCCGCTCGAACGCCCGGGGCTGGTTTGGCAAGAACAGCGACGGTCAGTTTTCTCTGAAAGCCACCGAGCAGGGAGCCTCGATCAACGTCAGTGATTCCAACGGGGCCAACCTCGTGCAGTTGAGCGCCGACTCGAATGGCGCAGTCCTTTATGTGCGCGACAAGTCGGGGAAGGAAGTGGTCAACCTCCAGGCCACCAAGGCCGGTGTGAAGATCGACGTGAAGAAGCAGTAAGCCGGGCAGCCTGCGGCTACTTGACACATCAATAAGAATTGATATATTTGCCGCATGCCCGCTCAGGACCTTGCCCGCACGGCCCGGCTCTTCCACGCGCTCTCGGATGCGACCCGGCTACGCATCCTCGAACTGCTCAGGACAGGGGAGCGCTGCGTTTGCGACTTGAGCGAGTGCCTGGAAGCCCAGCAGTCAAGACTGTCCTTCCATCTGCGCACCTTGAAGGAGGCCGGTCTGGTGTCCGACCGCCGCCAGGGACGCTGGATCTACTACGGGCTCAAACCGAGTGCGCTCGATGAAATGCACTGCGCGCTGCAATCGCTCCGGGACGAGGTCCTGGCGGCGGAGGCGGTTTCGGGGTGTTGCCAGTGATCTTCTTTGTCCCGAATCAATCAACGTTCCTTGTACCATTGATATGTATCCCAAGCAACTGAGGTGAGTGCCATGAGCGACGCCCTGACCAACGACCCCGAGACCCTCAAGGCCGCGATCCGCACCCGCTATGGCGCCGCCGCGCGCCAGGCCAGCACCGGTGCGTCCTGCTGCGGCGGTGGCAGCTGCACGCCGATCAGCGCTGACCTGTACGCCCTTGACGAGAAAAGAACTCTTCCCGAAGCCGCCGTCCTCGCCTCCCTCGGCTGTGGCAACCCCACGGCGCTGGCAGAGCTGAACCTTGGGGAAACAGTACTCGATCTGGGCTCCGGCGGCGGCATCGATGTGTTGCTCTCCGCTCATCGGGTCGGGCCGACCGGCAAGGTCTACGGTCTCGACATGACCGATGACATGTTGGCCCTCGCGCGGGACAACGCCCGGAAGTCGGGAGTCACCAACGTCGAGTTCCTGAAGGGCGACATCGAGCAGATTCCGCTGCCCGACGGGTCAGTGGACGTGATCATCTCCAACTGCGTGGTGAACCTCGCCGCCGACAAGTCGCGGGTTCTGGCCGAGGCGTTCCGGGTGCTGAGGCCTGGCGGGCGGTTTGCCGTGTCCGATATCGTGGTGCTGGGGGAGGTTTCCCAGGAAATCCGGCGCAGCGTCGAGCTCTGGATTGGCTGCATCGCCGGGGCGCTCGACGCCGGGGAATTTCAGCGGTTACTCATTGCCGCTGGCTTCGTGGGGGTGGCCATCGAGCCCACCAGGGTCTATCGCACCGCCGACGTCGAGGCGGAGGCCGCGGGAAGTGGCCTGGACCTCACCGCACTCGCACCATATGTGGACGGCAAGTTCGCCGCGGCGTTTGTCCGCGCTCGCAAGCCGAAGGACCGGGAATGTGTCACCCTGCCAGCGTAGGGCGATCGATTTTCGACCTTCTTGCTATCCGATAGCTTTTGTCGCACATTCGCATCCTCACCCTCAGGAGGGACAGATGGACGCGAATCAGTCTGGTTCAACCCACCGCCGAGGCTTTCTTGGTCGGGTCACCGCCGCCGCCGTGGCCCTGGCGGGGCTGCCACAGATCCTGAACGCCGCCCCGCGGACGTGGCAGACGCAGGGTGGCGCCGGGTCGGAGTTCGACGGCTGGCTCGACAAGCTAACGGGGAAACACCGGGCTTTCTTCGACGCGCCGCTGCACGGGGACGGCCTGCCGCAGATCCACGCCTTCAACTATCTCGCGACCTACAAGAGTGCCTACGGCGCCCAGCCCGGTGAGGTCAACGCGGTCTTCACCTGCTACGGCGCGCCGGGGCTGCCGGCGTCGATGCCGATCGCGTGGAACGACGCGATCTGGGAGAAATACCGCGTCGGCGAGTTGATCAACCTCGTGGATCCCGCGTCCAAGAAGCCGGTGACCCGCAACGTCTTCTGGCATCCGCGTGCCGGAGATCCGGTGCTCTTCGGCGGCAGCGTCGCCGTGGCCGGCGTCGCCAACCTGGTCGGCATGGGAACGACGGTCCTCATGTGCAACAACGCGTTCATGGCGTGGATGGGCTGGATGGCCAGCAAGGGCCTCGGCACGGCGGCCGACATCGAAAAAGACATTCGCGCCAACCTCAGCCCGGGGGTGGTGACGGTTCCCGCCATGGTGATCGCGATCGAAAGGGCCCAGGGCAGGGGCGTGGCCTACAACCGCCAGTAGCCGGGGCTAGTCGCCTCGCTTGAATCGGGTGATCTCGCGGCGCTGCTTCTTGCTCGGCTTGCCGGCCTCGAAGGCGAAGGCGGCTCGTGCCAGCCGGTGCTGTTCCGCGAGAGTCTCCCGGCGCTTCCGGCCTGCCGCGTCCTCCTGGTAGAGCGCCGCGGCCGCCGCTGCGGGGCCCCGGCGCTCAGAGACCTCGTGGACGGTGAGGAGGTACTCGGCGGGGCCGAGCCGAAGCTTGAGCTGGTCACCAACCTTCACATGCTTGGCCCGCTTTGGTTTCTCGCCATTGAGGTCAACCTTGCCGCCCTCCACCGCATCGGCCGCGAGCGCCCGCGTCTTGAAGAAGCGCGCGGCCCAGAGCCACTTGTCCAGCCGGACGTCTGCCATCAGAGCCTCGAGCCCGCCGGCGCGTACCCCAGCGCCAGGTTGAGCCAACGGACGAACGGCAGCAGCAGCGCGTAGTCCCTCTCGAGCCGCGCGGCCAGGCGGGGATGCAGGACGTCGTCTGCCGTCAGGGTCCGTCCCATGGTAAACGACTGGTAGCGGAGCCAGGCCTCGGCGGGGTGACCTTCGCTGAACCCGCGCGGCAGTCGCTTCAGCATTGCCTCCTCATCGAGGCGGCCGAAGCGGCGCCGGACCGCCGGTGCTTCGAGGGCCGCGGCCAGGCGCCGGTGGTCTTCCCCCAGCGCATCCCGAATCCTGCCGAGCGAGCCGCGGGGCGGCATCCAGATCCCGGCACCGATGAAGGAGTCGCTGGGCGAGAACTGGAAATAGAAGCCGGCGCTGCCGGCATCGGCTTCCTGGCCGACCTGGCGCCCCGCGTCGCGGTGGTAGAACCAGCAGGAGGCGTGCGTCTTGTACGGCGACTTGTCCCTGGAGAAGCGGACATCCCGGTGAATGCGGAACATGGAGCGGCGCGGGTCGCCGACGATCTCAGGCGCGAACCGCGCCAGGCGCACGTCCATCTCCTCGACCAGCGCGCGCATCGGCTCGCGGACGGCGGCCTCGTAGGTCGCGCGGTTCGCCTCGAACCATTCCCGCCGGTTGTGGCGGGCCAGCCGCCTGAGGAAGGTCAGGGCGGCGGGCCGGAATCCGCTGAACTCTCGAGCCAGATGAGCCATCGGCAAGTCGCTCCGCACGTTCCGGGTTCGGGTCCTCGATATTAGCTTGCGTCCCGGAACGCATGCCAGACCCCGAATGACGTCTCCGTCCCAGGCGAAGATGCCGGCCCCGCCCACCCCGGCGCCAGAGCGGGCCAGCCGGGCGCGCCTCAGCCTGCCCGACCTGCGCACCATGCTGGCCTGGCTTTTCGTCTTCCGGATCGCCCTGGCGATGCTGCTCCTGGTCCGCGCGGCCGTCGTCTGGGGCAGCACGCCGGATGTCTCCTTCTCCGCGGCGATCGCCGTCCTGCTGCTCTTCGTCATCACCGCCTACGGCGTCTACCAGATCCAGATCCGCCGTGCCGAGCCGACCATCGGGTTCTATCTCACCCAGGCGCTGGCCGATCTGACCGTCGTCAGCGCGCTGGTCCGGCTGGGTGGCGACGCCGCGACCGCGCTGGCGGCCCTCTACGTGGTGGTCATCGCCGTCTACGCCTTCCTGCTCCCGATCGGGGTCGGCGTGCTGGTGGCCGTGGCCGCCTCGGTCGCCTACGTCGGCGCGGCCGTAGGACAGAACAGCGGTGACATTCCTCCGGGTCTCTGGGGGCAGATCATCGTGTTCGCCTTCGTCTTCCTGCTGGTGGCGCTGCTCGGCCACCGGCTCCAGCAAACCGCGGTGCAGCAGAGCCGGCTCGAGACGGAGCTCCGGCGGGCCCGCTTCGAGGCGGCCGAGATTCTCCGGCACATCAAGACCGGCGTCATCACGGTGGACGGTCATGGCTGCCTGGCCTTTGCCAATCCGGCGGCCGAGCGGCTGCTGGGGATCGATGCCGAGGCGTTCATGGGCCGGCCGGTCCTCGACCGGCTGGAGCAGATGGCCCCCGAGCTGCATGCGGCCATCGTGGCCGGGATCCGGAAGGGACGCCGGGTCGGGCGGGGGGAGGGATTCGTCCGCCGGCCCGACGGCCGGGAGTTCCCGATCGGCCTCAGCACCACCACGTTCGAGCAGACCTTCGAAGGCCTCCAGGCGGTCACCGCGCTCTTCACCGACCTCTCGGAATTGAAGCAGGTCCAGGAACTCCACCTCCGGGCCGAGCGGCTCGAGGCCGTCGCGGCGCTGAGCGCGGCCCTCGCCCACGAGATCCGGAACCCGCTGGCCTCGATCCGGAGTTCGGTCGAACAGCTCGCGCTCTCGGCCCAGGCGGACGACGACGAGCGTACCCTCGGCCGCCTGATTATCCGCGAGAGCGACCGGCTGAGTCGCCTGCTCAGCGAGTTCCTCGACTTCTCGCGGGTGCGGGCGGCCAACTTCTCCGCCGTGGACCTGCACGCGGTGGCCGAGGAGACGGCGCGACTGGTGCGCG
>Ga0315273_10003497_pt1 | contig 18962 bp, 15 predicted proteins | sample YL17G02_0_MG_FD_205753 | JGI IMG/M metagenome (GOLD analysis project Ga0315273, IMG submission 205753) | Sediment microbial communities from Yellowstone Lake, YNP, Wyoming, USA - YL17G02_0 | ecosystem: Environmental > Aquatic > Freshwater > Lake > Sediment | place: USA: Wyoming | collected...
GTGCCAGGCTGGGCGCGTGATTGACGTGCTGCGTTTCACGATTCCGGTCTTCATGGTGGGAGCCCTGGGTGTGGCGGTCGGCAGCCGTGGTGTTTCGGCCGATACGCGCCGGGCACGTTGGATCAAGTTTCTCGTCTACGTCCTGATAGTCCATACCGTGCTGGGCGCAGCGTGGTCAGGCGCTCCAGTGGTCGTCGGATTGTTCGTCGTGATCGCGGCGGCTGCGGGAGTGGAGATGTGGCGCGTCCGACGTGCGGGAGCTTTCGACACCGGGCGGTGGCTGCTCCCGGCCGGGGTTTTCGTTCTCTGCGCGTGCGGGACGGTGCGCTATGTCGATGTGGCGGGACCCGGTCTGATCACATTCACGTACTTGATCGTCGCGAGCTTTGACGGATTCAGCCAGATTGGGGGGCAGATCCTTGGGCGCCATCGTCTGGCGCGGGTGGTCAGTCCAGGCAAGACGGTCGAAGGGGCGGTCGGCGGTTTGCTTGCGGCGGTGGCCATCGCGTGGCTTCTCCGGGCATTCTCGGGCATGGCCGCACCGCTCGCACTCGTGTTCGCCGTGGTGTGCGCCGCAGCGGGATTGGCGGGCGACCTGTGCGCGTCGTGGGTCAAGCGCCGAGCCGGCATCAAGGATTTTGGCCACGTCCTGCCAGGTCATGGCGGCGTGCTCGATCGATTCGACAGCTTCCTGGCCGCGGCTACTATCGCGTGGATATGGCGCCTGGTTGCCGGGCCGTCCGGCTTCCTGGGTGGGTGGTAGCCGGGACCGCGCGCCGCGACGATGCGGCATTGCCCGCATCGCGCGGTTGAGCGATGATGAATGGCCGCTCTGAGGCCCCTTCTGGACATCACCTATGGAATACCGTTTGCTCGGTCGCACCGGCGTTCGGGTATCGCCACTGTGTCTCGGGACGCTGAACTTCGGCGGCGGCACCACCGAGGCCGACGCCATTCGGATCACGCACGCGGCGCTTGATGCCGGAACCAATCTAGTTGATACCGCCAACATGTATCATGCCGGCGAATCCGAGCGCATCGTCGGCAAGGCGATCACGGGTCGGCGGGACCAGGTTGTGCTGGCGACGAAGGTCCACGGACGGATGGGTGACGGCGCCAACGATCTGGGGAACTCGCGACTGCATATTCTGAAGGCCTGTGACGAGTCGTTGAGAAGGCTCGGCACCGACTACATCGATCTCTACCAGATTCATCGCCCCAGCCCGGAGATTCCGATCGATGAGACCCTGGGCGCGCTCACGGACCTGGTGCGGGCCGGCAAGGTGCGGTACATCGGCTGTTCGACGCATCCCGCGTGGATGGTGATGGAGGCGCTTGCCGTCAGCGAGCGGCTCGGCCTGGCGCGCTACGTCAGCGAGCAGCCGCCCTACAACCTGCTCGATCGCCGAATTGAAAACGAGCTGATTCCGCTGGCGCTGCGCTACAACCTGGCGATTCTGCCGTGGGCGCCCATCGCGCAGGGCGTTCTTGCCGGACGCTATCGGGACGCGACCGTCATCCCGGCCGACGCGCGTGCGGTCCGTCAACCCGGTCCGAACAACATCTATGCTGACCGGGTGACGCCAGCGGGCATCGCGGCGGGGCAGCGCTTCACGATCATCGCCCGCGAGCACGGCAGGACGCCAGGACAACTGGCGCTGCTCTGGTGCAAGGACCAGCCCGGTGTGACGTCGCCGATATTCGGCCCTCGCACGATGGCACAGTTGACCGAACTGCTGCCTGTGCTCGACATGTCGCTCACTCCCGCGGAGCGATCCGCGTGCGACGGCCTCGTCCCGCCGGGCGGCGTCGTCGTGAACTTTCACAATACGGCGCCGTGGATGAAGACCCCAATCGCATGAAAGTTGCGTTTATCGGAACCCACGGGACCGGCAAGACGACGCTCTGCTACGACCTGACGGCGGCGCTCAAGCGCCAGGGGCGCAACGCGGACATGGTCAAGGAAGTGGCCCGGCTCTCACCGCTGCCGATCAACCGCAAGACGTCGCTCGACGCGCAGACCTGGATCCTGATGACGCAGGTGGCCGAGGAGATTCGGTCCGCCAGCGTGCACGACATCGTCGTCTGCGACAGGAGCGTGCTCGACAACTATGCGTACCTCATGTTTGCGACCGGCCGCCAGAAGGCCATCGAGCGGTTCGTCGATCACTGGATGAAGTCGTACGACGTGCTCTTCAAGGTGCCGATTGTCGGCGAAGCGTCCGCCGACGGTGTTCGCGACACCGACGAGTTCTTCGTGCGTTCGATCGACCAGTTGGTTGATACGCTGCTGGCGGAGAAGAAGATTGAACACCTGCGTCTCGACGCGGTGAACCGCGACGGATGGGTCGAGGCTGCGTTGCGCGCGGTGACACAGCACGAATCGCTGGCGGCTCGCCTCATTTAACCCGCCGAGCTGTGCTATCCTTGGCCGCCCCTACGGGTGTCAGACTCCCGCAACCAGCTCTATTCACATCGAAGGACGGAGACGTGGACATGAAACATCGACTGTTCGTCTGCCTCGGCCTTCTCCTGCTCGCCACCGTCTGGTCTATCCCGACGCATGCACAGGAGTTGAGCCTGACCGGCCAGGTCATTGAGCGGACGCTGCCGAACGGCCTCAAGGTACTGATGGTCAAGAGACCCGAGGCACCCCTGATTCGGTGCATCCTGGCGTATCGGGTGGGTTCGGTCAACGAGCGCCCGGGCATCACCGGCATCTCGCATTTTCACGAGCACATGATGTTCAAGGGCACCAGGTCCATGGGCATCAAGGCTGGTACCCTCGCCAAAGATGACGAGTACAACAGGCAGATTGATGCCCTGATGGACCAGGTGGCTGCCGAAGACGCCAAGGTCAAGGGACGCGACGAGGCAAAGGTGGCGGCGCTCAAGAAGCAGGTGTCCGAACTGATCGACAAGGAAAAGAAGGAGACGATCGTCAGCGAGGAGATCTGGGCAGCGTACCAGGAAGCCGGCGGCACCGGCATCAACGCGTCCACCGGCCAGGAGATGACGCAGTACTACGTGACGCTGCCGAAGAATGCCCTGGAGCTGTACCTCGCGCTCGAGGCCGACCGGATGGTGAACCCGGTGTTCCGCGAGTTCTACTCGGAGCGTGACGTCATCACCGAGGAGCGTCGGCAGAGTGAGAACGGCGCCGGCTTCTTCTTCAACGAGCAGCTGAATGCGACCTTCTATGCCGCCAGCCCCTATGGCTCAGGCGTCGTGGGCTGGATGTCAGACATCAGCAAGGTGACCAAGCAGGAGATGATCGAGTATCGCGAGCAGTTCTACCGCCCGGACAACGCGACACTGGTGCTGGCCGGCGACCTCGACCCGGACAAGGTGATGCCGCTGGTGACGAAGTACTTCGGCACGATCAAGGCAAAAGGGAAGTCGCCGCGCGTGCGGACCGAGGAGCCGTCGCCCGAGTACTACCGCCGGACGATCAGCGCGAACTTCAAACCGCCCTACATCGAAAAGCGCGTGCTGGGCCGCGCGGCTACCAACCCGCAGGTGACCCTGATGTTCCACATTCCGCCGCTGTGGCACGACGACGTGCCGGCGCTGACCATGCTGGGCCGCGTGATGAGCGCGCGCACCGGGAAGATGTACATGGATCTGGTCGAGAAGCAGCAGCACGTGACCGGCGTCAATACGAGCGCTTCGAACTCGATGTACGACGGGTCGTTCCGCGCGAGCGCGACCGGCCGCGAAGTGCAGGGCGCCCTCACCGTCCCGCTCGACCAGATCGAGAAGGAGCTCTGGTCGTACCTGGAGGACGCAAAGACGACACCGGCCGATGCCCAGTTGCTCCAGCGGATCAAGAATTCGGTCGAGGCGCAGTACCTCCAGAGCCTGGCGGGCACCGGCATCGCCGGCTCGCTGGCGTCGATGGAGGTCGCGTACAAGTGGCAGCACCTCGAGGACCAGTTCAAGGCGCGCATGGCCGTGACGCCCGACGACATGATGCGCGTGGCGAAGAAGTACTTCACCCGCGACAACTGCGTCACCGGCGTGATGGAGCGCGAGAAATAGCGGCGCCCGCGCGCGTCGAGAAAAGGATATGACGATGCTGAAACGACTTTCGGCTGTAGTGCTGGTACTTCCGCTGCTCGTGGCATTGGTGTATGCCGCCGAGCAGGCGAGCTCGACACCGCAGGGCACGACGACCGCCCCGGCCGCCAAAGCGGCCCCGGCGCCTGCCGCTGCGGCTGCACCCGCCGCACAGGCGGCCCAGGGCCCGCGGCCCGAGCAGTTCCTCGGCAAGTTCCCCCCACTGGACTTCAAGCCACCCAAGGCCGCGGAGTTCAGGACGACGCTCTCCAACGGCCTGGTGGCCTACATCGCCGAGGACCACGAGATCCCGTGGATCGAGGCGACATTGCTGACGCCGGTGGCCGGCGGCGGTGGTGGCGGCGGCCGCGGCCGGGGTGTGGTTGACCGGCTCTACGCTGACGCGCCGCAGGGGCGGGGTGGCGGTGGCGGCGGCGCGCGCTCGTTCCTCGAACCGAAGGACAAGCTGGGCCTCCAGAACATCTGCGGTTCGGTGATGCGATCCGGCGGCACAACGTCGATGACCGCCGACCAGATCAACGAGCGGATGGAGTTCCTGGCCGGCAGCGTCTCGCCGACCTCGATGTCGGTCCACAAGCGCCACGCAGACGAGGTCTTGAAGCTCTGGCTCGACATCCTGACGAATCCCGCGTTCCCCGAGGACCGGATCAGGCGCGAGAAGGAGTCGATGGCGCAGCCGCTGCGCAACCGCAACCGCAATCTCGGCGGGGTGGCCACGACGACGTGGGAAAAGCTGATGTACGGCGAGGACTCGCCGATTACCGCCGAGATCACCGAGGCGACGATCAATAACATCACGCGCGACGACGTCGTGGCGTGGCACAAGAAGTACTGGGGCGCCAATAACGCCATCCTGGTCGTCGCCGGCGACTTCACGAAGGCCGAGATGCTGCAGAAGCTGGAGGCCACGTTCGGCAAGTGGAAGCCAGCCGAGTCGAAAGCGGAGCCAAACTACCCGAAGGTGACGGGCATAGCGGCCAAACCGGGCGTCTACATGGTCCAGCCGCTCGGCGCGACGCCGAACCAGGGCGTCATCCGCATCGGCACGATCAGCCTCACGCAGGACGACCCGGACTACGCAGCGGTCGATCTGATGAACTACACGCTGGGCGGCGGGTCGTTCTCGTCGCGGATCACCCAGATTGTGCGCAACGACAATGGCCTCGCCTACTCCGCGAGCTCGAGCGTCGGCGCCGATCTGCACTACCCGGGCGCCTTCGCCGGCTTCACGCAGACGAAGAACTCGACAGTCGTGTTCGCGACACAGCTCATCATGAACGAGATCGAGCGGATGTACAGCGGCGACGTCACCGAGAAGGACCTGCGGTTCGCCAAGTCGGCACGGGTGAACGCGTTCCCGTCAATGTTCTCGACCGTGTTCGGCAACATCGGCAACTTCGCGCGGCTCGAACTCGAGAGTCGTCCGCGCGATTTCTACGACACCTACCTGGATCGCTATCAGAAGGTGACACTGGCCGACGTCAAGCGGGTGGCGAAGAAGTACCTTCAGCCCGACAAGATGGTCGTGCTGGTGACCGGGTATATCGATGAGTGCAAGGCCGGCGCGGATAAGACGCTGCCGAACCAGGGCGCCATCGACGCGATGGCCGCCAAGTACGGCGGGCGGACGCTGGACAGTTTCGCCAGCAAACTCGGCGACGGCACCGTCCACGTCATCACGCTGAAGTAAGAATGGCGTGTGAGGCCGGCCGTCGCGGCCGGCCTCACACGAGTGTTCCGTCCAGTAATCACTCCCGGAGTGATTGTTTCCCCGCGGTAAATATGTCCGACAGAAGAACAATCACTCCGGGAGTGATTATTCAGCCGCACTCGATCCCCGCCACAATCGCTGCACGACGCGAATCAGCACCGCTGCGCTCACCAGGAAGGTGCCGAGCAGAAACCACGCCGTCCCCATTCGCCCATAGAGAAAATTGCCGACGGTGAACAGCGACGACCAGATCATCGTGCAGCCGGCCACCCAGCCGACCAGCGCCAGCGGAACGTTGTCGCGGTCATCGCGGACGCCGTGCTCCGGCAGGTCGGCGATCGCGCGGACGGGCCCCCATCCCGGCCCAAACGGCCTGACCTTCGTGTAGAAACTGACCAGCGTCGCCCTGTCTGTCTCCGGGCCAATCCATGCCACGGCCACCCAGCAGATCGTGGTTGCCGCCACGGTGATAAGCAGGGCGGCGGAGGTCGTGAAGTGGATGCCGTTTTTCGCGAGGACGAGAAAAACCAGTGACATCGCAAACGAACTCACCATCGCGGTGACTTCGCACCAGGCGTTCACCCGCCACCAGAACCAGCGGACCAGGTACAACAAGCCCGTGCCGGCTCCAATCTGCAGGATGACGTCGAAGGCGTCTTTGGCGGTGTCGAGTACGAACACGAGCGCCGACGAACAGACAAACAGCCCCACCGTCACCAGCCGACCTGCCATCACGTAGTGGGTCTCGGTCGCGTCCTTCCGGATGAACCGGCGGTAGAGATCGTGGACCAGATAGGAGGCGCCCCAGTTGAGGTGCGTCAGAATCGTCGACGAATTCGCCGCAATCAGGCCGCCCACCATCAAGCCGATGAATCCGACCGGCAGAAACGTCAACATCGCCGGGAAGGCAATGTCATGTCCGATGAGGCTCGGATCGAGATGCGGGAACGCTTTCTGGATATCAGACAGTTCCGGGTACACGAGAATCGAGGCGAGGGCCACCAGAATCCACGGCCACGGCCGCAGCACATAGTGCGCGACGTTGAAGAAGAGCACCGCGCCGAGCGCGTCCTTCTCCGATTTCGACGCGAGCATCCGCTGGGCGATGTAGCTGCCTCCCCCGGGTTCCGCGCCCGGGTACCAGACCGACCACCATTGGACCGCGATCGGCATGATGAAGACCGCGACGGCCATGTCCCAGTTGTTGGTGAAATCCGGCAGGATGTTCAGGTAGTTGATGCCGCCGGGGCCCTTCAAGACCGATAGCTTTTCGACCAGCCCGTGCAGGCCGCCCACCTGGGGCAGCCGGAGCGCAAAATACGCCGCGGCCACGACGGCCGTCATCTTGATGAAGAACTGGATCATGTCGATGACGAGGACGCCCCACAAACCCGAGTGCGTCGCGAAGACGACATTCAGCAGACCGACAAACGCCAGCGTCTGCCACCGCTCGAGGCCGAACAGCACGCCGGCGATCTTGCAGGCGGCCAGATTGACCGTCGCCATGATCATGCAGTTGAACAGCAGCCCCAGATAGACCGACCGGAAGCCCCGCACGAGGCCGGCGGCCCTGCCGGAGTAGCGGATTTCGTAGAACTCGAGATCCGTCAACACACCGGAGCGGCGCCACAGCCGCGCATAGAAGAACACGGTGGAGACGCCGGTCAGCACAAACGCCCACCACACCCAGTTTCCGGCGACGCCATTGCGGCGCACGATGTCGGTGACCAGGTTGGGGGTGTCGCTGCTGAATGTCGTGGCGACCATCGACAGCCCAGCCAGCCACCAGGGCACGGCCCGGCCGGACGCAAAGAACTCTGATGTGCTCCGGCCGGCCCGTTTGGCAAAAAACAATGCCGGGACGAAACAGACCAACAGGGAGACGGCAACTATAATCCAGTCAATCAGTTGAAGGTGCATCGCGTGCAATCCTCAGTGCTTCGACTCGTCACCGCAGTGGCGTATTCTCGCGACTTGATCTGGCCAACAAACTCGCTCAGCACTGAGTCCTGAGGGAATGAGTTCGTCACCGAACTTATGAATCGAAGGACTCAGGAAAACGGATTGGCCGACCACGGCCGGCCCGCGACACGATAACATAGACTGGCTTTTCCGCCGCGACCCGGCCTGTCACGGAGCCGAGCGAGACTGCCGGAGACGGTGTTCCCCTGTTGTTCATCATCACGCTCAATCTCCGGAGGCGGCATGTCCCGCATTGATGTGTTGAGACCGTTTGTCGAGAAGAACCTGGCCGCCCTGATCGGGAGCGACAAAGTCGCGCCCGATGCGAGCGGCGAATACGTGTTTCCCCACGGCAGCGCCGAGATCAGCGTGCGACTGCTCGACGATCCGTTTCCCATGCTCCAGTTGTCGTCGGTGCTGGTGTCGAAGCCCAAGAAGAAGGCCCGGCTGCTCGAGGCGTTGAACAGCGCCAATGCGTCCGAACTCGCGATCCGGATCTTCAAGTACGAAGACTTGATCATCGCGGCCTGGGAGGTGCCGGCCGATACGCTCGACGACCGGCAGTTCCACGACATTTGCATGCGCTTTGCCGAGGCCGCCGATCGGCTCGATACCAATCTGTCGAAGAAGTTTGGCGGCAAGACGGCCCGGACCGACCAGGACGACGACGAGGAGGCCGTGGATGCGTAATGTTGCGGCCGGACGAGTGCTCGATCGGCTGAGCGACGAACTGGCTGAACTGACCGCTCGCGTGCTGCGTGCGACGGTCGCCATATCGGGTCCCACGGCGGAGGGCGGCAGCAGCGGATCAGGCTTCTTCATCGATACCCGCGGTCACATCGTCACCAATCATCACGTCGTCGCCGGGATGGAACCGCCAGTTTCGGTGACCATGCAGGGTGGCTCCACCTCTCTGGCGGGTATCGTTGGTGTCGATCTGATCTCCGACCTGGCTGTGCTCAGGCTTGACGGTCGGTGGAAGCACACTCTGCCGCTTCGGCACTCGGTGGCGCGCGCCGGAGAGTTGTGTCTGGCGGCGGGGAATCCGCTCGGGCGCTATCCAGAAACCGTGACGATTGGGGTGGTGTCTGGCCTCGCACGGACGGCGGTCGCCGGCCCCGGACGGCCCCACTATCACCTGCTGCAGACGGACTGCGGGATTCACGAGGGCAACTCTGGCGGCCCGCTGGTCGATGTGCGCGGCCGCGTGATCGGTGTGACGACGCTGATCGACGCAGAGTCGGATGACATCGGCCTGGCCATCCCTGTTGAGACCGTCAAGGACGTCGTCCCGGACTTGCTGAAGCACGGCTGCGTGATCAGAGCGACAATCGGGGTGTCGATTAGAGGACGAACACGCGAGGTGGACGGAGAAGCTACCCGTGGCCTCGAAGTGGTCCGCCTCAGGAGGCTGCGGGGACAGGCGCTCAAGATCGGGGATTTCATCTTGCGGGTGGATGGGATGCCCATGCCTGACCCACCGGCGCTTTTTGGCGTGCTGAACGGCAAGTGTATTGGCCGCCCCACGGTCGTCGACCTGGTGCGGCAAGGGCGACTCCGGGCGGTGACGGTCAAGCCTTGGAGGCTGCAGCTGTAGCCTCGCCGCTGGCTTGATTGACCTTCGGCGGTACGAGCTCGGCACATGTTGCGAATTCCCATGTCATCCGTAGTTCCCACTGGCACCAAGGTGCACGTCGATGTTCCGTACGTGGCAAGGGGCGGATCGCAGCAACAACTCGATCTGTTCCTGCTCCAAGCGCCAGGCGAGGGTGTGCCGCTGGTCGTGTGGATCCACGGAGGCGAATTCCGAACGGGGAGCAAGGCGCAGAACGTGCCACTGTGGCTGCTCGACGAGGGCTACGCGGTGGCTTCCGTCAACTACCGCCTGAGCGGGCAGGCTGTGTTCCCGGCGCAGATCGAGGACTGCAAGGCCGCAGTTCGCTGGCTGCGGGCGAATGCCCGCCACCACGGGATCGACGCCGGGCGGATTGCGGCGTGGGGTGAATCGGCGGGAGGGCACCTGGCGGCGATGGTGGGGACCTCGTGCGAGGTGAACGCGTTTGATGTCGGAGGCAACCTCGGCGTGTCCAGTCGCGTGGCGGCCGTGATCGACTTTTTCGGGCCCACCGATTTTCTGCAGATGGACGCCCACCGTCTTCCGGCCGGCCTCGTGCACGATTCGCCTGACTCGCCGGAGTCGCGCGTGATCGGCGGGCCGATCCAGGAGAACATGGACAAGGTGGCCAGGGCCAACCCGATCACCTACGTGACGGAACATGCTCCGCCGTTCCTGATCGTCCATGGCGATGCGGATCCGCTGGTGCCGTTCCACCAGAGCAGATTGCTGGAGAGCGCGTTGAAGGCGGCGGGCGTGCCGGTGACGTTCTACACCGTCAAGGGTGGTGGGCACGGTCGATTCACCGACCCTGAGGTGCCAAGGTTGGTCAGGCGGTTTCTTGCAACCCAATTCGGGGATTGAGCGGCGGCGGAGGGGCGATCGTGAGCGCAGACCACGGATTGATGAATGAGCGGGGCAGATCGCGACGTCTTCCCGCCTTGCGCGCGTGCCTGGCGATTCTGAGTGCTGCGGTTGCTGCCGGTGGTTGTGCCGCGACACTCACGTCCGGGGTGCGAGCGCAGGGGAGCGCGTCGCCCGTGTCCGCTGTCGCCGAGATCGACACACTGCTGGCCGGTATCTATACGTCAGAGCGTCCGGGCGCGACCGCGATCGTCGTCAAGGACGGCCGCGTCGTGCTGCGCAAGGCATACGGGCTTGCGAATGTCGAACTCCAGGCGCCGATGCGGCCCGAATCGGTGCTGGCGTTGGCGTCACTGTCGAAGGCGTTCACGGCGGCTGGCATTCTCAAGCTGGCCGAGGAAGGACGACTGTCGGTCGGCGATGAGATCTCGCGGTTCCTGCCGAACTACCCGACCCACGGCAGCACGATCACCATCGAACATCTCCTGACGCACACGTCGGGACTGAATGCGCTCAGCGAGACATCGGACCTGCGCGCCGTCAATTCGCAGGAGGGCAAGCTCATCGACGTCCTCGGCGATTGGGTGAAGGACCTGCCGCCCGACGCGGCTCCAGGCGAGCGATGGGCGTACTCGAACTGGGGCTACAACCTGCTCGGAGCGATCATCGAACAGGTGACCGGGCAGAGTTACGCCGACTACCTGCGGAGGCAGATCTTCGAGCCGCTGGGAATGTCGCACACGTACTACGCGGACCGCCGGCAGATCATCCCGCTCCGCGCAACCGGATACGACGCGCAGGCAGACACAGTCTTCAACGTGCTGCCATCGCGAAGCCGCATCTTCCTTCCGAGCGGGGCGGGTGGGCTTTTGTCGACGATCGACGACCTCGCCAAATGGGACGAGGCGCTCTACGGCGATCGGATCCTGAACGCCGCGTCGAAAACGAAGATGTTCACGCCGTTCCGGTTGAACGACGGCACATCGACCGGCTACGGGTACGGATGGGACATCGGCGACGATGATGGCCATCGCGTCCAGGAACACGCGGGCGGCACCACGGGGTTCGTCTCCTACCTGGTCCGCATGCCGGACGACCATGTGTTGGTCGCCATCCTCTCCAACCGAGCGTCGACGGCGGTGCCCCTCCAGACGACGGCGCACCGGGTGGCGGCGCTGGCAGCAGGCCGTCCGATACCCGAACTGGTCGCAGTGGCTGTCGCGGCAGAGGATCTCGACAAACTGATCGGGACGTTTCGCGGCAGCGACGTGGGCACGTTCGCTGTGACGCGAGACCAGAGCGGTTTGCTGGCGCAGATTCCGGGATTCGACAAGGTGCCGTTGGTGCCGGTCGGGCCGCTGACGTTCCGCACCAGGCTGCTGACCTGGACGTTCGTGTTCGACGTCGGCGCGGACGGTCGGGCGGCGCGTGTGCGGATCCGGGACTGGAAGCTCGACGACCGGGCCGAGCGCGTCGCGCCAGCCGAACAGCGGCCCCGAACGATCATCGTGCTCGATGCCGTCCAACTGGACGCGTTGGCCGGCGAATACGAATCGCTCAACGGCGTGCTGGTACGCGTCGAGCGCGCGGGCGACCACCTCACGGTGACGCCCACCGCACAACCGGGCGTCGACATCTATCCGTCATCGTCCACCGAGTTCTTTACGAAGGACATCACCGTCCAGTACACGTTTGTTCGAGATGTCCGGGGCTCGGTGGCTGGGTACCTCCGGACGGCCGGCGGTGGGAGGCCGGTGCCGGCGCGGCGCGTGGGCCTCGCCGTGGTCCGGTCACTCGACTGGATGCCGGAATCGCGATCTCACGAATTGTTTTTGACCTGGCGCCTGAGCGACGATAGATAGGCGCGTGAATCCAGGATCGGTTCCGCCAACCAGACTGTTGTTCCCGAAAGTGACGCTATGAAACTGACATCGTGGGTCGTACAGCAAGGTGGGTCGCCGATGGTGTTGACCGCACGCGAGGAGACTCCCGGCGCCGGCGAGGTGATCGTCGAGGTGGCCGGGTGTGGCGTGTGCCACACCGACCTGGGTTTCTTCTACGACGGCATTCCGACGAGGCATCCGTTTCCGCTCACGCTCGGCCACGAAATCAGCGGCCGAGTCGTCGAAGCGGGTTCGGGGGCCGAGGGCTGGATGGGCAAGGCCGTTGTCGTGCCGGCGGTGATTCCCTGCGGCATCTGCCCCGCGTGCCTGGCGGGTCGCGGAGCCATATGCCCGAAACAGGTGTTTCCTGGCAGCGATGTCCACGGCGGCTTCGCATCAATGGTGCGTGTTCCCGCCGGCGGGCTCTGTCCAGTACCGCCACTCGATGATCAGACGAAGAACCCTGCTGGTGTCGACCTGGTTGCGCTGTCGGTGGTCGCTGATGCCGTCTCAACGCCGTACCAGGCGGCCGTTCGAAGTGAGCTGGCGAGCGGCGACCTGGCCGTGTTTGTGGGTGTGGGCGGCATCGGGGGATTCGGCGTGCAAATCGCGCGCGCGCTGGGCGCGACGGTTGTTGCCATCGACGTGGACGAGCAGCGCCTCGAGCGCATGGCGCAGTATGGGGCGAGTGCGACGCTCAACCCCTCGACTATGGACCAGAAGGCCCTTCGCAAGAAGGTCAAGGAGTGCGCCGATGCGCACGGCATTCCCACCTGGCGGACAAAGATCTTCGAGACGTCCGGGACACCGGCCGGCCAGCTTGCCGCATTCGGTCTCCTGTGCCACGGGGCACGGCTCGCCGTGATTGGATACACGCCGAAGGCGATCGAGGTGAGGCTCTCGAATCTGATGGCCTTTGATGCGATCGCTCAGGGAAACTGGGGATGCGTACCGGAGTTGTATCCGGCGGTCATCGACCTGGTGTTGTCGGGCCGCGTGGCGCTCGAGCCGTTTGTGGAGCGCCGGCCGCTTTCTTCGATCAATGATGTATTTGCGGAGGTGCACGCGGGCGGCGTGCAGCGCCGAATCATCCTCGTGCCGGAGAACTGATCACATGGAATTCAAGAACCACGATCTGGTGGAGGCGGCCAGCCTGCCTGGCGTGCTCTACGAGCAGAAGGGCCTTCGGGATGCTCGGGGCGTCGAGGTGCCCGGGCTGCACACGGTCTGGATCACGCTCGACAACCCCGCACAACTGAACTCCTACACCACCGACATGGTGAAGGGCGTGATTCTGGGGATGAGACGCGCATCGAACGACCGCGCCGCCGTGGCAGTCGTGTTCACCGGGAGCGGCACGCGAGCGTTCTGCACGGGGGGCAACACGGCCGAGTACGCCGAGTATTACGCCGGCCGGCCCGAGGAATACCGGCAGTACATGAGGCTGTTCAACGACATGGTGACGGCCATCCTCCACTGCGACAAACCGGTCATCTGTCGCGTGAATGGGATGCGCATCGGTGGCGGCCAGGAAATCGGCATGGCGTGCGATTTCTCGGTGGCCCAGGACATGGCCCTGTTCGGCCAGGCTGGCCCGAGGCACGGTTCGGCGCCCGATGGCGGCAGCACGGACTTTCTGCCGCTGTTTATCGGGATCGAAGCCGCGATGGAGAGCTGCACCCTCTGCGAGCACTGGAGCGCGCACAAGGCACAGCGCCTCGGACTGCTGCTCAAGGTCGTGCCGGCGCTCGAGGTCGCAGGGCGGCTCGTCCCCAATCCGCTGGCCATCACGGATCGATGGGTGGACGAGGGCAGGATCGTGTTTGGCGAATTCAAGGCGGGCGCCGAGCGCGAGGCCGGCAAGCAGCTCTTGCAACAGGGGAAAGTGACGCTGTCGGCGTTGGACGCGGAGGTTGACGCGCTCGTCCTCAAGCTGGCTCAGACCATGCCGGGATGTCTGACCAAGACGATCGAAAGCGTGCGCAAGCACAAGCTCGATCACTGGAATCGCAACAAGGAGTCGAACCGCGCGTGGCTCGGGCTCAACATGATGACAGAGGGGCGCGCCGGATTCAGGGCGTTCCACGAAGGATCGAAGGAATGTCGCGAAGCCGACTTCCTGCTGCTGCGTCGCCGGCTCGCGGAGGGTGCGGTCTGGGGCGACGCGCTGACCGAAGAGATTCTGGCTCGCGCCAAGGGCGGCGCGAAGTAAATGGGGTCTGACCCCATTTCCTGGAGGGATCGTTTGTGAGCGAAGCCGTGGTGGTCGAGAGGCTCGACGGTGGCGCCTACTGGCGCGTCGTGTTGGGCGGATCGAAAGGCAACATCCTTGACGCGCGGCTGATGGAGGCGCTCTCCGCCGTCGTCGCCGAGGCGTCCGCCGACGCCCACGTCAAGGCGCTGTGCTTGGAAGGGCAGGGCGCGCATTTTTCGTTCGGCGCAAGCGTCGCCGAGCATCTGCCGGCGAGCGTCGAGGCCATGCTCACGCAGTTCCACGGCCTCCTGCTCGAACTGGTGGATGCGTCGGTCATCGTCATGGCGGCTGTGCGCGGCCAATGCCTGGGCGGGGCGATGGAGCTGGTGACGCTGTGCCACCGCGTGTTCGCGTCGAAGGACGCGAAGTTCGGTCAGCCGGAAATCGTGCTGGGCGTGTTTGCTCCCGCGGCCTCCGTACTGCTCGCCGAACGCGTCGGACGCGGGGCCGCCGAGGACCTGTGCCTGAGCGGCCGGTCCATCACCGCGGACGAGGCGTTTCGGATTGGGTTGGTCGACCAGATCGCTGAGAGCGATCCCGCGGAGGAGGCTTCCGCCTACGCCCGGACGCACCTGCTCCCCCGATCGGCGTCGAGTCTGCGACTCGCCGCCAAAGCTGTTCGGGCTGGCCTGCGGGCGCGACTGGTCATGGAACTGCCGGAGGTCGAACGGATCTATCTCAAAGAGCTGATGGCGACACATGACGCGGTTGAAGGACTCCAGGCCTTCCTCGAAAAGCGCCCCGCGGTATGGCGGGACCGATGAGCGGGGCGGCAGCCCTCGCCGGATTAGTCGCCGGCGCCGAGCGCGTCTATCGCGACTACTCGTTGCAGACGGTGGTCGAGTGGAAGGCCCGAACCGGTGGCCTGGCCATTGGCTACATGCCCATCTACGTGCCCCGCGAACTGCTGCACGCACAAGGCGTGCTGCCGGTGGGCCTGATGGGCGGGCGCGACGATCTCGAGATCATCAAGGGCGACGCCTACTACCAGTCGTACATCTGCCACATTCCCCGCAGCACGATCGAGTTGGGACTCAACGGCAGTCTCGATTGCCTCGACGGTGTGCTGTTTCCCGCCATCTGCGACGTGATCCGCAATCTGTCCGGCATGTGGTCGATGCTGTTTCCGGGGAAGTACGTCCGCTACCTCGACGTGCCGCAGAACTTCGACCGGCGCGTGGGCGGGGCGTTCTACATGCGGGAACTGCGTGAGATTGCCCGCGACCTTGAAACGCGAGGGGCCCTCGCGCTGGACGCGGAGAACCTGCGCGGCGCGATTCGCGCCTTCAACGAGAACCGGCGCCTGGTGCGCGGCCTCTATGAACTGCGATACCGGCAGCCGTGGAAGGTCCCGACCCACGAACTGTACGTGCTGCTGAGAGCGAGCATCGTGATGCCGGTCGAGGAGTCGACCGCCATGCTGACGCAGTACAGCGCGCTCGCCCAGGCCGACACGTCCCGGCAGCCGCTGGACCAGGCGCGGGTGGCAGTGACAGGCTCGTTCTGTGAGCAGCCGCCGCTCGGCCTGATCAGGACGCTCGAACGGGCCGGCTGCTACATCGTCGACGACGACTTCGTGCAGATCCACCGGTACATCCTGCACGACATTCCGCTTGACGGCGACCCGCTGGAGAATCTGGTCACCGCCTACCTCGAGGACGGGGTGGCGAGCCCGACGCGGTACATCGGCGACGGGGTCAAAGGCGAGGCGCTGCTTCAGCGCGCGAAGGAGAGCGGCGCGGAAGGCGTGCTGTTCTGCGCGCCGAGCTTCTGCGATCCGGCCCTGCTCGATCAGCCGATGATCGTCCGGGCCGTCGAACGGGCGGGCATGATGTGGACGGCATTCAAGTACTCGGAGAACGGTGGGCAATTCCAGGTGATCCGTGAACAGGCCGGCACATTTGCCGATTCGATCAAGCTGTGGAGTCCGGCATGAGCGCGCGCGTGAAGCAGGCGGCCGCGACGGAGGCGATCAAGGACGCCAGCCAGCTTCGACAGAAAGCCATGCTCGCCCGCCATTTCGATCGGCTGGCGGCGGCGCCGCAGACCGGCGAACGGTGCGCCTATACGTTTGTCCCGGGCAACCTGACCGAGCTGCTGCTGAGCTTCGACCTGCTGCCGGTGCTGCCCGAGATCAACTCGCTGCAGTCGGCGATGCGTGGCAAGTCGGCCGAGTACATTTCGATCGCGGAGAAGCTGGGCCACTCCGAGGACGTGTGCACGTACGTCAAGAGCGACATCGGCATGCTGAAATCGGGCAACATCGGGCCGACCGGTCAGCGGCTGCCGAACCCCGACATCCTGCTGCTCTCGTACACCGGATGCTTCACCTTCATGAAGTGGTTCGAACTGCTGCGCGAGGAGTACCACTGCCCGGTCGTCATGCTCCACGTGCCCTATCAGGCTGATGGCCACATCACCGACTCGATGCGGAGCTACGTGGTCGAGCAGCTCCAGACGCAGGTGATTCCCGAGCTCGAGCGCGTGAGCGGCCGGGCCTATGACGAAGACCGGCTTCGGGAGTGCCTCTCGCTCTCGGCGAGGGCCGAAGACGACCTGGTGTGGGTGCTGCAGTCTGCAAAGCAGGTCCCATCGCCGATCGATGCGTACTTTGGCGCGGTCTACTACGTCGGACCGATCTTCAGTTCGTTCCGCGGCACCGAGGACGCCGTCGCGTACTACCGCGAGCTGCGCGTCGAAACGGAAGAGCGCCTTCGCCTTGGCAAAGGTCCGGTGACGCCGGATGGCGACATGGGCAACGAGCGGTTCCGGGTCGTGGTTGAAGGACCTCCGAACTGGACCAGCTTTCGGCAGTTCTGGAAGATGTTCTCGGATCTGGGCGCGGTGTCGGTGGCATCGACGTATACGAAGGTCGGCGGCGTCTACGACATGGGATTCCGCCACGACCCGTCGCGGCCGCTCGAGACGCTGGCCGACTACTGCCTGGGCTGCTACACGAACCTCAACCTGCCGACACGCATCGATCTGCTGACGCGCTACCTGGACGAGTACCAGGCCGACGGGTTTCTGATCAACTCCATCAAGAGCTGCAATTCGTTCAGCGCGGGCCAACTGCACATCCTGCGCGAGGTCGAGAGCCGTTCCGGAAAGCCAGGCGGGTTTGTCGAGAGCGATCTGGTCGATCCGCGTTACTTCTCGGCCGCCAACATCAAGAACCGGCTCGAGTCGTACTTCCAGATGCTCGACCAGCGGCGGGCCGGTGGCGCGTCATGAAGTACACCGTGGGGATCGATCTCGGCTCGACGACCACCAAGGCCGTGGTGCTCGACGAACGGGGCGGCGTGATGGGCCGCGGCATCACCAACTCGCGCAGCAACTACGACACGGCCTGCCAGATCGCACTTGGCGAAGCCCTGACCAACGCCCGGTTCTCGTTGATTGAGAGCGAGCTGGCGCGGGGCGGTGTCGGGCCAGATGCCGCCCTGCGGCAGGTGTCCGCGCTCGAGCGCCGATTCCGCGCCGAGCAGTATCGCTCGCAGTTGCGCGTGCTGGCCGTCGAGTTGAGGCGGTTCGCGGGCCGCCTGCTGACCCTGTCGCGGGAGATCGCGGCCAGCGTGGATACCATCCTGGCGAAGATGGACGAGGAAGTCGACGGTCTGTACGCGGAAGGTGCCCGGCGAAAGAGCGATTTTTTCCGCGATCTGGCCGGCAGCCGGTACCTCCAGCTCGCCGAAGAGCAGGCGCGCGCCGAAGGCGTCGCCTTCGACACGCTCGCCAGCCTGTTCGACAAGGCCATTCTGGACGTAGAGAACTCGTCGGACGCGGCGGGCGGATTTGAGGATCACGCACAGGCCGCCGTCCTGGGGTGGGATGGCGCTGCGGCCGCGCTTCCAGCGGCGGTCGAACGGATCGTCGCGCTGGAACTGCAGCAGATCGGCAGCGTCGGGACAGGTTACGGCCGCCAGCGTCTGCCGTTTCCCGAAGGCCAGATACGCTCGGAAATCCTGTGTCACGGACTGGGCGCGCACGCGCTGTTCCCGGGCACACGCACGGTCCTCGATATCGGCGGCCAGGACACCAAGGCCATCCAGGTCGACGGCGACGGGATCGTCACCTCGTTCCAGATGAACGACCGGTGCGCCGCCGGGTGCGGGCGATATCTCGGATACATCGCAGACGAGATGAGCCTCGGCTTGCACGAATTGGGTCCGCTTGCCTGCGCGTCGACGGCGCCGGTGCGCATCAACTCGACGTGCACCGTGTTCGCGGGTGCGGAGCTGCGCGAACGCTTGTCGCTCGGCGAGAAGCGTGAGGACATTCTCGCGGGACTGCATCGGGCCATCATCCTGCGGGCGATGTCGCTGCTCGCCCGCTCAGGTGGCGTGAAGAGCGAGTTCACCTTCACAGGCGGCGTGGCGAAGAATCCGGCAGCCGTCGGCGCGCTCCGGAAACTGGTCGCCGAGAACTACGGCGAGGTGAGGCTGAACATCTCGGACGACTCGATCTTCACCGGCGCACTCGGCGCGGCGCTCTTTGCGCTGCGCGACGCGCTTCGGGGAACGGAGATCGCGCGATGAGGGAGGGGCGGCTGGTGACAGCCGGCGTCGACGTGGGGTCGGCAACCGTCAAGGT
>Ga0315273_10003498_pt1 | contig 18960 bp, 12 predicted proteins | sample YL17G02_0_MG_FD_205753 | JGI IMG/M metagenome (GOLD analysis project Ga0315273, IMG submission 205753) | Sediment microbial communities from Yellowstone Lake, YNP, Wyoming, USA - YL17G02_0 | ecosystem: Environmental > Aquatic > Freshwater > Lake > Sediment | place: USA: Wyoming | collected...
ACTTCGTCTTCCGTGTCCTCGAATGCGCCGTTGAAGATCGTCGCATCGATCTTGTCACCATTGGCCTTGCCCCGCTTGTAGGCTTTCCAGCCACAAATGACGGCGCAACGGTTCGTGACAGGATCATTTCCGGAGGAATCCCACTCCCCCAGATTCTCTACGAGAAAATCGCCGAACTTTTTCTGGTGCTTCTTTCCTACCTTGTTGTAGGCCGCATCCAGGACAGCGTAGAGGTCATCAATTTCCATGGAGAGCGTGCCATCTTCGAATTTCTTCCACAGCATCCGCACAGCCAGCTTGAACTTGGCCACTTCGCTGTCCTTGAGTTTCACGGGCGCGTGCTTCGCCAGGTCGACCAAATGCGCCATCGCTGTGTTGGGAATGTTGACCAGTGTGCGCGACTCTCGCTCGAGCTGATCGTCGCTGGCACCACAAGCCACCAGCGCCGCAAGTGAGGCAAAGCTTGTCGCCTTGAGTAGCTTGCGCCGAGAAACTCGAAGATCGGCATCCGTCATGTCGATTCCCTCCATGAGTGACGCAGTTCGGTGACTAGTCTACGCGGATCGCCTGCTTGGTGACCAGCAGATTCTTCCCCCTACGAGCCGTCGAGCGAGCTCGGCTCGGGGGGAGAAGGCCCCGCGGCCCGCGTGGCGCGTGATTCCAGCTGCGCATGCGCGCGCTCGAGACACGCCGCGCAGATCCCGTGCGTCGCGAGAGGCGGAAGCGTGTCGGGCGCGTGGGCGCACCAGGCGCACGTCCCTTCCGGAGCCGCGCCGCTCACGCCTGGCCACACGGTGCAGCGCCGGCCTGCGCGAAACCGTCGTCGACCGCCATGCACGGGGGCGCATCCCAGTCCACCTGGTACGCCCGCACCGGCCGCGGAATGCCCTTCAGCTCGAGATCCTGTGCGCGGCTCACCCGCACGCCCGGCGTCGCTTCGGGAAGGGAGCCTGAGACCCAGATCTCGTCCGCGCCCGCGAAGTCGAGCAGCCGGAACGGCACCACGACCTCGAGGCCAAAGTAGCGGCCGCGCTCCAGGAGCACGTCGCCCGTGTGCAGGCCGATCCGCACGTGGACGCCGCCGTCGCCGTGCTCGGCGCGGTCGCGCGCGAGCTCCCGCTGCACGTCGATCGCGCAGGCCAGCGCGTCCGCGCGGCGCGCGAAGCTCATCAGGAAGCCGTCGCCGCGCAGCTCGAGCTCGTCGCCCGCGTGCGCCCTGGCGCACGCGCGCACGATGGCGTCGTGGCGCCGGACGATCTGCAGCGCGGCGACGTCCCCGAGCCGGGAGAGGAGCGCGGTGTAGCCGACGATGTCGCTGCACAGCAAAGACCTTCGCGCTCGCACCTTGCTCACACGCAGCAGGTCGACCGAGGCGGCACGGGGGAGCGGGAACGGGATCGGGCTGGTCATGCCCCCCGAGAGAGCAAGAGGCGTACCACCCGTCCGACCCGACCGGGCGTCCTCTCCTGCGTCCCCACGGCGCAGACCGTCCTGGAAGCCGGACGCGCGCCCGATCGCCTGTCCTGTCCACTGGACAGGCCGTGGGGTTCATCGGGCCGGAGCCTCGCGTCGGTGTAGGCCGCCCCGGGGTATGATCGCCGCGGAGATCCCGCATGACCGGCAGCCCCGAAGACTTCGAGCGGACCCGACTGGAGCGCGACCTCTACCTGCGCCTGCTCGAGCTCGGGACCCATGGCGAGCTCGAGACCTTTCTCAAGGACGCGCTCGCGCTGGTGGTCGAGATGGTGGGTGCGCGCGAGGGCTACCTCGAGCTGCGCGACGAGGAGCGCGGCCACGATGCCACCTGGTGGATCTCCGAAGGCTTCGCGCCCGAGGAAGTCGAAGAGGTCCGGCGCCGCGTCTCGAGCGGAATCATCGCCGAGGCGCTCTCCACGGGACGCATCGTCGACACCGCGTCGGCCCTGCTCGACCCGCGCTTCACCAGCCGGAGGAGCGTGCAGACCGCCCGCATCGAGCGCGTGCTCTGCGCGCCGATCGGCGAGAGTCCCCCGCGCGGCGCGCTCTACCTGCAGGGACGCAGCGCGCCCGGAGCGCTCGCCGACGAGGACCGCGCGCGCGTGGAGCTCATCGCGCGGCATCTGGCCCCGATCGCCGAGAACCTCATCCTTCGACGCCGCGCAGCGGACGCCGCGGACCACACGCGCTCCCATCGCGCGAGGCTCCGCGTGGAAGGGCTGGTCGGCCGGAGCGCGGCGCTCGCGACCACGCTGAACGAGATCGCGTTGGTGGCGCCGCTGAACGTGACCGTCCTACTCACGGGCGAGTCGGGCACCGGCAAGAGCCTCATCGCGCGATTGATCCACGACAACGGCCCGCGTGCCGCGCGCGCCTTCGTCGAGCTCAACTGCGGCAGCCTGCCGGAATCGCTCGTGGAGAGCGAGCTCTTCGGCGCGCTCCCGGGCAGCCACTCCACGGCCCACCGGCGGCTACAAGGCAAGGTTGGCGCCGCGGAGCACGGCACGCTCTTCCTCGACGAGATCGGCGAGCTCACCCCCGCCACCCAGGCGAAGCTGCTCCAGCTCCTGCACTCCAAGCGGTACTACCCGCTGGGCGCGAGCGAGCCGAGCACGGCCGACATCCGCGTGATCGCCGCCACGAACGTCGACCTCGACGCAGCCGTCGCGAGCGGGCGCTTCCGCGAGGATCTCTACTATCGCCTCAAGGTGCTGCCCGTGCGCGTACCGTCGCTGGCGGAGCGGACATCGGACGTCCCCGAGCTCGCGCGCGCGTTCGTCGAGCAGACCTGCGAGCGACACGGGCTGCCGCGGCTCGAGCTTTCGGTCGGCGCGCTCCGGGCGGTCGAGACCGCGGAGTGGCCCGGCAACGTCCGGCAGCTGGAGCACGCGATGGAGGCCGCCTGCATCCGAGCGGCCGGCGACGCGGCGACACAGATCAGCCGGAGTCACGTCTTCCCTGAGGCCGCTGCGGAGACTGCGCCGGACGCCGGCGGCGAGCGCACGTTCCAGGAAGAGACGCGGCGCTTCCAACGCGAGCTGCTCACCCGCACGCTCGAGGAGACCGGCTGGAACGTCGCCGCCGCAGCGCGCCGACTCGATCTCGCCCGCTCGCACCTCTACAACCTGATCAAGGCGTTCGATCTAACCCGCGGCGAGTAGCGCCGCGGGAGGCTCGTCTCAGAACACCCGCAGCCGAATCGTCCGATCGATCTCTGCGGTGTCGGCCGGCAGACCTTCCGCGGCGCATTGCAGCATCCGCAGGATCTCGGGCCCCATGAGATCCAGCAGCGTGGAGCGGTAGGACTCTCCGCCGAGCTCCCGGATCCGGCGCGTCTGCTGGCGCAGGATCTCGACGTCCTGGCCGAGGATGGTGTCGAGCTGCTTCTCGATGATCGGACCCATCTCGCTGCGCCGCGCCGCCGGCACCTTCCAACACGAGACGAGCCAGAAACGGGTCCGGAAGTCGCTGACCGGTGTATGCGGCAGCGTGCTGATCTGGTGGCGCCCGCTGCTCGTCTGATACTCGACCTGAGCGAGGCCGGGCAGGAAGAAGCGGTCCCAGTGCTGCGACACGATCGCGTGTCCATCGGCGTCCGTCGTGGGGCCGGAGAGCGGCGGCTCGCCGATGTATTCCACCTCGATGCCGCCGGGAATCCGCCGCCGCACGGCCTCGATCTCCCGGCTTCCCTTGCCGCGGAAGTCGCCGCGGTGGACGAAGGCCGTGTGGGGCACGTCGAGAGCATTCTCGAGCGCGGCATGGAGCGTGCACTCCACGTCGTACTCCCGCAGGACGGTCAGGTAGTCGGCATCGTCGATGTGCGGGATGCGTCTCGGGAGCCCCCGCGGCTCCGCTCCGTGGCGCCCCCAGATCCAGACGAAACCGTCCTGCTCACAGGTCGCGAACGTGGGCACGCCACGACCGACCCCGGCGGCCTCGCCCTGCGACAAGCCCGGCACTTCGCGGCACGCGCCGCTGCCGTCGAATCGCCAGCCGTGATATCGACATGCGATGTATCCCGCCGCATCCACGGCTCCTTGCGAGAGCGGCGCGTTGCGGTGAGCGCACCGGTCGAGGAGCGAGCACGCCCGGCCGCTCGCGTCGCGGAAGAGCGCCACCGGAACGTCGAGGATCGTGCGAGCGAGGGGCGCGTCCCGGAGATCGTCCCCGCGACAGGCGACGTACCACGCGTCGTGCACGCGAGCCACGGAGTAGCGGCCGGTCGGGAACGGCGCGCTCGCGGGCGTGGGGGAGTCGGCCATCCGGCTATTCTAGATCGTGTAGTCCGGGACGAACACCCTCGGATGGCGCGGCTTCACGAAGACCTCGTCGCCGCGCTGCAGCGCGAGGCCGCGCGCATGCGCAAGCCCGGCGTAGACTGGCGGCGGTCCCGGCGGAGGCGGGCTCAGCCCGCGTCATGATCGCCGCGCGGCGAGATCACCCGCTGATACAGGAACGCGAGCAGCAGGAGGCTCGCGCCGAGGCCGAGGAACGAGAACACACGATAGAGATCGCTCAGATGGCTCGTGTCGTAGAAGAACACCTTCACGACCGAGATGCCCATGACCAGGAGCGAGCCCGCACGCAGCGCCGTGCTGCGGAGCCGGAGGCCGAGCACCAGCAGCGCGACGCCGAGCACGATCCACGCGATGGAGTACGCGTAGAGCTCGGCGTGCGACGCGGTTCCCGTCGCGAGGTCGCTGCCGTGGAAGGCGCGCCGCACCTCGAGCGTCACCCACCAGAAGGCGAGAAGGAGCGACGTCGCGCCCGCACCGAAGGCCAGCCACGAGCGCTCCGCGCGTGCGGCGGCGCGCGCTGCAACCGCGGCCAGCGCGGCAGGCACGGCGTACGCCAGGAGGAGGACGTTCAGGAGGGCCCGCGCGCCGACTTCGCCGCGCTCCCACCGCGGGTTCGCGGCGGCGCAGTTGGCCAGCACGGCGGTCGCGAGCGCCGCGCTGGCGACGACCGGCCAACCGAGCGAGAGCGCGCGCCGCGGCCACTCGCGCGCACACCGCTCGAGCGCGAGCGCGTAGCCGAGCCCCACGACCACGTACACGCCCCATTCCGCAAGCGAGGTCGACGCAGTGTCGAGCAGGCCGTCGTGGAATGCATGTCGCACGAGCAGGACGATGCCGAAGCCGGCGAAAGCGATCGCGCCGGCGAGGAACGGCGGCGCCTCCCGCGTCGCACCACTCCGCCGGAACCGCTCGGACGTCCACGCAAACGCCGCTGCCGGGATGCCGTACGTCGAAAGGAGCCCGTTCGCGAACGGCCGCGGCGACAGCGGATAGGCGAACACCGCCGGGTTCGCGAGAAGGCGAAGTCCGACCGTAGCGCCGGCAAGTGTGGCGACCTGGCGGAGCGCCCCGATTCCCGTGCGCGCATGGACCTCGGCCACCGCCAAGACGAGCAGCGCGAGCCCGGCCGTCAACGCGCCACGCTCGAGCTCGAAGCCGAGCGCGAGCGCCGCGAGCGCGGCCGTCCCCGTTGCGAACGCCGCGAGCACGCCCTCGCCTTCGCGCGCCTGCTGCCGCTCCCGCAGCGCGGCGCGCGCCGCGAGCGTGTAGGCGCCCGCGAGCCCCGCGGCGATGATCCCGAACGCGTGCGGCACGCGCGGCGCCGGAAGGCCGGCGTGCGCGAGCGCCAGGAACCCCGTCGCCGCCGCTGCCGACAGCCATGCGAACCGCGCAGGATGCGCCGCGCCTTCGTGCGCGACGAACGCGCCGCCCGCCCACAGCGTTCCGAGCAGCAGCACGACCGGGCCGAAGCGCCCCGGCTCGGGCGTCCCCGGCGACGCCCACACCACCCACACCCAGAGGAGCGCCGCGCACCAGGCGGCGGCGAGGCCGGCCATCCGGTCATACACGGGATCGAGTCGCGCGAGGGCGAGCGTGCCGGCGCCGAGCAGGCCGACGAAGCTCCACTCCAGGGCGGAAAACTCCGCGCGCTCGAGCCGGAGGCCCATCAGCGCCAGCAGCAGCAGCGGCGCCATCCACCCACGCCAGCCCACGGACGGCACGGCGCCCGCAGGGCTGCCGCCCGGATCGGCCGTACCGGCACGGCTTGCGGGTCGACCGCTCCACACGAAGGTCGCCGCCGTCGCGAGCAGGAACACTCCCACGACGATGCGGCCCTCTTCGCCGTCAACGCCGAACGTCCAGAGCGCAGGCCACACGAGCGCCGCGAGACCGGTCAGCCCGGAGAGCGCGCCCCAGCCGCGGCGACGCGCTACGGCGAGGAGCCCGCACTCGAGGAGGATCAGGTACCCGAAGAGCGCCGTGGCGTTCGGCTCGGGAGATCCGATCAGCGCCGGGGTTGCGAAGCCGCCGATGAGCCCGATCGCCGCGACGATCGGGCCGTGGCGAAGCGAGAGCACGACACCGAGCGCTGTCGTCGCCGCCAGGAGCGCGAAGCCCGTCGTCTGTGAGACCAGGTGGTACAGGTTGGCGGCGGCGAGGAAGCTCGCGAAGAGGGCCCCGACGCCGGCCGCGCAGAGCCCCTGCGCGACGCCCGCGGCGCGCGCGCGGAGCGCCTCGCTTCCCCCCAAGAGCCCGACGCCGAACACGCATCCGATCGCGACGCGCGCCGCAGGGCTCAGCAGGTCACGGTCGAAGGACCACTTGACGAGATACACGACGGCGAGCACGAGCGCGATCGCGCCGAGCCAGATCGGGAGGCGCGCGCCGAGCCGCGCCTCGAGCTCAGCGCGCGTCCAGCCTTGTCGTCGCTTCCGGCGCGCTCTGGAGATGGGCTCGGCCCGGAGCGGCAGCTCGTGCACGATGACCTGCGGTGGTGTCGGCGGAGCTGCAGCGGGCGCGCTCGCATGGAGCTGGGTCGCGGTGGCGTCGAGCTGGGTCGTGGTCGCGTCGAGCTGGATGGAGGACGCGCCGCCCTCCGGCGGGGAGTAAGCGAGCCCCGAGAGCCGCTCGTGGAGGCGCGCGATCTCGCCTTCGAGGACACGCACGCGCGCGGCGGCCTTCGTCGCCGCCGACCAGGCGGCGACCGCGAGACCGACCGAGAGCAGGAGGCCGAAGAGCTCCATCGGCGGTCCTCACGGTTAGACGTTCTTCATCTCCGCCACGAGCTTGGTGAGGGATGCCTTTGCGTCTCCGAAGAGGAGCGCGGTCTTCGGGTCGTAGAACAGCTCGTTCTCGATCCCGGCGAAGCCGGGATTCATGCTGCGCTTCAGCACGATCACCTGCTTCGCCTGGTCGACGTTCAGGATCGGCATGCCGTAGATCGGACTCGATCGGTCGTTCCGCGCCGCGGGATTCACGACGTCGTTCGCGCCGATCACGAGCGCCGCGTCTGCGTTCACGAACTCCGAGTTGATCTCCTCCATGTCGAAGAGCTTCTCGTACGGGACGTTCGCTTCCGCGAGGAGCACGTTCATGTGACCGGGCATCCGGCCCGCCACCGGGTGGATCGCGTACTTCACCTCGCCGCCGCGGGCTTCGACCTGGTCGGCCAGCTCGCGCACCTGGTGCTGCGCCTGCGCCACCGCCATGCCGTAGCCCGGTACCACGATCACGAGACGGGCGTACGCGAGCTGGATCGCCGCGTCCTCGATGCTGGTGGAGCGCACGGCGAGCCCCGCCGCGGTCTTGGCGGCTTCGGCGCCCTGTGGCGCGCTTCCGAATGCTCCGAAGATGACGTTCGTGAAGGAGCGGTTCATGGCGCGGCTCATCAGCACCGAGAGCAGGAAGCCCGATGTGCCATCGAGCGCACCGGCGATGATCAGGACGTTGTTGTCGATCGCGAAGCCGGTGGCGGCCGCGGCGAGCCCCGCATAGGAGTTGAGCAGCGACACCACGACCGGCATGTCCGCGCCCCCGATCGGGAGCACCATGAGGACGCCGATCGCGAGCCCGATGCCCGCCATCACGTACAAGAGATCTCGGCGCGAGGGATCGATCACCAACCACACGAGCAACACGGCGGAGAGCGCGAAGAGCGCGAGATTGGACGCGTTCTGGAGGCGGTAGGTGATCGGCGCGCCCTTCACGAGCTCCTGCAGCTTCGCGAAGGCCATGATGCTCCCTGTGACCGTGAGGGAGCCGAACATCACCTCGAAGCCGATCGCGCCCATGCGGAAGCGATCGAGCGTCTCGTGCGCGACGAAGATGTCGTATTTCGCAAGCCCGACGAGCGTGGCCGCGAGCGCGCCGAAGGCGTGGGAGATCGCGATCCGCTGCGGCATCGCCGTCATCGGCATGAAGATCGCCATCGCTGCGCCGACGGCGGAGCCGATGACGAGCCCGACCAGGATCCACTCGTAGGTCACGATCTGCCGCTGCAGCAGCGTACCCGCGACCGCGACGAGCATGCCGAGGCCCGCGAGGTTCATGCCGCGGCGTGCGGTCTCCGGCTTCTGCGACAGGGCGCGCAGGCCGAAGATGAAAAGGACGGACGCGGCGAGATACGCCGCCTGGATCCACGCGGAGGTCACTTCTGCTTCTCGTGGCGGCGGAACATCCGGAGCATGCGATCGGTGATGAGGAAGCCGCCCACCACGTTGATGGTGGCGGCCGTGACGGCGATCACCCCGAGGATCGTGGCGTAGACGCTGTGGTCGGAGCCTGCGACGACGAGGGAGCCCACGAGCGAGATGCCGGAGATCGCGTTCGTGGCGGACATCAGCGGCGTGTGCAGGAGCGGCGGCACGCGCGAGATCACCTGATAGCCGACGAAGCCGGCCAACACGAAGATGTAGAGCTGCAGCCAGTAGGTCTCGGTCACGCCTTTCCTCCCGCCGCTTCGAGGCGCGCTCGTACGCCCTCGTGCGTCACCTGACCTTCGTGCGCAAGGAGAGGCGCTCGCGTCACCTCGTCGCTCAGATCGAGGGCGAGCTTCCCGTCCTTCACGAGGTGCCGCACGAACGTCGCGACGTTGCGCGAGTAGAGCTGGCTCGCGTGAGCGGGATGCGCGCTCGGGAGGTTCACCGGGCCGCGCACCTGCACGCCGTGAGCCACCACGTCCTTGCCCGCCTGGGTGAGCGCGCAGTTGCCGCCCTGCTCCGCCGCGAGGTCCACGATGACGGAGCCCGCGCGCATGCCGCGCACCACCTCTTCGTCGATGAGCAGCGGCGCGCGCTGGCCCGGCACCTGGGCGGTCGTGATCACGACGTCCGCCGCGCGGACGCGCTCGCCGAGGAGCGCGCGCTGGCGCGCGTAGAACTCCTCGCTCTGCGCCTTCGCGTAGCCGCCGCTGTCCTGAGCGTCCCCTGTGTCGAGCGGCAGCTCCACGAACTTCGCGCCCAGGCTTTGGACCTGCTCCTTCACCGCGGGGCGTGTGTCGTAGGCCTCGACCACTGCGCCCAGCCTTCGGGCCGTCGCGATCGCCTGGAGTCCGGCGACGCCGGCGCCCACGACGAGGACGCGCGCCGGGGAGAGCGTCCCCGCGGCCGTCACGAGCATCGGGAAGAGCTTCGGCAGCGCCGACGCGCCGAGCAGGACGGCGTGGTAGCCGGCCACCGTCGCCATCGACGACAGCACGTCCATGCTTTGCGCACGTGTGATGCGGGGAATCAGCTCCAGGGCGAACGCCGTGACACCGCGCTCGGCGAGGAGCCGCGCGACATCCGGCAGATCGAGGGGGCGCAAGAGCCCCACGAGCGTGGACCCCTCGCGCAACCGATCGATCTCGTGGCCGCCGCCCTCGAGCGCACGCGGGGGCTGCACCTTCAGCACGAGGTCGGCACGCCCGAGCAGGGCGCTCGGGTCCGCGACGATGCTCGCACCGGCCGCCACGTACGCCGCGTCGCCAAAGCCCGCCGCCTCGCCCGCTCCGGCCTCGACGGCCACCTCGAGCCCGGCGCCGGCCAGCAATTTCACCGCGTCGGGCACGAGCGCGACGCGGCGCTCGCCCGGCCATGTCTCTCGCGGCACGGCGACGATCAAGCTCGATCCTCCGCGGTTCGGTGTCGGAGCAACGGTCTCCCAGGCGGCCGGGCCGGCACACCATACGACAAGCGGCGCGTTGCGCGAAGTCCGTCGCGCCTGTCCCCGGAATTGGGGATGCGCTGTCCCGCCGCGGCCCGTTCAATGCCGCCGAGGCGACGACCCCCGTCGCCCCGGGTAGGATGGCCCCAAGCGATGCCCGACCACACGGTGCTGCTCGTAGAAGACGACGAGAACACGCGCGCGCGCCTTGCACGCGTGATCGAGGCGCATCCCAGCCTCAGACTGCTGGGCGCCGCCGGCAGCGTCGAGCAGGCGCAGCGCGACCTCCAGCAGCGCCTCCCGGACGTCCTCCTCACCGACCTCGACCTGCCGGACGGAACGGGGATCGACCTCATCCGCGGCCTGCGCGAGAGCGGCGCGCCGACCCTGCCCATGGTGATCACGGTGTTCGGTGACGAGAAGCACGTGGTCGCCGCGATCGAGGCGGGCGCGCTGGGATACCTGCTGAAGGACGGCTCCTCGGACTACATCGGGGGCTCGATCATGGACCTGCTCGCCGGCGGGTCCCCGATCAGCCCTCCGATCGCGCGCTATCTGATGAAGCGCTTCCAGGCCGCACCCGCGGAGCCGGTCCCCGACGCAGCGGACGCGCCGCACCTCTCGGAGCGCGAGCACGAGGTCCTCACCTACATCGTGAAGGGCTTCAGCTACGCAGAGATCGCGCAGCTCGCGGGCGTCTCGACCCACACGGTGGCGACCCACGTCCGCCGCATCTACCACAAGCTCTCGGTCCACTCGCGCAGTGAGGCGGTGTACGAGGCGCTCCAGCTCGGGCTCGTGAAGGTGCGGGAGTAGCGGGGCGGCGCGCTCCAACCCCTTTTCTCACGCCGCCGCGAGCGGCAGCCAAAGCCGCAAGGTCGTCCCGTCGGTGCCACTCTCGAGTGTCAGTCGGCCGCCGAGCTCGCGGGCGCGGAGCTGCATGTTCGTGAGGCCCCTGCCTTTGCTTCGCTCGCGTGCACCTTGCTCCATCCCCTGTCCGTCGTCCCGCACCTCGACGAATACGCCGGGGCGGCCTCCGTCGTCCGGTTCTTCTCCGGTCTGGATCGCGATCGTGCGTGCGCGCGCATGGCGAACCGCGTTGCTGATGGCCTCCTGGACGATCCGCAGCACGTGCACCATCCGGCGGGGACCGAAGCCGGAGAGCGCGGGCACGTCGCGCACGCGCCACTCGAAGCGCATGCCTGCGCGCACGAGCCGGGGCTCGAGACGGCCACGGATGTTGCCGAGCACGGCGAGCAGATCGCTCTCCTCGGGATCCAGCGAGTCGAGCATGAGCCGGAGCTCGTCGAGGGCGTCCCGCAGGGCGTTGGCGATCTGCTGCGGCGACGCGGCCTCGCTCTCGACCAGCGCGAGCGTCGACACGAGCTGCGCGCCCATGCCGTCGTGCATGTCGCGCATGATCCGATCGCGCTCTTCGCTCGCCGCGCGCTCCCGCTCGAGCGCACGCATCCGCGAGTAGTTCCGCTCGAGCTCCTGGTGTTTCTGGGAGACGCGCTGCTCGAGCTCTCGATTGAGCAGCTCCGACTCGGAGACGGCCTGGTCGAGGAACGCGATCTGTCCGGCGAGGATCGCGAGCAGCACGATCGGCGGCACGAGCTCGAAGAGCGGGAACGCCACCAGCGCGCGGCCGGTAAAAAAGAACTGGAGGTCGATGAAGCTGATCGCGAGCGCCACCAGCGCCGGCAGCGCGATCACCCAGGCACGCTCGATCGCGCGCTCGCGCGCGGCCTGCACGACGAGCCACACGAGGTAGAGACCCTGGGGCAGCACGACCATGCCCCAGAGCACGTCCACTGCGGGCTGCGCCATCCGCGGGACGATCGCCCGTGCGAGCGCGCCGACGAGCAGGGACGCCAGGAGAGCGGCCTCGAGCCTCGGACGATGGCGACCAAGCGACCGGTGCAGGCCGATCACGAAGCACGTCGGGCTCATCGGGCCCGTGACGCTCACGAGCCAATCCCACGCCGCGGACAACGGCCCGGACGGCGGCTCGAGCACGATCCCGATCGTGCGGATCGTCCACAGGAGGATCCCCGCGGCGAACCAGCGATACGCGATGAACTGACTGCGTCGCACCGCGAGCAGCACGAGCACGCCGCCCGTCATGAGACCCACCAGCACCGAGAGCTGGGGGAGCGTATGGCGTACGAAGTACACGACCTCGAAGCTCGGACGAAGCTCGGCGTCCGGCCCGACCAGGATGCGCGAGAGCACTCCGATCGCGCCGGGGTCGGTGGCGTAGCGGACCATGAGGACATTCGGGCCGGGGACGAGGAGGCCGGCGGGGAACGTGAGGAGGACCGGCTTCACCCAGCGGCGGGCGAGCTCGCCGTCGACGCTCCCGATGCCGCCGATCCATTCTCCGTTCACGGCGATGCTGGCGTTCTGCGCGACCTGGGGCAGATACACCGCCCAGAGTCCCTGACCCGGCGTGTCGACCGAGAACTCCGCGCGATAGAACCCGCGGGTGCCGACGAGCCGGCGCGGCAGACCCCAGACGTCGGGAAGCGGGGTGCTCCTCCAGGCCGCCGCGGCGGCCGGCGGCGGCTCCTTGGCGGACGTGACCGCGAGGAGCGCAGAATCCAACCGGACGACACCCGGTGCGACGATGCGCTGCGGGGAGAGCTCGGTGCAGCCGGCGAGGAGGGCCGCGGCGGCGAGCAGGGCCAGCGCGACGGCCCCGCGCGCATCCCGCTGCTGGAGCGTCAGCCGCAGTGTGATTCCGCGCAGTCGCCCGCGTACTCGGCGGGGGCCTCGACGGCGTCGCCCTCGCCGCGCACGAGCACCGCGACGCCCTTGCAGCCCTCGCGAAACACCGTCACGCCCTTGAGGCCCCGCCGCCATGCCGAAGTGTAGATGGCCTGGACGTCCTCCGGAGTCGCCGTCGACGGAAGATTGATGGTCTTGGACACCGCGTTGTCGACCTCCTCCTGGAACGCCTGCTGGATCGCGAGGTGCCACTCGGGCGCGACGTCGGGAGCGGTCGGGAAGAGCCGCTGCACGGCTTCCGGCACACCCGGCACGCCGCGGACCGATCCGCGCGCCCGCACCTCCGCGAGCAGGTCCTCGCTGAAGGCGCCCGAGGCGCGCAGCGCGGCTTCGAAGCGCGGATTCGTCTCGGGGAGCTTCTGGCCGTCCAGCACGTGGCGCACGAACGCGAGCGCAAAAAAGGGCTCGATGCCGCCTGCGCAGCCCGCGAGGATGGAGAGCGTTCCGGTGGGCGCGATCGAGGTGACCGTCGCGTTCCGGAGGCGCAGGCCTCGCGCTTCCGCGCGCGAGCCGGCGAAGTTCGCAAAGGTGCCGCGCTCGTCAGCCAGCTCGGCCGAGGCGCGCTCCGCACGGGTGCGGATCCGTCGCATCACGCGCCGCGCGGTTTCGACCGCGCCGTCGGAGTCGTAGGCGACGCCCAGATCCACGAGGAGATCGGCGAAGCCCATCACCCCGAGCCCGATCTTGCGATTCGCGCGCGTGATCGCGGTGATCTCGGGATACGGATAGCGGCTCGCCTCGATCACGTCGTCGAGGAAGCGGACCGCGAGGTCCACCGTCGCGTCGAGCCGCTCCCAGTCGATCTCCCCGTCCTTCGCAAAGGCGTCGAGCCGGATCGAACCGAGGTTGCACGCCTCGTTCGGAAGGAGCGGCAGCTCACCGCACGGGTTCACGGTCGTGAGCTCGCCCAGCTTTGGCGTCGGGTTCTCACGGTTCAGCGCATCGAGGAACAGCACGCCCGGGTCGCCGCTCGCCCACGCGGAAGCGGCGATCTCGCGCAAGAGCGCGCGCGCATCGACACGTTCGACCACCTTGGCCGTGCGCGGGCTCACCAGGTCGAACGGCGCGCCCACCTCGGCCGCGCGCCAGAACGCATCAGTCGTCGTGACCGACAGATTGAAGTTCGTGAAGCGGGTGGGATCGGACTTGCACGCGATGAACTGGCGCACGTCGGGGTGGTCGACACGCAGCACACCCATGTTGGCGCCGCGCCTTCGACCGCCCTGCTTGATCACCGCGGTCGCGGCGTCGAAGACGCCCAGGAACGAGACCGGGCCCGAGGCGATGCCGTGGGTGGCGCGGACGACGTCGCCGGCGGGACGCAGGCGCGAGAAGTCGAAGCCCGTCCCCCCACCGGATTGATGGATGCCGGCCATCCGCTTCACGGCCTCGAAGATGGCCTCCAGCGAATCGTCGAGGGGCAGCACGAAGCAGGCCGCGAGCTGACCCACTTCGGTGCCGGCGTTCATCAGTGTCGGGGAGTTCGGCAGGAACTCGAGGCGCGCGAGCGCCTCACGAAAGCGCTCCGCCCACGGCTCCGGCCGGCCGCCGAACGCCTCCTCCGCGACCGCCACTCCGGACGCCACGCGGTGGCAGAGCCCGTCGAAGGTCTCGACGAGCCGCCCGGACGCGTCGCGCTGGAGATAGCGCGCCTCGAGCACGCGGCGCGCGTTCTCGGTGAGCTGGGGCATTCGGGCAGCGTAGACGTGGGCCGGGGGCGCCACCACCCGCAAAGTGGGGCCACGGGGGCTGCGGACCCTCCGCGGAGCGGGCGGGGCCGCTCGCGCGCTACAGTTTTGGGTCGGGCCGACCCTCGCGCGGCCGGATGACCCCGAGCGCAGGAGCAGACCGTGCCGCAGCCCCCCCGCATCCTCCGGAAGATCACCGGCAACCACCTCGAAGACTTCCGCCTCGGTCAGACCTTCCGCCACAAAGGGGGGAAGACGGTGACCGAAGGCATCTTCAGCACGTTCACCGAGTTCACGATGACGACGAACCCGCTCGCCAAGAACGCGCGCTATGCGCGCGCGTTCGGGTTCGCGGGACTCGTGGTGCCCCCCGGCCTGGTCATGCTCGTGGCCTTCAGCCAGACCGTCGAGGACGTGTCGGAGAACGCACGCGCAAACCTCGAGTATCTCGACATGCGCTTCGGCGCGCCGGTGTACGTGGGCGACACGATCGAGGTCGAGACGAAGGTGCTCGGCGTGAAGCCCTCCTCCAGCAACCCGAAGCTCGGCGTCGTGCACGTGCAGTCGACGGCCCGCAAGGGGGTCGGCGAGCCGGGCGAGGCCATCGTCATGACGTGGCAGCGCAAGGTTCAGGTCTGGAAGCGGGACGATACGAAGCCGCTGGACGAGGGCGAGATCCCGCCCGACGAGATCGCCTGCGACCTGTGGCTCCCGCCCCATCAGCCCGGACGCGACTACAAGTCGCTCGCGCATCTCTCCAGCCGCGACACCTATTTCGAGGACCTCGAGCCCGGCACGCGCATCGAGCACTGGCGCGGTCGCACGATGACCAGCGAGCACATCCACCTCACCGCCGTCCTCGACAACACGAGCCAGGTGCACTGCAACCAGTTCATGATCGATCAGAGCCCGAAGCAGTACGTGGGCGGGCGACTCATCATCTTCGGGGGCATCCCGTTCGTGCTCTGCCTCGGCCTCTCGTGCCCGGACGTCGGCGACAATGCGCTCGGCGACCTCGTCTACCGGACCGGCCGCCACACCGCGCCCCTCTTCGCCGGCGACACCGTGTTCGCGGCCACCGAGGTGCTCGCGAAGCGCGATCTGCCCGGAAGGCCCGACGTCGGCGTGGTGTCGACCCGCCTGCTTGGACACAAGTTCGAGCGCGCCGACAGTGCGCCGGCCACGGACGACGCGCCGGCGGGATACAAGAAGACACAGATCTTCGAGCTCGAGCGCGAGCTCGTCCTGAAGCGCCGCAGCCACTACGCCTAGCCGAGAGGAGCTCGCCGATGATCGAATGGACCGAGTCGCAGCTGATGATCCGCGACATGGTGAGGAAGTTTGTCGAAACGGAGATCAAGCCGAACGTCGAGCGGCTCGAGCACGGCGACGCGCCCCCCTACGACGTGCTGCGCAAGCTCTTCAAGACGTTCGGCATGGACGAGATGGCGCGCCAGCGCTTCCGGCACCAGCTCGCGAAGGACCGCAAGGCCGAGGAGGCCCGCGCGCGCGGCGAGGAGCCGCCCAAGGAGGAGAAGCAGCCGCGCGCCGACGGCGGCGACTCCGCAGCGATGACGCTCATCCCGATCATCGAGATCTGCAAGTACTGCCCGGGCCTCGTGACCGCCATGGGCGTGTCCGTCGGGCTCACCGCGGGCTCGATCCTCAGCAAAGGCACGATCGCGCAGAAGGAGCGCTGGGCGCTCGAGCTGCTCACACTCGACAAGATCGGCGCTTGGGCGATCACCGAGCCAGGCTCGGGCAGCGACGCGTTCGGCGGCATGAAAGCGACCGCGAAGCGGGACGGGAACGGCGGCTATCTGCTGAACGGCAACAAGACATTCATCACGAACGGCCCCTACGCCGACACCATCGTGTTCATCTGCAAGCTCGACGAGGAGGGCGTGGCTCCCGCCGACCGCAAGATCCTGCACTTCGTGCTGGACACCGGCATGCCAGGTCTCACGCAGACGAAGCCGATGCGGAAGATGGGCCTCCACTCGTCGCCCACGGGCGAGCTGTTCCTCTCGGACGTGAAAGTCGGTGTGGATCGCCTGCTCGGCGGCAGCGAGGAGGCGGCGGCGAAGGCGGGGAAGGCCGGCGCGAAGGACACGTTCTCGACCGAGCGGTCGGGCGTCGCCGCGATGTCGCTCGGCATCATCGAGCGCTGCCTCGAGCTCTGCGTGAAATACGCGAAGGAGCGCGTCGCGTGGGGCCAGCCCATCGGCGAGTACCAGCTGATCCAGCTCAAGCTCGCAAAGATGGAAGTCGCACGGATGAACGTACAGAACATGGTGTTCCGCCACATCGAGCTGCTCGCGAACGGCAAGTCGATGAGCTTCGCCGAGGCCTCCGCCATGAAGCTCTACTCGGCTCAGGCGGCCATGGAAGTCTCGCTGGAGGCCGTGCAGCTCTTCGGCGGGAACGGCTACATGGCCGAGTACCACGTCGAGCAGCTCTGCCGCGACGCCAAGGTCGCGCAGATCTACGCCGGCACGGACGAGATGCAGGTGCGCGCGATCGCGCGCGACCTCCTGACGCGGTAGCAGGCCGCGGAAGAACGCGATCGCGAGACTTGGAGCGGCCGGGAGTGGGTCAGCTCCCGGCCACGCACCGCGGAGCCGCGCGCCGGCTTCTTGCAAGAACGTCCCCGTCTTGCACGTGGCTACAGCGCCTCGAGGCGTGCGGGCGTGTGCTTGTGCCACGGCGTGCCGGCGAGCCAGTCGCGATCCTCGCTCCGGGTCAGCTCGTTCGGCGCCACGCCGACCGTGGTGGGCTCGCCGCTCGCGTCGGGGAAGTCGAGACCGAGGCCGTTCGGCAGCGACACGTGTCCCGGCTGCATGCGGTCCGACAGCTCGACCGCCACCTCTGCGCTGCCGCGCTTCGTCGAGAGCCGCACCTTCCCGCCGTCTTCCACCCCGACGCGCTTGGCGTCGTCGGGATGGATGCGCAGCGCGCCAGAACGGTCCTTCCGCCGCCAGGCGGGGTTGCGGATGATCGTGTTCGCGGTGAAGGACCGTCGCTCGCCGGCGGAGAGCACGAACGGAAATTCGGCGCTCGCGCCGGGCGCCGGCTCGTTCGCGAGACCCGCGAGCTCGTCGAAGAGCTCGGGCACCGAAAGCTGGATGCGACGGTTGGGCGTGTTCACCCGCGCGAAGCTCTCCTCCCACTCGTCCACGGAGAACACCACCGCGCTCTTGCTCGTGAGGATGGCGTCGAAGAGCGCGTCCGCGGCGTCGCCCGGCTCGCCCGTGAAGCCCGCCCGCGCGAGCGACGGCGCCTGGCGCTGCGCCGCGATCTGACACAGCGCCCACACGCCCGCGCCTTCCGCCAGCCCTTCCGGCAGGAGCTCGCCGATCGCGCGGAACAGCACGACCGGTGCGACGGCGAGCAGCCCCGGAACGCGCCCGATGAGCTCCAGGAACTTCGCGCGGAAGGCCGCTCGCCCGTCCTGCCAGGCCGCGCGCAGCTCGGCCACGGCGTGGTGCGGCAGGGCTCCCAGCGCATCGACGAGACGCGCGTGCAGCTCCGCCTCCGAGAACAGGCCCGGCGGCGGCCCCAGCAGCGCCTTCCGCAAGTGGAAGTAATTCCGCGGGAACTCGAAATTGAAGAAGGTCGCCTCGGCCTTCTCGAACTGGCTCGAGACGGGCAGTACGTAGTGAGCGAGCCGCGCGGTCTCCGACAGCGCGACGTCGACGACGACCAGGAGGTCCAGCGCAGCGAGCGCCTCTCGCATCCGCGCGCTGTCCGCCAGCGAATGGGCGGGATTCGCGCTCTCGACCAGCATCGCGCGGAAGCGCTTCGGATGGTCGGTGAGGATCTCCTCGGGGATCACGTTGCACGGCGTCAAGCCGCCGATCACGCGGGAGCCGGTCACGGGCGTGCGCGGCGTCAAGCCTCCCCGCTCGCCGCCCACCGCGAGCGGAACGATGGCGGTCGGCCGATAGGCGGCCCCCTTCTTCCCGAAGTTCCCCGTCAGCAGGATGAGGAGCTTGTGCAGATAGGACACGAGCGTGGAGTGCAGGTTCATCTGCACGCCGAGGTCCTCGTACACCGCGACGCTCTCCGCCGCCGTAATGCGTCGTGCAGTGGTGCGCACGACCGCTTCGGAGATCCCGCACTTCGCGCAGTGCTCCGCAACGGAGAGCTTCTCGAAGAGGGGAAGGACCTCCTCGGCGCCGTCGGCGTGCGCGGCGATCCAGGCGCGCGCCACGAGGCCTTCCTGCACGATCACGCCGATCAGGGCCGCGAGCAGGAATGCGTCGGCGCCCGGCTTCACCTGGAGATGGATGTCCGCGATCTCCGCCGTCTCGGTGCGCCGGGGATCGATCACGATCATCGTGCGCTTCGGATCGTTCGCGATCTCCTTCAGAGTGACGCGCGCACGCGGGATGCTGTGCGAGAACCAGGGATTCTTGCCCAGGAAGATGGCGACCTCGCAGTGCTCGAAGTCGCCGCGCGTGTACCCACCGAGCATCCTGGCCGCGACCCAGAACTCGCCCGTCTTCTCCTGCGCGAGCGCGTTCGAGCGGTACCTCGACCCGAGCACGGCGCGCGTCGTGCTC
>Ga0315273_10003499_pt1 | contig 18959 bp, 11 predicted proteins | sample YL17G02_0_MG_FD_205753 | JGI IMG/M metagenome (GOLD analysis project Ga0315273, IMG submission 205753) | Sediment microbial communities from Yellowstone Lake, YNP, Wyoming, USA - YL17G02_0 | ecosystem: Environmental > Aquatic > Freshwater > Lake > Sediment | place: USA: Wyoming | collected...
GGACCACCATCTTCCTCGTCGCCGTCTGCCTCCCTGCGACGAGCGAATAGAAGTAGACTCCGGACGCGACGGCCTCTCCCTTGTGGTTCTTGCCGTCCCACACGACCTTGTGCTCGCCGGACGGCAGCTCCTTCGCGCAGATCGTTCGAACCCATCGCCCCGCGACGTCGTAGACGCGGAGCGTTGCGAACACGTTGCCGGAGAGCGTGAACCGTATCGTGGTCTCGGGGTTGAAGGGGTTGGGGTGGTTCTGCTCGAGGACGAAGGCGGGTGTCGGCGCCCTGTCGGCGACTCCGGTCGCCACGTACGGCTCTCCGAGCAATCCGCCGAGAATCGCCTCCGAGTTCATGCGCAGCGCGAGGTGTGCCCAGAGGTAGGGCCTGCCGCTCACAAAAACGAACTTGCCGCCGTCCGGACGGTGCGTGCCGCCGTCCGCCGGCTCGCGTATGACGCCAAGGCCCCTGTGCGTGGTGAACGAAGATATGTCCTTGAAGAGAAGGGTGCTTTCCCTCGTGGCGAGCGTCGTGTCGAAGACGGCGCACATGCTCTGCGTCGCGGTCCGTGTCATGCTGATGAGGCTGGGGTGCGTCGCGACCGCGGTGTTGATCGTATTGCTCGCGCTCTCCCTCCATCGTATCCCCAGGTAGCTGCGCATGGGCTCGTCGATGAAATCCTGTCCCAGCCTCGTGAGGAGGTAGACGTTCCCTCCCGCCATGAGATAGGAGAGTATGGACGTGTCCTTCCAGTCGGCGAGATCGCCGTTGAAGTTGTTGCCGACCCAGATCACGGTGGAGAACTGGCTGAGCGTATCGGTCGGAACGGGTCCGTGTCCGAGCGGCTCAGGCATGTTGGCGGGATACCCGTACGCTGTCTCGTCGAAACAGTCCCAAAAAGTGATGTCGAGGTTTCCCCAGAACACGCTGTCCGCGTACGCCGACCAGATCGCGTTGTGGTAACTGGAATAACCGATATCCACCCCGTTCACGAGGAGTATCCCGCGATCGAACGTGGGACTCACGATGGGTTCTTCGACCTTCCTCAGGATCCACTCGTCCTCGTCGAGCGCGATGCCCGTAGGCGCGTTCGCGACCTGGAACGTGAAGGTCTGCGTGGAGAGGCTGTCCCATGCGACGAAGGTGACGTCGCCCGCCGTGGTTGTCACGGTGATATCGATCGGCATCTTGAAAACGTAGTTCTTCTGGAGCTGGTCGATCGTCATCTGGACGGTGTAGGCACCGGCGTTCGGTGCCCACCACCAGTTGTACGCGTAGGTGGGGTAGTACTCCTCGTAGATCCACTGGTGGAAAAACCAGTCGAGATCCATCCCCGACACCTCCTCGCAGAGGTCGCGGAATTGCTCGGTCGTCACCGTCGCGTACTTGTATCGCGGGTCGGCGTAGTAGTCCTTGAGGATCTGGAAGAAATCGGTATCTCCGACGACGTGTCTTAGCATATGGAGCACCCACGAGCCCTTGTTGTACGAGAGACCCGTGTGGAAGATCCTCGAGAAGTTGCTGGTGTCGGTAACGTAGATGGTGCCCGCACCGAAGTACTCGGCATACTGCATGTCCTCGTGGTACTGGGCTTCTCCGTACGTGAACTCGGACCAGAGCGCCTCCGCGTACGTGGCGAACCCCTCGTTCATCCACACGTGGTGGAAGTCGTTGCACGTCACCATGTCGCCCCACCACTGGTGCGAGAGCTCGTGGACGATGAGATACTCGCTCCAGCTCCCGAGGCTCGTGATCGTCTGATGCTCCATCCCCCCTCCCCACAAGAACTCGGCGTGACCGTACTTCTCGTCGAGAAAGGGGTACTCGCCGAAGAGATCGGCAAAGAGCGTGATCATGTCCACCGTCATGGCGTACGTCGGCACGACGTCCGGATAGTGATCGGGAAAGACGTAGAATTGCACCTCCATCGAGTCGGTCGGCGAGTAGTGGTACCAGTCGGAGTACGTCGTGTAGGGATGGATTGCGACGGAGACGAGGTACGTTGCGATCGGATACCCTTCGTGCCAGTGGTAGGTCTTCGTCGTGCCGTTATCGACCGTGCTCACCAGGCGGCCGTTCGACGCGACGATGAGGTCCTCGGGGACCGTGATCTTCACGTCCACCGAATCCGCCTTGTCCGAGGGGACATCCTTGCACGGCCACCAGGTTCTCGCGCCGAACGGCTCGCTCAGGCTCCATATCATGGGTTCTCCCGAATGCATGTCGAAGCCGAACCCTCCGAGCGATTCATCGGGTGCCCCCGCGTATTGAACGAGGATCGTGAACGGCTCGCTCAGCAAGTACGTGCGATCGAGCGTCACGAAGAGGCGGTCTCCCGGATGCGAGAACACGAGCGGGATCCCGGTCGCGGGCACGATCACCTGGCTCACCACCATGTTGTCGTCGAGGTCGAGATCGACCGTGGCGAGAGACGCGGCGGTTACCTTCCCTTGGATGATGACGAACCCCGATATCGTCCCGGACACGGGGTCCATCGCAAGCTCGAGAGCATAGTACTTGACGTCGTAATCGGCCTGACTCAGCGTCTGCGAGGTCTCCGCGAGATGCATCCGCTCGAAACGCTCGGCCTTGTTTCTCGCTATTTCTCGGCGGATGTCCACGCGAGATTGTTCCTGAGCGGCCGAGTAGAGCGGCGCACAAAGCGCCACGACAAACACCGCGGCAGCGCCGGCGCGCCGGACGGCCGCCGCGACGGAAACTCGAACGCCATTGTGATCCATGAGATTACTCCCGGTTCGCGGGGTCGGTTGGTGTCGATGACCAGCGGGGCTGAGGGCCGGAGTCAGAGCCATCGGCCGCGCGAGCGCCGAGGCCGCCGGAATCTGCAGCGTCGCTCATGTAATTATACCACGTTATCGCAGAGTTTGCCCGGCGAGAATCGAGCCCGGAATCGAGCCCGGACGCGCGAGAATCGAACCGGAAATGGGGCCGCGTTGACACTTGTGCCGCGCGGGACTAAACTCGCCTTTTCGAGGGAGGTCGAAGGGTATGAGCACGCAGCCAAAGACGATCGGTGTGTTGACCAGCGGCGGTGATTCTCCCGGGATGAACGCGTGCATACGGGCGATCACAAGGACGGCGGTGTTCAGGGATCTTTGCGTCGTCGGTTACCGGTTCGGATACGTAGGTCTCATCGCCGGAGACTCCGTCGCTCTGAACGCTCGGTCTGTGTCGAACATCATACAGCGCGGGGGAACAATCCTGGGGAGCTCGCGGTGCAAAGAATTCGAGACCGTGGAGGGAAGAGAAAAAGCCGCGGACGTTCTGCGCCGGTCGAAAGTCGATGCCCTTCTTGTCATCGGAGGAGAGGGTTCGCTCAACGGCGCAAGGGAGTTTGCCGTCCAATGGGATGGTCAGATCATCGGGATCCCGGGCACCATCGACAACAATCTTGGGGGCACGGACTGGACGATCGGGTTCTTCACGGCGCTCGAGACGGCGCTCGACTCGATCGACAAGATCCGGGACACGGCCGAAGCGTTCGACCGGATATTTCTCGTCGAGGTCATGGGCCGGCTCGCGGGTGACATCGCTCTGGGAGTCGGGATCGCCGGCGGAGCCGAGGAGATTCTGATCCCCGAGGCGCCGGACGACATCGAAACAGTGGCCCGCCGCGTCCTCGAAGCCAAGCGCCGCGGCAAGCTCAGCTACATCATCGTAGTTGCCGAGGGTTTCTGCAAGGGAGGCGCGATGGAAGTGGCGAGGAGGCTCTCGGAAATCACGTCGCTTTCCTGCACGTCGTGTGTTCTGGGGCACACGCAGCGAGGAGGATCTCCCGTCGCGCCGGACCGCATCCTGGGAACGCATCTCGGGATCCATGCCGTCGAAGCGGCCATCGATGGGGCGACCGGCGTCATGGTGGGAGAAGTGAACGGCGCTGTCACGCTGACCCGATTCGAGGACCTCGCCGGCCGGCGCCGCGTCCTCGACCCCGCGTACTGGCAGAAGCTCAACGTGATACTGAGAAGCTGACCGGCGGGTTGCGTCCGGCACATCTCTTGCCTTGGAGGGAAAGCGCAGGCCGGGGAGAACGACGTCGCCGATGCCCCGGACGGACAACTCTGATAGCGGCCAGCCTCGGGGCATGCGTTGACACTCGTGCCGCGCAAGCCTAGACTTCACGTTTCTGCGCGCTCGAACTGGTGACCTCCGCAGCGTGATCGTTTCCTAAAGAGAGGGTGAACACGATGCCATCCGGACAAAAGCCCAGAGTGTACAGTGAGTCGCTTCTCGAACAGGTCAAAGGCGTCGAGAAACACTTTCTCGCCGGCAAGCGGGACCGCGGGGCTGACCTCGAGAGCGCGACACGCATTTTTCTCGAGTTTCTCCGGGGGTTCGAATGGTTCGACTTCGAAGGTCCGTGCGTGACGGTGTTCGGCTCGGCGCGCTACGCGGAGGACCACCCGTACTACAGGATGGCGAGAGAGCTGGGCAATCGGCTCGCGCGCGACGGGTATGCGGTGATCACGGGGGGCGGACCCGGCATCATGGAAGCGGCGAACCGGGGGGCGAAAGAGGGGGGCGGGATGAGCCTGGGATGCAACATCGAGCTCCCGACGGAACAGATCCCCAACAAGTACATGGACAAGTTCATCGAGTTCGATCATTTCTTCGTGCGAAAGGTGATGCTCGTGAAGTACTCGAGCGCGTTCATCGTGATGCCGGGAGGATACGGCACGCTCGATGAAACGTTCGAGACCCTCACACTCATCCAGACGGGAAAGATCGAACGATTTCCGATTGTCGCCATGGGAAAGGGTTTCTGGAAGCACGTCCGGGGATTCATCGAAAATTCCATGATCGCCGAGCGGACGATCAACCCTCAGGACATCGATCTGATGAGGGTCACGGACTCCATCGACGACGCGATGTCCATTATCGAGCAGGGCTAGCGTGATCGACTGATTTTCCGGCCCAAGGGCCCCTTCGTTTTGCAGCGATGAATGCTTGACACGGCGAATCTCCGTCAGTATACGTAGAAGTTGGACGAAGCGTGCCGGATTCCTGGTCCCGGAGAGGAGTCGTCGATGGCGAACGTCGCTGGAGCGAGCGTGGATTCGCGAGCGATTGGCTTCGTCGGCACCTACATCCCCCGCCGCTGCGGTATAGCCACCTTCACATTTGACCTCGCCGAAGCGGTTGCCCGCGTCGTGGGTCCGCGCAAACCTGTTTACGTCGTCGCGATGAACGAAAACGCCGATGGGTACCCGTACCCTTCGCGTGTGAAGCTCCAGATCCAGCAGGACGACGTCACCCACTACCTTCGCGCAGCGCGGTTCTTGAACGAGCGCTGCGGCGTTGTCAGCCTGCAGCACGAGTTCGGTATATTTGGCGGGGAAGCCGGGTCTCTGGTCCTCCGGCTTATCGAGAAACTCAGGATCCCGCTCGTCGTCACGTGTCACACTGTTTATGGGGAGCCGGAAGCGGACAAGCGCGACGTGATGCGCGAGATCGTGGCCGCGGCCGACAAGCTCGTTGTCATGGACCGGCGAGGGATAGACTTTCTCCAGAGCATCTACGGCGCCAGGCCCGAGCAGATCGCGTACGTACGCCATGGAATCCACGACATCCCCTTTCAGGATCCGCCGTACGAGAAGACGGTCTTCGGTGCCAGTGGCCCGGTGATCCTCACGTTCGGACTCCTCCACCGCAACAAGGGAATCGAGTACATGATCGACGCGATGGCGACGATCGTTCGGTCGAGACCGGACGTCACGTATGTGGTCGCCGGTCAAACGCACCCGGCGATCGTGAGACAAGAGGGAGAATCGTACCGGCAGAGTCTCGAGGCGCGCGTGAGTGAGCTCGGCCTGCAGAGCCGCGTGAAGTTCATCGATCGCTTCGCGGAGCTCTCGGACTTGATGACCTACCTTTCGCAGGCGGACATGTTCGCCGCTCCGTACTTGTTTCTCGATCAGATGACGAGTGGGGCGCTGTCGTATGCGGTCGGCGCCGGCAACGCGGTCATCGCGACGCCGTTCCACCATGCGAAGGAGCTTCTTGCGGAAGGGCGGGGGTGTCTGGTGCCCGTCGGTGATCCCGCCTCGCTCGCAAACGCGGTGCTGGATTTGCTGGAAAACAAGACCAAGATGAATGAAATGCGGCGCAAAGCGTACGAGCACACACGGGGAATGGTTTGGCCTGTCGTGGCTCGGGAGTACGTGGGAGTTTTCCGGCGTGTGAGCCGCAGACTCGCCGCTTCGGCCTCCATTCGCCAGGGTGTGCCACTTCGCTCCCCCCGGCGCTCCGCCGCGTCGCTTCGCCCTCGCCGCGGAGGGCGTCCCGTCGCGTAGGATCTCGATTCCACTTCGGAATAGTTGTGAAAACTAATCGCCGGCGCGAAGCGCTCTCTTCAAAATGGGGAACGTCGTCGTCTCGTGGAAAACGGCTATCCTGTCGAGCTCTTTGAGGATGGCGGTCTTCTTTTCCCCGGACACGCGGTAGCTCATATCGACGATCTCCGCCCCGCGGATGTCTTCTCCGCCGAGGAATGTCCCGCCCATGACGAGCATGTAATCGGGAAGTGAATCGATGCGGTTCGCCGCGGCCCACATGCGGCACCACGCGCGCGCGGTGGTCTTCTCGTCGTATCCTCCTCCGCCGAGAAGGAGGAGGTGGGTGCTGTACGCACGCATCGTTTTCATCACGGCCTCCATCCCGTTGTTCGTGAGACAGAGTTTGGCGAGCGGGTCCGCCTTGTGCGTATCCGCGCCGATCACCGAGACGACCACCGCGGGCGCGAACATCCCCACGGCCGGCGTGACTACACGGTCGAAGATGCGTTCGTACGCCTCATCGTCGGTTTCTTCGGGAAGCGGGACGTTGATCGTGAACCCCCTCCCGATGCCTTCGCCGATCTCGTTCTCGAACCCGCTCCACGGGTAGAGGGTCTTACCCGTCTGATGCAGGGATATGGTGAGGACACGGTCGTCGCCGTAGTAGGCATCCTGGACGCCGTTCCCGTGGTGGGCGTCGATGTCGATGTAGGCCACACGGAAACCGCGCGCGAGCAACATGTCGATCGCGACGATGGCGTCGTTCACATAACAGAATCCTTCGGCAAACCCCCTGTTCGCGTGGTGGAATCCGCCCAGAGGGTTCAGAACCACGTTTGCGTTCTCGTCGGTGATCAACTCGACACCGGTGATCGTCGCCGACGTGTACAGGAGCACGTAGTCGAAGAGCCCCGCGAATATCGGACAGTCGTCTCCCCCGAGATGGTACTGAATGAATTTGTCCTGCCACTTTCCCGTGTTCGCTTCCTCGAGAGCGTCGATGAACCCGGGGTTGTGCGACTCGATGAGCCGTTGTTTGGAGATCATCCTCGGCTCCTCGACGCGCATCCACGGCTCGCTCAGGTATCCCTGCTGCCTGATGAGCGCGAGGGCGGCTCGCGCCCTTCCGGGGTTGTACGGGTGTTCCTCGCCATACGTGTAGTCGGCGTACCGGCCCGAATAGATCACGATGCTGTCTTTCGGGCGCTCCACGTCCTTCTGGGGAAAGCGGACCGTGACCAGACACGTGCCGGAATCGTACGTTTGTTCCGCCGTCGGCCAGGCTCTGTTGAGTAGCGCGATGGTGGCGGCGTTCTCGGGGATGACATCGGAGTAGACGCCGGAGAGTCCCCGGGAGTAGGCGATCTTGCTGAGGTAGTTGGCGAGGAATGTCCCAATGCCGCGTCCGCGGAAGTCCTCGCGGACGACGATGTCGAACTCGCCCATGTTGTTCGCTGGATTGTACGTGTACCGCCCTTCGGCGACGATGTCGGGACCGCGGCGCGGTCCGACGAGACCGACGATCGCCATGTCGTGGCGGTAGTCGATCGCAGCGAGCTTCTGCGCTGCCTCGCTCGAGAGGGTCTTGATGGTTCCGTGGTATCTCAGGCGTATGGTCTCGGGAGACAGCGCGTAGAACAACCTCTGGAGCCGGCGGGCGTCGCTCGGCTGTATCGCGCGGAAACGGATCTCCGTGCCGTCCGCGAGCGTATGGCTGAACTCGTACTGCTGGGGGTAGACGCCGCCTTCCTCGGGAGGGATGACGTGGTTGGCGTCGATATACTTGAGGCGCTTCGCCTCCTCGAGGAGCGGGTGGCGAAATTTGGGATGGGCGATGGAAATGAGCGCGATCGCCCGCTCTCTCACGGAAAGGCCGTAGAGATTCACCGCGCCGTACTCGGTGACGACATAGTCCACTTTGGCGCGGTTGAATGCGACGCCCCGACCAACGCTCTGCCCGACGATCCGGGATCTCGTCCCGTCGGGCGTCGTTGACGGCAGGGTCATCACCGTGAATCCTTCCTTCGACAAATGGGCGCCATCGAGAAAGTCCATGCTGCTGGGGAGCGTTCTCCTCAGCGACACGTGTTCGGTGTCGGCGCGCGCCATCCCCGTGAGCTCGATCTCCTGAACGGACAAAATCGAAACCATATCGTCGTTCTGCCCGATGATCATCGGATTGCTGACCAGGTCGATGGGGAGAAGCTCGATGTAGGGATTGTTCGCCACCTCGCGGTAGAGCTTTTCGGAGCCCATGACCATCGTCGCCACCGTCTTGCCCCTGTTGATCTTCTTGCGGGCGTTTGTGACGGCGCCGGAATTGATGAGACGCATGAGATCGTCCGTGATGATGTCCGTGTGAATCCCCAGCTCTTTTCGTGTGTCAAGGTAGCGCATTGCGGCCGCTGAGGCGGGGCCGCAGTCGAGGTGCAGCGTCATTCCGTCAGTGACGAGGCCGGCGACGCGGCGGCCGATGGTGAGCGACACGGGATCGAGCTCGGGCGGTTGCACGCGCGGCAATGGCGCATCCCCTTCGACGAGGAAGTGAATGTCATCGGCGTGGATGCTCGAATCCCCCGGTATCGTCGGCATGTGCGTGTTCACCTGGGCGATGACTGTTTTCGCGTTCTCCGCGGCGGCTTTCGTTGCGTCCACCGACACGCCTAGGCTGCACATTCCGTGCGCGTCGGGCGGAGAGATCTGTATGAGCGCAACATCGACGCGTATAGCCCCGCTCGCCAGGGCCTTCGGGAGCTCGCTCACATTCATCGGCGTGTAGTCGGCCAGGAGCTTTCCCGCTACGTCGGATCCGTGCCGGCCGACGTAAAGCGCGTTGTAGCGAAAACTGCCCGCCAGCTCCGGTCTCGCCAGATTCGGTTCCTCTTGCGCCGTTGCCAGATGGATGATCTCTATGTCGCAAAACTCCGGGGCCATGCGGTAGAGGGTTTCGGTGAGGAGAATGGGTTCGCCGGCTCCCGAACCCACAAACACGGTCTGACCGTTCTGGATGTGCGAGAGCGCCTCGTGCGCGGAGACGGTTTTGTCAGCGTATCGTTGCTGCCACGACTTTGAAACCATCGGAAAATGGTAGAAGCCAAACGCTCAACCGTCAAGCGATTCCGCCAGGCAGTGACGGTCGCTGGCTCTCCCATGGCAATTACGGGACGTCCTGCAGAGAACGGGGCGTGGGAATCCGAGAGATGATACCGGCCGGTGTCGGTACAGTCTTCGCGCGCCGGAACGCAGAAAGGTGGGCTGGCTATCTAACCAGCCACTTGAACGCCTCTTCGTGGAACGAACGCCACAACACGCCCGTCAAGCGCCTCGCAACATCATCCGTGTCGCCGCACGAGGTTTCGATCTGGCGTTGGCTGGGGAGAAGGATCCGGAACGAGAGATCCATCCCATTGGCCTCCCATCCCGCGCCGCCCGTCGTCTCGATGCGGACATCCTTTCCTTTTCGCGTGACATGGATGTTGACGGGATCAAAAGGCGTCGTCTTGCTGTCGCCAGGTGCGACGCGCTTGGTCCTTTCAACAATCAGAAGGACATCGTCGCCATCCCATTTCTCGATCTTCAGACCCATCGGCGGTGCTTCAACATCGATCACCGCGCCTTCCTCGAGCGGAATCGACATCGTGACCGTCTTTGTGTCTGTTGCGGCACTCGCGGGCATCTCCGCCGTGGTGGTCGCATCCGAGTCGGAGGCAAGCGCGTTCTTCGACTCACTTGCGGTTCCGCTGGAGCGAGAGCCTTGGGCAGCCGTCGACCACGTGAGCACGATAAGAACGAGAATCGTAAACGAGATCGCGGAGGTCAGTCCCCATCCGGTCGGACGCGGGACCGTTTCTGACTTCGTTGAACTTTGCATCTTCCGCTCCTCACTGTGGGGTAAGTTGAAAACTTCCGCCCCTTGCGGGGAACTTCGGACAGCGCGTGGGTCGGTGAGACGTGCGGCTACTGCGAGGGATGCGATCACCGGTCCGCTGCAGGTGTCACCGTCAAGATGAGATGTGTAATCACTTTTGTCAATGCCTGCAACTCACAATTGTGGAATTGGTTTCGCGCTGCCACATCCTTTAGACACGCGGCCCCGTGGTTTAGTTGCAAGATTTCTTTATGGCTGACATTCGTCGCCTCGCGGATTGATAATCGTCAAACATGCGCGTTTCTTGGGGGGTTGAAGAGAAGGCGGCGGACATCAGGGCCCGTTTGAAAACGCTCGACGTCTGCGTCGTCCTTTCGTAGTTTGACCGGGAAGGCGGGTGGCCGGTCGAGATGCACAGTTTCACTCTTCGTCCCCGCCCGAGTGTTCGAGCCTCGCGCGCTCAACGATGACAGTTTCGAAGAGAACAATCCTCGGCGTGTTCGCTCATCCCGACGACGAGTCGATGGGACCCGGGGGCACGTTTGCCAAGTACGCGGCGGCGGGCCACAGGGTCGCGTTCGTCACCGCGACGGACGGCGGTGCGGGCCGGCTGTTCGCCGAACGTCCCCATGATAACGCTGGGCTCCGTGAAGCCCGGCGTCGGGAAACGACCGAAGCAGCGAAGATACTCGGTCTCGATTTCTTGGGTTTTCTGGGGTGGGAGGACGGAAAGCTGGAAAGCTCGAACATCCTCGACATCGAGATCGAGATCGCGAAAACGATTCGCAGAGAAAAACCCGATGTGATCGTGACGTTCCACGGATCGGGCATCTCTCATCACCCGGACCACCGGATCATCGCGCTCGCAGTGCAGGGTGCGTTTCTTGGGGCTGGCCGCGCGGGCTGGTACGCCGACTCAGATCTCGAGACCCTTCCGCGGCATGCCGCGGCGAAGCTCTACCACTACACGCTGAGCCTGTCGCTGATAGCCAGCGTAGAATGGCCGCGAAAAGTCTATGCGTCGCCAGATGATGAGATCACCACGGTGATCGACACCCGCGACACCGCCCGTATGAGATGGCGCGCGATTCAGGCGCATCGAACCCAGCAGAACGGTCCTCCATTCAAACTCCTTTACGATGCCGGCGCTTTCAACGAAGAGTATTTCGTGCGTGTGTTCCCCTCGTGGCGCCGGGGCGAAGCGAGGGAGATCGATCTTCTCGAAGGCCTGGATCCTGTCCAGTGAGGACGAATGTGCGCCGGGCGAGAGACGATCCTCCAGCGCACAGACTATCGGTCGAGCCTCGAAAGCGCGTACACCGCGAATGAGGCCAGCCAGTGTTCTCCTTCATAGTGGCCGCTGGCGACGTGCGCGAGCGCATCGTTGGCGTGCTCCCGTGCCGCGGATATCAGGCGGTCTCTCGTTGCGTCGTCGGGGGGGAGAGCCGAAGCGATGCCGGCCATGCACCACGCGCGGCTCAAATTGAGTCCGTCGAGGTGAACGATCTTCGGGTCGGTTCGGTCCGCTACGGTCGCAGGAGAGAGCAGACGAGCCGGTCGGCCGACGGCGATATCGGGCAGGAAGTCGTGGAACCATTCGGCGAAGTGCTCCGCGTCGAGCACGCGTCGCATCAGGTCCGCCTCGATGAGACACGGGGAGAAGAAGTCTTCACCGCCGGGTTCCCACTCCGCTGGGCAGTTCTTGTCTGACGCGAAGTAGGTGAGGGCCCGTTCGACGAGCATGTCGCGAAGCGCGCTGTCGCCCAGCGCGTCGGCGTAGTCCAAGGCGAACGCGAGGCCGAACGCGGTATTGGGATGGACTCCGGTCCGTATCGGATAGGTCTGTCTCGGCAAGAAGTCGGAGTAGCGAACGGCAATGGCGCGCGCCAGAGGCGCCAGGCTGGTTGCCCAACGCTTCGCGTCGGGATCGTTCCACCGCTCGAGCTCCTCGGCGAGTTTCAGAAACCACGCCCAGCCGTACGTCCGTTCGAAGGACTTGCTTGTGGGCCTTTCGAGATACGCAATCTCGATCGCGATGTTCTCAGCCGTGATGTTCTTGTCGAGAGCTGCTCGTATTTCCCGCGATTCGGGCAAGTCGGGGAAGAGACGGAGAATCCGTACGAGCATCCAGTGTCCGTGGACAGCAGAGTGCCAGTCGAAGCACCCGTAGAACGCGGGGTGCATGGTCCTGGGACTGCGGACATCATCGGCACCGGTAATCACGTGGTCGGGTTTATTCGGGTACTCCGTCCCGACGCACGTGAGGGCAAGCCGCGCGAACGAAAACGCCGTCTCGGCCGTTAGAAGCGACTGCGCTGCGTCAGACGGACGGGTATCTGGAGCTGCTTTGCTGCTGGAATTCACGGCGAGAGGCCGTCCTGGAGCGGTTGCGAGAATGAAAGTCATCGACAAAAAAAGACAGAGATGTCTCATTCGACCTCCCGGAAAAGTCTGCGCCGTCCGCCGTCGCGAGTATCATTAAACTGCGGTTCGGCTCATGAACCTACAGAAATCTCGCGGCATCCGGGATCCATCGAAAAACTGGTGCGTCGCGGACGCCATTGGGAGACCTCCGTTCCAGCCGCCTCAGGCGGTGATAATTCCCCAATTCGAGACTATACTGTTGGTGGAAGGGACCGGCACCCGTCGGCGCCTTAAAACCGACGTCATGAAAGGAGCTCGCCATGAAGGTGGCGGACATTATGAACCGCCGTCCTGTCACCGTCACGCCGGATACGATTCTCCGCGACTTCGCTCAGCTGATGCTGCGATTCCACTTGAACGACGTGCTCGTAGCTGACGGCGATACACTGGTAGGCGTCATCACCTACAAGGACATTTTCCGGAAACTGCTGCCCGGCTACAAGGAAGTGACGGAGCAAGCGACCCATTGGACGGACCCGGACGCGATCGAGGACCGCTTGATCGTCGTCGCCAAAATCCCCGCAAGGGAGTTCATGACGACTCAAGTTCACACGGTGTCTCCGGACGCCTCGGCGATCCACGCTGCATCCTTGATGAACGTCCGGCAGGTCAAACAGCTTCCCGTCGTGGACAAGGGAAAGCTCGTGGGGATCGTGAGCTACACGGACATCACGTGGGGGCTCATGGCACGGTACTACATGGGGTCCTTCTACCGAAGGTCGTAGGAGAGTCGCCGGGGGGGGCCTGAGGACGGGCCCCCTGGCGCTGCTGTCGTACGCATGCGGTGAGTGTGAGAACGAGTTCGGTCTCCGGGTGAACACGACTTCCAAAAAGTGCCCGTGCCCCTCGACGCGTCTCATGGACGATCGAGGGGCACGTGACAGCGGGGATCGTGACGTTCCCCTGGCTCGAGACGGGGTGAGCGCTACTTCGTGCCGCGGCGCTGGAGCGCTTCTCTAAGCTTCGCACTCATCCTCTCGAGGCTCAGGCTGTTCTTGCTCGCGGACCCGATCTCTTTCCACTTCCCGGAAGGAAGAGTCAGCGCGCCGCCCGAAGGCATTTCGAGGTAGATGTCGACGTTCGTCGCGTCGCCCCCGTCTTCGACGGTGATGGGGTACGGGATTCCGCTCTGCATATTGCTGTGGAACCCGCTCGGATCGATGGCCGAATCGAAGAGCCCGTTCGAGTTGACGTCGATATACGCACCGATGTAATAGGTGCCTGGCATGAGGCCGTCATCGAAAGCGTTGATCGCGTACTGGGCGTCCCAGGCGAGAGGACCGTCCTCGGTCCACGCCGCGGGTTCTCCGGGGTTGTCGGGATCGAATGTATCCGAGTCGAAGGCTGCCACGAAGTACATTAAGCTCGCCCGAAACTCCGAGGGGATGTCGCCGTAGTAGAGCACGGTGCCGGATATGGCCTCAGCGTCGTAGAGCGGAAAATCCACGTCTCCGACGATTCCTCCGGCGTCGACAACCGCCTCTGTTTGCGTGAAGTCCATGCCTCGAATGTCGAGCCCGTAGGCCCCAAAGGCATCTCCGGTTTCAGGGTCGAGGATGCCGTCGTTGTTCGAGTCCAGGATGGCGAACGGGTAGTATGTGGTGTCGGGAAGATGCGGGACCGAATACGCGTCGTTGCCCCCGGCCAAGGCGATGCCGAATATGTCGAGTTCCCCATCGCCGAAAAGCTCTGAGGTCGTGGCGATTACAGCTGCTCCCGTCGGGTCGCCTGCGCCGGCCGAATAGAGGTCGCCCGAGAGAGTCCCTTCGATTCGGCCCGACTGTAATGACGATCCTGTCGTGAATCCAACCGTGTAATTCTCCGTGTTCAGATTCCCGGACAGGTCTTGGATCGATCCTTCCGGTAACATAAGGAAGTACTGCGTGTCCTCGAGCAGAGGTTCGTCGGGTGTGAAAGTGACCGTGAGGCCGTCGCTCGACCATTCCTCTGTGCCCTCACTCGGCGTCGGAGTGAGCAGGACGTTCTCGAGTGAAGCCGGGTTGATGCGCTCGGAGAAAGTGAGAATGAAAACCGTTCCGGTCGAGACATCCAAAGCACCGTCGGCCGGCACCGTCGACACGAGCGTTGGAGGTGTGGCGTCGATGACACTCATCGTTTTGAACTGCCATGACGTCTTGGCCAGCGGATTCCCCGCCCAGTCTCGAGCGTCTTGCGTGAGTGTGACCGTGTAGCTCGTGCCGTGCTCGAGGGGCGAAAGCGGAGAGAACACGTATTCGTTGTCGTGATCCTTCGTCAGGGAAGTGATCACAGTGTCCTTTGACGATATCCACGAGAACGCTCCGAGAACGGACACATCCCACATCGGCTCGGAGAAAGTGATGGCGACCGGCTCGCTCGTTCCGACCCCCGTGGCGCCCGAGCGGGGAGATCGCACGATCACAAAGGGGGCGGTGATGTCTGGTGTGTTGACGCCAGTGAACTCCGTTGTTGATACCTCTGTCATCTTATTGCCGTTCACGTCGCTCACGCCGTTCACGAGCATATTGTATGCGACAGTGCCCATATTCGCACCCGTGGTGAGCAGGACGTTTTTGCCGTCGGATTGGAGGGCGGCGGTAAGGATCTCTACCTGCGTTGGGAGCGCCCTTTCAGGATCCCCGGTTCGTTCTCCGTGTCGAGAGCTCGACGGCGGTGCTTCGGCGGCGGTGATCACCTCGATGGAATAGTGGTCCGTCCGCTCGGCTGACGGCCTCGACACGTTCTCGTTGAATGTCACTCGCACGTGCGACTCATCCATGGGAGCGACGCTCGCGACAACCGGCGGTGTCGTGTCGGGCGGGCCGCCGTTCGAGGGCCCTTCGTCGCTGCAACCCAGCCAGAAACACATGCTCGCGAGAGACATCGAAATCATCCATACGGTACGAGACAGAGCTTTCATGGTATCCTCCAGGACCTTAGAGACCATGTGTCTCGCGGGGATGCGGGGCGAAGATGGGTGGCTGGGCGTTCCCCGGGAGACGGACGGATAGGCACGCGCGCAGACCCAGCGTATCGAAAGGCTAATCGCGCTTCAACAGGAATCGTGCTCACCGCCGGGCTCACCGCCGGTGCGGCGGGGTGTGAAGAGAATTGGCCGCAGGACGAATTGCCTCGATGCGGACGCGCCTAGGGATCGCTCCCGACGAGGCGATCTTGATGAGGTTGTGTGGTCTTCTGCACGGTCAAGACACTGTTCGAGCTCGACCGAGGAGTACGCGATGACGCGTAACTCGAAGTTCCCAAAGGCGTGTGAACGGAGGCTCGACAACGGGCGCGGCGCTTGCTATAATGATAAGCAGAGAGCCGTGATATCGGCCCACGGGCATTATCGAGATTGTGAAGTCATTCGAGTTTCCGGTAATGCCGCGCACCCCTCACCCCGATCGGGGTGAGGGGTGTCTTTTTGAACGATTCCAACGCGTCATTCTGCGGGACAACGCTCCCTTTCACGGCAATCGCCGGATTCTCGAGAAGCAAATGGCAACGACCCGCTACAACCCATCCCTGACGTTCCAGAATGACAGTGAAAGCCGGGCCGGCCTCCTGCCCCTCGCTTTCGCGGCCATAGGGGCATGCACCGCCCTCTCGGTGGAGGCGTGGTTCCCCCGGCTCGATGACCAGCTCTGGAGAGTGGGGATCGTCGACCTTGTGGTGAACGTCGGTCTTTACGTCCCGCTGGGAGTCGCGCTCCGCCGCCGCGGGGCGCTTTCTGCTGTGGGCTTTGCCGCCGCGCTCTCGCTCATCGTGGAAGCCATGCAGCTCTTCTATCCCGATCGCTACACTGCGTGGTCGGACGTAGTCGCGAATGTCTTCGGGGCGCTCTCCGGATGGTATCTCTCGAATCGGCTCGACCCGCGCTCGGCGTGGGGGCTTGATCCGCTCCGGCTCACCGCGCGCCTCGCGATCTTCTCGGTCTTGCTCTACGTGGCGGTGGTGGTCGGTCTTGCGCTTCCCAGCCCGCGGTCCGATTTCTCGAACTGGGATCCGAGCTTCCGCGTCATGGCCGGCGACGGGTCGAAGCGCCATCGACCGTGGCGCGGAGAGATCGATGCCGTCGCCGTCTTCGACGAGTGTTTGAGCAGGGAAGACATTGGACGGCTGTCGCGCGAAGATCCGGGTTCGGCTCTTGATGCGAACGTTCCAGCGGAACATCCCCTTTTCGCCGCAGGACGCGTGGATTCGCTGGATTTCACACGGGGGATGGCGCTCGTCGGGGCGTCGGAGAACAGGCGGCTCTTCGATGCGCTCGTTGCGCAGGGAAGGCTCACGCTCGTCGTCTGGTTTCGGACCCGAAGTGAGAACGAGGACGAGCCGGCGCGCATCGTTTCTTTCTCGGACACCCCGTGGAAGCAGAATTTCGGTCTTGAGCAGCATGGACGCGAGGTCGTTTTCAGATTGAGGACCCCCACGACCGATCCAGACGGTTTTTTGCCCCAGGTCAAGACGCGCGCGCTTCTCGAGAGCAACAAGCCCACATTCGTCGCGGCCACGTACGATGGCAGAATTTCGCGTGTCTACGTCGACGGTCACCCTGAAGGGCGCGTCAACCTCTACGCCTACGGCAAACGCGCGGTCTTCTTCGCCGATAGCGGTCTGCCGGCGATCGCAATGTTTCTCGGGGCACTGATGGCGGTTGCCTGGGTGGTTGCCGCGAAGAGAAGAGGATCGAGCGTGCGACTGTGGGGGACGACCGGCGGGCTCCTCGGCGGCGTCTTGTTCGTCATTTCGGGCGGCGCGAGCGCGCTGCCTCAGTTCGCCGTGTGGGTTCCGGTCGTGGCGGCGTTCGGAGGTTTGGCGGTGGGGTTCGCCGTAACCGAGGGCCCTGAGGGTCTCACGGCGGAGTGAGGGGGATCCTCGTACGAAGCGCTCAGGTCTCCTGAACGCGGGGTCGCCGCAGGATTTATGATGCCACACGTGTCGTTGACATCCGCTCCCCGGGTCAACTATCTTTCACGGGTGCGCGAATAGACCGCGGACGGAATAATCTATGATACAAAAACGCAAGGAAGATCTGCTCTTTAGCGTGGCCGGAGCGCGAGGCATCGTCGGACGCGGGATCACGGTCGACGTGGTGACGCGGCTCAGCCTCGCTTTCTGTTCGAAGCTCCCAGCCGGGTGCGTCGTCATCGGAAGGGATACACGACCTTCGGGCGAGTCGTTCAAGTCCGCCGTGGCGGCGGCTGTGACCGCGACCGGGCGGGAGTGCGTCGACCTGGGGATCGCGACGACGCCGACGGTCGAGATGATGGTGCAAAAACTCGGTGCGGTGGCCGGCATCATCATCACGGCGAGTCACAATCCGGTCGAATGGAACGCGCTCAAGTTCCTGGACTCGCGCGGCGTCTTCATTTCGAAACCGGTGAGCGAGGCGGTCTACGACGCCTATGTGAACGAGCAGTTCCAGTTCTGCGACGCCGCCTCAACCGGAAAAGTGACAAGGTATCATCAAGCGACCCGGGACCACATCGACGCCGTGATGGGACTCGGCGTCGTAGACGCGGACCTCATCCGGCGCAGATCGTTTCGTGTCGTCGTTGACGCGATCAACGGCGCGGGGAGCGTCATTGCACCCGATTTGTTGAGGGAGCTCGGCGCCAAGGTTGTCGCGATGAACTGCAAGACCGACGGCGATTTCTACCGCGATCCTGAACCGCGGGCCGAAAACGTCGGAGAGCTCGCCGAGAAAGTCAGGAGCGAAAACGCCGATATCGGTTTTGCGCTCGATCCCGACGCTGACCGACTGTCATTGGTCGACAAGACGGGAACGGCGCTCAGCGAAGAGTACACTCTGGCGCTGGCCATCGACGAGATTCTTGGATTGGAGAAGAAGGGCCCCGTTGTCGTCAACGTGAGCACGTCGGCGCTCGTTGACTGGGTCGCCAGCAGCCACGGTGTGGACGTGATCCGTACTCCCGTCGGCGAAGCGCACGTCGTGGACGCGATGTTTCGCGAGTCCGCCCCGATCGGCGGCGAGGGAAACGGAGGGGTCATTTACCCCGCACTGCACCCAGGGCGCGACGGAATGGTCGGAATGGCCCTTATTTTGCAGCTGCTTGCTTCACGAAAGCTGTCGCTCGACCAGCAAATAAGCCGGTACCCCAAGTTCCACATGTCGAAGACCAAGATGGAGTGGGTTGGAGAGTTCTCGATCGAAAGGATTTCCGGCTTAATCCGAGGGTTGGAACCTGCTAAGATTGATACACAGGACGGCGTGAAAGCGGTATTCGACGATGGGTGGTTCCACGTGCGCATCTCCAATACGGAGGGCGTCGTGCGGATTCTCGCCGAGTCGATGTCCGTCGGACGGACGGAGGCGCTGCTGAGGGCGGCCAGGGACGTGCTGAACGAATCGCGTGGGCGGCCCTCGTAGGAGAAGAG
>Ga0315273_10003500_pt1 | contig 18951 bp, 18 predicted proteins | sample YL17G02_0_MG_FD_205753 | JGI IMG/M metagenome (GOLD analysis project Ga0315273, IMG submission 205753) | Sediment microbial communities from Yellowstone Lake, YNP, Wyoming, USA - YL17G02_0 | ecosystem: Environmental > Aquatic > Freshwater > Lake > Sediment | place: USA: Wyoming | collected...
AGCTCGGGTGTGAGGTCAGAAATCGAATACGTTCCAATCCCTCGATATCCTGGCCCATTCGGAGCAAACCAGCCAGGTCCGGGCCATCCTGCAGATCCTTGCCATAGCGGTCGACGATCTGTCCCAGGAAAGTCACCTCACGCACCCCTTGTGCGACCAAAGCGCGCACCTCTGCCAGGATGTTGGTAGCTGGACGGCTGCGTTCAATTCCACGCCTATAGGGGATAATGCAGAACGTGCATGCATGCGAGCAGCCCAACACAACTGGCACATGAGCAGAAACCAGCTTTCCCTGCTCATCAGCCGGCAGCTGGATTGTAAAATTGGTGTCCGAACCCTCATCCATCAAGCTATAACGGCGTTGTGTCTCCGCATACTCCAGGTGCTGGCTATCTTCCTGGGTCAGGTACGCAATAAGCGGACCTGGATCAGAGGGTGGGGAAAATACATCCACAAAGGGGAAACGCTTTCGGAGTTGCTCGTGCCCTTTCACCCCCACCAGGCATCCCATCAGGTTGATTACCAGATGCGGGTTCTGCTCTTTGAGCGGCTTAAGTGAATACAGCCGACCGTATGCTTTATTTTCCGCGCTTTGCCGTACAACGCAGGTGTTTAATACGATTACATCTGCCTCATCCGCATGGTGCGTAACACTCAAGCCAATCTGCTCAAGAGCTGATGCCACACGCTGGGAATCAGCCACATTCATCTGGCAACCTTCAGTCCAAATGTGATATTTCATGTCCGGTATTATAACTGGGAGATTTGCCTTCAATATTAGGATTTGCAGAGTCCACCTCTGCTCCGACCTGCTCACGAACCTCTAATCCGAAAACTTTTACATCAGATGGTAGAATTGCGCCTATGTCTAAAAACCAAGGAAAGCATATATTGACCTATGGCATCCTGATTATTGTTGGCCTGGCATTGGTCAGTGCGATTTTATATCAAATTCCAGCCGTTAACACCAGGATAAACTGGCGTGTTGACCTTGCCATGACCTATCTACGGGGGGTGATTTTTCCTGTCAAGCCTTTCCCCACCCCGGCAGAGTCCATCGTTCTACCCTCCCAGGCTGCCACCAATACCCCAACCAGCCTGCCAACAATTGTACCCGACCAGCCAACCGCAACAATTGCCCCAACAGCTACGCCACAGCCCAGCCCAACACCCATCCCGGCTGCAGTCCAGCTGCCAGCACCGCTCTGGGAACTGCAAGGTCCAAACGATTGTGGACCTGCCACCCTGGCACTATATCTACGCTATTATGGTTGGGATGGTAATCAAGATAATATCACTCAGGTAGTCAAACCGATTCCAGAAGACCGTAATGTCAACCCGGAGGAGCTGGTCTACTTCGTCCGCACCCATGCTGGCTGGTTGAATGCTGAGTTTCGTGTCGGGGGTGACCTGGAACTGCTGAAGAAACTCGTTGCCGCGGGATTCCCGGTGATGATTGAGGAGAGCTTCTTTTTTGACCAACCCTATTGGCCTAAAGATGACCTGTGGGCTGCTCACTATCTGCTGGTGACTGGCTATGATGACAGCACACAGTCTTTCACCGGGCAGGACAGTTTCCACGGCCCCAATCAAGTCATCTCATACTCAACCATGGATGATTACTGGCAGATTTTCAACCGGGTATATCTTTTGACTTACCTCCCCACCCAGGAAGAGGCTCTTAAGGCTGTCCTGGGTGATAACTGGAACCCGGATCTTAATCGCCAACATGCTCTGGAGGTGTCACAGGCTGAAACTCAGTCCGAGCCAGCTAATGCCTACGCCTGGTTCAATCTGGGCAGCAACCTGGTTTATTTTGAGCGGTATAGTGAGGCTACCAGTGCTTACGATACTGCCCGTACACTGGGATTGTACCAGCGGATGCTCCGTTATCAATTCGGTCCATTCTTTGCCTATTTCCATGCTGCGATGACCACCGAACTATTGACGGTCACAGAATATGCCCTGCAACGCACGCCTAACTCGGAAGAAGCCCTGCTATGGCATGGATGGGCTCTGTACCGTATGGGGAAGAAGAATGAAGCTGTATCAGATTGGCGGAAAGCTTTGGAGTACCACCCAGGTTATCAAGACGCTCAATACGCCATTGATTTCGCAGCTGCCAACCCTTAATCTTAAATATGTCTCAACAATCCTTTTATCCAATTATTTGTTTGTACATATAGCGGATATTCGCCTGATGCAGCCGCTCGTATTTCTGTTCAGCAAAACGAGGATAAGCCGGATCCGCTCCGGTCTCTTCTGGGCTGTGCCCCTGGCGGATATGTTCATGGGTTAGGTCCCAGGTTTCCTGCAAATAATCACGCAAGGCGGTGATCTGCGCTTCCCCACACATTACACCGTGCCCCGGGATGATCGCCAATGCGTCGAATTCCATTAGATGGCTTAACCTGGCAATCCAAACAGGTATATCGGCATCGAAGACGTATGGGTAGCGACCTTGGAAGATCAGGTCGGAAGCGAAAAGCACCCGCGGACTGGCAGCCAAACCACGCATAGGTCTGGTGTATGCCCGCCCAGATGGATGACCTCATAGTTCAGTCCACCCAATTCCCCTTCGAACCTTTCCTCGAAAACCTGGTTGGGCAGGGTGATGCTTAAATCCTTCATCGTCCTGCGAAAATCATCCGCCTTTTTAGGGTCTGCTTTTTCCAGGTCAGAAAGATAGGATTGGAGTACTTCCTGGCTCCATTCATTTTTAAGACCGGACTGCATGCGCTCCAGGCAGGAGCGATGCGCCAATATCGGGCAAGTGAAGACCTGGTTGCCCCAGGTGTGGTCGCTGTGAAAGTGTGTGTTAATTACCAGGCGCACCTCTTCCGGGTTAGCATCGACAGCCTCAAATAACGTCTTGATTTCCGCTGGAGAGGAGGTTGTATCAATCAAAATCATGCCTTTTGGTGTGTGGATCAAGCCGGCATTGACACCCTCACCTGGGCGGATGAATGCCGTAGCAAGCGAGTCGATCCTGATAATCTCCATGCATCCACCTTCAAGCGAATAGACGATATCCAGCTCCACGCCATAGGATGCTATCAAGCTGTACCGCGAAGGCTCCCGCTGCCAGCATGGCGTTTTTATGCTCTTGAGTATACACACCACCTGCTCCAATGGTCGGAATGCTCATTTGGGAAAGCTCATGCACTACCCTCAAAGCAACAGGCAGGATCGCCGGACCATAAAGTCTGCCCTGGACCATTTCTCCACCTCCTGCCGGGTATACTCCTCGGGGAGGTGCCAGGCTGATCGCTGTTGCTCCGGCATTAATGGCCCCTGGCGCTAGCTCGACCGATCGTTCCATCGGCAGGCGCATGATCACTGGGTATTCGCCGTATGCTGCCTGAGTGAGCGCCACCACCAAATCGATACTCGCATCACTGGTCACCCCCACTTCCAAGCCCGTAACCCCCTCTACTGATTCCAACCGTCTTGTCATCTTTGCCACCTCTTCTATGCTTCTTCCCAGCAGGTGAACGATCACCGGAATTGGAGAGCGGCTCCAATGCCTGGCATATCGTCGCACGACCTGGCTGATACCAGGATTCGGATAACCCGTGTGAAGGAGAAAGCCTCCCGGAAATTCAATAAAGCGCTCCCCATGGGCAGGTGTGCGTGGCATCAGGCTGACCGGGTTCGTAAAAAATGCTCCCAGGTTGCGCCAGTCCACCGCACTATGGAGATCGGCGGAGAATCCCAGGCTGCCCGCTGCATTCATGAGTGGAGGGTCAATGGCCAGATCGAGCGTATACATTATTCACCATTTAAGTTGACTGAGATCAAACACTGGTCCATCCTCACAAGCTAATTTCCATCCTCTCCGGGCAGGCACGGCGCATGCTCCACAGCGTGCCAACCCTGCACACGGAAAGGGCATCGTGACCAGCACCTGGGATGGGCAGTTAAGACCCCTTCCATCCCGGAGACCGAGCATATCCCTTAACTCAGACAAGCGCTGCAATGGCAGGTCAAAGGCCAGAAAATCAGGCCAGTCCAACACCTGCACCAGCGAAGCAAGCGGGTATGCCTCCAACAAAGCAGGAATCCTCGGGAGAGGCAGGTCAGTGAACAAGGTTATGCCAGTATGGGATTTTCCGATTTGACCAACCAGGGGCATCAGTCGAGAGACTGTATCACCCTGCGCCACCAATCCCAGGCGCTTAACCTCCCGAGGTAGCTCAAATCCATGCCCGAGGGGTCCCACCAGGTCCAGGTGCGTTCCCGGTATCCATGAGATCGGGATGGGAGTGGCTGCCCAAAAACCATGCGCGGACTTTTCTGCCAGAAATAGCGAAACCCCAAGCACTTCTTGCGGGTCATTCATATCAGAAGCCAGCAGATACTGCCCAGCATGTGGGATTGCGTCATCAGGGCAGGCAATGAATGCTCCCATATGCCCGCCGGCTTCAAGACGAATTTCAGTAACCCGACCATTGGTATGTCCCATATCCGCATGGTATCACATTTTATGGTTATTCATGCATTCCTAAGATAATCCAAGGGATTGCTTATGCGAATTACAGTAAGATCATCATGGATAGATAGGTATACCCGTGGAATGGCTTATATTGAAATCGGGTTATAATCAATTTAGATTAATAGAGGAGAGATAAAATGAATGTAGCAAGCTTGATTAAACTTATTGCAGCAACTGCCTGGGTGGTATTCTTTGGTTTGATCGTCATCGTGGTATTGCGCGCCTCGCGCAACAAAAACGTCAAGGGTGTGGTTACGATCACTCTGGTTGTCCTGGCAGGCGCCATAATCTTATCCGTTGTTAGCGCAGGGCTGGTTTTCATCCAGCCGGAAGAGCGTGGGGTAGTCATTTCAGCCCTTCAGCCCGCAGGTTACCGCCCTGTGCCATTACAACCAGGTCTGCGTTGGGTCATCCCATTCTTCGAGAACGCGGTCATCTACCCCATCTCGCGCCAGACCTATACCATGTCCATCGCAACAAATGAAGGGCAGGTCCAGGGAGACGATTCGATCGCTGCCCGTACCGCCGATGGGCAGGAGATCTTTGTGGATGCTTCTGTGATTTATGCGATTGACCCAGCCAAGGTGGTTGGGTTACATATCGATTGGCAGGACCGCTATACCGCTGAGCTGGTGCGCCCCCTGGCGCGCGGTGTTATTCGCGATGTGGTCTCACAATATAAGGTCGAGGAAGTGGTCACCAGCAAGCGGGTTGAAATGACCACCAAAATATCCGCTGATATGCAGAAAAAAATGGAAGACAATGGGTTGAGTCTGGTCACTTTCATTCTGCGTAACATCTCCTTCTCACCTGAATATGCCGCCTCAGTGGAGCAGAAACAGGTGGCGGAGCAGCAGGCACAACAAGCTAAATTTGTGGTCGAACAACGCAGGCAGGAAGCCGAGCAAGCCCGCCAGGTTGCCCAGGGTCAGGCAGACGCGGTGGTGATCAATGCGCAAGGCGCCGCGGATGCGCGACTCCTTCAAGCAGATGCCGAGGCCAAGGCATTGACACTCATTGAAGGAGCATTAAGAAACAATGACAATCTGTTGCTCTACCAGTACATCAGCAAGCTGGCTCCAGGCATCCAGGTGATGCTGGTGCCAAACAATAATCCATATCTAATGACCCTGCCCTCACTCCCCACAGCAACCCCTGCCCCCGCACCGACTGCGACGCCTTAGGTTTAGTCGTTGAAACTTTCAACCTGCTGCCCCTTGGAGTAGCCTCAAAAACAAAAATATGAGCCAAACAGACAGTAAACCTTCCGGCCGCCAAATCCGCCTGACAAGCCTCTCCAGCTGTGCAGGTTGAGCGTCCAAGCTGAATGCGGAAACGCTGGCGCAGGTACTGCGCCCCTTGCAAGGGATTTTTAACCCCACAGATTATCCCAACCTGCTTGTCGGGTTGGGTGAACCTGATGACGCGGCCGTCTGGCAATTGGACGATGAGCGTGCCCTGGTTGTTACGACTGACTTCTTCACCCCCGTGGTGGATGACGCCTATGATTTCGGTGCCATTGCCGCCGCCAACGCCCTCTCAGACGTGTACGCCATGGGTGGAAAGCCATTCTTAGCCCTCAACATCGCTGCCCTGCCCCCCGATTTGCCAACCGAGGTAATTAGCACTATCCTGCGCGGCGGGGCAGACATTGCCCGGCAGGCTGGGGTGGTGATTGCCGGTGGTCACACCGTCCAGGATAATGAGCCCAAATACGGGCTGGTTGTTTTGGGTTTTGTAAATCCGCACCATATACTCACCAAAAACAGGCTACATCCTGGAGACGTCCTGGTGCTCACCAAGCCGCTCGGGTTTGGTACAACTACCACTGCCCTCAAACGCGAGCAAGCCAACCCAGCGGATGTCGCTGAAGCCGTGGAGTGGATGAAAAAGCTGAACAAGGTTGCCGCAGAGCTGGCTGTGGAATTTGATCTGCACAGCGGTACGGATGTTACCGGCTTCAGCCTTCTCGGGCATGCCTGCGAGATGGCTGAAGCCTCTAAAGTAGGCATCCGCTTTACCTATCCAAAAATTCCCTTCATCTCGGGTGCCCGCAATTACGCGGAGAAGTTTATTTTCCCTGGTGGCGCTTACGATAATCGTCTCTTCTTCGGGTCTAATGTGCACTTTGATTCTACTCTCGACCCGCCTTCACAGCTGTTGCTTCTCGACCCGCAAACCAGTGGAGGATTGCTGCTTGCGGTTCCCCCCGATAAGTTGGAGCAGCTTCAAAAACATGCAATGCAATTGGAACAACCCCTGTGGGTGATTGGTGAGGTTATTCCTGGAAAAGGGATAGAAGTCACCCGGTAAGTTGCATCACCACACCAGCAGACAGGGCTAAAAGGTTTTTGATGCTGCTGTGTGTTTTTAATTCAAAATGGTGACATATGCCATCAAAAATTGATCTTGAATTTATATCTCACCGCTCGCCCGTCTATGGGCTGGGCGGTATGGTGGCCACGTCCCAGCCGCTGGCAGTCGCTGCCGGGTTGGAAGTTCTCACTCAGGGCGGCAATGCGGCCGATGCGGCTGTAGCCACCGCAGCCGCGCTGAACGTCACCGAGCCAACCTCCACAGGCTTGGGCGGGGATTGTTTTGCCTTGTACTTCCAGGCATCGACCGGGCACATCACAGCCCTCAACGGCTCTGGCCGTGCCCCAGCAGGTCTTACGATCGACCGCTTGAAAAAAGAAGGCTTCGCGAAGAATATACCCCAATTTCATCCCTATACGATCACCATCCCGGGGGCATGTGCCGGCTGGTGTGACCTGCTGGCTCAGCATGGACGGCTGCCTATCAACCAGGTTCTAAACCCTGCCATCCGCCTGGCAGAAGAGGGCTTTCCAGTCTCTCCTATTATTGCTTATTATTGGGATCGTAGCGCCAGTCATCTGAGCAATGTGCCTGGTGGGATAGAAATGACGATCGATGGGCGTGCGCCCCGGGCAGGGGAAATATTTCGCAATCCAGGATTGGCGCACACATTGCGCAGGATTGTCGAAGGGGGTAAGAATGCTTTTTACCAGGGTGAGATTGCGGATGCCATTGCCTGTGTCGTCCAGCAGGCTGGAGGTTGCCTCACCGTGGACGATCTGGCTGCCCACACCAGCACCTGGGAGCAACCCATTAGCACCACTTATCGCCACGTTCGGGTGTGGGAGTGCCCTCCCAATGGGCAGGGATTGGCTGCTCTTGTTGCTCTGAACCTGCTAGAAGGTTACGATATTGGTTCCATGCCTCCACGCTCAACCCAGAGCTTGCACCTGATGATCGAAGCCATGCGCCTGGCGTTTGCCGAAACACGCTGGTACGTGGCAGACCCAACTTTTAACCCGGCTCCCTTGGAATGGCTGTTATCCAAGGAATATGCCGCTCAGCGGCGCAAGCTGATCCATCCGGAGCATGCCACCCTCGACCAAACACACGGGACCCCCACTTTATCCTCCGACACCGTCTACCTCAGCGTGGTAGATGTGGAAGGGAATGCGTGTTCTTTCATAAACAGTAATTACATGGGGTTCGGGACTGGAATTGTTCCACCCGGCTGGGGTTTTACATTGCAGAACCGTGGTATGGGCTTCTCTTTGGACCCCTCTCATCCCAATGCCCTGGCACCCAGCAAACGACCTTACCACACGATCATCCCTGGATTGATTACGGTTGATTCCAACGGCTCATCTGCAATTCCTAATATCCTCTACGCCAGCTTTGGCGTGATGGGCGGCTTTATGCAGCCTCAAGGGCACATGCAAGTTGTGTCAGCCCTGGTGGATGACCATGCAGATCCCCAATCTGCCCTGGACCGGCCTCGCTTCTGCATTAATGATGGGTCTACACGAGGTCAGGTATTATTAGAAGATGGCATCCCATTGGAAGTCCAGGTTGAGTTGGGTAAGATGGGGCACCAGGTATATTCAGTGAGTGGATACGAGCGCTCAGCCTTTGGGCGCGGGCAAATCATCCGCCGGGATGCCAATACTGGCGTGTTGTGTGGCGGCAGCGACCCACGTGCAGATGGCTGTACTATGACCTTGTAAGCTGTAGTTTAAGCTTCTTTCGCTTTTTCCCCTGTGTCCGACTGTAAAGTAAGCCAATCCTTCTCTGCAAGAGTCTCTTCCAGTGGTTTTTCAACCGCAGGACCAATCCCAATATCCACCTTATCTTCCATGGTGATCTGACCTCGCAGGAAAGCACCCTCCTCCGTAGAAAATGTAACTGTGACTACATTCCCCCACACCTTCCCAGTGGAGCGTATTTCGAGCCGTTCAGCAGTGATATCTCCCTTGACCGCGCCCGCCACGATGACCGTATCGGCGCGTAGCGATTGGCATGTCACCCGGCCTGTCTCGCCCACCACGAGTAGGCCTCGCATTGCGATATTGCCCTCGAATGTGCCTTCAATACGCACGCCTCCACTGCCCCCCAGGTCACCTGACCAGTTGATGCCGGCACTTAGCACGGACGTAATCCGGTCTGTAGTTGCGGATGAAGGTGTGGGAACAGGTACAGTGGGTGGGGCTTCGAGTTTCTTGCGGAACATTTATGCTCCTCTCAATCAGATCACTCACACTCCGGTGGTTCAGGGATACCAATAATATTGTACCCTGAATCTACATACAGTACCTCTCCAGTGATCTTTCCTGCCATGTCTGAACATAAAAATACCGCTACCTCTCCCACATCTTCAATCGTGACATGCTGCTGCAGGGGTGCCAGCTTGGTGAAGTGGCGGTACATATCTTTGAACTTTGCCACCCCCGCGGCAGCCAATGTGCGAATGGGTCCAGCGGAGATGGCATTTACCCTCACGCCCTGTGGACCAAAATCATACGCAAGGTAACGCACTGATGACTCCAGCGCTGCCTTGGCAACCCCCATCACATTGTACCCAGGGGCAACTTTCTCTGCGCCGTAGTATGTCAGAGTCAGCAGGGCACCCCCGCGTGCCAGATGCGGTTGAAAAGCCTGCGCCAGGGCAGTGAAAGAGTACACGCTGATATCCATTGCGGTATGAAAACCCGCCCGGCTGGTGCGGTAATACGGTCCGCTTAGTTCCTCACGGTTGGCAAACCCGATCGCATGGACCAGGATATCCACCTGGCCAAACTCGTTCACTGCCTTAATTGCCACAGATTGGATTTCCTCATCACTGGTTACATCACAAGGTTCAACGAAACTGCAATCAATGGTTTTTGCAAGCGAACGCACCCTCTTTTCCAACACCTCACCCGCATAACTCAATCCAATTCGGGCACCCTGCGCTTGAAATGCCTTCGTGATACCCCATGCAATTGAACGTTCGTTTGCTACCCCAAAAATCAGTGCATTTTTGCCGGTTAATAGTCCCATTCTTATATTCTCGCTTTCCATCATGCGATTGTGATTATCGAGCTCCGCATTGGGAGAGGGGTATTCCCCGAGTTTAAGATCGCCTGCCGGGAACCCTCAACCTGTGAAAGATGCTCATTGATATATAGCCTTGCCAGCTCCCGCTTTCTTTCCGAAACAAGCCCATCCTGCAGAACCAGCCAGAAGTTGACCAGATACACGGCCATGTCTGCCAGATCGGAGGCATAATAATCAATCACCTCACGCTCTTTCTCTTTCAAGGCGTCCGTTGCTTGTTTGAATTGCTCTGTCACTTCAATCAAGCGGCCTTTGAGGTCAGATAGCTCCATCCCATAATCCAACGAAGCCCATCCGGCGAGTAATGCATCCAGCGCATGACCGAGCAGTTTGCCGGTAGCTGCCACAATTTGAAGCTGGCTTGTGCCTTCATAAATATTGGTCACGCGCACATCCCGGAAGTGGCGTTCAACATTGAACTCTCGCATATAACCCACCCCACCGTGAATTTGCATCGCCTTGAAACAAACGCGGTTGCCCATCTCAGAGGCATAATATTTCGTCAGGGGCGTTAAGGTCTCTGCCATATTGGATGCCTGCTTAAGCTTCTGACGCATCGCAGGGTCCGGGGTACCATTTTCTTCGGAGAGTTTCTCATACGCCTTAACGCGGTCCACCCATCTTCCGGTCTCGCAGATCAATGCCCGTGTCGCCTCAATCTCGCCCCGCATTGAGGCAAGCATGCGCGCGACGGGTGGTAGTTCACAGATGGGTTGGCCAAACTGGCGACGCTGATTGGCATACGTGTTAGCTTCGCGGTATGCAGCTTCAGCAATCCCGACAGCCTGCGCAGCCACTGCCAGCCTGGCACCGTTCATCAGTGCCATGGCATAGCGCATCAGGCCATAACGTCGCTTGCCAAGCAACTCAGCTGGAGTATGGTTATATTGCACCTCGCAGGTGGGGGAAGCATGGATGCCCAGCTTGTTTTCAATCCGGCGGATGTGCACCGTCTCATCCCGCTCGACGACAAAAAGGGATAGCCCGCGTGCATCGCTGGAGCCAGCCTCGCTACGCGCTAGCACCAATTGAACATCCGCACTTCCATTGGTGGCAAAGCGCTTGACACCATCGAGATACCATTTGCCGTTAGCCTCGTCATAGGTCGCGCGGGTCTGCACCGCACCCAGGTCGGAGCCAGCCTCCGGCTCAGTGAGGATCATTGCGCCTGAAGCTCCCTCCTGGCTGAAACGTGGGAGAAGCCGGGCTTTCATCTCAGGCGTGCCATACTCACTGATCGCTGCAGATATCTCCTGCAGACCGAAAATCGTCATCAGGCCTGCATCCGCCCGAGAAGCAAGTTCCACCATCATCTGAAATATCGACTCAGGTAAATTTAATCCCCCATACTCCCAGGGCAGCATGGCCCCCATTAAATCTGCCTGCCGGAGAGCCTGCAGCCCTTCCTGTGTGGCTGCTGTGTAGGTGACCTGCCCAGCCTCAAAACGCGCTCCCTCTTCATCTGCTTCAGCAGCCCGTGGGGCAATCACCCTGGCGCATATCTCACCCAGCACTTCCAACAGCAGGCGATAATTATCCTTCGCATCGGTATAATGGCGCGGGGCAGCCGGGTATTCTTTGCTGTATTGATATCCCTTCTCGATGAGATCGATCACATCTTGTATGTCAAGCTGTTCCAGGCGGAACTGAAGGTCTGAATTATCCAGGAAAAAGTTATCAGTCATGGGTTCTCCTTGTCTACTTGGCTTTCTCACGCAAGGATTTGATCAGCAAGGGTAACACCTCTGCCACATCCCCGACAATTTTGTAATGCGCAATCTGGAAGATCGGTGCGTTCGGGTCGGTATTGATGGCGATGATCTTGCTGGATTGGTCCATTCCGGCGCGGTGTTGTATGGCACCTGAGATGCCTGCCGCTATATACAACCGCGGTCTCACCGTGCTGCCTGTTTGACCAATCTGGTGCTCGCGGGAGATGAAACCCGCATCCACTGCAGCCCGAGAGGCACCCACCTCTCCACCCAATACATTCGCCAGCTCACGTATCAGCTCAAACTCTTCCGGGCTGTTCACACCTGCCCCAGCTGCCACAATCACCGGCGCGTCTTTTAGCTTTACAGTCGGCTCACGGGTTTCACGACTTAAAACCTGCAAGGCTAAATCATCTGGCTCAATCGTCACTTTCACGCGTTCTATTCTGCCATTCCGGTAGGGGTCCGGTTCACCCCGGTGCATCACGCCCTCACGCACGGTTGCCATCTGGGGTCGTGTTTTGGGGTTGACAATCGTGGCGATGATGTTGCCTCCAAACGCAGGTCGCACCTGGTAAAGCAGGTCTTTGTAAACCGCATTTTCCTTCTTGGAGAAATAATCCCCAATCTGCAGGTCGGTACAATCAGCGGTCAGTCCTACCTTCAAAGCGCTGGCAATACGTGGCGCCAGATCGCGACCCACGGGTGTGGCTCCGATCAGGAATATATATGGCTTCCATTGGCTTGTCAGGTCCGTGATGACTCGGCAGTAGGGCAAGGTACGGTATATCTCCAGCGCCACGTCTTCGGCGAGCAAGACCTGGTCCGCACCAAATTTAATGACCTTCTCCGCCAGGTCACCAACCTGGTCACCGCACAGCACCGCCCAGACTTCACTTCCCAATTGCCGGGCGATCTCACTGCCCTTTGCCAGCAGCTCCAGGCTGACCTCCGCGATGCGTTGATCCTCTTGCTCGATAAATACCCAAATGTTACGCTCAACAGTCATTTTCATACCTCTATTCAACGATATATTCCTGGATCAATTCGGCAATCAATTCTTGTATTCCCTCTAGTGTGGGCTGGATTTCCTTGCTATCAGAAGTTTCAAGCACCACATAGTTGACTTTATATACCTGTGTTGGTGAGCCCGCCAATCCCAGCTCTGCCTCATTCACATTCAGGTCTGCTGCCGTCCAGACCTCGATATTGAGTTTGCGCTCCGCCAGGTATTCCTCTAAGAATTGTTCATTCTCAAATTCAGGCCATTTTTTGAGAAGTTTTGCATATTCATTGGGTGTCGCTGCCATTTTGTATTCGATGCGTTTTCGGGCAGAAGCCGGGCGCGGCCTGTTTGCGGTCCTAACCACTGTCAGCAGGCACGGAAGCTTACACTTGACCAGTTCAGTCCCAAGATCAAAAGCCCGTCGTACTACAATTTCCTCCTCTTCCATATCGACGATTGACTCGGCATAAGTGATCTGAGGGATTCCGAGCTTTTCTGCCAGTTGTGGCCCCACCTGGGCAGTATCACCATCAATTGCCTGACGTCCACAAAAGACCAGGTCATATAGCCCCAGTTTATCCACCGCACATTTAAGGGTGTACGATGTAGCCTGGGTATCTGCCCCGGCGAATTTACGATCGGATAGCAGGATCACCCGATCTACCCCACGATACAGAGATTCGCGCAAGACCTCGGCTGCCTGCATGGGTCCCATTGTCACCACGGTCACCCTGCCCCCGTTCTGGTCTTTGACGCTGAGTGCCATCTCCAGCGCATTCAGGTCTTCAGGGTTAAAGATGGCTGGTAACGCACTGCGGTTCATCGTTCCCTCAGCAGTCATCACCTCACCAGTCACATTACGCGTGTCAGGAACTTGTTTAACAAGAACCACTGAATGATAAGATCGATTTAAAGGCATTCACAGCTCCTTTATTTTATAAAATCTTGTAATGAGAGATTTTCTTCCTGGGTCTCGTATCTGGCAACGAATCGCCAGGGGACGCTCTTCCAAGGCTCAGGCACACTATTTAAACCCACACGCGGGCTATTGGTCACGCTTGAAGCGGGGATGTTTATCCCAGGTTCCACGAAAATCTCAGCCTCAGGGGCACACAGGTCAGCACCGTTTTGAGCCCGGTTGATCCTCAGCGCCATACAGATTTTCCCCGGTCCGTTCGTCCATTGTTCCACAGGCCGTCCCGCCCTGCGAGTAGCGATTCTTTCAATCCCTTCGATAGGAATAATACTGCGAATCAACACTGCCGCGGGGAAGCCCTCCGCCTCAACTACAAAATTAAGCATCCAGTGCATCCCGTAGGTAAAGTATACGTACGCATGTCCGGGGGGGCCATACATCACCTGGGTGCGTGGAGTGTGGCCTGCGCTGGCATGGCAACCAAGGTCTTCTTCGCCAATGTAGGCTTCTGCCTCGACGATGATCCCCGCTGTGCGCTCACCGTCCTCCAGGCGTACCAGGCGCGTTCCAAGCAGCTCACGTGCCACTTCGAGCGTGGGGCGGTTAAAAAATAGGCGGTCTAAACGTGGTGCGGTAGTCATAAGGCAATTTAACCATAAGGATTCTGACCTGCAAATTTATTATTTCGCACACTTTGGTTTTTGAATGAATAATCAGCGATCATTGGCTCACCTGGTAATATAAATTTGTTGATTTTATCATACCAACCATGTCTGATTTTATAAGTTTGACAGTGGATCTGGTTTTCCTTCGCCAGGGTTGACCCAGCTTGCGCATCTTTCTCGCTATGGTATAATGGCAACCTCTCGGGCGGGTAGCTCAGTTGGTTAGAGCACACGGTTGACATCCGTGAGGTCGTAGGTTCGAGCCCTATTCCGCCCACAGGAAGCAATTATAATAACGAGCGGAAACATCTTTTCCGCTCGTTATATATTTAACTGGAGATGACCATGCTGCTCCACTCCGCCTCTCAATTGCTCACCATATCTGGCGCACCCCAACGCGGGCGTGAGCTCGGTCGTCTGGGTATCATCCCCGATGGTGCCGTGCTCATCCGTGATGGGATGATTACCGTTGTTGGCACCACTACTGAGCTGCGTCAAGCCTACCCGCATGATGGCACGCTGGACGCCACCGGGCATGTGGTTATGCCTGGCTTTGTCGACCCGCATACCCATCTGATGTGGGTAGGCGACCGTGCCAGCGAGTTCGAGATGCGTCTGGAAGGTAAAAGCTACCTGGAGATCCTGGCTGCTGGAGGCGGCATCATTTCCACCGTGCGCCTCACCCGCCAGGCTTCCCTCCAAGAGCTCCTTGATGAGACCCGCCCACGCCTGCGGGACATGCTTGCCCACGGCACCACTACTGCTGAAGCCAAGACAGGCTATGGCTTGCAGACTGAGACTGAACTGCGCATGTTGCAAGCCTTGTTGCTCCTGGACGCCGAAGGTCCGCTCGATATTGCCCCCACTTTCCTTGGCGCCCACGCCGTCCCACCCGAATACAAAGATGACCCGGATGGTTATACCAACCACCTGTGCTCCGAGATGCTCCCCAGTATACACAGCTGGTGGGGCACACACGTTCCGGACCGCCAACTGCCTTTCGTGGATGTTTTTTGCGAGACGGGTGCTTTTAGCCTCGAGCAGTCAAGCCGGATCTTGCAGGCTGCCAAAGCCATGGGCTTTCCGCTCAAGATCCATGCCGATGAGTTCGATAACCTGGGTGGAGCCAGCCTGGCAGCCGGATTAGGCGCCGTCTCTGCCGACCATCTGGTGAAGACCTCCCCTGCGGACATCGCCGCTCTAGCACAATCCGAAACGGTCGCTGTTGCGCTGCCTTGCACCCCGTTCGGCCTGGCGGAACGTGAATACACCCCCGCCCGGGCGATCCTGGAGGCAGGCTGCCTTCTGGCACTGGCAACCGACCTCAACCCCGGCACCGCCTGGGGCGGAAATATGCAGTTTGCCATCGCCCTGGCTTGCCGCTATATGCGTCTGACCCCTGCCCAGGCGATCGTGGCTGCTACCCTCAACGCGGCTGCTGCCATCAGCCGTGCCAATACCATCGGCTCTCTCGAGCCCGGTAAGCAGGCTGACCTGCTCATCCTCAACGTCTCCGATTACCGCCACCTGGGGTATCGCTTTGGCACCAACCTGGTGCAGACGGTGATCAAGCGTGGAGAAGTGATTACCCTCTCTCGATATTCGTAACTATAGTATTTTCCTTTTTTTTCTTCTACTGAACTACCCTCTTTTGGTTTACGATTTGCTTGCCATAATATACTATCCGTGATATTATATTATTAATGATCCAATCCTTCAAAGACGATGGCACACAGGATATTTTCAATGGTCTGAATACAAAAGCTGCTCGTAATATCTGTCCTGTATCTCTTTGGAAGAGTGCTGTAAGAAAATTGGATTTACTGGATTCTGCTGAAGTTTTGATGGATCTTGATGTTCCTCCTGGAAATAGACTGGAACGGCTTTCTGGAGACCGGCAAGGTCAACATAGTATCCGTATCAATGAGCGATATCGAATCTGTTTCATTTGGACGATCAATGGCCTTGATATGGTTGCGATCGTCGATTATCACTAAAAAGGATGGTTAAAATGGTTCGCGTTCCCACACATCGCACTCCTACACACCCCGGCGAAATGCTTCTGGAGGAATTCTTGATCCCTATGGGACTGACCCAGCGTGATCTAGCAACAGGTATCCAAGTACCCTATCAACGTATTAATGACCTGATTCATCAGCGGCGTGGGGTTACGCCAAGCACAGCATTGCGTCTGGCGAAATTTTTCGGCACAACCCCTGGATTTTGGATGAATCTGCAGTCTCGCTGGGATTTATTTGCCGCGTGTAAAGCTGAACAACAGGTAATCGAAAGCATACATACTTACGATCATACCCACCCATTAGCAGGAGACTGAATTTTTTCTTCCCGCTTCCTTTGAGTACAAGAAATGGGCGGGAATTACTGATTGAATCTATTTTTCAAAACAAGGATTAAGCTCAAATTTATATATTATTATAATGAAGAACCCAGACAACCCATGCCCGCTACCCCGATCAAGCTCAGCCCTTCTGACCTAACTTTCCTGTGGGATGAGTGCCCGCGCTGTTTCTACCTCAAATATCTCCATGGCATCAGCCGGCCGGCCGCTCCCTTCCCATCCATCTTTGGTGCCATCGACCGCCTGATGAAAGCCCAATTCGCCGGCCGTCCCACCTCCGACCTTGACCCTTCCCTGCCACCTGGCATAGTGACCATCTCCGAGAAATGGGTCGAGTCGCTTCCCATCAGCCTGCCCGGTCATGACCTTAGCTGCTTCCTGAGGGGCAAGATTGACGCCATGATTGGCTTCGACGATGGCTCCTTTGGCGTGGTAGACTTCAAGACCTCCGAGCCCAAACCCGCCCAAATCCCCTTCTACAGCCGCCAGCTACACGCCTACGCCTACTCCCTGGAACATCCTGCCCCAAGCAGGCTTAGCTGTAGCCCCATCTCAAGGTTAGGCTTGTACGTTGAAACCCCCCATGCCACGTTAGCTGCCACGACCAGCGAAATTTCCTTCCATTTTCGTTCCACCTGGTTGGAAGTCCCCTATGACATAAGCAGCTTTTTATATTTCATGGGTAAAGTCATGACACTCCTCGCACTTCCTGAACCTCCTCCCGCCGGTGAGGAATGTGATTATTGCCACTACCGCCAGCATGCCCGCCAGCACGGGATGTAAACTAGCCAAAATAAAAAACCCAGGAATGCTCCTGGATTTTTTTGATTACTTATCCTTTGTGTACTTTGTGATCTTAGTGGTTAATTTTTCCCTATGGTAGGAAATTCCACGGATTCACCTTGCCGTAGCTCTCGTTCAGCATCTCGAAGTGTAGATGCGGACCGGATGAATTGCCTGTGCTTCCAAAAGCGCCAATCACATCACCCTGATAAACGCTATACCCACACCCCACATTAAAGCTACTCAGGTGTGCGTACAGGGTTTGCCAGCCACCATCGTGATCGATGACGACCACATTGCCATAACCCCAGTCATTCCAACCGGCGTATACCACCACGCCATTATCCGCCGCGTAAATCGGATCTCCCAGCGCGCCGCGGATGTCGATCCCAAAGTGGTTGGTGGAAGGGGAATACTCAAACCCCGACAGCGAGTGGTTGTTAGCCGGCCAGATAAATGAGCCTGTGCCTACTGCACCATCCACTATTGTTCCGCATGAACCTGGACCTAGGATTTTCGCCACTCCGGGGTTATTGCGCGAGATGCGCGGTGCGCTCCACGTGACAAAGTCACGGTGACCCCCCGGTACGAACAGCATCGTGCCTGGCGCAATATTGGGATGGGAGTAATCACCCAGGCTGACGGGGTCAAGTTGGTTCCCTGGCCAGTTGACGATCACATCCGGAGTAACATCATAGCCATGCGACACACCATTCAGCCCTTCCCCTGCCGACCAGCTGTGGTAAGTGCCATCCATTGGCATAATATTGAGCACCACTTCTGGACGAAGGTTGTGCGGATCGTCGGTGAGGGTGTAATAGTTGCCCCACAGGATCGTTTCAGGTTTCAAACCGAACATCTCTGCGATGCCGAAGATGGTATCGTCCGTTTTCACGGTATAGGTGATGATTTCTGTGCGTGGGCGGGACGGAATTGTTGTATGGAGCAGTGCCAGTCGATAGATTCCGTGTTTATATGCAGAGCTATCAACAGCGAAAACCGGCATGACCGCCGGGATAGCTGTTGGGGTAGGGGTGAGTGCTTCAGCTGCCAGGGCAGACTCACTTGGGGGGCTGATCGCGGTTTGCTGAAAACGCAGGTAAAACAGGCGCATCCCCACCACTGCCAATAATATCAGGGCGATGGTCAGTAACGCGGTCCCCAGGCGGTATACAGACCCACCCAGACCTGCATGAGATAGCCTTTCCCAAATTAGCAATAGCCGGCTTTCATTGGTTGGTTTACCCCCAGAAGGTGTCTGTTCGGATTCCCTCAGCTGTCCTTCATTAGAAGGGAATTCGTCGAGATATGGATCATTTGACATGGTGATTGTTCCGAGAGCATCTCCGGTGGAAATTCTAAAATTTTATCCCAAAGCCTCGAACCCTTTGGTCAATTTGCATCATAACATCCCATGGTACATGCGTCAAGCCATCCGGATTATGGCCATAAAATTAAGGCTGGTTGATCTGGTCTATGGCAGCCTGAGCTGCGCTTTGAGGATCGCTCTGGGCTTTGAGCACATCGACAACCGCCTGCTCCAAAGTCGGTCCGACGCTGGATATCAGGTCCGCCGGGGGCATAAGCTGGGCGGAATACGAGATCT
>Ga0315273_10003502_pt1 | contig 18950 bp, 23 predicted proteins | sample YL17G02_0_MG_FD_205753 | JGI IMG/M metagenome (GOLD analysis project Ga0315273, IMG submission 205753) | Sediment microbial communities from Yellowstone Lake, YNP, Wyoming, USA - YL17G02_0 | ecosystem: Environmental > Aquatic > Freshwater > Lake > Sediment | place: USA: Wyoming | collected...
ATGTTTAGACCAACAATGTTGCTTGTCGCCCCGCTACGATGGTCACTTGTATCGTAATCGTATGTAGTGATACCCTCGTGGTAATCCCAAGTAACCAATGACACGTACAACGGGTTCCCCCCGGTCGTATGTACAATAGAGTGCCCTGTTTCCATGTGAACCTTAGCACCCTGTCCAAGTATCGTGGATGTAGAAGGATCGTGCTCTCGCTGGTGAGCCCGTTTGTTGAAGGGCGCGGCATCGGGTATAGCCTTCTTCCTGTGCATATGGACGGTGCCGCCGCCCTGGTTCAGCTTACTCATGTGCCATGCCTCTATTGATTAGCCGCTGGAAGTAGCCGGGCGGGTCCTTGGAAATAAGATACGGGCCTCGGGCCTCGCGCTTGGTCACAAGCGCATCTGCCGGACCGGCATTTGGGTAGCGCATCAGGCAGCCCATCATGCCCGGCACGATGTTGGCTGGGTATGTGCATTCCGTGTCTATGATGCTAGTAAAGTCCGACATTAAAACCCTCCGTCAAAGACGCCCCATACGCCCTTCGGACCGTCGCCGAAGTCGTCATCGCCCAAGCCAGCACCGAGAAACATCGCCTGCGTATCGAACGCTTCGTCGGCGGGGGCGGTCCCGAAAGCTACCTCGCCTACGTTGGTGGCGGCGAAATCGGCCATTAGAACGCACTCGATTTAGCTGTCATGAGACGGCACTGCTTCTCTAAGCCTGTATTACTAGCAACAATATGGTCGGCGCTAAGCGTATAGTAAGTAGTCCCATCAATGGTCAGCGTGTCTCCCACGGCACTCGCTGCATTCATGATAGCCACAGTATCGTGGCCCGTGATAGCCATCGAGGGTAGTTTGGCAAGATGTGAACGAATCGACGTGACGAGCGCCGTAGTTGACGCATTATGCAGGTACACTTGGTAAGCGGCCATGCTCGTCAGCCACTTATGAGCGGTCGCGGGCTGTCCACCGAATCCAGCGTTCGTACCACACGTAAACCCCGCTATTGTTTCGCTGAAATAGCAAAAGGCTCCCGTGAGAGAGACGGCCCCTTGGTTAGGTTCGCGTGACACCCGGTAGTTCCCGCTCCCCAGCGTTGAGGTCATCGTCCAGGACACGCATTCGCCGGTGATGCCTGCGTTGCCGCCAAGAAAGACGATGGTGGTGGCGGGGGAGAAGTTGTCAGCCGCAGGGATTCGCCCTAGGTGTACCCAGTTCTTCGGACTCGTGCTGGTGGTGAGAACTATCTCGTTGTCGTTCGCGCCCATCACGTAGCTGAAGCCACCTGCGCTGGTCCCGATGGTGACCCACCCTACTTTGGACGTGGTTGAGACTGCTTGAAAGATGGTTAGGTTGTCGGCGTCTTCGCTACCGGGTACGGAATCGTTTGCGTTCGGCGTGATAGCTGTGTTACTCTGGTTCCCCGGACAGGGGTGAATGATGGTGTGGGTACCGGAATCATAGCCCTCAGAGCAACGAAAACGCAACCGTGCATTGGCATCATCTACTTCGATGAGGACGTAAACCTTGGTCGTCGAGTTGCGCCACACCTTCACGTCGGCTGTGGTCCCCGCCTGCGCGAGAGTCGCGGTTTCAACGAACGTCCACGTCGTCATAAGCGCGTTCAATGTACCGTACAGGTCAGTCGCCGGAGTAGCCGACGCTCCCTGTGACGAAGAAGTTAGTGCCATTCTCAGTCTCCTTACGCGTGACAAACAATTGCTACGAATACACGGCCATCCGCGTTGGCGACGGTCGTGAAGACTACTTCGAGTTTATCGTACTCAGTTAACGATGTGGTTGTTGGGGTAACGGCGCTGCCGAGAAAGTTACCCGAAGTTATGGTCGGAAATGTACTGGTGAAAATGCTTGTGCCATTCTTTAGCACATCACACTGAAACGTCCCGGTTGGCGCGGTATCTGTTGCCCAGGCATACACATGATTGATGGTTGTAGTTCGGTCAGCATAGGCCCGGCGACCGACTCCTGCCTCGGGGTGGACGCGAGAGCCGAATACGAATGTGACGCCGCCACCGCTAGGACCAGTAGCACCAGCGGGTCCTGGCGGTCCCGGAACTAGACTGTTTATTCCATCTTCACCGTCAGCCCCAGGAGGACCAGGAGAACCTATACCAGACGGGCCAGCAGAGCCCGCAGCACCCGTAGCGCCAGTGGCCCCAGCATACAGTCGCTGGCCCTGTGCATTATAGAATGTCCATGCCATGCTCTATGTCTTCCTCTTGTACAGCCTCAAACGGCTCTCGCAATCTGGACAATAGAGGAACGCCTTGAACGGGTCCCAACTCTCCTGCTCGTACTCGGTCAGGAATCCGTCGCAGAGGTTCGACGGGCAAGGACGGTGTAGGCCCGTGAAGTAGGACCGCATATCCTTGTTTGCTGTCAGATTCAGTACGTCCATCGCGCCTCCTCGTGGCTACGTATCGAATATCTCTCCGTTTAGGCGAGCGTTCCATTGTGGCGGGATGACTTCTAGTCCACAGCCTGCGAGCGAGAAGGTACCGACCGTACTCATCTCGACGAAGTTCAGGGGCTGTATATTCGAGAGCTGGTTGCCGCTGCTTACCGACAGACTTGTTGCACCTGCGAAGATGCCGGTCCAGACGTGGTTCGTCGAGTTGAACGCCTCAGTAACCTGAGTTAGCCTGAGGTCAAACTGCGTTGCCGCGGCGGGGCCAGTCTGCTGGGAGTTTACGCCTTGTGCGACACCGGTACCCGGCCCACCAATGCTCAACCTGATAATGGTCGAGGCAGTGCTTGACGCACCAAACGCTCGGATAATGGTGCCACGGCGGAACGCTTCCGCTGGTACCCACATGCCCAGCACCCGTTTCGAGGAGAAGGACGTAAGCTGGTCTGGCCGCGTAACGCGGTAGATTGTCTGTTTCGGCCCGCGCCGCATCACGCGCTCCATATCCGCTGGCTGCGATAGCTGAGTCACTATGCCACCTCGACACCATCGAGCGTCACAGTCAGACTGCGCTTCGTGTTCAGTATCTCCGCGAAGGCGGCGACTCGAAGCTTCGAGCCGGTAACAACCGTTGGGCGTGTCCACGAGGCAGGAGCAAGGAGCTGGGCAGAGCTGATGGTCGCGGCGTTCGTCGTCCCGAAATCATCGACCTCGGTCCAACCGGTCTGCGGCGTCTGAGTTTCTGAGATCGTGCCCGTGGCGTGATGGTGGAAAACACTGGCGCCCATCTCGTTCGCTATGAATAGCGGCGTAGTGCCGGTCGGCGCCTCGGTTGTCCCCAGTGCCCGAAACGCGGTCGAGCCGTTCGTGCCAGTCGAGTCATCCACCAAGCTCGTCAGGGCCGTAATCTTGTCGATTGCCAGCGCGGACGTGTCACACACCGAGTCGAACGTGACGGTCGTGGTCGTGTTCGTGGTGCCGGTAGACTGCGCGGTGTACTGGTAAATGCGGATGGTGCTGGCGATGTTCACGTAGGACTGAAGCAGTGTCCACGACACACCTGTGTGGGTGTCTGTGAAGCTCGACACCTGGGCCGTAGCAGAGGCGTCTACCAGAACGACCGTCAGGAGGAACAGGTCGTTGTTCGCTTCTGTCCAGCTCGCTGAAACGATGGAGCTGCCTGAGCCAGCGTTGGTGGCCGCGACGGCCGCAGCAATCGTCATCTGACCGGGGTCAATCATGCACGACTGGCGCGCGTAAAGTGTCTCACCGGTAGCAAGTACGACATCAAGCGGGAGGTACACCGAATCGCCGGGAGCGACGTAGTAGCTGGAGAGGATGCGCTTTGACATGTCTGTTAGGTCGGAGCCGATGCCCAGCGTGACAAACGCGCCCAGTATCGGGTCGTTGTTCGTGATGAGGGCATTCTTTACGGCCGTGGTTGTGGCACTCGGTGCTGTGTACAGAAGAGTACCGGCAGTTGTTTGCGCGGGCCTTGCCTGGCCTAGGCGCTTGAGCGTATCAGTCATAAGTCCTCCTGTTAGACGAAACTCCAAGTTGTAGTATAGCTAGACCCCTTCGTGCTCGGCCCACTGGGCACGGCTAGCATCGTGCCTTCTGGTAGTTCGCTATCAAGCATATCCGGCCACACCATCGGCGCACCAGTGCCACCGCCGCCCGAGCCCGCAGGCCCCTGGGAACCTGTATCGCCCTTGACGCCCTGTGGGCCTGGTGGGCCCATGAGGCCATCCTCACCCTCAGCCTCCGGCCATAGCCCAGGTGGTCCTACGGAACCCTGAGAGCCTGTATCTCCCTTAACGCCCTGTAGGCCCGGAGGACCTTGTAAGCCATCTTCACCCTCAGCTTCGGGCCACATGCCAGGTGGACCCGCAGGCCCCTGCGGACCCGATGGACCCGATGGACCTGGGATGAAGCTAGCTTGGCCCTCATCACCTTCCGGTCCATCGTAGCCCGGCGTTGCTGGACCAGCAGGTCCAGTAGAGCCAGCAATACCAGCCGTACCAGGCGCACCAGGAGGACCAGCTACCCCATCTTCGCCCTCTGCTTCTGGCCACATGCCGGGAGGACCCATTGGTCCTTGTGGACCTGATGGACCCGATGGCCCTGGTATGAAACTAGCCTGACCCTCGTCTCCTTCGGGTCCGTCAAAGCCCGGAGTTGCTGGGCCTGTCGGGCCAATAGTGCCAGCCACACCAGCCGCGCCAGGCTGGCCAGGCGGGCCTGGGGGACCTTCATCGCCTTCTGCTTCTGGCCACATGCCCGGAGGCCCAGTTGGCCCCTGTGCGCCAGGGGAACCGGCGGCACCGGTAGGACCAGGGACGTTACTGTCTTGGCCGTCCTCACCATCGAAACCAGGCACGCCCGGAGGACCCGTAGGTCCTTGAGTACCAGAAGCGCCGGGTGCGCCCGGAGGCCCCGGCACAAAGCTATCCGCGCCATCGTCCCCGTCTTGTCCGGGAAGGCCGAAGCCTACCGGACCCTGCGCACCCGCTGTACCGGCTGGCCCGGTGGCCCCTGGGGGTCCTGGTACTTGGCTGTCTATGCCGTCATCGCCATCGGCCCCAGTCTCTCCTGGTGCACCCCTTGGCCCCACAGGACCAGAGGCATAAGGTAATGAGTTCCAGGTTGTTACGCCGTCGCCGACCTTGAATCTGCCAGTGTCTGTCTCTAGACCAAGCTCGCCAATCGCAAGCAGGGTATTGGCGATAGTCCATGCTGACGCAGTGCCTCGTCTAAATTGTATCTGGATGGCCATTAGGGTGTCCCACAATCAATCGGAGTTATGCCGCCGTAAATGCTCACCGGGTCGCCGCCGTCTAACTCAATAAGTGCCTGTCCGTCTGCGCCACGCGCTCCCGGCATAGCCCATTCCATTTCGTCAACTTGGTCGGGCCATACCATCGGTGCGCCGACTCCACCACCAACGCCCGCAGGCCCTTGTGGGCCAGTCGCTCCGGTAGCACCAATGAAGAGTTCTTGTCCCTGGGCGTTATAGAAGTGCCAAGCCATCTATGCTATCTCCAACCCGTAGACGGTAATCGTTAGAGACGTGGCGATGCTCGCCAGTCCCGACAGCGTATCGGCTGTCTCCATCAAAATGTTGCCGTCGAACTCTGCCCAGCCACCCGCAAGGATATCCGCGCTAGGCACTATGATAAAACTGTCAGTCGTGCCATCGTGCCAAAGCTTGAAGCTCACGGTTGAGCCGGTTGGGTTGGCCACGCGCATGTGCTTAATGACGGCCTGAGTAGCGCCAGGGACCGTGTACAGGGTCGAGGCCCCAACACCAAGTTGAGCCTGCGCCAACTTCTTGAAGTTCTCAGACATCCTCTAGCCTCCCATATAAAACGCGAATGCTCGCGTCTGGACTGAACTACCGGCCGTTGCTACGCCGCCGGGAGGACCCAGCAACCAGTTGTAGTCGGCATCGTCGCCGTCACGTCCAGGGATAGCCTGGCTGGTTGGTCCGGCCGGTCCAGTCGCGCCAGTGGCACCGGTAGCTCCGGTTTGACCCGCAGGACCCGGAATAGGCCACGAATCACCGTCCTCGCCGTCTCGAATCCACTGTCCGCCGTGCTGGTGGTTGATTAAGGCGTAAAGAGCGTTGCCCTCAATCTGAGTCAAGTAGACCGGGAATGGGTCTGACTCTTCACGCTGTACAAACTTCTCGAACGCAGCCTTGGTCAGGACGGCTGTGACCGTCGTGCCGTTTGCGTGGTTAGCCGGAGTCGTGCTCTCAGCGCCAGCCGAAATCGTCAGCACATTGCCAGCTATCGACGTTACCAGGAAGATTTCGGCGTCCACTAAAATATGGAAGTCACCGGATGTTGGCAGCAGCGCACCGTTCTGAACAGTCATCGTTGGGTCGGCTATAGTGAACACCGCTCCCAGCGCCGTTTGGCTTACATTCGCAAATTTCTCGGTAGTCATTAGGCTGGGCTCTCAGTCAGTAGTAGTCTCATGCTTCCCTCGCCAGGTTCAATTATAACGTCCGTCGCCTCGTCAATCGTGACGTTGTGGGTCGTGTACAAGTTGTTGTAGGTATACCGATAGCCGTCAAGGAACGTCACGATTGAAGCAGTCTCTACTATACTCAGCAGCCGGTCCCGAATGGTTGAGCCCTTATTCTTGCCAGTTGTAACTCGGGTTCGGTCTAGCTCGTCCTTGACTCGGACGATGATTGACCACTGCCGACGCTTCCGCTTTAGGCTTGCCTCAAGCGCCACCGAGTAAACGATGGGCGTGATGACTGCCGTGTCGCTAGTGATGTACACTCGGTACTCCACATTGTAGAACTCGACGTTGGCGCTTGGTACGCTGATGGGCAAGAACACTCGGCCGCTAGCGTTTCCGCTCGTCGCGCTCGTGATAGTGCCCGCGTCAACGAACGAGCCCGAGCCGTCAATCGCGTACTTAACCTGAATCTGCTGACCCGAGATGAGCGGCTTGAACGTTACGTAAATGCCCCTCAACTTCTTGACCTCCATCGGGAAGTTGTAGTCCCACCGTGGCGAACCAAGGTAGAACACTGAGTTCGGGTAATTGGTCGTGTTCTGGCCCGTCGCTCGGTCGTCCTCCTCGTCGCTACTGTATCGCATGATTTGATAGGATGTGCCACTCTTGTAGATGCTGGCGAACCGGTACTTGCCGAAGGTGACTACGCCGCCTACTCGGTGAGTAGAGTTAGTGAACGTCAGTCCGTCCGTGTCCGCACCACTAGGAGACTCTAAATCGTCCAGCAGGCTAATGCCGTCGAACTCTGAGTCGAAGATGAATAGTCGTCCGGTGTTCACAGCGGCCGTCAAGATTTGCGTTCCGTAGCTCTCACACACTTCCTGCATCTGCAAGTTGTTCTGCGTGTGCTTTCGGAAGTAGCCCAGCATGACTGGCCGCAGAGAGTCTAGGGGCAGCGCATAGGCCGCACCCCAACCATCCACGTCGCTGTCGCCGCCCCAATGGCCCGTAAAGAACACAACGCCGTTCTCGTATGTTATGCCCTTGATGGTGAATCCTAGAGGCCCGTTCCACAGCGGCCTTCCGACTACCTGACCCGAGGTTGAGTCCACCGGAGCCTTGGCCTCGTAGACGTTCGACCGTCCGGCCGTGCTGTAGAAAAAGATGACACTGTTCTCGGTCGATACGATGTCGGCCCACCACAGAGCCGTGAACACATTGGCATTGACAACTTCGATGCCCGTGTCGTAGGCGTTCCGATGCTGGCTGGCCAACAGTGGTCGGTCCGATTCGGACTTGTCAAGCTCGACTAGCTTTCGGCCGGTCCAGCCATACAGTCGCCCGCCCATGATGGTCATGCCCGCGAATGGCGAGAATGGAGTCTGCTCGGCCAATAGCGCGTTGTAGGCTGGTGCGCTAATGCCGCTACCCAGGCTGGTGAACGTAACCTCGGAGATAGCCCGTGTGTTCGGCGTTGAGCGGAATGCAGTGATGTACAGTGATTCGTGGTCGCCCGCTGTGGCTGTCACCCGATAGTTGGCGTTGTTGAACACACCACCATTGAATCCCGAGGCCACGTCCCAATCGCCCTGCCAAGATGCGCCGCCGCTACTGGTAAAGTATAGCTGCCGAGAGCCCGCCAACCATAGGACGCCACCCGCAATCTCAAATCGTGGTCGGTCAGCAATATCCGTAACCGGGCTAATAGTCTGTCGGGTTCGTGTTGGTCGGCCCTGTAGCTGGCCCCGAATGCGCGGGTTTATTACCTCGCCCGTGCTGTAGATGGCTGGCTCGTCATCGACGTAGGACCGGTTGCCCTCGCCGCCGACCCAATCGGTATACGCCCATAGCAGGATGTCCGGCTTAAGCTGTTGCTTGCCGGGCATACCTGAGATGTCGGCCCTCTCAGCAATGATGGACCGATACATATGTACGTAATGTTCATCGACCGCCTTGTCAATAAGGAACTTGATGCCGTCGATAACCACATGCGCTTTCGCAGTAATCGCCATCTAGAACTGGTGTCCCCTCGTCCATGTTTGCATTCTTGGCAGCGTCAATCGAAGCTCGGCCTGTAGTGCCAGTCGCTTCGCTCGCGCCATCTGTGACCAGTTTCTACCGATGCCAGAACGTGTGCCCGATGGCACCGTCTCATCACCCATCGTGACATCTTCTTGGGTTGAGCGTGGTACATCGTACGCCTGAACCAGACGAGAGATTGTGTCTAGAACTATGTACTCAGACATCAAGCCATCGTCCAAGTCGCTGTAGGCTAGGGCACTGATGGTTGAAGTCACCTTGCCGATGCCAACTATCTTGATGGTATGGGCCGTGTTCTGTAGATAAGGGATATACAGTACCGGCGCACCAGCCGCTGAAAAGTCAACGGACATATCGAACAGCAGGGTCACCGGGAATGCACCCTGGTTTGTACCATAGAAGAATGGCCGGATGTTGGGTGTGGTACCCGATGTTTGCACGACGGTAGATAGTTCAAGCACCAAGGCACCGGTAGCGCCTAGGTCGTAGTAATGGGTCCCCACCACAGGGGTCACGGCGGTCGGTACAATCTTCTTGTAGACATACGGCCACATGCTTGTCATCGTCTCTTCCATGCCGTCCTTGATTTGGATGTACTGGAAGGCGGGGTTCTTGAAGATGACCGTGCCGTTCGCGTGAGCGCCTGCCACTGAGACGCTGCTGTTGTAATTACGCACGACGGTCATGGTCGTAGCACCCAGGATAACAGTAACGACCGCCTGCTCCCCGTCATCCTGGAATTCCAGGATTTCGCCGGGTGACCAAGCGGTCGTATCTGCCACTGTTGCCGTGGTCGTCGCGCCGCTTGCCATGCTTGCCGTTAGCGCGTCCTGCCAAGGGTAATCGTTCAGGACCCTTCGGACACGGCTAACCATAGTTGCGACAAGCACTGACATAAGCGACTCCTAAATATGAGTGTGAGTATTACTGGCGGAACGTGGTAGACAATGTGTAGACGCTAGAACCGGTGTTTACTTGGCGAATCCCAAGGATATCGGGAAGCAATACGTTGATGGCAGCATACGAGTCAGCCGCCGCCGCGATAGTCACGTCGTCGGCGGGAGTCATTCCATGCCCAATGTCAATCACGTATGTCGCGGTTGAAGTGGTCAGGGTAGTAAACGCTGCTGTTTCCTTGATTAGTGTGACAAATGTATCGTCCAGCCTAACCGGGTCGGCCTCCAAGACTGATAGAGCCAGACTTGTAGTGAGTGACGTGATTGAAAGGACGATGTGCACATGGTTAGCCCATGCTGGCCGTAGCAACCAAGTATCAATAGTTGCTGCCGAAGTGGTGGAAGCTCGGAAATGCCCGGCTCCCTTTAGGTTGGTCGTTGTTATTGCAGCCATGTCTCTCTCTCTTCCCTTGGCCTCTTTCAGCCAAGTCTACTGGCGCTTTAGCCCCTTAGCCTGGGGCAGTGGTGCTGCGTGCTGAGTTTGTGTTGTAGACCACTTGGTTCGCAAGCAAGTCCAGAGCCGCTGCGATTGCAGCCGCACTTCGAGCATAGTTGCTGCTGACCAGCGACTCACCCTCAGCAATCGCGCTTGCGAGTGCCGTGGCGGTGTTGGTCTTTAGTGTGGCCGTCGCCGTCTTCACAGTGTCGGCCTGGGTCTTGGCAGTTGCCAAGTCTGTCGCTGCGGTCATGTTCCTCTCCTAGCTAGTCGGTGCGCTGGTTACGTGGTGTCGGGCTGCCTCTTTGGCTCGGGCTTCTGCCTCTGCCAAGAAGTGTGCAGCGACTCGACGCACAACATCTGCCGTGATTCGCGTGTTGCCTGACTTCCAGGCCTCGCCGATTATCTCGCTAATCTTAGCGTCAGTAATCCCCGGCACTGTGCCCGCTTGTTTGCAGTCATCAATGAACTTAAGCATCAGCGAATCTACTCGCTGGGCAGCCGTCCGCTTGACGATGGGCTCCGGCTCACCGAACGCGGCCTGCTTATCTATGGTATACGTGCGGCCCGGAAGGTCGGAATTGTAGCCTCCGTAAGACGCCTCGGTCCACTTAACGAACGTGAACATGCCATCCATATCGGCTCGGAGGACGTAGCCCTTAAGCTTTAGCCCTTCGAGGGCCGGGTCATCTGTAAACGCCTCAAGCTCGGCCCATGTGTACGGGTGGTTTACTTGCAGCATTAGGCGTTCTCTTCCGCTACTTGCTCGGCCACTATAGCCTGTACTTCCTCTCGGTCAACGCTTGACAGTGCGCTGCCCCAATGAAGCTGGGCGTTGGTGCCCTCACGCAAGGCCGTTGCGTACTTTACTCGCTGCACAAGGCGCTTGGCCTCGTTCGCCTCCATAGGCTCAACGAACCAAGGGTCCGACACGGGCTCCACGACGGGCTCAATAATCTTGGGCTTAGCCGTCTTGGGCTTAGCCGTCTTGGGCTTGACTACCTCGGCCTCGACCAGCGCGATTCTTTCGTTTACCCTATCGACTTCTTCGTCAGATTTTACGTCTGCTTCAATCGTGCTGGCCTCTACCATTAAACCTCGCCTCCGTCAGTGCTGGCCCATGCTGCCTCTCGAAGCTGCTTGTTCCGCTCGCCACGAGTCTTCTCTTCTAGGCCAGTGTCCAGGCCGGTACCGGTCTGTACAAGCATGATGCCGTTTCGGTCTGCTGCGATTAGTTGCAGGTGCTCGACAGAGCAGTAGTCGCCATACTGGCGGCTCTTAAACTTGGGGCTAACGGGCTTCTGGCAGTTACGCATCTGACATACTTCCTCGTAGCCGATGTCGCCAACGCGCTTGAAGCCCTTTTTGGCAATCGCATCTACCGCGCCCTTGCCGCTGTTGACTCGGGGAGAGATGGCCACTTGGGACATGTTAGGGTACTTCTCTTCGTGCTTGACCATCTTCGTGCCGACTACGACGGTATCGCCGTCCTCGTCCTGGCCCAACTTATCGTGCTTGGTGTACCAAACTCGGGTTGTGAAATAAGGGTTATGGCCCTTAGTCTCGCAAGCAATCCACCACTCGCCGCCTGCCCGCTGGCAGTTTGGGTCGGCTCCGGTGTCAACGGGAATGATTCGACCGTTGGCGTCTAGCTCAACCTTAATCTTGGAGTTCGGGCAAATCGGTCGCGCTAGCTTAATCATCCGCAGTGCGGAATCCGCCAGCAAACCGGAAGTGAATCCTGGCATCTTCTTGAGCGTCGTGCTCTTCTTCTCTGTTGCCACCGTCATCGCAAATCTCCCTCTACTAGTGGAGCGGGACTGCCGGGCGGCTTAGCCTGCCCGGCGAGTCCCACCATACTTATACTGCTATGCTATGAATCTTATACGACGTACTGCTCGCCCTCGCCCTCAATTACTAGGGTCAGGGTAGTTGCTGCGCCACCCACCAGGAAATCGGTGGAAACCATTTTCAGCGCGCAGTAGAAATCGTACGACTGCTTTGCCGCAACCGGGTAGTCGAAGAAGAGTTCGGTGCCTGCCGCGTTAGCGCCAGTTGCACCAAGGTACAGCCGAAATGTATCGGCTGCCAACTTATTCGCTACGTGGATGTGGCGAATAACGTCATAAATCAGGGTGGAACCCTGGTTATAAACGTTGGTCGTCTGCGTAGTGGTCAATGCTACTGGACCAAACGTACGCTTGAGTGTGCCTGCCATTTAGATACCTCCGATGTACATGTAGTCGGCAGTGATTACTGCCTCGGCTGAACCGGCTGTGGTACGTGGAGTACCAATAATCACGCCGCACACAGGAACGGTTGCTCGGAGTGCCTGTGGCTTGTAGCCCAGGAAACCGCCATTCACGAAGAACGACGCCGTGCCCTTGTAGTCAACCTCAACTCGGTACGTGTAGAACGTCGCGGTTGCAACTGCACCCTTGCCTGTCGCCACTACTGCATCTGTACCGTTGTTGCCCGCAATAGCTACGTGGTTGTTACCACCAGCAGTAAACGCCGCACCAGAGGTAGGCGTAGCTGAGAACCCGATTAGGGCGTAATCAGCAGGAACAGACGTGGTAAAGGTAGAAGTTAGCGATAGGGCAATTGGGTCGTTGACGGCCGAAGCGTCGGTAAGTCCAACGAAAAACTCTCGGGTTGCGAGAGTGCCGAAGCTTACCTTGGCCTCGAACACGATGCTTGGGCCTTCTGTTGCCTTTGTGCCTCGGTCAGCTTGCCACAGCAAGAACGTGTTAAGCACTACGCTGGTAGCCAGCACGTCGTCGGACGTTAGCACTGCACGTCCACCAAGACCAAGACCGTATGTTGCTGCGGCCACAGGCGTAGTGTTCGTAAGCACTAGTCCGGGAGTAATCGCGGCACCAGAGTTAAAGTGGTACAGACTTTCGTTAGCGACTGTTAGGGCGCTTCGGCTTGAGCCTCGCTGGTCCTTCGACTTGTCGAGATACTCGAACCTGTCGCCCTTGTCTAGAATTCGTCCTGCCATTAGATGTTCCTCTCCTGGGGAGCAGAAGAAGTTGCCGGGGGACTGTTAGGCCCCCCGACTACCTCATTTACGCTAGCCTATTAGCTTGCGCTCGTTACTGTCTGACCACGGGTGTCAGAGACTTCCGCAACGCCGTAGCACTGCGTACCTGTCATCTGTAGAGCACGAAGGCTCGGTGCCCGGATTGTCTCGATTCGGGTTCCCCAAATCTCATAGTAACCTAGCGCGTCATGGTTAAATACCGCGCCGCCGACTCGTCCAGCAGTCGTTACTACGGTGCTTGAGTTCCAAATCGGAACGCCCATGTAGTTGCCGAAGAAGCCTGAACCAATCGGAGTAACTAGACCAGCGTTTCGGCCACCGACTTCGAAGCTCGCCGTTGTGGTTGCGATTTCTGCTCGTAGTTCACCCGCTTGCTTTGGGCTGTAGTAGGCGTCGTAAGGGCCTGGGATGTCTCGCTGCTCAAGCGCGCTGACTGCCGCCAAGTGGTCCAGCGGGGTCAATGAGCTTGCGGCAGGCGTTACGTTCGAGAAGTCGTCCATGAGAGCCGCAAGGTCCGTCTCCCACTTCTCGACTACTGACCGCGTAATAAGACCTGATGCCTCAGATACAACGTCGTAGACGGACACTGCCTGAACAAGGTCAGACACGTCAACTCGTAGACCGACTTCTGCCGCCGTAACGGTAACAGCCGTGTCGCCAAGTGCCGTGCTGGCAAGGTCAGTAATGTCGTCCGCAGGCGCTGTCGCTGGGCCTGGGTCGTTAATAAGCGGGAAAGACGCGACCGTTGAAGCGCCGCCATTGGCTCGCTTCAAAAACTCTCGGGTCGTCATGGCAGGTCGAAGCTCTTGGATAATGTCCGACTGGACCATGGCGGTAAACCGTGAGTCGTTTAGGGCCGCAATACCGGTTGATGCCATATTGGGTTATCCTTAGTTACTCGGGTACTGTGTTTAGGGTAATCCGACCCGCATCGAACATCTTATTGTACAGGTCGATGTCAGTTCGCAGTAGTTCCTTGGCCTGCTCGTGAGTCAGTTTCTGAGGCAGCGGCGGCTTGCCGTCGTTGACCACAGTTGGAGCGAACCCACTGCCCGTGTCCTCCGAGATAATCTCACCCTCGTCAGCAATCAAGTCGTTGTCAAGAGCCCACTGCTTGATTTGAGCTTCGTCCGGCTCACCCGTGTATAGGTTCGCCGTCTTCTCCTTCAAACCAACGGTCCTGAAAACGTCGATGACTGCCGACTTTCGCTGGGTTTCAGTAACCTCTTTCTGGAATTCAAGCGCCGTAACAAGCAACGCATCGCGTTCCTTGGACTTGGCTCGTTCCGCCTTAAGGTCAGCTTCCTTCCTGCGAAGGGCGGCTCGGATTTCCGTAATAGCCTTGGAATCCTTGTCGGGTGTTACTACTGCGCCCGTGCCGCCGTCGCCATCTACATCAGCGTCATCGTCGTCATCGGGAGTTTCTGTCTCTGCCTGCAATGCAGCCAGGATTTCTTCTACGCTAGGCATAGTAACTCTGTCTCCTGTGGTTTGAGAGTAGTCGAAACTACACAGTCGCCATAGGGCATACTGCGCGCAAGAGCTTTGATGGGCGTCTTGGGAGCCCGACAGCTAAACGTGCTGCTAGACGAGCCATTGAGGTTAGCGTCTCGGCTGACTTAACCGCCCTGGGTTTATAGTGACCGGGAACCAGGGTCATCTCGACGGTACTCCGGTACCCCTCTAGTATACACCATTTGGCCTAGGCTGTCAAGCTTCCAGCCTAGGCCATCTGGTCTAGTACGCGCTTCCTGCTCGCTGCTTGTTCTCGCCGATGGCCTGTAGCCCGCCGCCCTGAGTAGGCGTTACCTGAGTGTGGGCGGTAGCCTGGCCAGCAGCCTGCAACTGGCCAATCATGTGCTTCATCTTCTCTTGAATCTTGGCCTGCTTAGGGCCGCCGAACACAGCCTGCCGGATGTCGCTCTTGGACAGTCCTGAGTTCTGGATGTGGCTTAGTGGCACCTGGGTCAAGAATGCGTGGGCCAATTGACCAAATCCACTGGCCAGGTCAGCCTCGCTTAGACCCATAGACGCAATCTTCTCAAACTGCTTTCGGCCTAGGCTCTCGTAGTTGCCCGCTGGCCCGCCAATCTTGATGCCTGACTGAGTGGCCGAGTAGTCAGCGGCAGCGTTCTCCCATAGATTTACGGCAGCCGCGTTGCCCTGGCCGCTCAGGAAGTTGAAGATTCCCTGTTTGTCTAGAGGGGCGTGTCCGTTGGCCTTAAGCTCTCGGTTGAAGGCATCAAACATAGGCTTGTTGGTTCGGAGCGTATGCTCGTGCTGCATCCGTAGCTGGGCTTCTCGAACTGAGACATCGTTGGCGAATAGCGCCGCCTGCTCCTTCGGACTCAGGTTTACGCCAGCCGCCGCCGCTGCGTCCTGGTACTGTAGGACGTTCTGCTGGTACTGGTACGGAGTCATCTTGAGGCCGCCCTGGTCGTTGAATATGCCAGGAAAGGCCTTCTGGAAGTCAGGCGTTGCATAGAGTCGCTCTTGGAATCTGTCCGCGTTCCAACCATGAGCAGCGGCCTTGTTGATTAGGTCGCCGACGTTGCCGCCAGGGTCTAGTCCAAGGCTGGTGGCATACGCTGTGAATGAGGCTGTAGTATTGGCAATCTTCTGCTTGTCGGCGCTCGCAACCTGGGTGTCTAAATAATCCGGCCGACCGTTGCCATTAGTATCAGGGCCACCTGCGTACGTAGCGCCCGTGGTTGGGTCCGTCCAGATAGGATACGTGCCGTCCGGGCTTGGGATAGTGCCCGTTACGCCGCCCGCATTCGTCGTGTCCGCAGGCTTTCCCCCGCCAGTAGCAGTCAAGAATGCCGGGTCAAGCGTAGGCGTATCGCCCTGGTTCACGCCGTTGTACTTGAGCCGCCCGCTCTCGGCCGCAGTGACCGTGCCGTTAGCAAGAGCCTCTTTGCGCACATCGGCGTAAATTTTAGGGAAATGCTGCCCTAGGTAACGCGAGAATGCTATAGCACGCGCATCGTTGGACCGAGCTTCGGGCGAAGCATTGGGCTCCAACTCTGCCTCTAGTGCCTGCAACGCTGGCAGGTCTACACTGTTTCCTACCAGAAGCGTTATCGACTGCTGGACTTCGGGCGCTAGGTCATCCCATCGGAACTTTCCGGTCAAGAACCCAGCCATAAGTCGGGTGTCACCAGCAATCGCCGCCTGCATTCTGTTGCCGCCCGTATCTGTGCCTCCCTGCGGCCCCGCAGCGCCACCAGTGCCGCCTCCACCACCGGCTGCTGGGGCAGGACTAGGTACGCCAGTGTTACCGGCTGTAGTCGTCGCAGTTGGTACATTTGGAATAGTGTCTGGCGCTCGTAGCATTTCCTGAGTAAACTGTCCCTGGGCCATGGCCGTCGCGCTGGCCTTGATTTCGGCTGGCGTCATGGCAGCAAATCGGTGTGCGTGCGCCGATAGGTCCCAGCCCGGCTCGCCCTGAGCGCCGTGCTCAGGTGCCAGCTTCCAGCGGGCATAATCGGCGAATGCTTCGCTGTAGCCCTCGTTGCCCGTGCCGTTTAGATTGTGTCCCGAGTAGTTCTGGTCTTTAACGAAGGCGTGCGTCATTTCGTGGATAATCATGCCAGGCGGCATACCTGATGGAGCCAGGTCTGGGTTAATATGGATAACGCCGCCAGGCCAAGATTCGGCCGGTCCGTTGATAGACCGGTCGATTACGAAAGTAACGCCGGGGTCAGCAGAGCCGATAAGGTCAGTCAGCGGTTGGCTGTACTTCTTATATACCGACTCGGCCCACGATAGCCATTTCTTATCGGTTGCCATTAAACTGCTCCTGTTCCTTGTGCGTATACTGATAGTAGACCGGCTGGGATGAACTGCTTGCTAAACTGACCGAAGAAGATTGCTTCGTACAGCGGTACACCAGTCCTCTGTCCACCAGGAGAATCGGCGGCCGGGATAGCGAATGATAGCTGGGTCATCAGCGCCTTAAACTCTGGGTCCGCAATCTGCTGCGACTGAATCCACTGCTCGAATCCAATCTTCTGCTGGATGGACTCTTGACTGTAGCTCCGTGCCGACAGGCCCGCCGAGGTTAGGTTATAGGCAATAGCGGATGCTGTGTTAACGGCCGTCTGCCAGCTAACATTGCCAGCACCAAACCCGACTGTCTGTAGTCGAATCATCGGTGCAGCACTCTCTAGGCCTAGAGCCGTGACCGCATCTGGTCCATATGAGGCCGCGATGGCCTGCTGCTGAGCGTCGGACTGCGCTTGGTAAGCGTCGTACTGGCTAGACCCAGGAGAGATGGCGTTGTACTGAATGATGCTGTTAGTCTGGCCTTTCACGGCATCAATAGCCTGCCAAAATGCGTCCTCGTTCTTGAATGGTTTGTACCCCAGCTTCTCGCGCTGCCAATCAGACAACCACGAGATAGGCTTGGTAGCCCAATTGGCCAGAGCGTACTTCTGTTCCTGCTTCGTCTTTGAGCCGAAGAAGAACTCGTCGATGCTCGGGTAGGTCACGCCACCGTGGGTCAAGTCCTTGTACTGGTTCTTGATGCTAGTGATTTGCGCGTAGATGGCACTAGCATCTTGGCCCGCATCGCTCAACGCAACAGCCTGGTTATACAGAGGCTCGGTTGCGTCTGAGTATTTAGACACCTTATCGAAGTACCAAGCTAGATTCTTCGCTAGCGGAGACGCATTCACCTGTCCACCGATGCTGTCGAAGTATTGAGACTGAGCCGCCCGCAGCGTGCTGACGGTAGCTCGATACTCTTTGTCGGCCATTCCGCTCACGCCCGTAGCCAAGTCGGACAGTTTGGCCAGCCCTAGTAGCGTGTTCTGAATCCACTGTAGGCCAGATGCCTCCGAGTCGTACCCATATTGCTTGGCGATATTAGCGTCAGCCGTAGTAATCGCGCCGTCAGCGTCAGGATGTAGCAGCAAGTATGTCTGCCACTTCTCTTGTGAGTCTTGGATAACCTGTCGTCGTTCGCCCCAACGCTTCAATAGAGTGGTTGCTTGAACGTCAGGCCCAAGTGAATTGGGCGCAATCTGCTGTAGTTGGGCGTTCTGAGCCGCGTCATAGGCGTTCTTTGACATCAACGCAGGCAATACTTCCATGTATTGCTCAGGGGTCATGGTGTCCTTTACGCCGTGCAGATACAGCATTCGGAACGCCTCATCGGATGTGGCCTCCACGGGAGGGTGCCATTCCTTGCCGGTGTACCAGTTGTACGATATCATAAAGGCCTGGGACCCAGGGTGGCCTGCGTACCATTTCAATAGTTCAGCCTTGATCTTCTCGCTCGTAGCATTGCCAGGAGCGTAATCTGGCGAATCGTACTGTGGCAGGATTTCGTTCTGGAAGAACTCTTGGTACGCTTCCTTTTCGGGCGTAGTCATGCTAATTGTTCCTGGCACGATGGTCGATTGTAGCGTCTTAAAGAAGAACATGCCCCGCGCATACTGGTCGGCGGCCGTGTTTACCCGGTCGTGCCAGGCTGTCCACTTAGCTAGATAGGCTGCGTCATCGTTAAAATCTGCCCTGTCTGGTGCTACGTCGCCCTCTTTGCCTAGCTGGGATACGGCGAATTGGAGTGCTTGGTTGTGAATCTGGTTATACTGAGAGTCGATGTAGTCAGGATTCAGGTCTGGAATCTTGATGCCGAATGCTCCGGCCGCGTATCGAATCGCCGAAGGTATGATTTCAGTGCTCTGTCCATATGGGTCCAGCACCTGAGCGATATCATACGCTGCTTGGTTGTGCTTTGCCAGTTGAGTAAGTGCAAAACCGGGTACTGTACCCAACGATGGCAGGTTGAAACTCAAGTGAGATAGGCTCTCAAGCGGTATCTCGATATCGTGAGGCCCGCGAATCTGGTGTGCTGTAATGAACGAGAGGAACTTACCCGCACCCGGAATCGGCACAGTCCACTCGCCATTGGCATCCTGGTGGATGATACCAAGCTCCTTGGCCAGATTGAAGTAGTTTACGGCCTTGGCCGCGTTGATAACCAGCCCTGGAATCCAGCCCTGTTGTGCCGGGATAGCGTACAGCCACCGGTGCATAAGCTCGCCGGTAACGGGTGCGTACC
>Ga0315273_10003503_pt1 | contig 18948 bp, 12 predicted proteins | sample YL17G02_0_MG_FD_205753 | JGI IMG/M metagenome (GOLD analysis project Ga0315273, IMG submission 205753) | Sediment microbial communities from Yellowstone Lake, YNP, Wyoming, USA - YL17G02_0 | ecosystem: Environmental > Aquatic > Freshwater > Lake > Sediment | place: USA: Wyoming | collected...
ACCAGCCGGCAAGAGGCCGTCTCCGCGCGGTGGGTCAGGAGACCCACCGCGCACGAGGCTAAGTAGTGTTGTCTTGTTAGTTTAGTTGATAGTATTTCCTCAGCAGCCACTCGCCCGTCACGATCGCCAGGAAGAGGCCGAAGAGGATCGCGAACAGGCCCGGCACGGTCTGGATGCCCCACTCGCGGTGGATGTCTTCCTTGATCGTCAGGGTGCGGAGGCGTTCCACCAGGTCGCCGAAGGCGGCGGGCTCGTAGTAGTCGCCGCCGGTGGCCGACGCGAGCTTCTTCAGGAGCGCCCGGTCGATGCTCAGGCGGTCGAACTCCTGGTTCGGGCGGCCGACCGTAAACGTCGCCTCGCTGATGCCGAGGCGCTTGTTGTCTTTGCGGGCCTCGACGACCACCTTGTACTCGCCGGGGTCGGGCGGGTCGAGGTCCTGCTCGTACACGCCCACCGAGCCGGGCACGAGGGCCAGGGCGAGCGTTTTGCGGTCGTTGCCGGGGCCCAGCAGGAGGCCCGAGACGTTGGCGAAGTTGGTGGCGCGGCCTTCCTCGGCGCGGATCTTGGCCCGGACCATCACCTTCTCGCCGGGGTTGTAGAAAGGCTTGCGCACCAGGAGGTCGACGCCCGGCGTGGTCGACTGCTCCTTGACCTCCTTGTTGGCGAGCCACCGCATCATCTGTCCCCAGAACTTGATGTACGGCGAGTCGCGGCCGAGGGCCTTGTACGGCAGATACCACTGGTAGGTCGTGTCGGCGGCAAAGGCGGCCGACCGTCCCTTGCCGTACTGCTGGACGGCCAGGACGATCAGCGGCCCGTTCTCGTTGGTGCGCTGCGGATGCTCGGCCAGGATGCTCGCGCCGGGCTTGGCGCGCACGACGATGTTGCACCCCTTGAGGTACGGCAGCTTCTCCGACGGCGCGCTGCTCTGGTACTGGAAGAAGTCCTTCGTGCCGAAGAAGATGGGGTGGTTGGCGCCTTCGGGGGTGAGCTTGAGGACGAAGGGGGTGGTTTCCTGGCCGACCGACCGCGGGCCCACCTGGACGGGCAGTATCTCTTCCATCGGCGAGCCCTCGTAGCCGCCGGGGCCGAGGCTGTTATAGCCGCCGATCATCACGAGGCCGCGGCCCTCGCTGAGGGCGGTCTTGAGGTTCTCGAGCTGGGGGCCGGAGAAGTAGCTGCGGTCGACGTCGCCGATGACGAAGACATCGAACTTGCGCATATCTTCAAGCGTTTGCGGGAAGCCGCCGAGCGCCAGCCCCGTCATGCTGCCCGACTGGAGGAACTCGCCGCGCTTCACCTGCACCAGCGCGAGCAGCTCCACGTTCGGGTCGGTCTCCAGGACGCTCTTGAGGGGCTTGTACTCCGGCCGGACGACGCCCTCGATGTAGAGGACGCGGATCTTCGGGTCGGTCACCAGCAGATGGACCTGCCGCTCGTTGTTCTCGGTGCGGCGCTCGGCGGGGTCGGGGGGGATGCGGACGGTGTAGGTGTGCCGCCCCACCTGCGTGGGCGTGAGCGTAAGCGTCACGCTCTGCGTGCCGGGCTGGGACGCGAGGCGCAGGGGCATGGAGGCCAGCAGGGTCTCGCCCTCGCGGAGCTGGACCTCGACGCTGCGGTCGGCCAGGCCGACGGCCCCGACCTCGACCGTCAGGCGGCAGATGTTGTTGACGGTGGTTTCCTCGGGGGCCCGGACGTTCTCGATGCTGATGTCCTGGAAGCCGCTCCGGGCCGTCAGGTCGGTGCCGATGCCCACGGTGTAGATACGCGGCGGGCCGAGGGCCACGATGTCGTCGGCGACGTTGCCGCCGGCGTTGTGCAGGCCGTCGCTCATGAGGACGAGGCCGGTGGTGTCGATCCGGCGGGCCGCGGCCAGGACGTCCTTGACCGAGCGCGTGAGGTTGGTGGCCTCGCCCTTGGGCTCGGGCCACTTGCCGCGCTCGGCCTCCCGGGCGCGGGTGTCGAACCAGAAGAGCTTGACGTCGAACGCCGTCTCGAGCCGCTTCAGGTAATCCTCGACCTGTTTCGTGGCGAGGGCCATGCGGTGGGGCGTGTCGGGGTAGTCGCTGACGGACATCGAACGCGAGGCGTCGACGAGGATGTACAGGTCCGTGCGGTGCTCCAGCTTCTCCTCGAAACTGAACGTCGGCTTGAAGATGAGGAGCACCAGGAGCACCACGGCCAGCAGCCGCAGGGTCACCAGGACCGCCATCGGCAGGTGTCCGAGGCTCTTGTAGATGCGGAAATAGAAGAAGAGGATCCACGCGCAGCACACCAGCGCCAGGCCGACCATCAGGCCCGCCCGGACGGGCGTGCCCGAATCGTGCGCGGCGGCGCGGGTCATCAGGAAGAGGGCGGCGGCCAGCGCGAAGCCCGTGATGAGCTGCCACCAGGGGAGGATCGGCTCGACCGGCTCGGGGGCCTGGCCGGCGGCCGGCGGGGCGGCGCGGGCGGCGTCGCGCTTCCGCAGCCACCCCACGAGGATGAGGACCGGCGGCACCACGAGCAGCGGCGCCAGCGACCAGGCCTTCGCCCGCACCAGCCAGTGAACGAGGAGCACCCAGAACGCGATCACCCCGACCAGAGCCAGGGCGTAACCCGTCAGCATCAGGCCTTCGGAATAAAGGATGAGCCGGGATGTTTCGACGGCCAGGATCATGGGGCGGTCAGTCTCACCTCGTAACTCTCTGGCCCGACGGCGCCAGGTCGCTGGCTTGTGCGCGGCGGGTCAGGGTGCGTGTTCAGCGTGTCGACGTCCTTAATGCAGGGTGGCATGCCCACGCCGCTGTTCGCGTGGGCATGCTCCTCGGGGCACGGTCAAGTCATGCCCACGGAACGACGCCGTGGGCATGCCACCCGGCTTCCGGCGCAACACGCTAAACAAGTACGGAGACCCACCGCGCACCTGTCGAAGCGACCCGTGGCACATGAAAAACGGCAACGCCGCACAGGTCCGTCATATCGGGCTCGACGCGGTTAGCCACGCGCGCCAGCGTTTCTCGAGTTCCGTGAAGTCGAAGCCGTACGCCGCCGCCAGCGCCGCCTCTTGCGGCTTGCCGTCCTTGAGCGCGTCGATGAGCTTCTTGAACTTCGGCCGGCTCGTCTCGAACAGGCAGTCGACCAGGGAGAAGACGAGGCCGTACTCTTCGGTGGTCAAGACGCTGTTGGCGGGCCGCTCGAAGAACTCCCGGAGAGACGGCGTGGACTTCGCGAGCTCGGCGGCCCGGGCCAGCTTGGCCGGACGCAGCGTGGCCTCGTTGTACACGGCCATGTACTCGGCCAGCCCCTCGTCGAGCCACAGGGGCAGCCGCGTCTTGCCCTGGTAGACCGAGAAGAACGCGTGGCCCCCCTCGTGGGCCAGCAGGTTCCGAAGGGTGCGCTCGTCGCCCGCCTTGAGATTGAAGCACAGGTGGAGGAGGGCCGGGGCCTCCTTGTTGATATCCTCAATGTAGTAGTAGGCCCTCCAGCGGCTGGCGTCGACCCCGTCGACGCGGCGGGCGAAGTCCTCGAACTCGCGCGGGGTGTCGAACAGGAGGAGCATGCACTTGCCGTCCCAGATCCTCTGGGCCGCGTCCATGCCGAGCAGTTGTGCGAAGTTGGCATAAAGGGGCTCGCACCACTTGGCGAAAAGGGCCGCCTGGGCGGGATCGGCGTCGCTCAGGATCAGGTAGTGCCGCGTCTCGGTCAGGCGGAACGTTGTGCCCGTCAACTCGCCGAGGACGCCTGCCCGCCGTTTCTGCTCGGCTACGATGGCGGCCTGGCCGAACGTGCCGACGGCGGTCCGCCCGGTGGTCCGAAGGGCGAACGCATCCCTCAGGGCCTTGTCGGCCTTGGCGACGGGCTCGGCCGGCGCGCCTCGCGGCGGCGCCTCGGACTTGGCGGCGGTCGCCGCGCCGGCCAGCAGGATCGCGCCGGCGAGGAGCGCACGCCGCCTCGCCGGTCCTTGGCCGGGCAACGACAGCCGCGTTGTGTCGAGGGCCGGAATCATGAAGCAGTCAATCTCATCTCGTATCTCTCTGGCCCGACGGCGCCAGGTCGCTGGCTTGTGCGCGGCGGGTCAGGGTGCGTGTTCAGCGTGTCGACGTCCCTATGCAGGGTGGCATGCCCACGCCGCTGTTCGCGTGGGCATGCTCCTCGGGGCACGGTCAAGTCATGCCCACGGAACGACGCCGTGGGCATGCCACCCGGCTTCCGGCGCAACACGCCAAACAATTACGGAGACCCACCGCGCACCTGTCGAAGCGACCCGTGGCACATGAAGAACGGCCGCCCTCAACAAGCACGTCATTTCGGGCTGGGCGCGGTCAGCCACGCGCGCCAGCGCTTATCGAGCTCCGGGAGACCGAAACCGTACGCCGCCGCGAGCGATGCCTCCTGGGGCTTGCCGTCTTTCAGGCCCTCGACGAACTTCTTGAACTTGGCCTTGCCATCGGCGATCAGGAAGTCGACGAGGGAGAACGCGGCCGCGTACTCGGCGGCCTTGAGGTTCTGGCCGGTCTGGGCGACGAAGAGCTTGCGCACGAGGTCGCCGCGGTCGCCGGCGGCACGGACGGCCTTCCGCGACTTCTCGGGGCCGAGCGCCGGATTGTTCACCGTGGTCATGTACTCCGCCAGGCCCTCGTGGAGCCACAGCGGCAGGCGCCCCGGCTTGCGGTAGAACTCGAAGAACGCATGCGTGCCTTCGTGGGCGAAAAGCTCCTGGAGGCGGCGCGGATCCCGCTCGTCGAGCGGCAGGCAGATCTTGACCAGCTTCGGATGGCCGACGCCGTAGTCCTCGACCGCGAAGTAAGCGCCGGCCCGGGCGGAATCGTGCTTGTCGAGCGTGCAGGAACACTCCTCGAACTTGGCGCGCCGCGTGAACAGGAAGAGCATGCACTTGCCGTCCCACACGCGCTCGTGGGCCTCGATGCCGAACAGGCCGCCCAGGCTCGTGTACAGCGCCTCGCACCACCGGACGAACTGAGCGGTGGTCGTCGTATCGGCGTCGCAGCATACGAGGTAGTGCGGCGTCTCGGTCACGCGCAGGTGGGTGCCGAGCCTGGCGTTGATGATCTCGACGCGCTTCTTCTCGTGGGCGACGAGGGCGGCATGGTCCACCGAGCCGTCGGGCCGCAGGTACGTCTCCGGAAGGCAGTCGAGGACCTTCGCGTCCTCAGCGGCCCAGGCTTTCATCTGCTTGGCGGGCGGGGGCGGAGGGGCGCCCGGATTGTCGGACGGCCCGGCCAGCGCCGGCCATGCCGCGGCGAGCGCGAGCGCCGGCAGAATGAGCGCCGCGGCCCTCCGCAGGCGCGAGATATTCTCTCGCAAGTGCATGGCTGTAAAGCTCCGTCCTGGTACTACACAAATGCTGTGCGCGGCGGGTCAGGACACGTGTTTAGCGTCTTCCCTTCACGCTGTCACCCCGAGCGAGCGCAGCGAGTCGAGGGGTCTCGCCGTGCGTCTGTCCGAACGGCAACGACCACAGCGAGATTCCTCGACTCGCTGCGCTCGCTCGGAATGACAACGCTAGACAGATACGGGTCACGAGACCCAGCGCGCATCGATAATGGCACTGTCGCCTAATCGCGCGCCACGCGCGGCAACTCGGCCGCCAGGCGCTTCGGCAGCCGGATGACCTGCACGATCTCGCCGTCCTCGATGGTCTTCTCGAGGACCGTCGCGTGCCGGTCGATCCACGCCAGCAGCCGCCCGTCGGGCGCGGCCGTCCGGACCGTCATCTCGGTCGGCGGCCCCATCAGCCGGTCCGTGACCTCGCTGGCCAGCCGATCGAGCCCGAGGCCCGTCTTGGCGCTTACGGCCACGCTCCCGGGGCAGGCCCGCCGCACGAGGTCCAGGTGCACCGGGTCCTCAACGAGATCCGCCTTATTGAGTACGAGCAACTGCGGCTTTTCCTTGCATCCGATTTCCGCGAGCACGGTGCCGACCGCGTCGAGGTCGGCCTGCACGTGCTCGGTCGAAACGTCCACCACGTGCATCAGAAGGTCCGCGTGCACCGCCTCCTCCAGCGTGGCCTTGAACGAGGCCACCAGGTGGTGCGGCAGGTCGCGGATGAACCCGACCGTGTCCGACAGGAGCACTGTTACGTGGTAGGGCAGCTCCCACCCGCGGGTCCGCGTGTCGAGCGTGGCGAAGAGCTTGTCGGCCACGTACGCGTCCGCGCCGGTCAGGGCGTTCAAGAGGCTCGACTTGCCCGCGTTCGTGTAGCCCACGAGGCCCACCGTCGGCGCCCCCGCGCGAGACTGCACCTCGCGCTCCTTGCGAGCGTCGATCTCGCGAAGCCGGGCCCGAAGGTCGGTGATGCGGTCGCGGACCAATCGGCGGTCGCTTTCGAGTTGCGTTTCACCGGGGCCGCGCGTGCCGAGGCCGCCGCCCTCCATGCGCGACAGGTGCGTCCACATCCGCTTCAGCCGCGGCTGGATGTACTCGAGCTGCGCGAGCTCCACTTGCAGACGGGCCTCACTCGTGCGTGCCCGCGTGGCGAAGATGTCGAGAATGAGCTCGCTGCGGTCGATCGTCTTGCAGTCGGTGGCCTTCTCCAGGTTGCGGACCTGGGCAGGCGTCAGGTCGTTGCCGAAGATGATGACGTGCGCCCGGCTGTCCTTCGCCAAGGCGGTCAGCTCATCGACCTTGCCGCTGCCGATGTACGTGCTGGGGTGGACCCTGTGCCGGCGCTGCGTCATCGTCGCGACGACCTCGGCGCCGGCCGTATCGGCCAGGCGGCCGAGCTCTTCCAGGCGATCCCGGTGGCCGTTGCCGCGCTGGTCCTCCTGGGTCTCGTCGATGATTTCCACCAGGACGGCCCGTTCGCGGGCGACGCCCCGTCGTGTTTGTTTAAGTTCTTTCACTTGCTTTGGGTACGCCTCCTTTGCCCGCGGCACGCCCGCCTCGGGGGTCTTACGCGGCGGGCAGTCTTGCCCGCCGCGCCCCCACCACTTGCATTCTCGACCCTCTTGGCCCTTTATAATAGTATAAACCCGTTGAGCGCCACGTCAATGCGGACAAAATGGGGGGCAGGGTTGACTTGTGCGTTTGCCCAACACACGCCCAGCAAGCTGGGCGGCTAAATGGGGCGAAAAAGCGTTGTGCGCTGCACTTAGCCGCCCAGCTTGCTGGGCGCGTGTTGTTGTCGTCGCCAACGTTTAGCCGTCGCCGCATACGGCGACGAACAATAATCGCGGCCGTACCGGCCGCGGCCAAATGACGCCCCTATGGCTTCAACGCGGAACTGTCCACCACCAGGGCGGGCAGGCGCTCGTGGTTTTCGCTCGCCTCGCCGGCCGGTAGCGGGTCGTGCCACCAGGAGAGGATCCACGGCCCTTCGCCTTCCTGGCGGTCCTTCTTCCACCACGCCAGGCTCCGCCCGGCAAACGCGACGTCCGGGTCCTTACTCGCCTGCCACTCGACCGCCCAGGCATCGAGCGACTGCGTCTTGCCCGCCGCATCCTTGCCCCGGTCGCCTTCGACCAAGAGCGCCGCCACGAGGTCGCTCCTCTCGGTCAACTGGCGGGGCAATTCCGTCAAGCCCCACCTGGCGTGGGCAAACTCAAAGGGCCAGCTAGCCTTGGTCAGGTTGTGCAGCAGCAACTGGGGCTCGTTGCTCCGTATCACGACTGTCGGGGGACCGCCAAACATGTTGCCGGCAAGTTCATCCAGGAATGGAATCCGGACCCAGGTGAAAGGGGGACCGTCAAGCAACCGCCAAAAAGCGTTGTGGCTGTCCTGTACATCGCGATCCGGCGCCAGTGTGCACTGGCTTCGGAACAGATCCTGGGAAGAGGCCAAGACTGGAATCGGGAGCGCGTGGCCTACTATCACCGCCGGTCCTGTTTGGGATGGGGGCCACCCCCCTGAACTAAGCACATCCGATATCGAGGGGGGACGCCGGTCAAGATCTTGGCACCTATACTGGACGGTCTTGCCGCCGCGCGATTCCATCAGCACGAAATGCTCGCACGCCTGCTCGTCAAACTGCACATCAACGTAGAACACGCGGGCCTCGCGGGTCCGGGCCAGGCACACGTCGCCGAAACACCAGATGAGGCACGTCGCCACGGCCGCCAAGATAATGAACGAGCCCACGGCAAGATGCAGCTGCCTTCGCGACACGAGACAGCCGACCGTCAGGACCGCCAGGCTGAACACGCCCAACCCAATCCACAACCGCTGCCGCTCCGCGCCCGGCCACACTTCCTGGCCTAGCAGGCGGTAGGCATCCGGCTGAACGGACTCCCGGACGCCGGACGGAAACGGGCGCTGATTGATCGAAAGGCCAGGTGGCCGCACGTCGATCAGCAGGAAGCCTGGCGGCGGCCATCCGGAGAAATCCGTTACGGCGGCGTCGATCAGGCTGTCCTGCCACCCGCCGTCCCAGGCATCTTTGGGGATGTGGACCAGTTGGAGGGACTTGACGCCGAGAAGCTTACAGATCTTCTGCCGGAGCGTCTCGTCCGGGTCCGGCGTGGACGGATCGATGGCCGCCAGGGCTGTCCCCGGGTCAATGGCCTGCACTTTCGGCGATGCCACCGCCGCACGGATTGTTCCCGCGATTCCGTGCGCCGCGAAGCTCACATCGAGTTCCAGGTCTCCCCCGGCATAGAACACGGGCACATGGCCCTCATCGGTCTTCCCCGGGCCGATGAGCCACGGCAGCCTTACTTCCACGGGGCCGTTGTTGCGAACGCGGACTTCCGTGAGCCATGCGTCGGTGCCGTTCGTGACCTTCAGCCGCACGGGCACGTAGGCGCCGGGGCGGGCGAGGCCGTTGGTGATGTCGAGCGTGGCGGTGACGTCGATGGATTGGGCGAAGACAGGGGGACAGGTGGAAGCCAGAACGATTGCGGCCAGGGTAAGCGCCGACGCAAGCCGATTGCGGATTGGCGCGGCGACCGTGTCGCGCTTCGCATCGCCCAATCCGCAATCCGCAATCCACAATCCGCAATGCCTCACGCCAGGCCCCCGCTGGCTTCGAGGCGCTTCCATATATGGATGGCGGCGGCCACGCTCCAGGCCTGGGCGATGCAGCCGCCGGGGCGGTGGGGCGCGTTGCCGTCGAAGACCTCGGCGATGAAGCCCAGGCCCGCCTCGTCGGTCGAATCCAGCAGGCCCGCCAGGATCTGCCCCGCCTCGGCCCGGGCGCATTCCTTTTTCTCGACCGCAAAGATCGCGTCGACGTACGGCCCGAGGAGCCACGGCCACACGGTGCCCTGGTGATAGGCCGCATCGCGTTCGTCGGGCCCGCCGACGTAGCGGCCGCGGTAGGCGGGGCTGTCCGGGGCCAGGGTCCGCAGGCCGCGCGGCGTCAGGAGCTTGTCGCGGACGGTGCGGACGACCGCCGCGGCCTTGTCGCCCGTGAGCGGTGCGTGCGGCAGGCTGACCGCAAAGATCTGGTTCGGCCGCACGGCATCGTCGGCCCGCCCGTCGGGCAGGATGCAATCGTAGAGGCATCCGGCGGCCGGGTTCCAGAAAAGGCGCTCGAACGCCTGCCGGGCCTTGTCGGCCGTGTCGGCGGGGGCCGGGCACTCCAAGTGCAGCCGTGAGGCCAGCTCCTTCATCAGCCGCAGGCCGGAGATCCACAGGGCGCAGATCTCGACGGCCTGGCCGTAGCGCGGCGTGACGGGCCGGCCGCGGCTCTTGGCGTCCATCCAGGTCAGCTGCGTGTCGGGCGATCCGGCGGTGATGAGATCGTCGGCGTTGACGCGGATGCCGAAGCGCGTGCCCTTGGCGTACCCCTCGCAGATCTCGCGGGCGGCGGACCAGAGATGCTCGCGAACGAAGTCCGCCTTGCCGCCGGCCTGCACGTAGGCGGCCATCGCCTGGATAAACCACAGGCTGGCGTCGACGGTGTTGTACTCGGGCTGGCCGGACTCCTCGGCGAACCGGTTGGGGATCATGCCCTGGCTGGTGGCGGCGGCGAAGGCCCGGAGGACCTTCTCGGCCACCTCGAGCCGGCCGGTTTCCATCGCGAGGCCGGGCAGGGAGATCAGGGTGTCGCGGCCCCAGTCGCTGAACCAGTGATAGCCGGCGACGACGGTGGCGAGCCGCTCGCCGCGGACCTCGCGCTTGACGAGGAACGCGCCGGCGGCGCGCGCCAGCCGCGCGAGCCGCTTGTCGCGCGGCGACCCGGCGTAGACCGCCAACTCCACCTGCCGCGCCATGTGCGACTTGCGGGCCGTCGCCACGTCGATGGGCCGCGGCGGCTCGAGCGAGCAGAAGAGGCGCCACTCGCGGGGACCGTTGCCGTGGAAACTCCACCGGCCGGGCGCCAGGAGGTCCTCGACATGGTCGAAGCCGCGCTCGCGCTCCGCGCGCCGCAGGACGTTGTTGTACCACACCGGGTTGACGGTGGCAAAGGCATCGCCATCCGTCCATAGGAAAACGCCCGGCCCGTCGTCGGAGAGGCAGCGGAAGCCGTGCAGGCCTTCCGTCGGCTCCACGCGGAACCGGTCGTGCCTGTGCATGAGGTGGTGGAAAGACCGGAGGGCGAGCATCGGCGACAGGTCCAGCGCCCACGCGCCGTCGCCGTGCACGCGATACGTCAGGCACACGCCGGCGCCGTCCCACAGCAGGAGCACCTCGCGCTCGACCACGAAGCCGCCGACCTGCGACATCAGGTGCGGCAGCGGCTCGAGGTCGAACCGCTCCGCAAACCGGAACCCGTCGGGGAAGAAGCCGTCGCGGTACTCGGTGGTCGAGAGGTAGGTGTCGTGCCCGTCGGCGGTGAGGTGCTCGTCGACGTGCGAAAGGATGACGCGGCGGTCCACGGGCGGCTTGACGGCGGGCACCCACAGGCCGTGGTATCGCCGCGTGCCGCACATCAGGACCGTCGACGACGCGTAGCCGCCGGCGCCGTCGGTGAGCAGCCACTCGGTGGCCAGGGCACGGTCGGTGTTATGGAGCGTCGTGGCGTCGAGATGCACGGATGGCTCCCCTATGGCGCGCCCCTGTTTAGCCGTCGCCGGCACGGTACTTAGCCCCCGGTGATTCACCGGGGGCGAAATAACCCTCGCGGCCGTACCGGCCGCGGCTAAACGAGGGCGACCGTCGCCTTAGGCGGCGACGACTGAACGTTACGACTTGGCCGGCGCGTCGGCGGGCTCGACCTCCAGGCGAATCACGCGGATCGGGCAGTTCGCCTCGCACTCGCGGCACAAGACGCACGAGGCCAGGCGGCGGACGCTGATGTAGGATTTATCGTTGCACATCTCGAAGATCTTGGGCTGGCACCGGGCCAGGCACACGCCGCAGCCGACGCAGTCCCGCGCGTCGACCGAGAGGGTGATCCGCCGCCCGTCGTCGTTGAAGGTGCCGACCGTCACGAGGTCGGGGGTCTGCTCGTCCATCTCTGTAACTTGGTGGGCCTCCTGCCAGGAGTGGCTTCGGATCTGGTGGCGGCCGCGGCGGTCCATGCGGAAGATGCTCCGCCCGCACGTCGGGCACCGGTGCAGGTCCTCCAGCTTCTGGAGGTACTTGATCAGCGTCATCACGAACGTGCCGTGGCTCCACGTCAGCGGGCTGACCGAGAGCGGCTTGTTCGTGTACGGGTCCACCTGCTCGGCCAGGACGCCGGAGAGGAGGGCGTGCGAGACCGCCCACTCGAAGATCGGCACCGCCTCCTTGAGCTCGTCGATCGAAGCGCCGCGCGCGATGTAGTAGTCGGCCAGCCAGATCGTGGTGACGAACCACGGGTTGCCCGGTACGCCGCGCTTGTCGGTCGAGACGCGGTGGTACGTGTCGTTTTCGTAGCGGGCCATGCCGCTGACGGGCGTGTTGACCCAGAGCGTCCTGGCGACGGCCTCCATGGTGCTCTTGACGCGCGGGTCGGTGGCCTCGAAACAGTGGAACTTGAAGACGGCGAAGAGGCTGGCGTCGATGGTGGCGTCGACCTCCCAGCCGCCCTTGTCGGTGGGGACGAGGCGGCGGATGAAACGCTGGAGGCTGTCGCTCCAGAGGTGCCGGGCCATGGCCTCGCGGACCTCGGTGGCGGCCTTGTCGTAACGCCGGGCCCGCACGGGGTCGCCGAACGTCTGGGCGAAGTTCCGGGCCGCGATCAGGCCGCCGTACACCGTGGCCACCGTGTAGGTGTGGACGCCGTACCGCTCTTCCCACAGGTCGTAGGAGGGCAGGGGCAGGTGGGTCTCGGGGTCGCGGAAGGAGACCATGAAGTCGGCGGCCTTGCCGATGAGCGAGTGGTACAGCGGCCGCACGTACTCCACGTCCTTGTAGTGCCAGAAGTGGCGCCACAGCGCCCAGAGGACGAGGGCCGTCTGGTCCTCCTGGATGGGCAGGCGCTCCTTGCCGTCGACCACCCACGGGTGCCACGACGAGGCGGGCGTGCCGTCCGGGTTGTACTTGTGCAGGAGGTACCCGTCCTTCGTCAGGAGGTCGCGGCACCAGGTGTAGAAGCGGCGCGTGACGTCGGGAAAGCCGGCCAGGTCGAGGGCGTGCGACACGAGGGCCCCATCGCGAGGCCACATATAAGAATAGGTGTCACGCGAGAACTGGAGGACGTCGGAATCGTTGGCGGCGATCACCGCCCCGCGGTTGTCGATCTGGCTGCGGATGATCAGCAGGCTCCGCTTGAAGAGGTCCTGCACCTTCGGCGGCAGGTTCCCGAAGTTGTACCCCGGGCCGTTGACCCAGGCCCGCCAGTACCCGATGGTCCGCTGAAGCATCTCGGCGGGCGTGCGGTCCTTGATGATCCCGTGGAGCTGGCTGAGCTCGTCGTTCGACTGGGCGGCGGCCAGGTAATAGTAGAACGTCTCCGAGGCGCCCGGCTCGAGCGTCACCGACAGGCCGATCGTCGAGTCGACGGCCCCCTGGCTGATGGGGTTGCCGGAGAGCACGCCGTCTTCGGCGTCGCGCCAGGTGCCCTCGGCCCCGCGGAACCCGCACGTGCCGGTGGCGAACATGTCGACGCCGTGCCGGTCCTTCCCGTCGGGGCCCCGCCGGCAGAAGGAGGCCATGACGTACCGGGCGTTGCGGTAGTGGACCACCGCCGACAGGCGCGGGTCGTAGTAGGCCGTGTCGCCCACCTTCGACCCGTACATCGAGAGGTCCTGCTGGAGGAAGACGCGCAGCTCGCGCCGCCGGTCGGCCAGGTTCGTCACCTTGAGGCGGCGGATGAAGACGTTGCGGTTGAAGTCGACCGCGTCGTTGCAGTAGAGGCGGACCTGGAGCGGATCGTGCTTCAGCGACACGCTGGTCACCAGCGTCTCGCGAAGGTACCGCAAGGACTTCTGCCACGCGTGGTCGCTCGTCCAGACGAGGCGGCCGTCGGCCCAGACGCCGAACCGGCACGGACCCCAGCCCGCGTGGTTTTCCTGACCGACGTACGGAAAATACACGTCGCGGATCTGATAGTCGGCGTCGAAGCAGATCAGCAGGTTGCCGTTCCCGACGGGAATGTCGCGCGGCACTTTCGCTCTCCACAGCCAGCCCCGAGTGATGCAAGCAATTATAAGACGCCGCGCGCGGCTTTGCAATCATTACGGCGGCGCGAGGGCTTTCGAGCCCGCCGCGGAAGCGGCGGGACACGCTCCCCAAGGCGAAGGGCGAAGTGCGGAGGGCGAGAGGAACGGCATCGCCTGGGTTAGAAGCTGTTCCAGAAGCGCCCATCAGCGCTGCGTACCCATCAGCGCTGCGTAGCGCGGCGGGCAAGACTGCCCACCGCGCTATCGCCGGTTCTGAAGCAGCTTCTTAGCCGGCGGGCTTGCCCGCCGCGCATGCGGCGGATGGCTCAGAGTAAGGAGGCGACCTCCTCGCTGATGGGAGGAGGCACCGGCTCGTCGTGCTTGCGCAGGCTCTCGATGTAGGCGGCAATCGCCTCTCTTATGTTGGCGAGGGCCTCCTGGCGCGTGTCGCCCTCCGAGATGCAGCCCGGCAACATCGGGCACGTGGCGACGAACTTGCCGTCTTCGTCCGGCTCAATCAGAACCCGCATCTTCATGGCAGGCCTCCAGCGTCCAATGTAACGATAACGCCTCGGACGGGGACGGGCAAGGCCCAAGCGTCCATGCGGCCGTCAGTCATCCGCAACCTGGAACTTTGAACCTTGAACCTGGAACTGCCGTTACCGCTTCAGCCTTGTCCGCACGTTGTCCAGGACGTTCATGAAGTTGATGTAGGAATCGTACGGCGATTCGTAGGGATTGAAATATTTGTGCACGTCGCCGTCGGCGAACCACTTGGTGCACATGTAGTAGAAGTGGTCCGAGGTCTGGAGCCGCCGCCAGTCGTGCAGCAGCTGCGGGTCGCCCGTGGCCTTGACGGCCTCCTCCAGCCGGTACAGCTCGTGCAGGGCGTTCGACTGCATGGCGTTGCCGAGCCAGGCCGAGAGGTCGCGCTCGACGTCGGCCCACGAGACCATGTGCGGGATGTCCAGCTCCGCCACCGGCGCGTACGTCTGGACCACCCGCGAGGGGGTCATGAAGTTGTTGTCGGGCTGCCGCAGGACGTACTCCGGCAGGTGGTACATGAAGTCGAAGATGCCGGAGTCGGCCCACTGGTGCTCGCCGAACGTCTCGTAGTCCATGAACAGGTTGACGACGAACCCGTTGCCGTTGACCTGGTCGACCCAGGCCGCAAACTTGTCGGCCTTCAGCGGCCACTCGGCCCACTGGCGGTCCGAGAACCTGAAGGCGATGTCGTCCGACAGGCGGTAGTTCTTCAGGAGCAGCGTCAGCCGGTCGGTGCCGATGGGGCGGTACAGGTAGTTCGGCGACCGGTAGCCGAGGATGTGGTCGGCCCCCTCGGCCAGGATGCCGATGAAGCCCATGCCCTGGATGAAATGGGCCAAGTCATTATTGTAGATGAGTTCGGTGTTGCGGAAGACCTTCGGCCTGACGCCGAACGTCTCGGAGACCTTGGCCGAGTGCGCGATCGTCTGCTCGCGGAACTCCTCGCGGCTGTACAGGAACGCCAGGCTGTGGTAGTACGTCTCGGCCAGGATCTCGACCTGCCCGGTGTCGACGAGGGCCCGGAACGAATCGACCACCTCCGGGCTCCACTTCTGGAACTGCTCGAGGGCCACCCCCGTGATCGAGAACGAGAGCGAGAACGCCTTGCCGTAGCGCTGGACCAGCTCGAGCATCAGGCGGTTCGTGGGCAGGTAACAGCGCGACGCGACCTTGCGGCAGATCTCGGCGTTCTTGTAGTCGTCGAAGTAGCTCGGCTCGGAATCGAAAACGCTGTACCGCCGCAGGCGGAAGGGCTGGTGGACCTGGAAATAAAAGCAGACGCTCGCCATTCGGAAGGCCTTGACAGAAGTTCAAAGTTCAAAGTTCAAAGTTCAAAGTGAAAAACCAACGGCCCACAACAACGGTAGTTCAAGGCTCAGAGCCCAAGACCCCACGGTCGTGCTCCATGAGTTCAGGCGTACTTGTTTCCGCGCATATCGGACCCGCGCAAGTGCTTCATGAGTCCCGACAGCATCCGGCTCACCTCCATCGCCTTCTCGCAAGCCTCACGGTGTTGCTCCGGCGTCAGGTAGCGCTGATCCAGGGCGACGTGCAGATACGATCGCACTTCACCACAAGACCCCTTGGCAATGGCCAGAAACTGGAGGAACTCCTTGTTCCCCCCTCGCTCGTACCCTTCCGCAATGTTGCCCATGATGGAAACGGCGGCGGCGCGAATCTGGTTTCGCAGCGCGAAGTCTCTGGAGAAGGCGCCGTTGGCCGCGAACTGGTAAACCTTCCTGGTGAGTTCCCGGGCCTTCTGCCATGCGTCGATGTCTTCAAACTGCCGAATCGTTCCCATGTGGAAGGCCCGGTAGTCTCAGACGCCGGTCCCGGGAATCCGCCTCATCCGCAGGCAGGCCGTGGTCCCGTGCCTTTGACTTCGCACTTTGAACCTTGAACTTTGAACTATCTTTTCTCTTCCACAGTTTCCTTATAGACCTCCACGCACGCCCTGGCCGCATCGGACCAGGCGAACTTCCGGACCTCGAACGCCCCGTGTTCCCGCAGCGTCTTTTGGAGCGGCGGATGGCGCAGGACCGCGACGATCTTGTTCGCCATCTCGTTGATGTCCCAGAAATCCACCTTCAGCGCGTGCACGAGCACCTCGCTCACGCCGCTCTGTTTCGAGATCAGCACCGGCACGTCGTGCGTCAGCGCCTCCAGCGGCGCCAGCCCGAACGGCTCGCTGACCGACGGCATGACGTACAGGTCGGCCATCTCGAAGATGCGGTCGACGTCGTCGCCGCGCAGGAACCCCGTGAACGTCACGCGGTGGCCGATGCCCATGGCCGCCGCCAGCTCGATCATCCGACGGATCATGTCGCCCGAGCCGGCCATCACGAACTTCACGTTGTCCATCACCTCCAGGACCTTCCTGGCCGCCGCCAGGAAGTATTCCGGTCCCTTCTGCATCGTGATACGGCCGAGGAACAGGACGATCTTGTCGTCCTTCTCGATGCGGTTCACGTGCGTCGGCAGCGGCTCGCCGTTGATCGTGATGGCGTTGTAGACGACGCGGCACTTGCCCACGGGCACGCCGTAGCGGTGGGTCACGATGTCGCGCGTAAGCTGGCTCACGCAGATCACCCGCCGCGCGCCGTGAAGCCCGGCCCGCTCGATGTCGTAGACCCGCTGGTTCACGTTCGTGCCGCTGCGGTCGAACTCCGTCGAGTGGATGTGCACCACGAGGGGCTTGCCCGACAGGGCCGCCACCGACAGGCCCGCCGGGTACGTCATCCAGTCATGGGCGTGGATGACGTCGAACGTTTGGCGGCGCGCCACCTCGGCCACCATGCGGGCGTAGCGGTGGACTTCGGAGAAAAGGTCGCCCTCGTAGATCCCCGGTCCGCCCATGATGCCGAGGCTGGTGGGGCGATTCGGGTCGAGCGCCGCCGCGGGCTTCGGCGCGGGGGCGGGCGCCGCCTTGGCGGGTTCCGGGGTCTCGGCGATTCGGGCCTCGAGGGCGCGCTGGCGCTCCTCGCGGTACTCCTCCTCGGTCTGGTACGGCGAGAAGGCCGCGCCCACGGGAATGAGCCGCACGTGTTCCAGACCCTCGACGGTCCAATAGGTCTCGCCGCGGGCCTGGCCGCTGGCGCTGGCGGCGGCCGAGAAAACGTGGACCCGCTCCACGCGCTCGTCGATGGCGCCTTTCGGCAGGACGAAGAAGACTTCGATCCCGAGGTCGCTCAGGGCTTTCGTGAGACCGTAGCAAGCAGTTCCCAGGCCGCCGCTGATGAAGGGCGGGAACTCCCAGCCCAGCATGAGGATTCGCATGATCCTACCGTTCGCGGTTCCGCGCGCCCCGACAACGGGACAATGACCTCACGGTCCCCTGGGACGAGATGTCGGGCCGGTGTGACCGGCAACCCCCGGCTTGCTCGCGAGGCATCTTAGGTGTGCGCGCCGGGCCTGTCAAACGATTTGGGCGATTACGCGGGATGGCGTGTGTTTTTCTTCGCGCCTTACACGTGGCCGCGGCATGGCCGCGTGGGCCTGGCTGTGGGCATGCCACTTCGCCACAAGACACGGACAGGCCTCTTCAGCCATCCGCCGCGGCGGACGGCTAGATAGGCGTGCCGAGCGTGCCCATGCCTGCCCTGTGCCGGCCGCGGGCAACGGCGCCTGCTGCGGCAGGCTCGGGCGTCGCTACCCTGCCCCCGACTGCAGCTTCAGCGCCACCTCCGTCGCCCAGTAGGTGATGAGGATGTCGGCCCCCGCGCGGCGGAGGCACAGGAGGATCTCCAGGATGACGGCCTCGCGGCTGATCCAGCCTTGCCGGGCCGCCGCCTCGACCATCGCGTACTCGCCGCTCACGTTGTACGCCGCCACGGGCACGCCGAACGCCTCCTTCAGCCGCCGGATGATGTCGCCGTACCCCAGGGCGGGCTTGACCATCAGGATGTCGGCCCCTTCTTCGAGGTCCGCCGCCGCCTCGCGCACCGCCTCGTCGCCGTTGCGGAGGTCCATCTGGTATCCGCGGCGGTCGCCGAACTGCGGCGGGCTCTCGGCCGCCTCGCGGAACGGCCCGTAGAAGCTCGACGCGTACTTGGCGGCGTACGACAGGATCGGCACGTGCACGAGGCCCGCGGCGTCCAGCGCGTCGCGGATCGCCCCGACGCGGCCGTCCATCATGTCGCTCGGCGCCACCATGTCGGCCCCCGCCTCGGCGCACGTCACGGCCATCTCGGCCAGGACCTCCAGCGTGGCGTCGTTGTCGACGGTCTTGCGGCCGCCGACGGTCGCCAGGAGGCCGCAGTGCCCGTGGTCCGTATACTCGCACAGACATACGTCGACGATGACGGCCAGGTCCGGCACGTCGGTCTTGAGGCGCCGCACGGCCTGCTGGACGATCCCCTCCGGGTCGGTGGCCGCCGTGCCCACGGCGTCCTTCTCGCGCGGAATGCCGAAGAGGATCACCGCCCGGACGCCCGCGTCGCGCGCCCGCTTCGCCTCGGCCACCATTTCCTCCATCCCCAGTTGGGCCTGCCCCGGCATGGTCTCAATGGGCCGGCGGCCTTTCAGGTCTTCCTTGACGAACAGCGGCTGCACCAGGTGACGGGCCGACAGGCTCGCCTCCGCCACCATCTCTCGAAACACGACGTGGTCCCGCAACCGCCGTGCACGGAACTCCGGAAATGCCATGGCCGCCTCCTTCGCGAGCGCTCGTTCAGCCCTTACCCTAGTCTGCCGGATGGCGGCGGTCAATACTCAAGACGGCGGTGGCTGGGAAGCGCCCCGGACATCGCCCCCCCCCGGCGACGATCGCGGCGGCGGGCCACATCAAGCGCGACCCCTTCGCCGAGGAAGGCGACGGCCAAGAAGAAGAGGCCGTCTGAGGGTCTGGCCCCAGACGGCCTTCGTCTCGTGTGCCGAGCATGTTTGGTCACTTGGAGGTGCAAGTCCTCCGCCCAACCTGATGGAGGTGAAGGGCAAGCGACTCGCAAGGGCGGCACCGCGAGGTGTCGTCTGAAGGAAGCGATAGCGAAGATGC
>Ga0315273_10003505_pt1 | contig 18941 bp, 12 predicted proteins | sample YL17G02_0_MG_FD_205753 | JGI IMG/M metagenome (GOLD analysis project Ga0315273, IMG submission 205753) | Sediment microbial communities from Yellowstone Lake, YNP, Wyoming, USA - YL17G02_0 | ecosystem: Environmental > Aquatic > Freshwater > Lake > Sediment | place: USA: Wyoming | collected...
GGTGGCCGCGATGCTGCGCGAGGCGGGGATCCCGGTCCTCGACGCCGACCGGATCTCGAAGGAAGTGACGGCCCCGGGAGGACGGGCGTACGACGCCGTCGTTCAGGCGTTCGGTCGTGAGATCTTGCGGGACGACGGGTCGATCGACCGGAAGCGCCTGGGAGAGATCGTTTTCACCGACCCTGCCTTGCGAGCGCGGCTGGAGGGGATCACCCATCCCGCCATCTTCGAAGCGATGAAGGAAGCGATCGCCGGGATCGAACGCGAGGGGCATCGCGTCGCCGTCGTGGAGGCGACCCTCATCCATGAATCGGGCAGAAAGGGATTGTTCGAGGCGGTGATCTCGGTCACGTGCGACAGGGAAACGGCGATTTCACGACTCGCCGCCCGCGACGGGATGTCGCGCAAAGAGGCCGAGGCGAGGCTCCGTGCGCAGATGGACTCCGACCGAAAAGCCGGAGCTTCCGATTACGTGATCGACAACTCGGCGAGCACGGAAGAAACGAGCCGCCAGGTCAACCGGATCGCGCGTATTCTGTTAGGGAACGAATAACGCCACCGTCCCCGCCCCGCGGTCGCGGGACGGGGACGGGTATCGTTCAGGCCTTGCGGACGTTCGCCGCCTTTTTCCCCTTCGGGCCGGAGGTGACCTCGAACTCCACCCGCTGCCCCTCGGCGAGGGTCCGGAACCCCTCTCCCTTGATCTCGCTGAAGTGGACGAAGATGTCCTCGCCGCCCTCTTCCGTGATGAAGCCGAACCCCTTCGCGTCGTTGAACCATTTTACCGTGCCGAATGCCATGCCTACGACTCCTCTGCTGGCCCCGTGGGGCCGTCCGTGAATCTTCGAGCGTTACGCCGCCCCCTGCGTTCGGCCGGCCGGAAATCTTTCCCCGCTCCGCAGCAGGAAGTGCCCCAACGTGCGCTCCCGCTGTGCCGGATACCGAATCCGTTGGTGAAGAAATTCGCATGGGTCGATCTTGCGGGTGACCGCAGCGCACGTCTCACCGTTTCAGATCCTATCGTATACGTGAAACGCGACCGGGGTCAATACGCGAAACGGGCCATGAAAATATCCATCCCGCCCGGGCTTTTCCCGAAAAGCGCAAAATAGTGTTTGATCGATGAAATCGTCGCGGTAAAAAGCGCATCGAACAAGACGAAACCTTGTCCAGCGAAAGGATTCCCGCTCATTACCAAAGATCCGGAGGATTCCGACATGTCCGCTCCGTTCACTCCTCAAGAAGATTCCTGGCCCCTCGGTCTCGCTCCCTCGCTGGGGAATCCCCTGCCGCGACGGATGCTGGCGCTCACGATCCACCGCGATCAGTACGGCCCCCCCTCCAGATCCGTCCACATGGAGAAGGTCCCTGCCCCGCGCCTGAAGCCGAACGAAGCGAAGCGGGTCCTCGTGTCGATCCTGGCGACCGGGCCCAATTTCAACACGAACTTCGCCGCCTTGGGACTTCCGGTTCCGGTGTTCGGAAAAGGGGACACGGCGTCCGTGCATATCCCGGGGAGCGACGCCCTCGGGATCGTGGTCGACGCAGGCCCCGGGGTCTCGACGGTCAAGGTCGGCCAGGCGGTCATCCTCGACTCGTGGACCGGCCGGAGCATCCGTGGGTACGAGACGCACGACGGGTTCAACGCCCAGTTCGCCGTCGTGGACGAAGACCGCGCGGTGCCGGTGACGGGGGCCCTGCGGAACCATACCCCGGAACGGCTTGCCGCCATGCTCCTGACGTATGGGACCGCGTATCGCGCGGTGACCGAGCGCCTCTCGGTGGGACCGGGAGACACGGTCCTCGTGATGGGAGGCGGAAAGGGGACGAGCTTCCCCGGGGCGCAGGTGGCGAAATCCCTCGGCGCGCGCGTCCTCCTCGTCGGCTCCAACCCGGAATTGGCGCAGGATCTGATCGCGAGAGGGATGGCCGACGCCTTCGTGGATCGCCGTTCGATCCCGAAGGAGGTCTTCGGCGTGATCCCCGCGGAAATATCGTTCGAGGAGTGGGAGCGCCGGACCGAGCCGTTCCGGAAGGCCGTCTTCGAGGCGAACGGCGGGAAGCCGGTGGACAAGATCTTCGAGCACACCGGCGGGGAAAATTTTCCGCTCCTGATCTCCGCCCTCTCCCCCGGCGGGACGCTCGCCTTCTTCGGAGCCACCGGAAAGGGGCTGAAAGGCGAATACAAGGAGACGTTCTTCCACGACGGGCGCCGATTCGTCATGGACGCCCGCTGGGTGTGGATGCGGCAGAAGCAGGTCCTCTTCCGGCGGGCGAAACCGGCCGCGATCTTCGACGAACTCGGACTGCCCCCGGGGCGGCGGGTCCTGGTCTGGGGAGCGGACCGCCTCGCGAGGGAATTCGTCGCCGCGGCGCGGGCGCGCACCGCGGAGGTCGTCGTGATCGCCTCCGCGAAGCGGGAGAAGCGCGGGATCGCCGAACTCTCCCGGATGGGGGTGCCGCCGACCCATATCCTGGACCGGGACGGCTTCTCCCTTCCCGGAGAAATGCCGGATCCGCTGACTCCGGAGGGGCGCCTCAACCCCGAGTACGCATCCGGGTTCACCCGTCCCGCGCAAGCGCTGGGGAAGGCGCTCTGGAAGGTGTTCGGTCCGCGCGTCTCCCCCGACGTCGTCGTGGACCGCGCCGACCAGGACACGCTCCACTTCAGCACGTTCGTCGCGCGGGATTTCGACGAAAAAGACGTCTTCCCGTGCGGGACCGTCGTCCTTCGGGGAAAAAGCGACCTCTCCATCCGGGGCTCCCACATGTACGACGCTTCGCAGGCCGCCGAGGTGGTGCGCCTCCTGTCCTCCGGGAAGATCGCGATGGATCGGGAAGACCTCGAGGTCACCGACCTTCCGGGCCTTCCCGCCCTGCAGCAGATGATGCTCGACGGGACGATGCGGAAGCCGAAAGGGGTCGCCCTCGTACAGGGGGACCGGCAGGGGAGAACGGTCGCGGACTACGAGGAAGCCTTCCGGGGAGAGATCGTCCAGGCGGCCGATCCGGCGGCCCGGAAATTCGTCGATGTCCGGATGGCGGGTGACATCGCGGTCGTCACGCTCACCCGTCCGGATTCGCTCAACGCCTTGAGCGAAGAACTCCTTTCGCAGTTCGCCGCCGTTGTCCGGGAGGCGGGGTCCCTCGGCACGATCGGCGGTCGGGCCGTCAAGGCGATCGTCCTCACCGGTGCCGGACGCTCCTTCGTCGCCGGCGCGGACGTCAAGGAGTTCCACGGGAAAACCGCGGACGTCGTCGACGCCTTGGCGTGGAAGAACATCTCCGTCTTCACGGAACTCGAAAACCTGCCCCTCCCCGTCGTGGCCCTGGTCGACGGCTTCGCGCTCGGTGGCGGCAACGAACTCGCGATGAGCGCGCATTACCGGATCGTGACCGAAGACGCCCTCCTCGGACAGCCGGAGGTGAAACTCGGAATTATCCCGGGATACGGCGGAATGCAGCGCCTCCCCCGCCTGATCGGCCCGCAGGGGGCGGCGGAGATCTGCGTCAACGGCGAGCCGGTGGACGGCAGCACCGCGGTGTCGCTCGGGTGGGCCGACGAATTCGTCCCCTCTTCCGGGGCACTTCCGCGCGCGGTCGCCGCGGCACATGAATTCGCCGCCGGCTTGCGCCCCGTGCCCCGCCGCGACTGGAACGCCCTGGCCGCCGGCTGGAAGGAAGAGCTCTCCCGCCTCTTCGCCCGCCCGGAAGTCCGATCCATCCTCGAGGCGCCGACACCGGGAAAGGAGTCGGCGGGGAATTTGCGCGCGGCGCGTCTCGCGGCCGGGCGGGACGCCCTGCTGGCGATGCGGCACGGTTTCGAGCGCGGGTTCGAGGAAGGATTGCGCAACGACGCCAGGCTGTTCGGCGCCGTCGCCGCCTCGCCCGGGGGCCAGGAATGGGTGGGTCGCTTCCTGGCGAAGGACGCCGCCCAATCGTCGTTCCTGACGATCCTCCCGTCCCCCGATCCCGGAGAAGGGAGGCGGCCTCCGATCACGAAAAAGGCCCCGGGCGACCGTCCCATCTCCTTCGTGGAGATCCGGGAGATCGCCTCGATCCTCAAGGAAAAGATCACCTCAGGCTGCGTGACTCCCCTGCCGAAAAAGATCCTGGGCGATCTGGTTTCGCTCCTCAAGGATCGCCCGGCTCCCGCGATCCTGGCGGAGATCGACCCCGAACGATCCGGAAACGTCGGTCCCCGGATCGCCTCGCTTCTCGCGAGGGGGAAGATCTCCGTGCGGGTGGTCGACCTCGGAGCGGACGAAGGGTTCCGCCGCGAAAACGCCCGTCCGACGTGCGAAGTCCTCCTTGTCGAGAAGGACGGGGAAATCCTCTGGGAGGGGAAGAATCGGTTCCGGAGCGAACCGGGAGCGCTCCCGCGCGTATTTCTCCCGAAGGCCTTCCTCGAGCGGAACGCCTCCCGCCCCCACGTCGTGTACCAGGCGATCGTCCACCCGATCCTGGAGTGGGTGTTCGGCTACCCGCACATGATCGCCGTGCTCTGCGAGTCGGCGTACAACGCGACTCCCCATGAAGGCCCCGGAAGTCTGAGCGACCTGAACCGGTACATCGCCGAAGGGGCAGGGATCGACCGCGACTTCCCCTACTTCGACCGGATCCTCGTGGACGCTTACGAACCGGAAGATTTCAGAAAGGAGGACCTGTCGAATTTCTTCAGTGGCGATGAGGCGAAAGTGGGGACGGTCCTCGCGCGGGCGCGTGCGATGGGAGTCCGATACCGTGAACGGATCGAGGAGATCCGGGAGGGGGTGCGGGGGGAGATCGCCGCGGGACAGGTCGCGGCGGGACGCGCTGCCCTCGACGAAGGAGACCCCGAACGGGCGCTTCATCTCCTCCGCAACCTGGTCCTCTCTACGGAAACGCCGTCTCCGCACCGGGAGGAGGCGGCGGACGCGATCGCCGTGGCCATCCGGTCCTACGCCCTGGGAGCCGATCCCGCGTTCGAGGGAGTGACCGTCGCCTCCGGCGAGGCGGCCGTGGAGAGTTGGGCGGGCCCGCGGGCCCGCGATCTTTCGCGACTGCTCTCCCTCGCCCTGTCTCTCGCCCGAACCCCCTCGGGGAGCGGTCCCGGGGTCGGGGAATCGGTAGCGGGTGGCCTCGTCCCCCGCATCGTCCACGTCGTCCGGGAACTCGAGCGACCCTCCGGGAAGTTCATCGACGGGAACGACGGCCTGCACTGGGTGTTCGAGAAGGGGTTCGTTCTCCGCCTTCTTTCCGGGATGGCCGAGGGGACACTGGACGACGGAATTCCCGCGCTCCTCGCGTGCCGTCTCCTGAGGGACGCCTACTTTCCGGACGAGAGACTCTCGATCGAGCGGCAGTTCTCGGCCGCCGTGAAGGGAACCCTCGAGGCGTACCGCTTCTACCAGTCGCTCCCGGACGGGACGCGGAAGCAGATGGCGGAAACGTACGAGCGGCATCCCCCGGCCGACCCGCTGTTCCGCCTCTTCGCATCGCTGGAAACGGAGGGGAATCCCGCCCGCGCCAGCCACATGATCCGGAGCACGACCGCCCGAACCCACTCCTACCGGCACGTCCGGTACCCGGACACCGCCCTCGCGGGAAAGGTGGTCGTGATCACTGGAGGCGGCACGGGGATGGGGCGCAGCCTCGCCCTCGAGGCGGCGCGACGCGGTGGAAACGTCGTGATCACCGGTCGGCGGCACGCCCCGCTCCTGGAAACGAAGGCCGACATGGACGACCTCATCCGCCACCTCGGCCTCACGAACCAGACCCTCTTCGTGCAGGGCGACGTGTCCGACCCGAAATACGTCGGGGATATGTTCGAGCGGATCGAGAAGGAGTTCGGCCGCATCGACGTCCTGTACAACAACGCCGGCGTGTCGGGCCCGGTGGTGTTCGGCTCGGCGTACGAGGAGGGTCATTTCGACGAGTACCGGGAGGCGGTCAACGTCCATCTTACCGGTTCGTGGATGGCGTCGCTCGAGGCGGCGAGGATCATGGAAGGACAGCCGGGCGGCGGTACGATCGTCATGGTCGGAACCTTCTACAGCGAGAGCATCCACCACCACGTCCTGCACGCCTACCCGGGTCGTCTCCCGTACACTTCCGCGCAGTCCGCAAAACTCGCCCTCGGGGATTACCTTGCCTGGGCGCTGGCGGGGAAGAACATCACCGTGCTTTCCCTCAACCCGTCGGCGGTCTCCACCGAGCGGATCCAGCGGGGAAGCGGCGTCTTCGACAAGGGGTCGAAGGCCCGCGCCCGCATCGGGCGCGCCGTTTCCCCGGAAGCGCTGGAGCGGGACACGCTCGAGCGGACGGTGGGGCACGCCTTCGTCGATCCCCGGGACTTTGCCGATCTCGCGCTCGAGGTCGTCGAGGGGGCGTTCCGCAGAACGATCGGGGGGGGCCGCCTCCCGATGGGCGGCGTCACCTACGAGCAGCCGCCCGGCGTCCTCCCCTCCCCCGCTGCGCTCTCGCTATACCCCGACCTCGTCGGCAAGATCGCGCTGGTCATCGTCGCGGAAGCGCTTTCGGGCGATGTCCCCCTGATCGAGTCGTCCGCGTCCGCGCTTGCGCGGGCGGGAGCCACCGTGGTCCTCTCCGGCAACCGGCCCGAGATCCTCGAGCCGATCGCCTTGAAGATCAACGGTCGCGGCGGAGAAGGAACCGCGACTGTCTCCCTGGTCAACCTGTCCCACCCGGCCCAGGTGCAGGAGTTGTTCGACGGGCTTCCCCGGGTCGACCTCCTCCTATACTTCACCGGAAGCGTGGACTGGAAACGGCCGCTCACCAATTTGCCGCACGATGAATGGACAGCGCGCGTCGACCGTTTCGGGTTGATCCCCCGGTTCCTCTGCTGGCAGGCCGAGCGCCGCATGGACCGGGACGGCACGGACGGCACGATCGTCCTGGTGGGGCCGGACCTCTCGGGCGTCCCGACGATCCGGGAGCGGAATCTCGTGCAGGTCTTCCAGGCGATGTTGCGCCCCGCGGTGGCGACCGAGGCGATGGAACGCGCCCTGATGCGAAAGGCGAGCGCCGAAGGGACCGCCCCCGGCCCCGTGGCGAACGTGAATATCGGGCTCGTCCTCCCTGGCCGCACCGACGGCAGGAACCGGCAGGCACGCCCCGAAGCGGTCGCCGCCTCCGTGCTCTGGTTTCTCGACGTCGGCAAGGGCGTCTCGGGGGCGGTTCTCCTGCCCGACGAGCAGAACGCCATCGCGGCCCTGCCCCCCGACCCCGTGGAAATCCCGGGCACGGCATCGGGGAAGGTGGCCGTCGTCACCGGAGGAATCCGGAACCTCGGGAAGGAGATCTCGCTTCGTCTTGCGGCGGAGAGGGCGACGGTCGTCATCGGAAGCCGGTATCCGCCGACGGGTTCGCGGGATCCCGCGGAAGCCGAAAAAGCCCGGAGAGAGCTCGCCACGGCCGACGTCGTCCTGACGCGGATGCGCCGTTCCGGAGGCCGCGCCCTGTGGGTGCACACGGACGTCGCGCAGCACGGAAGCGTGCGCGCGCTGCTCTTGGAGGCGAGAAACCGTTTCGGCCGCGTCGACCTGCTGGTGAACAACGCCGGCGCGGGGGGAAATTTCTCGCGTGTAGGGGAAGTGATGCGGGATCACCGCGAGAATTTTTCCGCGGTCCTCGCGGCGAACTTCCTGGGGCCCTGGGAGGCGATTGTCGCCACGCGGGAGATCCTGCGTACCCAACCTGTCGGGGGCTCGATCGTCAACGTCTCCACCCATTACGCCGATCACCCGTACCTCTTCCGGACGATCTACACGGTATCGAAGATTTTACTGAAAGCGCTGACAAAGGCCTCGCGCGCGGATCTGGCGGCCGACGGGATCTCCATCGCCGACGTCGCGCCGACGCTCATCGCCGGTCCGAGGATGGAGTGGGTGATGCGGAACTACGCAACGAAGTTTTCGGCCGGTTTCGACGATTTCCCCGGCCTTTCCCCCACGGCCCGGAAGGTCCTCACGGAGCTCTTCCTTCGATCGTTCGACGGCGCCCTTTCCGCGGAAGAGCGGGAAGCGGCCTCGATATCGTTCCTCACCGCTCTCCGGGCGCAGAAGATGCCGAAAGACGCGCGCGAGCGGATCGAGGCGTGGTACGTCCGGATCGGGGAGTGGTTCCGCTCCACGGTTCCCGCGGCCCCGCCGGGAAACGAGGAAGTGGCGGAGGCGGTGCTGTTCGCCGCCAAGGACGGACGGTTCCTCGAAAACCCGTTCCTCGCGATCACCACCCTGCCCCCCTTCTCCTCCTTCCCGCCGTCACCGGGGGCAAGCAAGGTTCTCTCCGGCGGTGAACCGGGGACGCTGGTGTCGACCGGAGACGCCGGAGCGCTGCACCGTCGCCTGCACGAAGCGCTCTCCGGAAAAGGGGCCCGGGTGACGTCGCTCTCCGACGCGGAGTTGCCCGACGGGCAGGCGCGGATCGGCCGACCCGCCTCGGATCGTGCCGATAAGGGCGCCCGGGGCCGCGCGCAGGAGACGCAGCAGCGCACCTTGGACCTGTCCGATCCCCGCGTCGTCGAGCCGTGGCTCGACAACGCGCTCGTCGGCGCGCCGCCTCCGGCATTCGTCGTCCTGATCGTCGGAGTCATGGGGGAAGGGAAAGGGGTCCTCGATGGGACCGGGGAAGACCGCCTCCGCTTCCTCGGAAATGTCCGGAAAATGGTCACCCTGTTCGCCGAATCCGCGCGCGCGGTGCGGGACGGCGGTCACCTCGTCGTCGTCGGACCTCCGGAAACGACCGGCGAGGGGCAGTTGATGCTGGCCGCCCTCCGGCAGACCTTCCGGACGTTCCTCGCGGAGCAGCATTTCCTCCCCGTGGCGAAAACCGTTCGCGTCTCCCTCCTCGCCGGGCGCGCCCCGGGGGCGGAGCGGGAAACGGAGCGCGAGGTTATCGCAATCCTCGAAGGGAAACAGCCTCCCCGTGTCGAACCGGTCCCGGTGGGATACCCCCGACCTTAGGTTACACGTGGTTCCGGAGCATCAGTTCCACGGGGTGCGGGTTGAGGAACAGCTGGCGGGCAAGGTAGGCGACATCGTGCTTGCGGACGTAATGACGGATCAGGGTGACGGGGACGACCAGGGGGACGAGCCGAAGTCGGTACTGGTTAATAACATCTATAACCTCCTGTTTTTCAGTACTTGACAACATATTTCGCAAGTATCCCATCATATGCGACAAAACGTCGGCGCACTTCTTTGGCGTCGCCTTGTGCGCCAGCGCCGCCATGAAGATCTCCTCGTACTTCCGATGGAGTGTTTCGAGGGGAAGGGTCTTCGCCCCGGCCACGAGTCGGCCCATCTCCTCGTAATGCCCCCGGTCGTGGGAGAGCAGGAGCAGTTTGTGGTCCGTGTGGAATTCCACCAGCGCCCCACGGGAGAGGGGGCGGGCGAGCAGGTCGCGGAAGCGCCGAAGGCAGAAGACCCGCTCGACGAACATCTCCCGGAGGACCGGGTCGGTCAGACGCCCTTCCTCTTCCACCGGGATCCTGGGGAATCGCTCCATGAACATCCGGGTGAAGACCCCGGCACCGGTCCGCGCCGGGACTCCACTGCCCCCTCCGTACACCTTCACCCGCTCCATCCCCGAACTCGGGGAGTCCTTCTTGCAGATGTAGCCGCACAGGTCGAGGCGGGAGAGTTCTTCAAGCCGGGCCGCCGCCCACCGCTCCATCCGCTCCGTGTGGTCGATCCCTGTCTTGTTCGTGATCAGGAGGGGGTGCTTCGGATCCCCGACGAGCCGCATCGCCTCGCGCGGGACGGGAAGCCCGCAGTCGACCTCCGGGCATACCCGCACCCACTCGACAAAGGGGGCCAGCGTCTCGTTCAGGAAGAGGTCCCGCTTGTGTCCTCCGTCGTACCGTACCTTCTCCCCCAGCAGGCAGGCGCTGACGAGGATCTTGATCCGTTCAGGCAAACCGCTTCCCCTGGAACCGATCCCGCAGGAACCGTTTCGCGAACTTCCCCACCGATGTCTTCGGGATCGCGTCGACGAACACCACCTCGTCGGGGATCCACCACTTCGCCACGCGCGTGACGAGGAAATCGAGGATCTCCTTCCCCTCGACCTTCCCGTCGAATTCGGGCTTCAGCACGACGCACGCCATGGGACGCTCGGTCCACTTTTCCGACGGAACGCCGATCACCGCCGCCTCGGCCACCGCGGGATGGGACATGATCGTGTTCTCGAGGTCGATGGAGGAGATCCACTCCCCTCCGCTCTTGATGAGATCGCGCGTGCGGTCCTGGATCTGCACGTACCCCTCGGCGTCCACGGTCACGACGTCGCCGGTGCAGAGCCACCCGTCCCGGACCGCCTCCTTCGTCCGCTCCGGTTCACGGTAATACTCTTCCATGATCCACGGGCCGCGGAGCCGCAGTTCCCCCATCGACTTCCCGTCCCGCGGCACCTCGGAGCCGTCTTCTGTCACCACACGCATTTCCAGCCCCGGCGCCAGCGTCCCCTGCTTCCCCTTGTACGCGTACAGCTCGTCCTCTGGAAGATCCTTCATATACGATTTGGGACGGGAGACCAGCACGATCGGGTACGTCTCCGTCATCCCGTAGGCGTGGACGAAGGGGATGCCGAATCCCTTCTCCACCTTTTCGATGAGGGACTTCGGGGCGGCGGACCCGCCGCAGACGATCGCCTTCAGGCTCGACACGTCGTACTTCTCCCGCTCCATCAGTTGCAGGACCCCCATCCAGACGGTGGGCACCCCCGCGGTAAGCGTCACCTTCTCGTCCCGGATCAGGGAGAGGAGCACCATCGGGTCCGGCCGGGAGCCCGGGAACACCTGCTTCGTCCCCATCCACACCGCGGCGAACGGGATCCCCCAGGCGTTGACGTGGAACATCGGAACGACCGGCATCACGGTGTCGGCCTCCCGGATCCCCAGAACGTCGGCCCCGCAGATCGTGAGGGCGTGCAGGTAGATCCCCCGGTGGGAGTACGGCACCCCCTTCGGGTTTCCCGTGGTGGCGGTGGTATAGCAGAGCGCCGCCATTGAGTTTTCGTCGAGCAGCGAAGGCCAGTCGCACTCCCCCGTCTCGGCGTCGAGCAGCGCCTCGTACGAGTATGCCGGGGAGAGCTTGGTGGCCGGAACGGTCTTCTTGTCGCTCATGATCACGTAGGCGCGGACGGTCGGAAACTTGTCCGCCAGCGCCTCGACGGCGGGGAGCAGGTCCTCGTCGACCAGCATCACGGCATCCTCCGCGTGGTTGACGATGAAGGAGAACTGATCCTCGAAGAGACGGATATTCAGGGTGTGGAGAACGGCGCCCATGCACGGGACGGCGAAGTACGCCTCGAGATGACGGTGGCTGTTCCACCCGAAGGTGGCGACCCGCTCGCCCGGTCGCACGCCCAGTCGCTTCAGCGCGTTGGCAAGCTTCGCGACCCGGACGTTGTAATCGGCGTAGGTGTACCGATGGATGCCGGAAAAATCCCGGCTGACAACCTCTTTCTTGCCGAAGAGAAGCCGGTTGCGCTGCAGGATCGTGGCGAGAGTCAGCGGGTACGGCATGAGGTACCTCCGTGAAATAGATTCATCCCGTCGCGTCGCCCAGGTAGGCGGCCCGGACCTTCGGATCCTCCTGCAGATCGGACGCCTTCCCTTCGAGGGCGATCTCCCCCGCCTCGAGGACGTAGGCCCGGTCCGCGATGGCGAGGGCCATGGAGGCGTTCTGCTCGACGAGTAGGATCGTCGTCCCCGCCTTGTTGATCTCCTCGATCATCCGGAAGATCTCGCTCACCAGCACGGGGGACAATCCCATGGACGGCTCGTCGAGAAGGAGCAGGTCGGGCCGCTGGACGAGACCCCTTCCGATCGCCAGCATCTGCTGCTCCCCTCCGGACAAGGTCCCGGCGAGCTGGCGCGCGCGTTCGGCCAGACGGGGGAAAAGGCCGAAGACCCGTTCGATGCTCTCCTCCACCTCTTTTCCGGAGGAGCGGGTGTACCCCCCCATCTCGAGGTTCTCCCGGACGCTCATGTTGGCGAAGACGCCGCGACCCTCCGGTACGTGGGCGATCCCAAGGCGCGCGATCCGGTGGGACGCGAGACCCGCGATCGATTTTCCGTCGTGCACGATGCTCCCCGCTTCGGTACGGACGACGCCGGAGAGTGCCCGCAGGGTGGTACTTTTCCCCGCGCCGTTCGCACCGATAAGGGTGACAATCTCCCCCTTCCCCACGGTGAAGGAAACATCGCGGATCGCCTGGACGGCTCCGTAATATACGCTTATATGATCGACAGTTAACAGCATCAGCTCACCTTATTCTTTATTTCTTTTCGCGGTCGTATTCTCTCTTTTCCCGAGGTACGCCTCGATCACCTTCGGGTCCCTCCGGATCTCCGCGGGGAGACCCCGGGCGATCACCTGGCCGAAGTCCATCACGATCAGCCGTTCACAGATCCCCATCACCAGCCGCATCTGGTGCTCGATCAGCAGCACGGTCAGGGAGAACCGCTCCCGGATCCGAAGGATGAACTCCATCAACGTTCCCACCTCGAAAGGGTTCAATCCGGCCGCGGGCTCGTCCAGCAGGAGAACCCTGGGGCACGACGCAAGGGCGCGGGCAATCTCCAACTTGCGCTGATCGCCGTACGGAAGGTTTCTCGCAAGCTCCTTCCGCCGGTCCTGGAGGGAAAAGATCGATAGGTATTCTTCGACCTGCTCCCGCGTCCGCCGCTCCTCCCGGTAGAACGCCCCGGTCCGGAGCAGAGCGTCGGCAGGTCCATACCGGACGTGCGGGTGGTGCGCGATACGCACGTTGTCCACCACCGTCAACTCCCGGAAGAGACGGATGTTCTGGAAGGTCCGCGCGATCCCGCGGCGGGAGATCTCGTGCGGCGGAAGCCCCGTGATCTCCCCCTCCCCCATGGAGACGGAGCCGCGGTCCGGGCGGTAGATTCCTGTGATCACGTTGAACAGCGTGGTCTTCCCGGAACCGTTGGGGCCGATGATCCCCACAAGCTCGCCCCGCCCGAGACGGAAATCGACCCCGTCGAGGGCCTTGATCCCCCCGAAGTGCCGGGCAAGCCCCTGGACCTCGAGGATCACCGGTACACCTTGCTCCGCAGGAACGGAAACTCCCGCACGCCGAGCAGTCCCCGGGGCCGGACCAGCATGGTGACGATCAACAGCAGGGGGATGAGGACCCAGCGGAACTCGATGTATTCGGGCGGGAGCGCGACGCGCATCCCCTCCAGCAGGAAGACCCAGGCGAAGGAGGCGACCAGCGTTCCCGTCAGGTTCCCCAGTCCCCCGAGAACGACGATCATCAGCACGTCGAACGATTTCAGGAAGTCGAAGGTGCTCGGGTGCAGAAACGTGTAAAGGTGCGCGTACAGGCCTCCCGCCACGCCGGCGAAGGCGCACCCGGCGGTGAAGCCGATCACCTTGTACCGGAACGTATCGATCCCCATCGCCGCGGCGGCGACCTCGTCTTCGCGGATGGCGACGAGTGCGCGTCCGTAGGTGGAGTCGACGAGATTTCGGATCACCAGGATCGCCGCGACGAGCCCGGCGACGGCCCAGGGGATTCCGGTCAGCCGCGCGATGCCGGTCATCCCGCGGGCGCCCCCCAGTTGCGGCAGGAAGGAGTCCGCGTTGTCGAAGAGGACCTTCATGATGACCCCGAACCCCAGCGTCGCGATGCCGAGGTAATCCGACGTCAAGCGGAGAGTGGGCAAGCCGACGATGCACGCAAGGAGGGCGGCGGCAAACCCGCCGGCCAGAAGGGAGCCGAGGAAAACCGCCCCCGTCGCGAAGGCCGCCTCGTCTCCGTACGCTCCCACGTAGAGTTTCGTCAGCAGGGCCGCAGTGTACGCCCCCACGCCGTAGAAGGCGGCGTGCCCAAGGGAAAATAGCCCCGTGAACCCGTAGATGAGGTTCAGCCCCAGCGCGGAGATCGCCACGACGCACGCGAGTTGGAAAATCTGCACCCAGTACGGGTTCAGAATGTCCCTGGCGGAGAGGAACTGGAGCAGGCCGGAGAGGGCGGCGAACGGCAGGACCGCCTTGGCGATGTTCTTCAGGAAGGGCACCATCCCCGCCGTCACACTTTCTCCGTCCGGGCCTTCCCGAGGATCCCGGTTGGCTTCCACAGCAGCACGGCGATGAGGAGGACGAAGGCGATCCCGTCCCTGTAGGTGGACGACAGATACGCCGTGGTCATCGTCTCCGATTGCCCCATGATCAGGGCCCCGAGGACCGCCCCCGGGATGGACCCGATTCCGCCGAGGACGGCGGCAATGAACGCCTTCAGCCCGGGCATCACCCCCATGAAGGTGTTGATCTGGGGATAAGCGACGCCGTAGAGCACTCCCCCGACACCCGCGAGCGCCGCCCCGAGGCCGAACGTGAAGGAGATCACGGCGTTGACGTTGACCCCCATCAACCCGGCGGTGACGGCATCGTGGGAGACGGCGCGCATCCCCCGCCCCACCTTCGTCCGGTGGACGACATATTGGAGGCCCCCCAGGGAAGCGAGCGTGACGACGAGGATGATCCCCTGGATATTGGTGACCGTGATCCCGCCGATCTCGAGGGATACCACCTGGAAGGGACGCGGGAAGGCGTAATAGTTCGGTCCGAAGACCTGGTGGAGCGCGGTGAAATATTCCAGGAACAGGGAGACGCCGATGGCGGTGATCAGCGCCGCGATCTTCGGCGCGTTTCGCAGCGGGCGGTACGCCAATCGCTCGATGACGACCGCGAGGATGGCGGACCCTCCCGCGGCCATCGCGAACACGGCGGGCAGTGGCAGGTGAAATTTCTCGACGGAGTAGAACGCCAGGAACGCCCCGACCATGAAGACGTCGCCGTGGGCGAAGTTGATGAGGCGCACGATCCCGTACACCATCGTGTACCCCAGCGCGATCAGGGCGTACACGAACCCGAGTTGTAGGCCGTTCAGCGCCTGCTGGAGAAAATACTCTACGGGTTCCCCCCTATGGGTTCACCATCATCACGAATTTCTGCTTGCCGCCCTCGATCTTGAGGATCGCGGCGCTCTTGATCATGTCGCCGTTCCCGTCCAGCGTGGACTTTCCGGAAACCGCCTTGAAATCCCGGATCGAGGCCAGGGCATCGCGGATCTTCTTCGGGTCGTCGCTCCCCGCCTTCCGGATCGCCTCGAGAAGAAGGTTCGTCGCGTCGTACGCAAGCGTCCCCAGGGCGTCGGGAACCTGTCCGTGCTTCTCCCGGTACTTTTTCACCCACGCCACCACTTCCGGCCGAAGGTCGTCCGGTGAGTAGTGGTTGGAGAAGTAGGCGCCCTCGATCGCGGTACCTGCGATCTTCACGAGATCCGGGGAGTCCCACCCGTCCGGGCCGACCAGCCGGACCTTGAGCCCCTTCTCCTGGACCTGCTTTGCGATCAGGCCGACCTTGTTGTAGTAGTCGGGCAGGAAGAGGACGTCGGCGCCGGAGGCTTTCACCTTCGTCAGGAGGGCCGCGAAGTCGACGTCGTCCTTGCCGTACGACTCGAAGGCCTCCACCTTGCCGCCCAGCTTCCGGAAGGCGTCCCGGAACACCTCGGCGATCCCCTTCGAGTAGTCGTTCGACGCGTCGTACAGCACCGCGGCGCTCTTCCCTTTAAGGGTTTCCCGTGAGAATTTCGCCATCACGGTCCCCTGGAACGGGTCGATGAAGCAGGCGCGGAACATGTAGTCTTTCCGCTTTCCATCCGCCACCGTCACCTTCGGGTTCGTCGCCGTGGGCGATATCGCAGGAATCTTCGCCGACTGGATGATGTCGGACACCGGGATCGTCGCCTTCGAAGTGACCGATCCGACGATCGCCTTCACGCGCTGCTGGTTCACGAGGAGGTTCGCCACGTTCGCCGCCTCGGTGGCGTCGTTCCTGTCGTCCTGGATGACGTAGGTGATCTTCATCCCCGCGACCCCGCCCCTGGCGTTCGCCTCCTCGACGGCGATCAGGAAGGAGTTCCGGACCGATTCGCCGAACGTCTTGACGTCCCCGGACAGCGGCGTGATCAGCCCGATCTTGATCTCTTTCGCGTGGGAGGGGACGATTGCCACCAGTGCCGGGAGAAGAAATGCGGATACAAGGGTTGCGCGCCTCATCGTTCCTCCTTTCGGTACGGCGGAAGATCCATTTGGCGGGGTGGAGCGAATCCCGGGAACCATTGTACCCGAAGCTCCCCCGGGGTAGTCATCCCCTTTCGCTGTACAACGCTATACAAGGGGACGGGTTTCGACCACCTTGAAGTACGCCACGTGCTTGACCGCCTCCGGGTTTCCGGGGCTCGATGTTCCGGTCCGCTCGCGGATCTTCGCGAGCATCCCCCCCGAATCCTCCGTGCGGGAAAGCGTGAGCGTGAGACGCGCGCCGCGAAATCCCTCTCCCGGGGCGAAGTACGTGTAGGACGCGTTCGGGTTCTCCCGGACGTTGTTCCACGTCCTGCCGTCCGTCATCCCCCACGCGACCGTTTCGGCGTCCACTATATGGGGAACCGCGTATACCGCCATGTTGACCACCCCGGCCTTCGACGCGGTGCCGATCACGCCGCGTCCTCCCGGTTTCAGTACGTCCGCGATTTTCATCTTTCTTCCTCCCGATGGATGAATTCGAGCAACTTCCGGTCGGCCCGCGGAAGGGCGAACTTCCCTTCCCCGCGCACGGTGAGCCACCCCGTCCCCTCTCCCGCCGGCAACGCACCCCACGACGTCTCGCAAAGAAAGCCGTGAAGGGTGATCCGGTAGTGGGAATAGGCGTGTCGTACGGCTCCCACTTCCCTTTGAATCACCGCGCGCACCCGAAGTTTCTCCCGAAGCGAACGACGCAGCGCATTCTCGAGGGTCTCCCCCGGGTCGCGCCTCCCCGACGGGAAGGCCCACAAACCTCCCAGAAGCCCTTCCGGCCGGCGACGCATCAGGAACAGCGCGCCATCCGCCCGACGGAACAGCGCGGCCACGATATCACTATGCGGGAGCATTTTCTTCGGGCGCTTCGGAGGGATCAAATCCTGGAGCCCCCGGAGGAAGGAGGAACAGCGGGATCGCAGGGGACACTCCCGGCACCGGGGTGCGTTCGGCAGGCAGACGACGGCGCCCAGGTCCATCACCGCGAGGGCCGTGTCCCGACCTTTCCCCCTTCGCACCAGTCCGGCGGATCGTTCCCAAAGGACCTTCTCCACCCGGCCGGACCGGGGATCCCCTTCGACGGCGTAGAGACGGGCGACGACGCGACGCGCGTTCGCGTCGAGGATCGGGACGTCCGCCCCGAAGGCGATCGCGGCGATCGCCCCGGCCGTCGATCGTCCGATCCCGGGGAGCGCCATTAGCTCCTCCACCGTCCGCGGCACGTTGGCACCGTGGCGGGCGACGAGGATCCCGGCGGCCTTGTGAAGGTTTCTCGCGCGGGAATAGTACCCGAGCCCCTCCCACGCCTTCAGGACGGCGTCCAGCGGCCCCCGGGCAAGGGATCGCACATCGGGAAATTTCAGGAGAAAGCGTTCATAGTACGGAGCGACGGTTTCGACCCGGGTCTGCTGGAGCATGATCTCCGATACCCAGATGCGATACGGGTCCCGGGTCTCCCGCCACGGCATCGGCCGGGCCGCCGTCCGGAACCACCGCAGGAGCGCCGCGGAGATCCACGCGACGGTTCGCGGATCCGCATCCAAAGGAAACGGCCGGCTCCCGGGAGAGGGAACCGGCCGTTTCGGTGCGATCCGCGGCGTCCGGGAAGGGACGACTCTCCTCAATCCTTCTCGAGGAGGGAGGTGAAGAGGTCGTGGTGCTCCTCCTCGTCCGAGAGGATCTTGGTGAAGAGGAACTCCGTGGTCTCGTCCCCTTCCTTCCGGGCGACCAGGATGATCTTCTTGTACATCGAGATCGCCTCTTCCTCGGCCAGCTTGTCAGCCTCGATCATCTGCTTCAGCGTGGTGCCGATGAAGATCGGCGTCGGCTTCGTGGTCGGGATTCCCCCGAGGTAGTTCAGCCGTTCCGCGATCGCCTCGGCGTGCTTCATCTCCGAGATGGCGGTCATCTTGAAGGCGTCCTTCACCGCGTACCCCTGGACCCCTTTCCAGAGGACGTGCTGCCACATGTATTGCACGGAGACCTGTATCTCCCGGGCGATCGCCTGGTTCAGAAGATCGAGCAGCTCCGCGGACGGTTTCTTGCTGGCCATCGGTCGTTCCTCCTTCGTTCGTTGTGGAAATTCCATCGGTCCGAGGGGTATTCTTACATACAGGGGCACGGGAAGTCATCCCCCAACGGAGGAACCCACCGCATGATCCGCGACGTCGTCATCCTCGGCTCCGGCTGCGCGGGCTCGACCGCCGCAATCTACGCCGCGCGCGCCAACCTCTCCCCGCTGGTGCTCGATGGCCGCGAACCGGGGGGACAGCTGACGCTGACCACGGAGGTCGAGAACTACCCCGGGTTCCCCGCGGGGGTCCAGGGCCCGGAACTCGTCGACCTCATGCGGAAGCAGGCGGAACGGTTCGGAGCCGCGTACCTCGCGGAAACGGTCATTAGCGTGGACCTTTCGAAGCGCCCCTTCGCGGTGAACACGGAAGAGAACACCTATAGGACGCGCACCCTCATCGTCGCCACCGGCGCCTCGGCCAGGCTCCTGGGCCTGGAATCGGAGAAGAAGCTGATGGGGCGGGGCGTGTCCACCTGCGCCACCTGCGACGGTGCGTTCTTCCGGGAGCGCGAGATCGTCGTAGTCGGCGGGGGCGACACCGCGCTCGAGGAGGCGATCTTCCTGACCCGGTTCGCCTCGAAGGTGCTGCTGGTCCATCGAAGGGACCAGTTCCGCGCCTCGAAAATCATGATCGATCGGGCCCGCAACCTTCCGAAGATCGAGTTCGTCCTCGACACCGTCATCACGGACATCCTCGACCCTGCGAAGAACGAGGTCTCCGCCGTCCGGCTGAAGAGTACAAAGGACGGTTCG
>Ga0315273_10003506_pt1 | contig 18940 bp, 17 predicted proteins | sample YL17G02_0_MG_FD_205753 | JGI IMG/M metagenome (GOLD analysis project Ga0315273, IMG submission 205753) | Sediment microbial communities from Yellowstone Lake, YNP, Wyoming, USA - YL17G02_0 | ecosystem: Environmental > Aquatic > Freshwater > Lake > Sediment | place: USA: Wyoming | collected...
AAGTAACTGTCTATTTCATATTCTAATAATGATATAAACCTATTTGATACTACTTGCTCAGACCCAAGTAAATTGATTATTGTATTTATGAAATACGTGTCTCCGCGGAGACGGCGTCCAATTAAGTCCTGAAGTTCTGTAATAGTACCGTTAGCCATGACTGGGGATATGAGTGGCTTATAATATGTCTTCCACGTGAAACCAATATCATGTTTTTCGGGTCTTATGATTCTGCCAGTGCCTTCTATGACGATGAATCCTTTTCTGATGCCGCTTTCAATATCTTGTTTATTTTCTTTATATTGGTACCAATTTGGGTATTGCAACTCATCCTCATTGGAGTCCCCGTAAGTCCGATATTTGCGTAAATCACTAATCTGCGGACGCGTCTCTGTCTCGCCAGATACCTCTAATGATGGGGCATCCGGTTCATCCGCAAGCATTTCAGGCGGCGCCATTTTGGATAGCTTAGCAAACATTCCATCGATTTCAATGTGTTCACTGTCATATCTTTTTGATAGCATGGTGGCTTCAACAGTCCAGGTATATGTTTTTGCTTCCTTATTAATATCACGCAGAACTTGATCAAAATCTATAGGTTGTTGCAGTTCTTTATTGGCCAGCCATTTATCAAGTTGCAATGGGAATTCCGGCACTTCGTGAGTAAGAAATCCCTGAACTTTGGCTAGATTTGATAAATTCTTATCGTTCGTTAACAGAATAACTGGAAGGTGTTTGAAGCACTTGCTAACCTCAAAAAACAATATGATCATCTTTGCATCGCTTTCACCAAAAGCTTTCTTAATTGTCTCTTTTTCAGCCAAAGCTGGATTTATTAAGGAAGAATCTGGTTCAATTATTGAGATGATCCAGCCGACATTATTTGTATGTATGCCCTTATCAATATTTCCCGTGTCTGCAAAACTTCCGAATCTTCGTATTGCCTCTTTACTTTTCTCAGGTGTTTCCGCATCATTCTTTTTGGCTTTGTCTTTGAGGTATTCGAGTTCACTGAGTATTACCTGCGGGAAAATGTAAATGGGCTCAATTAAGTCAGTTTCCCATTTGGTTATGATTGGATTATTCATGACAATATTGGTATCAACTAATAATATGGCTCGTGGTTTATTATCGTCGACCAATTTCTTGATGTTCTGTAAATCAAAAATTGATGTCATAGTGTTCTCCTCAATATATTAGGCTGTTGAACAAGCCTCCAATTATCTTTATCCCCATATTCTCAGTATTCTCTTATTCAGCGCTTCACTCTTGAACGTATGAAAACCACTTTCTTCCGTATTCCTCAAGCTCTGGAACCGCAGATACAATTGTGATATAGCTGCTCATATCGTGTCGTTTGATTCGTGTGAGTCCCATGTAGGCTAGGGCAAGATTCCTGGGACCGAAGCGACTCCCGATATAAGCGACAAGACCACGTGTCTCCCAGCCTTTGAAGCTGTGCAGTGTAGTAGCTTTTACGCGAGCGACGCCCATGTAGAAACCCATTTTAAGTCGCCGAGATTCACGTTCGTCGTCGCTGAATGTATGTACCGTACTGATCCCGTGATTTTTAAGATTGCTCACGACCTCGAGGCCCAGTTTTTGGTTGGGTGTGAGAAATGTGATGTCCGGGATGACAAGGGTATCGGGATCTGCAAGTAGGGGCATTTCGAGTATGGCTTTGGTGCAAACCTCCGCAGCTCGCTTGTCGCTAGTCTGAATCCAGCGCATCTCGCATGGATATAGCGCCAGTTCGCCCTGCGGGCTTTGTGGCAAATCTACTAGATCCTTCTGTAAATATTGGGAGGCAAAATCTCGTGCAGCCAGTATAATCTGCGGTGGGAGTCGATAACTAATTGACAGCGTCACCCACTGACCCAGAAAGCCAGCTCCTTTCATGACTTCATCTGTCCACGCTCGGGCCGTACCATATATATCTTGTGTGGCGTCCGCAACCAGGAGCATTTCTCCACCTGGTTTGCAGACTTTACGGAGAGCATTCCACCAATTCGGCAAGAAGTCCTGCCCTTCATCAACGAGTATGGCATCGTATTTCGTGACAAGGTGACCATGGTCAGAGTCAATGCTGTCAGCTGTCAACCGCGGTATGTCTTCATTTATAGGCTTGGCAAGAGATGGGCTGCCCCGAATGTTCGGGTCGAGAATATCCTGCTCTGACTCGAAATAGCCATGCCACAGTTTGCGGTATTCTTCCGCGTGGTCTGTCTCCTCGCAAACTCGCTTACACCATGAGTGTAAATTGAGCCAGGTAATGTCTCTGCGGGTATTGCCATTCCCGTGCGGCCAGCGTACTGCGAGGTCCATGAGATAGTGCAGGAGAGTGATGTTAAAGGTGATAACGAGGACGGTTTTTCCTTCGGAAATCAACTGCGCTGCGCGAGCTGCAAGAACTATTGACTTGCCGGAGCCAGCAGGGCCTTTCAACCTTCTGTATCCCGATCGTGTTCGTGTGTTAACATAGCGTAGTTGGGCAGCATCCAGTTCAAGGGGTTGTCTTTGAATTGCTGCGAAGTCCGGTTCGACGAGCCAGTTTCTCAGGTCTTTTGCAAGGACCTCGTTCATGTGGAATGAGGACTGACGCTGAGATTCAGGGAAAACATCAGTTAGTGCGCGGTTGGCGAGTTCGTCGCTTCCAGAGAGGGGGTAATATTTCGCCGTTCGCTCCATATTCCAATATTGGTAAAATGGTCGCAGTAATTCTTCTACATCTGGCTTCTTAGCATTGGTAAATATGATTCCTGCCGTAATTGCTGACAAAGCTGTCTGCTGCTTGAGGCGTGGGCAATACAACTGATAGATCTCAGTCTTGTATCGCCGAATACGTTCAATAGGATTCGTATCCTGTAGGGAGAATTCCTTTCCGTTGGAGTCGACGGCGATCAGTTCTGGCGGCTTGTTTTCCCTAGATCTAACTTTGTATTTCAAGGCTGACATATTCCAATCCTTGACTTCATACACGGCAATCCCGACACGCGGATGGAGGAGTACGAAATCTGGACGAAGTCCGTTCAAGTGGGGTTGGATATAGATTTCCCATGATATCGGCAATAGCGAATCGAAGAACTGAAAGACCGTCCACTCGCCATCAGTTAAGGGCGTCCGTAACTGCTGGAGTTGATCTCTTGATGGCGATACGATTCGTATTGTTATCTCTATTCCTTCAAGAGTTCTTTCTTTCGCCTATTCCAGGTTTTGTTCAGCCAAGAAACAGGCGCTACTTATAGCGGTTTGTATCTCGCTGCGGATATTCACTGTGATTTCCAATCTCAATTCGCAACTAAGCGATTATCACTGGCTTTTGCCTTTGGTCAGCATGATATGCCTTAACCGTACGGCTGTCAATGCCCTTAGCAACTCGCCTGAATCTGAGTTTGATATGGGAAATCCAGGCTAATAATAATTTTGGCATTAGCTTCACCCAAACCTCCTTTACCATTCATCATAAATTCACAATCCGGCTATAGAATATCTGCATAAGCCAAAATGGAAGGAGGTCAACCAAAATGAATAACTGGTTTAAAATAGGTGTTCCAATACTGATTGCGGTGCTTTTAGTGGCTGCTTCGATAGGTATAACGCTGGCGGTTACCGGCGGCAACGCGACAAAGCAAGTAGGTGTCGCTGCTGCTTCCGGGCAAACGGCCGAAACCCAGTATGCACGTGGTCCGCAGTGCCCTAATTGCCCGGGATACGGGCAGGGCGCAACCAGCGACGAGGACAGCGCTACGGGCAATGTTTACGTACCCGGCGGCGCGACATGTCCCAACTGCGCGGGATACGGGCAGGCTACAACGGCCACCCCAGGTAGTCAGAGCACCGGCACAACCACCAACAGGGGCGGCTGCTGCCGGGGCAGGTAACCAATTATCAGGTAAATAATCATTTGATGTGTATCCACTCCTCCTGCGAAAGGGACGAAGACTCGACCTCTTCGTCCCTTTGTGTTATGTATGCTAAAATCGGGTAAAGGAAAAAGCTGAAAATGGCCAGAAGAAAGATACTGGTAGTCGATGACGAACCCAAGGTGTGCGACCTGATCAAGGCCTACCTGGAGAAGGACGGCTACGAGGTGCTGGTGGCGGGCGATGGCAAGAGCGCAGTGGAAAAAGCGCGCAATCAGAAACCGGACCTGATCGTCCTTGACCTGAACTTGCCCGAGCTGGATGGCATCGAGGTCTTCCGCACCGTGAGGGCAACCTCTGATATACCTGTCATCATGGTGACGGCGCGTGATGAAGAAGTGGATAAAATTGTTGGCCTGCAGCTTGGCGCCGATGATTATGTGACCAAGCCCTTTAGCCCCAGGGAGCTTGCTGCCAGGGTGTCTGCTGTGCTGCGCAGGTATGCGGATGGGCCGAAAGCTGCCACCAGGTTGTTGACAGGTGATTTGATAGTAGATTTTGAGAGGCACGAGGTTAAGTTTAAGAATGAGCCGGTCAGCCTTACCGCCGCTGAGTTCAAGTTGCTCTCGGTGATGGCCAGGAATCCGGGGCGTGTTTTCACCCGCCTCCAGCTCATGGATTCCGCCTTTGGTGAGACCTACGAAGGCTACGACCGCACTATCGATGCACACATAAAGAACATACGCCAGAAACTCAGCAGAATCGGAAGCGAGGCGGAGAACCCGGTGATTACGGTCAGGGGTGTTGGTTACAAGCTGGAGCAAAACCATGAATAGCCTGTCGATAAAACTCAGCCTTTTATTCGCAGGGCTGGCGCTGCTCAGTATAGGCGCCCTGGCTATCTGGGTGAATCAGTCGGTAAATGCCAATTTCACCAGCTATTGCCAGCGGCATGATGCCACCTGCATGTGCAAGGACCCGGGGACCGGCTCGATGGTTATGGGGCAGCCCGAGCAGACATTTATTGAAGATTCCCAGAGGTCGCTGGGCATCGCGGCCTTTGTGGCAATTGCCATCGCGGCTGCGCTGGGATTTATTATCAGCAATCTCATTACAGGGCCAATGCAGCAGCTCGCTTCGTCAGCCCGTAAGATTGCGTCGGGAGACCTGACGCAGCGGGTCAGGCACAGGAGCGACGACGAGGTGGGCGAGGTTTCCGATGCCTTTAACTCCATGGCCGAGCAGCTTGAGAAAAAGGAAAAAAGCCGCAAGCAATTGCTGGCGGATGTTGCCCACGAGCTTCGTAATCCTCTGAGCATCGTGCAAGGCAATCTGGAAGCCTGGCTGGATGGGGTGATTACTCCCACACCGGAGCAGATAGCCTCGGTTTATGACGAAACCGTCCTGCTCAACAGGCTGATAACCGACCTGCGGGAGCTTTCGCTGGCCGAGGCCGGGCAGCTCAAATTGCACCTTGAACAGGCCGATATCGGCGGGCTTATCAATGCTGAGATAACCGTTTTCCAGGCGCGCTGCCAGGAGAAGCAGGTCTCGCTAAACGCGGCTTTGGCTGATAACCTGCCGCAGCTAAATATCGACCGTGACCGCATCAGGCAGACCCTGCATAATCTGCTGGGGAATGCCCTGCGCTATACACCTGCCGGAGGCAATGTAACGGTTCAAGCTAAAACCGTCGGGGATAGCAGTGTGCTTGTGTCGGTAACTGATTCCGGCAGCGGCATCGATCCCGCCGACTTGCCCTATGTCTTCGACCATTTCTACAAGGCCGACAAATCGCGCCAGCGCATCCATGGCGGCGCCGGCATCGGCCTGGCACTGGTTAAGAAATACGTTGAACTGCACGGAGGTACGGTTTGGGTGGAGAGTGAGGCGGGCAAAGGCAGCAAGTTTAGCTTCACCGTACCTTCAGCGTAAAGGCACCTGCCTCAGCTCTTCAACTGACGAAGAGTATTTTCGAAAGAAGCCAGGTGCCCCTTCAGGTGTACCAGGTAGTCTTCGATCAATTTCATCAGCGTGATTTCTTTGCCTTGTAATTTCCAGTAATTGGTCAATTTACTCTCGTCAGCAAAATCCATTTCAGCAGTTATTTACTCTTACAGGTTTTTAAGAGGAAGCGGGGAACGCTTTTCTTGTAGTCGAGATAATCCTGGCCGAACTTGAGTTCCATCTCCTTTTCTTCTACCAGGGTAATCTGGAAATAGAAAAATAGCACGAAGAGAGGCGAGAAGAAAAAGGTCAGCGATAATGATCCGCTAAGTATGCCCACGGCGAAGATTATCAGGAAAATGCTCAGCAGCATGGGATTGCGGCTGTGAGCATAGAGTCCGTCCCTAATGAGTTTCTGAGGCGGATTTATCGGTACCGGTGTGCCCTTTGCCTTCAGGAACTGTATCCAGGTCCAGATAAGCAGTACTGTACCGGGTACCAGCAGTGTGAGTCCCGCGATAAGCGTCCAGGGCATATACCTGATAGACGGCAGGCTGAGCCACCTGTCGGCGAAATAGGCGGCGATGAAAAAGAGCGACACGAAGCATAGAAAGAGGAAGGCGGCGAACGGTGTATAAAGCCAGCGCTTTTTGCTGTCGCCGGTGGCGATTCGGAAGATTGAGTTGGCCATACGTTCAAAGATGCCCATCATCACCTCGCAGTATTATTGGAGATTACCCGGTTTCTATGAGAGCGGAAATGAATGTCCGCACCTGCTTCTGCATACCTCAATTATGGTATCCTCGCCCATACTTTTTTCCAGTCTTTCTTCTCGAGGAAGCTGCCGGGGATATCGGACTCCATCTCAGTGAACATTTTGTAAGGTACCGTGAAGGCCAGCAGGTCAGGATCAATGTACGGGCGGGCGGATATATCCATAATCCCGATGACCGCCTTTGGTGTCTGTTTCTGGCTCTCCGCATAGGGATACAGGCAGACTGTGCTGCATCCGGAACCCATGATCACGGAAACGTTTTCGTTGGTCAGACGGCCGTAGTTAGCCAGGACCACCAGGGCTGAGAGCTGGTCGGGGTTAGCGTAGAAGACTATTAGCTCAGGTGTTTCCCTTGCCATATTAACTTTATCAAGAGGCTTGTAAATTACGTATTTGAAGGGTAAATCAGTGATAGGAACACGCTCGATCATCTTTGAGACCAGTTCAGGCGTCTTCTTGTACCCTTCCCCCTCGAACTGGCCGGGCTTGCCTGTGGAAAGGAAATACTCTATCCAGCCAGGGTTCTCGGCGTAACCGCTGCCGAAACCCAATCCCGTCTTGCCGCCCGGGCAGAGCACTGTGCGGCGGTCAAGAGCAGCGGTCCTGCCCTTAGCCGCGGCTGTCAGCATGCTGATCACGCACCCGTGTGCGCCTTCCTTGAACTGTATAGCGCCCTCGGGCTTTTCATCTGAAAAAATAACTGCTACAGGCTGGTAGCGCAGTTTGAGCTCTTGAGCAATCCGGCTTTCCATCAAATCACCTCGCCTGTCATCTTAAGCGGATTATACAATGAGACGGCGGGAAATGAAACAGGGGGGCCGGGGCAGGCCCCCCTGTTTCAAATAAGGAGGTTTAAATTGTTTTATTTAGTCAGCACTATTTTAGTGGGGGTGCCTGCCGTGCAGGGCGCCTATAGCCCATTTTTGCCACTGTGTACGTAGCGACCCTGGTTCCATCATTGTGTTATGGCTGCCTGAGCCGACCATGACCTGCTTGGGCTCGCTGGCCATGGCATAAGAGTAAAGGAAATTGTTATATGGGGATACCTGGTCGCCCAGGCAAAATACGAAAAGTTTGGAGCAGTCCTCCAATCCGGCCAGCGCCTCAGAAGGCTTCATTTTGGGCCAGAATTCGAGGAACTTTTTCCAGTCCACCTTCACCTTGAGCCTGTTGATGAGGGCAGCAATTTTGAAAACCAGCATCGCCGCGTATCGGAGCAGGGGGTGGGCGATGTGCCCCGGGTTCCTGGCAATCGCATTTTTAAGTTCACCGGGACAGGCCAGTGTAATGAGCACCTTTGCCTTAATTCGCTTGCCCGCCGCCATAATGGCTGAAAATGCGCCCATGCTGTGGCCGATCAACCCCATGCGTTTTCGGTCGACCTCGGGCTGGTCACGCAGGTAATCCCAGGCGTCAATTACGTCCTCGATGATGCTGCCGTCCAATTTTCCACCGCTAGAGCCGTGGCCGCGGAAATCGAAGGTCAGAGTAATTATACCCTGGGCAGCGAGTGCCCTGGCGCTGTGCTCGAAATCATCCTGGGCGCCACCATAGCCGTGACACATGACCGTACCGGGTAAACGGTTATGTTTACCTGCCCGGGCCGGCATGAAGATAGTCCCATTGAGTTTTATACCATTACTGCCGAATGTTATCGGTCTTTCTATCACTGTATTATTTACTGAGGTTTCAGGATAAGTCATTAAATAATAATCTCCCACTAACAGATGCTCTAAGTTTAACCCGGAACAGGTCAATAAGTAATCGGAGCGGGGGTTGATTTTTAAAGGCTATACGCCCAGATGAAAACCGGCCTTTAATCTTAGCTCATAACCATACTTTCGGATGACAAGCGGCTTTAAAGACGGCCATTTGGATTATAAAATCTAAGCTGTTCTATCAGGTTATTTGGGGTTGGGTTGCCAATCTATTCTCAGTGCCTTGGCCACCGTGCTCATCGTCTTTTTGATATTGTTGATTTCAATTTGTAAATTCGAAAACCCCGTTGCCGTATCCCCTGCTTTAGCTTTTAAGGACTCGATCTCAGCTTTAATTCCAGTCAACTCATTATTAGTATTAGATAATTCACTTTTAACTGCTGTCAATTCGGTTTTAACCACTGCCAATTCCGCTTTAGCAGTCTGTAATTCTGTCTTCAGGGCTTTATATTGCTCAACTGATTGGTCCTGTGTACAGGCAATATTGGCTGTCAATAGACAGGATAGAAGTGCTCCGATAAATACGTATCGCCATATATGTTTATTCATTTACTTCTCCTCTAAATATGTAACATTACAGTATAACCTGCACCACTAAGGCAGAACAGAAAGAATTACCACTATTACATCTATACTGCCCCTTAATCCTTCACCTCAGCCATCCATTTTCAGTTGTTCAGTGCAGTTTTTACTAAGGCACCCACTTATATCCTAACTCTTGCGCCTTCCTGAAGTCAGCGTCGGCTTTGTCATAGGCGCCTTTTTTGTTATACGCATTCCCCCGGTTTCTATAAGCCACGGCAAATTTCGGGTCCAGTTCCATTGCCTTGGTGCAATCAGCGATGGCCCTGTCGTAGTCACCTTTGAGAAAATAGGCACGACCACGGTCGCTGTATGCCCCGGGATCTCCCGGGTTCAGCGAATTAGCTATTGTGTAATCAGCAATGGCTTTGTCGAAGTCGTCTTTTTCCGCATAGGCAAGCCCGCGATTGATGTATGTCCCGGCAACCTCCGGGTCCAATTCTACTGCCCTGGTGAAATCCACGATGGCTCTATTGTAGTCCTTTTTTTGATAATGGGCAGACCCGCGGTTGACGTGCACACCGGCAACCTTCGGGTCCAATTCTATTGCCCCGGTGAAATCAGCTATGGCCCTGTCGTAGTCTTTTTTTTGATAATAGGCATCCCCGCGGTCGATGTAAGCACTGGCAACCTTCGGGGCCAGTTCTATTGCCCTGGTGAAATCAGCTATGGCCCTGTCGTAGTCACCCTGGTGATAATATGCAACCCCACGACCCGTGTAAGCACTGGCATCTTTCTTGTTTGTATATATAGCAACTGTGTAATCAGAAATGGCTTTGGCGTATTCACCTGGCATAGCCACCTCCTTGTACTAATGTATATTTATTGCGTTTTTAATGGGTTGTATTCCTGACCCCAACCGTCCGCTTTCAAGGGTTTATTCCACAATTAAATCCATTTAAGGCAGCCCATGAATATGATCAGTGCCAGGCCATCGACTGCGAAGATGGTACCGACCGTGATGAGCTTGCTTTTTACTGTCTTCATGTCGAAAACCCAGAAAGACATGAGGAAGAAGGGCATATAGCCTATCAGCCAGATGAGCCAGGGGGCTCCCATATTCCACCACGTGTATTCCCAGGTCAACGCGCCCACCCAGTTGAGCAGGCACTCGATGCCCACGGCCAACGCCGAGCTCACAATTGCAAAGAGGAGCCTGTTGGGAATCCCCAGTATTTTCAGGTTCTTATCAGCAGGGAGCTGTTTGCACATCACTATGCCCATTAAGGCAAACATGAAGCATATCTCGATATTAAGGCCGATGAGAATAACCAGCGAACTCCCGTTGCCCGGCGTGCCCCAGACAGGGGCGAATCCCGTGAAATGGAAGACCAACCCGTTCCAGATCTCGTTGAACCAGTCCATCAACCAGAGGGCAAGGCCGGCCAGCACCAGGCTCCAGTTCCTGCGTTCCACCTCGTTGGCGTAAACATACATGACCAGCAGCAGTAGAGGTATGATGTACCATTGGAAATGGCTTCCGTCACGCAACAATGCCAGGGCTTTGGCGGCAGATTCTGCCATATTACACCTCCTTAAAGTGCATACTGATCAGCTATCCGAGGCTATATCAGGCTGATAAACCCAGCCTCCTTCTCATATCATTGAGCAACTGTTCGAAGTTAGCGGCCGCTGCCGGCTGCTGCCGGGCTGCCAGGACCTTCGCAGTAGTCTTCTGAACTGCCAGCGCCCTGGGATTGATGCCCTGCTGCTTGGCTTCGCTGAGTATGCCGGATGATAATGGGCCCAGGTAATCACGCAGTACCCTGAAAACGTCAGCGGCAGTGCCGCCCAGTACATCTACCACGCCCAGTATCGCGCCGCCTGCGTTAGATATGAAATCGGGCACAGCCAGCACGCCTTTCTTAAAGAGTATCGCCTCTGCTTCATCAGTCATCGGTATATTAGCGATGCTGGAGATAATCTTGGCCTTTACATTGCCGGCGTTTTTCTTGGTTATAACGTAAGGCCTTGCGCCGGGTATGAGGATATCAACCGGCAGGCCGTAAATCTCCTGCGACCTGATGCGCTTGGCATTTTTATATTCGGCTATGGCTTTGTCGCCGGTTGTCTTACGTGTCTCTAAAAGAGCCTTTACATCCAGGCCGTCCTTGTTGTAAATGGCTCCGTTAATGGTTGAAATCGCCACCACCCTGGCGCCGGACTCCGTGATGTAACGTGCCACACCGCCGCCGACCTTGCCAAAGCCTTCTATGGCCACCCTGGCGTTCTTAATATTGATGCCGGCAAATTGGCAGGCAGCCAGGGCTGCTACTACCACGCCATAGCCGGTAGCATGGTCCTCCAGGGGCTCACCATCTATCATCTGCGTCGAAAGGCCAGTAAATTTCTTGGGCACGCCGGCGCCCTCAAAGAAGGTGGCAACGTCATCATTATCGGTGCCCATGTCGGCTGCCAGGGTGATCCCTGAACCCAGCAGGGATTTGACAGCCCTGCCGAAGGAGAGCATAAGCTCTTTACGCTGAGGGCCGTGTATTGCGGGTTCGGCCCAGATGCCGGCCTTAGCGCCTCCAATGGGGAAATCCAGGATGGCAAACTTGTGCGTCATGGCCCTGGCAAGCTGGACAATCTCGTCGGTAGTTATATCCGGCAACATGCGTGTGCCGCCCGCTGCTCCCGCAATCGATACGGTATCGACAACTACGATACCTTTCAGTTCGGATACAGGGTCATAGATGTACAATATTTTCTCGGGCCCCAGTTGGTCGATCATTTTCATCCATGCTGGCATATAAACTTACCTCCTTTTCACAGCCATGCCATTTTTACCACAAAGCATATAAGAATGCAATAGGGGCTGCAAACTTCTACAGCATCTTATTTAGCTTGTTTAATAATTATACCCGTGTAATGATTATTTCTGTAATTCTGGCAGCGTTGGCAGAAGTAGCTGCCGCGCTGGCCTACTACGATACGTGTTACCGGTGCGCCGCAAGCGGGGCAGGGTTGGCCCTCACGGTGAGCAACGGCAAATTCTTCGTGTGCGGTGCCGGTTTTGCCATCGGGCGAGCGGTAGTTGCGGATGCTGGCGCCATTGTTGCGTATGCCCTTTTTCAATACCTCCCTGATTGACCCGTGCAGGGTTTTAATCTCGGCTGCAGTTAGCGATTTTGCCGGCCTTAAAGGGTGTATCTTCGCCATGAAAAGCGCTTCGTCAGCATACATGTTGCCTATGCCGGCAATATGCTCCTGGTTTAATAAAGCCGATTTGATGGGAGTAGCGCGGGATTTCAAGAGCCTGGCCAGCGCTTTTGAAGTGAACCGGTCGTTAAGCGGCTCGATGCCAAGTTTGCCCACTACTTCATTGAGGTCTGCGGCAAGGTGCATGGTGCCGAACCGCCGGACGTCGGAGTAAATGAGGCGGCTGCCGTCATCGAAGAAAAACTCCAGGCGTGTGAATGGTTCATCCTCGTCCGGGTTCCACAACAGAGCGCCCGTCATGCGCAGGTGTATTATGAGGTTACTGCTATCTGAGAGGCTTATTATCAGGTATTTGCCGCGGCGGGATATCCCTGTAATTTTGCGCCCGACCAATCCGCTGCAGAATTGCTTCTGAGATAACCTTTGAACAGGCCTAGTATCGGTAATCCTTACGCTCGCAAAAGTCCGGCCAACCAAACAACGTTCAAGCGCATTCTTGATGGTCTCGACTTCTGGCAGTTCCGGCATCAGGCCATCTCGCTCCAGTTTGGGCCGGCTTTAACATCGATCTTCAGCGGTACGGTAAGCTTCATGGCGTTGGGCATGATCTCCCGTACAAGCTGCTTCATGACGTCCATCTCATCTGGCGATACCTCGAAGACGAGTTCATCGTGCACCTGCAGTGTCATCATGGTTTTCAATCCTTGCTTAACCATTTCGCGGTGCAGGTTGACCATGGCTATCTTGATGATATCAGCAGAGGTGCCCTGCACGGGCATGTTGATAGCCATCCTTTCGGCAGCTTCGCGCGCCAGGCGGTTCGTGGAGTTTATTTCGGGTATATAGCGGCGGCGTCCCAGAACGGTTTGCACATAGCCAAGGGCGGCTGCCTGCCGTTTCGTGTTATCAATATAATTCTTTACACCAGGATAGCGCTTGAAGTAGGTGCTGATGAAAAGTTCCGCTTCCTCCCTGGTAAGGTCGGTGGCCTGCTGCAATCCATAGCCGCTCATACCGTAAATAACGCCGAAATTGATCGTTTTGGCCGCACGGCGCATTTTAGTGGTGACTTCAGCATCGGGAATGCCAAAGACCTCAGATGCTGTATGCGTATGAATGTCCTCGTCCCTCTGGAAGGTGGCGATCAGTTCCTCGTCTTGCGAGATGTGTGCCAGCGCCCGCAGGTCTATTTGCGAATAATCCGCGGAGAGCAGCAGCCAGCCGGATTGTGCAACGATGGCCTGCCTGATCTTAGACCCGATCTCGCCGCGGATTGGCAGGTTTTGCAGGTTAGGCTCGCTGGATGACAGCCTGCCGGTCGTTGTACCGGTCTGGTTGAAGCTGGTATGCACCCTTCCCGTCTTCGGGTTTACCAGGAGCGGCAGCGCATCGGTATAGGTGGATTTGAGCTTGGCAAGCTGGCGGTACTCGAGGACGAACCTGATAACGGGGTGAACGTCTTTCAGTTCATCCAGTATTGCAGCGTCGGTTGAGTACCCGCTCTGTGTCTTACGCGCTGAAGCAGGTTTAAGCTTCAATTCGTTGAAAAGGACAGAGGAAAGCTGCTGCGGGGAGTTGATATTGAACTGGTGCCCAACTGCGTTATAGATCTCCTTCTCCAGGCGCAGCATATCTGCGCCCAGGCTGGATGACATTTCCATCAGCAGCGCCTTATCCAGCAGGACGCCGTTCAGTTCCATCTCGGCCAGCAGGGGCACGAGGGGCATTTCTACATCATTGAATAAACTCCACAGATCCTCGGAGCGCAGTTCCTGAGTCAGCGACTCATTGAGCCTGAGTGTTACATCTGCATCAGCGCAGGCCACTTCGCTGACCTGCTCTATGGGAGAGCGTGCCAGGGATACCTGCTTTGCACCGCTGCCGGTCAGGTCGGAAAGCTCGAGTATTTCCATGCCGAGCTTATTAAATGCCAATGATTTAAGCTTGAGAGATTTTTCACCCAGCAAGTAAGCGGCTATTAAGATATCATGGGATATGCCGTGCATTGCCAGGTTGTTCTGTGCCAGGAGGATGATATCGAATTTACCGTCATAGGATATACGGGCGTAGCGGTCCTGTTCAATGAAGGGTTTCAGGGCTTTGATGACCCTATCAAGCGGCAACTGTGCTACCTGGCTGAGCGACATGTGCCCTACCGGGATGTAGTACGCTTCGCCCTTGCCCGGAGATATGGCGAGACCTACCAGGCTATCTCGCATGGCATTGTTGCCGCCCGGGACTGCTGATATGACGAAGGTCCCCGTATAGGAGAGCTTCAGCGCCAGTTCATCCAGCGCTTCAGCCGTGTTGATGATGTGATAGGCCGCCTTCGAGTCGGCCTGACTGGGGGTAGCAGCAGGTTCAGCGCCGATCTCAGCGGGGAGGCGCGACAGCATATTGGAGAATCCCAGTTCGCGGAAGAGCTCCACCACTTTATTGCGGTCGTATGAGCTGACGGCGCAGGACTGGATATCAAATGTTACAGGAACGTCGGTGACTATCGCAGCCAGCTTGCGGTTTTGTATGGTTAATTCATGGTTGGCTTTAAGCAGCGAGCGGATCCTCTCGGGTTCTACTTCATCTATGCGGCTGTAGATGCCGTCGAGGTCGATAAATTGTTGCAGCAGCTTTACCGCCGTCTTGTCGCCGATGCCTTTAACCCCCGGTATGTTATCCGAGGGGTCGCCGACCAGCGCCTTATAGCTGATGAGCTGATGCGGGTTGAGGTCATATTTCTCATGTACGCCCGATTCATCGTAAACCACTGTGTCCGCAAACCCGCGCCGGGGCGACATGACGCTTATGCCTGGCTTTACCATCTGCAGCATGTCGTTGTCACCGGTCACGATCAAAGTGTCGATACCTTTTAAGTCTGCCTGCCGGCTGAGCGTGCCGATGATATCGTCCGCCTCGAAGCCGTCCATCTCAAAAATAGGCAAGTTGAAAGCCCCGGCAAGCTGGTGCACGCGCTCTATCTGGGTTATAAGTTCGGGAGGCGTCTTGGGGCGCTGCGCCTTGTAATCCTCGAACATCTCGTGCCGGAAGGTGGGGGCGTGGCGGTCGAAGGCGATAGCCCAGTAGTCCGGCTTATTCTCACGCAGCAACTTGAGCAGCGTGCTGGCAAAGCCCTGTACAGCATTAACCATCTCACCGCTGCGCGTGATAGTCAGGGGCGGCAGGGCATGGAAAGCGCGGTGTACCAGTGCATTGCCGTCGAAGAGAATAAAAAGGGGTTTTTCTTTTGCCATCTCCGCCTGCCCGGCCTTATTTCCACTGTAGTTGGGCTAATTATATATTATCCACGTATTATTAGGAACTGTGGTATTCGGAGGATTTAAACAGCTTAAGATATCTCTTCCTGAACTTGCCCAGCTTGGGTGCGATGATACCCTGGCAGTAGGGTTGCCCGCTGTTACTTTCGTAGTAGCTTTGATGATAGCCTTCTGCCTCGTAAAATATGTTTAACGGTTTTATCTCTGTGACAATTGGCCGCTTGAATTCAGCGCTCGAATTCAATTCATTGATAAACCTTTCCGCCGAGGCTTTTTGTTCATTGTCCATGTACAGGATTATGGAACGGTACTGCTCACCGATGTCGTTACCCTGCCGGTTCAGCGTGGTCGGATCGTGGACATGGAAAAAGACGTCAAGCAAATCGGAATAGCTTATGACTGACGGGTAGTAATCGATTTTGGTTACTTCCGCGTGCCCTGTTGTTCCTCCGCATACCTGTTGATATGTTGGTTTAGCGACTGTACCGCCAGCATAGCCCGGCGTCACCTTGAGAACACCTTTCAGCATGGAAAAGACGGCCTCGGTGCACCAGAAACAGCCGTCTCCGAAGACCGCCGTTTTGATAGTATCAGTCATGTTTCCCGGGTAGGAGGCGGAGTGATATTGAATTAACACAATGGCGTATATTTTTTGATGTGAGGCGCTCACCGGTGAAGACGTGACCGAGGTGCGCGCCGCAGGCGGCGCAGGTTATCTCTGTCCTGTTTCCGTCGGCATCGGGCGTGCGCCTGACCGCGCCGGCTATCTCCTGGTCGAAGCTCGGCCACCCGCAAGCGGAGTCGAATTTATCTGCCGACCTGTAGAGCGGCGTATTGCACCTGCGGCATACGTAAACGCCGTCTTCGAACAGCCTGTCGTATTCGCCGCTGAAGGGCGGTTCGGTTCCCTTGTGCAGGATTACCCTTTCTTCATCGGGCAATAGCCAGTTGTATTGCATAGCCATCAACTTTCTGTGCTAAGTATAGCTCAATATAACCGAGCTACAAAAGCAGGGAGAGGCAGGTTTACCGGCAATGTTACATTGAAACAGTTGTGGTATACTACTAATTTGTACAGGAGTAAATACGAAGTGGCTAAACGGGATATACTTTCGGTCGCGGATTTCGACCCTGGCGAAGTTGAGCAACTGGTTAAGAAAACCATAAAGAGCAAAAAAGAGACCTGGCCGCAGGTGCTGGCTGGCAAGAATATCGCCATGCTGTTTGAAAAACCGTCGCTGCGTACCAGGATGAGCTTCGAACTGGCCGTGCACCAGCTTGGCGGTTACGCGATTTATATGTCGCCGGAGGAGGTCGGACTGGGCAAGCGCGAGTCCGTGCCGGATGTGGCGCATGTGCTGAGCCGCTACGTGCAGGGCGTTGTGGCGCGTACCTTCTTGCACCGCACGCTGGAAACCATGGCTGAATATGCCAGCATACCCGTGGTAAATGCCCTCTCCGACTGCGAGCATCCCTGCCAGGCCATGGCCGACCTGACCACGATATATGAGCGCAAGGGAAAATTCAAAGGACTAAACCTGGCCTTTATCGGTGACGGCAATAACGTTGCCAACTCCCTGCTGATAGGCTGCGCGATGGTGGGCATCAATTTTCTCATAGCCACGCCGCAGGAATACAGCATGAAGGACAATGTGTTGAAGATAGCCAATAAATACGCCGAGCAGACCGACAGCCACATTATGCTGCTGGAAGAGCCTGCTATGGCTGCAAAGGACGCGGACGTTATTTATACGGATGTCTGGACCAGCATGGGCCAGGAAGAGGAGTATGAGCAGCGACGCATAGCTTTTGCCGAATACCAGGTAAATGAGAAACTGTTGTCGTATGCTAAAAAGGATGCCATCGTTATGCACCCGCTGCCCGCCCACCATGGTGAGGAAGTAGCGGTGGGCATCATAGATAAGTACCGCTCGGTGATATTCGACCAGGCGGAGAACCGCCTCCATTTCCAGCGCACGCTGCTGGCGGAACTGTATAAATAGCCCCGCGGCTGCCCAGATTTCGTAGTTTTACGTATTAAATTATGTCCTCACAATCTGTTAAAATGGCTGTATTCAGATGAACCCGATTGTTTCAATAGTAGGCCGGCCGAACGTGGGCAAGTCGACCCTGTTCAACCGCATTGCCGGCGCACCCATCGCCATCGTCGAGGACCTGCCGGGCACCACCCGTGACCGTATCTTTGCCGACGTGCGCGTGCTGGATAACGAGATAACGCTCATTGATACGGGCGGACTGGAGCCGGTGCCCGGTTCCGAGATTAGCAGGAAGATAAAGAAACAGGTGGAGGCGGCCATCGCCGAATCCGATTTCATCATCTTTGTCGTGGATGTGAGGGATGGACTGATAGCAGCCGATAAAGAAATTTCCGATAACCTGCGCAAGCTGGGAAAGCCGGTGGTGCTGGCTGTCAATAAGGCAGAAACCGAGAAATTGAGGGAATCCTGCAGTGAATTCTACCAGCTTGGCCTGGGCGATCCGCTGCCCATCAGTGCCCACCACGGCAAAGGTATAAATGAGTTGATCGAAGCGCTGGTTAAACAACTCCCGCCGCCGGGTGAAGCGGTTGAAGATAACGGCAAACCGAAGCTGGCTATAGTTGGGCGGCCGAATGTGGGCAAATCCTTGTTGCTCAATGCTATTGTAGGGGCGGACAGGAGCATCGTTGATCCCACGGCAGGGACCACACGTGACGCCACTGATACCGTTGTCAGATATAAGGACAAAGATATCGTGCTGATAGATACAGCCGGCATACGAAAACGCGGCAAGACGGGGAAGGGACTCGAGTTTTACGGACTGGTGCGCTCGCTGCGCGCCATTAACCGCTGCGACGTAGCCCTGCTGGTTATGGATGCCAGCGAGTTTATAGCTGCGCAGGATACACATATAGCCGGCTATATCAAGGAAGCCTGCAAGGGTATCGTGCTGATAATTAACAAGTGGGACCTGGCCGATGCCGGCAGTCAGGATGCTTACGTTGCCCTGGTGGATAAACGCATGAAATTCATTGCGCATGCACCCATTTTATTTATGTCGGCCATAACAGGCCTGGGTGTGAAAAATGTGCTGCCCATCGCTCTGGAGGCCTGGAGCGAGAGGCAGAAGCAATTGCCCGATGGCGTCATCGACAGGCTGATCAAGGACGCAGTTGCGGCGCATGCACCGCCTCCCAAAGGAACAAAGAGGCTGCTGGTATTCCGGGCTTACCAGGGGAGCACCAACCCTCCTTCTTTCACCTTCCTGGTAAACGACCCGCAATTGGTACATTTCTCTTATGAACGATATCTTGAGAACAGACTTCGCCAGACGTTCGGCTTTTCCGGCACGTCGCTCAAGCTGGTTTTTAAGAAGGCCTCTAAAAAGGGAAGTAAAACCGGAGGGAAAATCCCGTGATTTTAGTTATTAAGTATGCGGCCATAGCCATCATCTCCTACCTTGTAGGGGCTATCCCCTTCGGCCTGATTATCAGCAAGAAGATGGCTAACGTTGATATCCGCAAACGTGGCAGCGGCAACATCGGCGCCACCAATGTTTTCCGCATCCTGGGCACCAGGTTGGGACTGATAACTGCGGTGCTCGACCTGACCAAGGCCGTGC
>Ga0315273_10003509_pt1 | contig 18934 bp, 18 predicted proteins | sample YL17G02_0_MG_FD_205753 | JGI IMG/M metagenome (GOLD analysis project Ga0315273, IMG submission 205753) | Sediment microbial communities from Yellowstone Lake, YNP, Wyoming, USA - YL17G02_0 | ecosystem: Environmental > Aquatic > Freshwater > Lake > Sediment | place: USA: Wyoming | collected...
CGGGGCAAATGCAACAACCGTGAACCCAACCTATGCCTTCACTCCGGTTGGGAACAGGACGGTTAATTTCACGGCGTATAATGCGATAAGTTCTGCAACAATGCGAAAGGTGGATTATATTCAGGTAATTGGCGTTGGAAACCCGTATGCGAATTATATCGCAACCCCTCTTTTTTCTTCACCGGGTGGGTTGGTTTCGTTCACTGATTTATCACTGAAAGGGAATACTACGGGAGAAACATATAACTGGTCGTTTGGTGATGGGATTTATTCAACAACCCCGCATAGTACGGTTGCAGGGGATGTACAGCACGTTTACAATTATGCAGGGGTCTACGATACGAACCTTACGATAACGAATTTTAATGGAACTTCGTATATGTTTAAGTCACAGTATATTACCGTAGTAACGAACCCTGATATCCAGGTATTCCCGAAATATGTAACCTTCCATGTTAAAGAGGGATGGGGGACTTCATTACCGGGGGTAAATATAACAATAACTCCTGTATCAACATCCATGGGCGATTGGGATTGGGTAGGAACTTTACTTGGTATCCCAATAGGTGAGGTTTCACTAGAATCAACTCCATTGTATCAGACTACCGATAGTTTTGGTATGGCTACGTTTTACGTTGTTCCAACTCAAAAATATAACGTAACGTGTACTAAAACTGGTTATACCATAGCCCCTATGTTTGTAGTCCCATCAGTAGATGATTATTATATCTGGGCTACTCCGATAGAATCTACATTCTACGAACACGGTTATAATGAGTTGGAACAGGTAAATGTAACGGTCCTTCAAACAAAAGTGAACGATACGGCAACAACCATTACCGTGATCTATACTGATGCTTTATCGCATACAACAGGGGGGACTATTGATATAGAGAGGGATAATACAACTCCGGGTGGTTCGAGGGTTTTATTACAATCATTCCCGGTGTTATCCAGTGTTTTCACGAATAGCACAACGATACTTCATCCGGTGGGTATGTCTGGTGTTGTAAACGTAAATGCGACCCATTCGGATTTCGGATCTGTACACAGGACATATACCTTCTCGTACAAGGGTATCTCCGTTCAATTACTCGGTTTAACGGCAGATGTAATCCTTATGGTAGCATTAGGGATTATTTTCCTTACTGCAATGAGTGGAGGGATTCTTGTTGGTAGGCCAGCGGCTATTGTTGCTTGCTTCGAGATGTGGATTTTCTATGCGTGGAGATGGTTCGATCCAATGATAGCGCGGGGTATGGCTACGGATGTAAGTTTAATTCTCGCTATGACAATAGCAACCATTCTGGCTGTAGGTGCGAATATGGAGATACGCAAGAAGAAGGAGAAGTATTAATATGGTAAACATTATTTATCCGATGATTCTTTTCATCTTTATATTCGGTGCTGGAATGACGTACATAAATGAAACTGGATTATATCATTTTTCCATGCCGGATAGTGGTTTAGGTACGCAGATTTCAGATTCACAAGATACCGTAATGGCCATGCAGGAAACCGCAAAGAACCCTGCTCTATCGTTAATCGAACAGGCATTTATTCTAGGTAAATGTGTGGGCGGGGGATTGATAGCCATTTTCACTCTTGGATTTTTATTAGAGAATCTTGGTATCCCATTGGGGTTGGTTGGATGGCTTTTATCCCCATTGGGGATAGTGGTTGTGTTCTGGTTGGTTGAATTGTGGTTAGGGAGGCAGGTTGAATGATAGCATTGTTACTAATTTTGGCATATACGGCGCGGATAAAGGCGAACATATCAACAACGATCCCAACGATAGCAGTAGATCGTTTTACAAATATCACGGATGCTTTCGGGGGATATAATGCAACGAACAGCAGCGTCCCAAATTTCGGTACGATGATATATTCCGTCGTATCCGTTTATCCCGATGCAGTAGGCCAACTGGTTTGGGTTATCCTTTTTGCCTTACCGTTCCTGATGATGTGGATCACCAATGCCGATATGGTTCCAGCAGGGGTTATTGGGATTTTCTTTGGCGTGTATATTTTCGCGTTTATCGGAAGTCAATATGGCTATGTTGCTGTAGCATTTATGATTATATCAGGCGCATCTATCGCGTGGTCTATGTGGCAAAAGAGGGGTTGATGAAAATGAAATATTGGGATAATGAATCAGGAATTGCGTATGGTATCGGAATGGTAGCCTTATTTTTTGGTGCTATGGCCGTTTTGTGGCTCTGTTTCAGTTATGACGTTAATATCATACTTGAAACCCATTTCAACCCCCAACTTGCCACGGGTAATGTTTCAGAACAAACTTACAATAGCGTTATGTTTCAGGTCAATGTTTTAAGGTATGCAGTACCGGCATTGTTTGTTGGTGGATTTTTGTGGGGTATTAGAAGGGCAATATACAAGAAAGAAGGGGGTATTTGAAAATGGTAATGTTCTCATCGTTATGGAACGCGGCTATATTCGCAGTAGGTTTGACAGTGGCAATGATCATCCTTTCTATTTTCGGGGGGGGTTTTATTGATACTTTATATGATCAATCCGCAACCTTTCCAGGCAATACCAGCGATTTTGTTACAGCCAGTCAGCCTATGGTTAATTGGTATATTAATCTCTGGCACGCCGTATGTGCTTTAATCACCCTTTTTGGATGGGGAGTATTTTTACAGTCAATCTTCAAAAAAGACAGCTCATCAATGTATACCGATAGAGGTATGGGGAGATTTTGAACATGCCAACCGCAGAAGAACTAGCGTACATTGACAAGATGAATGCAGACGTTGTTGCAGCACAGGCGAATTTGGATGCTGCTCGCCAAGCATATTATACAAACCCCGACGGTGGCTCTACGGACAAATATGGACGGAGCCAAACGTATGCTGCGTATATGAACGCCCAAGAGGGATTGCGCCAAGTTACGGAATACGCACGAGTAGGTAGAGCAAACATTCTCGGATTGGTATTATCAAGCGATAATGCTGGAGGGAGCGGAGCACTTGGTGTATCAAAGGAACACGGGGATAATCCCACCGACCTTGGTGCAAATGCAGCACCGGGAGATATACCAACTTCTCAAAGTGCGATCCGGAATAATTCAGGGACAATTATAGGGTATGCCCCAACAGAAACCGCGTCAATACCGGGATCTCCCTTATGGTATCAGACGGAAATACAGGGCAGAGAATCCGCAGCTAAGGCGAACACGCAAGCAACTCCTATTTCAAAATCAGACCCAATTTATGATAAATATATAGCGACACCACTCCCCGCTGATTTTTCCCCGGTGGTTCAAACATCCTCAACCCCCCTATCCCCGCAACAGCAGCAGCTTGAAAATATTAAAAAGTTTGGTTTTGATACTGGTTCGCTCCCCTTCGATATAAACGAAAGACCTGGATATGTAAAATTCCAAACAATCGGGGATTCTGTTACACAAGAAAATATGAAGAAAGGTATGTCTTTATTTGATTCTCTTAATCTCCAATTACAGCAAGCCTATAAAACCCCAACACTCTTGGATGATAGGTTTTTCGCAAATGAACTGTCCCGTTCAACTCATAATTTTATCGAAATATCCAGCGGATACCATGATTGGGGTATGGAACTTGGTGTTCCCGTTGATCCGAATCCCTTTGAGTATGTAGGCGATCTTTCTCTTGTTTTTGAAAAGGGATTGATTGGGAAAAGTTCAGCGCGTGGTGTTTCCCCTATTGATACAGGAGTGATGATACTTCCGTATGAAGGCATGGGGCTCCAGGATGTGGCATGGGAAAATGCAATGGATACCGTTAAAACTGGTGGTGAAAAACAGTTACAACCATCATGGGATCAACCACTATCAGTAATTCAAAATGCGATCCAGAATGAAACGATGGGGGTCTATGGAAACCTGAAATATACAGGGTCACAACCGGGTAAGGTTGTATCAACATTCAGCCTTACAAGAGAGAGTGCAATAGAGAGTGGGGGGGTCTTTGATGCCGGTACATACATCAATTCGCTCCCGGCTCCGTTCAAGAGCGTCCAACCGGAAATGAACCTTCCCGGTCCGATGGGTACGCGAATAACCAGTCTTGCGATATTGGGGACGGATAAAAATGGGGTATTCGTTCCAGCGAAAGCGGGGGAACGCAAGGAACCCTCACCAATGCAATTTTCCCCGGTATCTAACTGGATGCTGGATTTCGGGCTTTCATCAGCAAAAACCGTTGATACGTTCTTTGGAGGGGTACAAGGAGCGATACCATCAGGAATGATAGGTTCACCAATAAAAGCAGGGTTGGGGTTTATTGAAGCAATCCCACAAACCCTAACATTTGTTCCTATTGTCGGCGGGGCTGCATTTATGTTTGGTCAGCAACCCCGAACAACTATGGGTACATTACCTACGGTTGTAACTGAAATGGGAGTAGGATTGTGGGACAGGGCAACCACACAACCGGAACGCATGGCAGGGAATATTGTAGGTGCGTATTACTCCCCGAAAATTATAGGACGGGGATTAAGTGAATTTTCTACAAGGACAGGGGTTGGGGTGATATATGCTGAAATTCCAATGGGATATAAAACCCCAAGTGCTGTTGATGCCTTCATGCAGGCCAAATTAAAGGGGTCGCCTGTTACAATGGGGGTTATTGACCAGTTGGGGCTTGTTGATGAATTTTCCGGTACGAACCAATATCTCTATCTGACTGCCGGAAGGGAAGCTTCCGGGGCTCCCAGAGTAATCGGCGGGGCTGCGTGGGGGGCAGAAGTCACTCCCAGACTATTCTCTGGTAAGACAGGGTTGTATAATGTAGTAGAACAGACGCATATCAACATTCCAACCCCATACGCAAAGTACGCTCCCTTTTCGTGGACCACTGGCCAAACAGAAATCTTAACCTCCCTTATTGAAAGAACGGGAGAAACCCCCTATGTAAAGACAATGGCAACAATACCCCAAGATGTATTACGATCATCTTTAAATCTAAAATACGAACCATACCAACTTGTAGGGACAGCCCCTCAACAGGGAGTAGGATTTTCAGCTTCTCTCGGTATCCAAAACACTCTCGGTATGGCAGGGGCAACGTCCATTGTTGTTGGAAGCAGAGGGCAGGTTGATTTATGGGGAGAGCCATATTTCCGTGATGTAACAGCAAGCGACATTGATATCAGCGCGGAAATATTAATACAGGGCAAAATGTTAAAGGGATTAAAAGAAGCGTATGCGTCTACTGATATTGTACTAAGGCGTTCTACCTTATGGGATGTTGCCATACCCCCTGAAAAACGGGGTTTTAGTTTTGGAGAGAGAGGGGAGCCCCATACGTTAGGGGTACATCCACTAGAGTATAACCCTGAAGTAAAGGGGTTCCCTGTCCGAAATATTGCAGGGTCTACAACGTGGATACAAACACCAGAGAACGCGATCCTTACAAAATTAAGCAGGGTGGCTGGTTCTGGTTCAAAGGCAGAAATACCAGCGGCGTTCATTTACTCACCAGATACAAGAACAACAACCCTTAAAACAACCGGGGGTAAGGTGGCTACGGATCTCGCAGATATCTATGCTATATCCAGGGGTATATCAGCAACAGCTTACAAGCAGGGGTATTATGACATTGGTAAGGTATTCGAGCAAAGGTCTGATGCCATATCAGGGGAACTCTCACGGCAGGGTTTTTCCATTAATGATTTCGTAAAAGAAGATATCCTGAAAGGTGTACCCCGTTCCAGACCACGCATAGGGAGTATCATGGGGGTAGATTTAGATTTAGGAAAAACCCCTAAAAAGAAAGAAGCCTATCCCTCATCCAGACCACAAGCCCCCGACAAACCCTCAAAATACCCGGCATACCTGAATGTTGGTAGAACCATTGCCGGGTATGGATTGGGGGGTAAATTACCGGGATATCCAACCACTGAAAAGAGAATACCAACTAAAATGGATTATCCATCAGCAATTACCGATATCGGTAAAACAGAGTACCCAGTACTTAAAACCGATATTGGTAAAATGGATTATCCATCAGCAATACCCGTTATCGGTAAAAAGGATTATCCATCAGCATTGGATTATCCATCAGCATTACCCGATATAGGTAAAATACCGGGGCCGTATCCACTCACCCCCCAGTCACCCATTAGAGATATAACCTCCACATCCATGAGAATCCCTGCACCTCCACATAGTTTTTCGGAAGGGGGCGGGGATATAGGCTGGAGAAGGGGACCAATGATTATCCATATCGTACCAAAAATGGAGAACCCCGATACCAAACTATTCAGACGGAAACAAAAGGTATGGCAATACACAAACAAGATAGCGGCAGATTTCCTTAATGCCGGAAAAGAGGGTAAACCATTCAGGCATATAAACATTCATAAAAACAATTTTAAAAAGTTCAAGATGTAGGTGTGCTATTGCACATCCTTATTTCTTTCATCGGCTGGATAGTTTAGATTATTTGGGACGTATCCCGGATACTTCTGTTGTAGTAATTCATCGAAAGCCCGACCATAAGCATACGGATCACCAGCATTGGTATACGCTAAAGCATTATACTTCCATCGTTCAATTTCGTTAGGGGTAAAAGAACCAACATGCTTGCTGAACATTGTTGTATAGATTTCTTTAACAACGAAAGCAAATAGTATTCCTTCTTCACGTATACCTGATGTATCTTGCAGGAATCGAATCGAAGTATGATCGTTATGTATTCCGATAAGCATAAGCATATCGTTAGGTATTAAGGCAAGGCGTTTACTTCCTATGGTTAAGAAGAATATTATCCTGTCATTCCAAAAAATATCGAACGGCCACATCATACACACTCCGTCCATCCGGTGCAGTTATGGCAGCGATAAGCCTTACACCTTTGGGAACGGGGTTTGAAATACGCTTTACATTTACTATCAAACATCCTAGCAGTAGAATCATAAAGGGGGCATACGTTATCTTCCAGACCTTCACGCTTTACAATGCACATCCCACATGGAACTAAAGACTTATTACAGTTTATAAAAGAACGTTTAGGCATGGATAAGTATTGTGTACGATTCTATTAATATTTTCTCTCTCTCTCTCGCCACCACACGCATAATCCCGTCCATCAAGACATATAACTATTACAATATCTCAAAATCCATTTCCAACCAAGAGAGGGGGTCCCCCACACTATACATTTAATTCTCTCTCTCTCTGTGGTAACACATGGTGTTAAGCCACATCTAATAATATATTGTATGTAAAAAAGAATTTTTCCAGGAAATAGAGATTTCATATAGAACCATAAGAGATCCTGAAAAAGAACGGGCATTAGGAAAGAAGAAATAATTTAACAACAAAAGAAATAACTATTATGGTACGCAGAATGAACTACACTTTACAGGAACGGATGTTACAACAGATGATGAGCAACACCAGGTGGGGTAACGAGGTGGATATCCACAGCCACATGGACAGGTCTTTAAGACTTGACGAGAACATGCGGAACATCCAGCAGATGCATGGTATTCAAAAACGTAATTTTGGGTTGGAACATCTAGAGCAGAGAAGGCAGGAGCAGCACCGAGAACATATCCGCAGGCAGGATACAACCCGGCAAACGGGTCCAATTCAAGGCATGATCGGACATCATCTGGATGCTATGCTGCACGCACTCTTACCGGGTAGGCGAGTAAGTGGATCTGGCCGTGTGTATTACGAAAGACGGGAGAACCGTTCTGATAGGAATTACAACCAGAGATTATAATTCCTTATAACTTTTTTAGGAATACCATATCATCTATGTATAGAAGATATGGTTACGGTAAGAATAAACTTATAGAAACTAAAAAAAGATATTTTAACATATCAAATATCTAAAAAATATAAAATGATATAATGGTTTATGATAAGCCTATTAGTATTGTGGTGTCACCTTTCCGCAAGTCCCACACACAATATACTTATCTGATATATACAGGTTGAGCCCCTCACCACACGAACAAGAGAACATATCACTTGGGGATGGTATTGGGGGGAGTTGGAAAACCATTTCCGTTTTTTCCAGATCCTCATCACAGTACAGGTGTTCATCGTTTCTTATATCATATTCGTCCATTTCAACCACTGTCCTTACTTCTTTACGATTGGTACATCCAGGATGGTTTCATTTTTCTTTACGTTGTAAAGATGATACATTGCTATGATGAAACCAGATGTCAAGGGGAGCAACGCAATAGAAGCGGCGAGGGGGCTGTTGAAAATGAATGAGAGCAACGCACACATTACACCACATCCAGTAAGCAAAATAGCGATCTTAAACTCCGCTGGTTCTTGGGGGTCACGTAAAACTATGTCCATGTTAAACACCGTTTATAATGTTCAATGCCGGGATTGTTTCAAGGTAGACCGTTGAATGTACCCCAGCTTCTTTTGCTCGATTTCTTACATAGTCCCGGAACGGGACAGGAACCTTCATAGTGGTCCTTTTTATTCTGGCTTTGTGTCTTGCCATGGGATAATATAAACCGTTTACGCATATAATATTTGTGGTAAACGGTTTATATGTTGTTATAAAAATATACGACGTTAAAGTTAAATAGTAATAGTGATATTACTATTGTATGGAAACGAAAGGCAGACTAACAAGAGCAAGTCAAATACGCTTGGCCAGAATAGTAACCATTGATGAACTCTATATCGGTGCAGGGCTGTTTGGGGATGCTCGGAGAGAATGGGAACAGAAGATGATCACCAAGTATGGATTGAAGGTGAAGTAATTATGGCAAAGAACTATCCCTGCATACAGAAAGCAGATGGAACAGAACCCATTGAACTTATTGATGGTATCCAGTACAAACCCATTGAGTATGTTACAGTGTACCGTAACAAGTACGACGACAACAACATCTGCTATGAATCGTCAGAAGAATTAACACGAACTGAACTCATCCGATTACAGGCAGAAGGTAAAACAGTTACATCAGAATTTATTGGTGGTGTCGGATGTATTTATGGAATGGTGTAAAATAATGGCAAACCACAAATCGGACGAACCGCGAACTTACATCAGGATTGGTATTACAAAGGCAAAGGAAATAACCGATGCCGCAAGGAAAGCAGGGGTAAGCATACCAGAATACCTGAAAAATAAAAAGTTTGTGGATGAGAATGAAAGTTAAAGTGCCTGTACCCCCAGAAAGAAGTGCCCCATGCAGGGGGACAGGCCAGCGAGGTTGAAATGAACACTATTATTACAACGTTTAAGGATATAAAACTATCCCGAAATATCCCCGCGAGGTTATCATTATGACTGCCTCATGGGAACGCACACAGAACTGTAGAAAGCGTAAGGATAGGGAACGAGAGAACCGCTTATTGCACACGATCAACTTTGTCCAGCGGGTATCCGAAAGCCCAAAGACTGCAAGCCAAATAGTTATTGCAGTACCGGGAGCTTGGAAGCGTACCGCATGGCAGGGAGTTAAAGCGTATCTTATGAAAGGAGAGTGGTGCTGATGCCCGAAGCCATCACCATACCTCAACAACTCATTAACGCTGGTGCAAGGTTTGTTCTCGTTACTAAAAGGGGAAAGGGAGCCTTTGAAAAGGATTGGCAAGAAGGAAACAATTACGATTCACAATCCCTACGATTGCAGATACACTTGAAGGATGGGGGGAACTATGGTGTTTGTTCTGGAAATGGTATTTGCTGCATTGACATTGACAACCCCGATATATTCAAGGAACTCGGTATTGAACTCCCTCATTCCTTCTCTGTCCAACGCAACGGGGGTAAAACAGCGCATTATTATTTCAAATGTCCCGACTGCCCCGACGACATGAAAAAGAAACACGAGTACACATGGGGAGATGTTAGATTAGGTTCTGGATATTACACGGTAGGTCCAAATTGCATTGCACCAACAAAGGATATTCCCCCGGTACTTATGCCCTATGAAATCTTCCGTGATGTTCCTTTAATTAATGTACCATGGGAACTCGTAGAACGCATTTTAAAGGCTTCCGTGAAGAAAGGGGATAAAGATACAGCAACCCTTAAAGACGGGGAAAAACCCCCGCTGGTAATCACCGATGGGATGCACCATCAGGATATACGCAGGTATGTAGGAAACCAAGTGAGGCTTGGTGTTCCACTTGCTGCGATCCAAGCGGCAGTTATAGTGATGAACAAGCAGGGGATTTTTCAGCGGGTACGTGGTGATACAGAACTTATCAACGAAGTTGATAGTGCATGGGGATGGCATGTACGGGCGAAAGAAAAAAGGGAAGCTGGGAAGGAACGGGTAAAAGAAGAAAGGCATATCCTTCTGCCGGATGGGGTAGTAACAAAGCGGATGAAGGAGATACTCGACACACATCACCCAAACGTGAGCTTAGCGCATTGTATGAACCTTCTTATCGGTTTGGAAGCCCCCGATTCAACTGGTGTTATCCGGTGGAATCAGGATCAGGAATCATGGTTCTATTGGAACGGTGCGTATTGGGAAAAGGACAACGACGGTCTTTTTATCGTCAATTACGCTGAACAATTCCTATACAAAGCTATGGAAGAAGCCGCGGGGATGAAAAATAAATCCTTTATTGAAACCATACTCCATACACAATCAATGGGAAATGTAAAGGGGGGTATGGGATTTCTTAAGGGTATGGTAAACGTTAAAGACAACATCTTTGATACCAACCCCTTACTATTCAATGTGCAGAACGGGACCATTGACTTAACAACAGGGGATATAAAAGAATTTGATAAGGGGGATTTCATCACCAGGATAGGTAATGTAGAGTTTGACCCTGATGCTACAGCCCCCAAATGGGAAAAACATTTAGAGTTGGTTATCCCCGATAAGGAAACCCGCGATGCCTTTCAAGTGTATATGGGATATACGATGATCGGGGGTAACGCAGAGAACAAGGCATTGTTTCTCTTTGGGTCTGGTAAGAACGGTAAAACAGAAACGACCCTAACAATCGCACACATTCACGGTTCTTACTCAATGAACTCCCAACCACAAACATTCTATGAACGGATGAACGATGATTCACCCCGCCCGGATATCGCACGAATGGCAGGGGCTCGGTTCATTGGTATCCCGGAAGGAAAAAAGGGGAAACCACTGGATGAAGGACTTATAAAACAATTATCCGGGGGGGATGTGGTTACAGCCCGATATCTATACGGAAGGGAATTTGATTTTACACCGTCCGGCTCTTTGGTGTTCTTTACCAATAATTTACCGAAAATATCCGGGCGTGATGTAGGAATATGGAGAAGGATATTCCCCATACCCTTCAAAGAAGAAATACCCCAGAAAGACAGAATCAAAGATTATCATAAAATTCTGATTGAAGAAGAAGGATCAGGAATTTTAAACTGGATGCTGGAAGGTGTTAAAAAATACCACGAATCGGGGTTACTCATATCAAATAAAATAAAGGAAGCAAAACAAACATACAAGGCCGTGGAAGATGTATTATCAGACTTCATGGCAAAATATGTGATTACTGGAAAGAAAGAGGATTACATACCACGAACAGAACTTTACGATGCCTATAAACTACTCGCTGGTGGGGACAGAAACACAAAAATGTATGGACGGGCAAAGTTTAACGACCTCATGGCTGAACGAGTAGGGGAGGCAAAACGAAAGGATAAAGAAGGGTGGTGTTGGGAAGGGATACGTGCAATGAAAGCGGAGGATGAAGCACAAAAACAGATTGAAGATTTTGAAGAATAACAAATATATCTTTTTTGAGAGTTAACAGCCCTGTGGAAATATTACCACAGGCCTCTGCTGGCAAAAATCCTTATCGGGAGATATATCTTTGTATATAGAGTTATAATGATATAGAGTTATAATTAATTATTATATTTTTACTTTTTCTGAAAAACAACTGAATATGTTTAATGCAAGTTAACTTGCATTTCTGGCAAAGTCTTACTCGCGTAAGGACATTTCGACTTTGCCTAATATGCAAGTTAACTTGCAGTTTTTTTCCACAAAACCGTTTACTACATCTATTCAACATACAACAATGTATAAGTAGAATAGACCCCATTATATTTAACCATGGCACGTATACCAACCCGCAAAGTAACTGGTGTTTTTCCTGATGATATGTTACGCGATCTAGCCAGGCGCGGTGAAGTCAAGTTTGATTCAACTGGGCGGGTCCGTGGTTTCAGTGATTATGTGAACAGGCAATACAAGAGGGGATTGAGATGAACCACAAAACATCAATAGTAATCATCACCATTGCGATTCTGTTGGCACTTATGGTTGGTTCTGTAGGTGCGAAGGATATTGTCATTTCAAACGGAATTTCGCTATCTGATACTGTAGAGAACCAAACTTCCGAGTTAAAGCAGGTTGTTCCTGATTTGAAGGTTGCACCAGTATCTCTTGTAACGAAGGTGGTTAGCAAAGGTGAATCCACCACATCAGTTACAGAAAAAGGAATTATTTATTCTATATCCCCGGTGATGGATGTGCTTGTAACGATTGAATCGCCAGATGAAAAAGCACTTTATAAGGCAGAATATATTTCTAAATATGCGAATATCGTTGGTAATAACACGGTAACGATAGATGGTAGTAAAATTGAATTGAATATTATAAGTGAAGAATACGATGCAACCAACGCCGTATTAGTATTGAATTTAATATCTCATGTTAATGGAGTTGAAAAGAGAGTAATTAACCCGTATAAAATATATAATCCACCTATAACGGTTGTTCAATCCCCGGCGGTTGGAAGTGTGACCTTTAATGTCACTACGGGAAAATTAGATAAACCCAAAGCAAAAGTTGTAGAAAATCCATCTTCTGCGGTATTAGTTGCATTAGCAAAACAGATGATCCAAAAGGAAGATGGGGAAGCCGTATTCGGGACAGGCGACCCCACGCTGGTTGTATATGCTACAGTTTATGCAGATACCGAGCGAGAGAGTACTTCTAATGCTTTGTTTAGTACTTCATTTGCTAATGCTATTACCGGGGCTGGTACTGCTCACGATCATGCTTATTATGATGCTTATATGTATCAGAACGTTATCACCCCACCGACATACGGTGTAACAAACGGACGCGGTGGCTTAACTTTCAATACATCGGGTATTGTTGGTGGTTCACAGATATTATCGGCATCTGTTAATATTCATGGTTTCGGTACAAACGTCACTACAAAAGATGGAACTTTAACACAAGCCAATGCGAGTATTGTGATGTATGTTCCTGCATCTAATACTACAGTTGCCAATGCCAATTATCAAACAAATAAAACCGGGGCTTATCGTTTTGCAGAAGATATACCATACGCAAACTGGTATAATATATATAATCGGTTTCCACTTACTTCATCTGGAATATCAATGATAAGTAAAGACAAATACACAAACATGCAATTCAGGTTAAGTAATGATACTGATAGTTTCATAATGGCAACCCCGGCTGGCTATGCTATGGCTGCTCTTTATGCCAGCGATACAGAGTTCCCGTATATCACTATGGATTATATACCATTTTCAACATCTGATTTTACGGTTTCTCCAAGAATTGGATTAAAAAATGTCCCTTTAACATTTACTCCTGTTCAGACAATCGGGAATGGTACAACCTTTAATTGGTCTTTTGGGGATGGGTCGTGGGCTAATACTTCATCTTCAAGTGCGGTTACACACACGTACACAACAATGAATATCTATTCTCCTTCGTTATACAGAATGACGGGGACAACGGTAGCCAATTACACCACAAAAGACGAACACGTTGGTATTGATTCAATGAAGGTCTATCCCTCGGTTGATGGATACGTTTCACGTACAACGGCAGGAACCTTTGCAGCAATACGTGCAGGTGCAGGAACAGCGGTTGATAGTTCATCTACCTCTTTATATTCGAGATTGTCTGCGGCTGCTGGCGCAAGCGATTACAGCAGGTTGGATCGGGGTATAGAAATATACGACACTACTGATTATCCGGGTGGCATCTTCTTAACTAACGCATCCCTAAACCTCTATGGCAATGCAAAGACCAACGGGTTTGGAACCAGTCCTAATCTCGTGGCAACCAACGTTACTACTCTCGCAAGTCTTACCAGTATCGCAGCATCAGATTACGACAAAGCCAGCATTTACTCATTGTCAAGTTCCAACATCACGTATGCAAGTTATAATACAGCCGCATATAACAAAATGTATCTAAAAAACGATACTACGACTGTTGGAATAATGAACTTAACAGGATTATTCCCGTTAATGTTAAGGACTTCGTGGGATGCCGACAATGCACCGCCAGCGTGGGTATCATCTGCATCAGTATACTTCCAACCATTGACTTACGATAGTGCGACAACCAGACCCTATCTACTGCTTAATTTCTCGGCTATCCCATTATACTTTGTAGCAAATACTACAGTGGGAATGGTTGGGGCAAATGGAATTTTATTTAACGATACTTCCACCATTGATGGGTATTCTTATAATTGGTCGTTTGGGGATAACACTTATGCAACCACACGCAATGTCACGCACGAATATTTAACACAGGGATTATTCTCTGTTAATTTTACTTCTCCTTATCCAAGTGTGAATTATACTCTACGTTCAAATTACATTAACATTTCAGCCCCATCATTTACGTGTACTCCCACAAGCGGGGCGGCTCCTCTCTTTACTACGTGTACAGACAACTCTGCTGTATTGACAGGCAACGTTCAATGGATATGGGGAGATGGCGATACTACTAACGGGGGAACAACCCAATCTCACACGTATGCTGCCGGGACATATAGCCCGCAATTACAATCTCCCGTCGGGGTTGGTGCAATAACAACCAATGTTAATTACATTGGGAGTGGTGTTTTTACTCCCGTTGCCGATTTCACTAGTAATGTAACCAGCGTTGCAGCGGGGGGATATGTTCAGTTTAACGATACATCAACCTACATCCCTACACAATGGAGATGGTCGTTTAGCGGCGGAACCGGAAGTGACAGCGTGTTACAGAACCCAACGTATCAGTTTAACACCGTTGGAAATTTCTCGGTGAATTTAACGGCATCAAATATTGTTGGTAATTCTTCAATAGTAAAACCGTTGTATATCCGGGTATACCCGGCGGGGTGGGTTGCAGGCATGACCCCGATTACATCCGTTGATTTCACAGTAACTCCATATCAGTATGTGAACTTGGGCGGGTCACTCACTTTTGCTGGAACTGTAACAGGCGGAACAGCAACTTCATATAAATGGGATTTCGTTGGTGGAACCGGGGCAAATGCAACAACCGTGAACCCAACCTATGCCTTCACTCCGGTTGGGAACAGGACGGTTAATTTCACGGCGTATAATGCGATAAGTTCTGCAACAATGCGAAAGGTGGATTATATTCAGGTATTTGGCGTTGGAAATCCATACGCACAATTCATAGGAATACCAACATCGGGTGCTCCCGGAATCTTGATTGCGTTTACCGACTTGTCGCTGAAAGGAAACACCACTGGTGAAGTATACAACTGGTCGTTTGGAGATAGTGGATTCAGCAGCACCCCATACAGTTCAATCGCTGGAAGTGTAAACCACGTTTATACATACGGTGGTGTATACGATGTTAATCTATCTATTATGAACTTCAATGGCTCGTCGTATATGTTCAAGCAGCAGTATATCTCTGTGTCAATTTCAGACCAAAAATTGAATGCTCTCTACATGCACGAAACAAGGATTAATGTTGTAGACAGTCGTGGAGCACCAATAGGTTCGTTGCCTGTAACAGCGCAGATGATGAACAGTAGCGTTGACGGAACAAACTGGTTTTCATCGTTGTTTGGTATAACATCCCTTGCAACTCCAATTGAAGGAACGCTTGTAACTGGAATGACAGATAGTAAAGGATCTGTGGTGTTTACAGTTGCTGGTAGCGGGTTATATGAACTCCGTTTCGTGGATGCAACTCGTGGCATTAATACCGTAAAGACTCTGCATCCATCGGAGATTGATTACACATTCGTTATACCAACCACGGCAAGTGCGGCAATACAATCAATTGGTGATTTCATAACAGGGAATTTATCGGTATCGTCGCAGGGAGCAAACGTCTATCTCAACATGACTTACAACGACACCGGGTTGCAGACAACAAATGTGAACTACTTCATCGTGTATCCTAATCAGACAATATTTTACACGAAGAACTTCGCAGGAACGCCCGCATTAAATCAGAGCGTAACGTTTGGATACCCAGTAACAAACACCCGTGGGGATAGTTACGTGTGGGGATACTCTGCAACAAACAGCAGGTGGGGAATGATAAATCGTTCGCAGGGAATAACATTGAAGGGAGTAGATGGTATTCTCTTCAATCCGTTCGTCTATAAGGACAGGTGGTAATGATGGATGCAACTCTGGCGTTACAGTGGATGTCGATAGCAATCATATTTTTACTTGGTTCTATCTGGTCTGAAGATAACGTTAGGTTTGGTTATATCATAACCGCGTTCATGGGAGGGTTCTTCTGGTGGATAGGGTGGCTTCAGTTTGCATACCTTGGAACTGTTATTCCAATAGTATTTATGATTGCTATTGTTTCCTATCTCCGTTCACACCTTAAATACAAGTTTGGGGTATTTGGAAGTCAGGGTGGTCTTATCTGGAAGATGCTTCTCTTTATTGTTGTAATGCAGTTTGCAATTATTATTGTAAATGGGATGGCTGTATTCCAAAAACAGTTTACATCAAATCCTTACAACGAGTTCACGCAGTATTCATTAGTAACAGCACAAACAGTATTTGCACCATTCACCACTGGATTTGGTAGCGTAGACTTGGTTCTTGCAGCACTTACATTTGGGTGGATGCTACTCAACTTAGTATGGTCAATGGTATTTGCATTCTTTAATTTATTCCCAACCATGGTTGTTACATTTGGAATACCCCCATTGATAGCAGCCGCAATTGCTGGTGGAATCTACGTGTTGACCGGGCTTGAACTGTTCATGATTATATTCAAACCATTCAGGGCAACGGAGGTCTAACATGAAGAAATTACTTTTTATTTTACTATTGGTACTTTGTATTGGAATTTGTAGTGCGGTTCCAGTAACAAATGCAGTAACAAGCATAACTACAAGCAAAGCCACGTTCAACGCGGCGGGTGGAGTAGGGACGTGCTGGTATCTGTGGGGTGGTAACGCAGTCAACCAAATATATAAAACAACTAACGCAACATGCGGTTCTTCGTATACGCAAAGCGGTGCTCCACTTTTAACATCAAGCGTATACTATGTTACCAACTGCGATAGTACCGGATGTGGAAATATAGTTACTTTCACCACTCCTTCAGCAACAATCTCTAACCTGACATACTACGGGCTTGGCGTAATAACAATGTTCGAAAGTGGTATGAACGTAACACAAGTGATGGGTGTTATTCTGGTTCCATACACCAGCACCATGACCGCCCCTGTTACGTGGGGAATGCTGTTCCTGTTCATCTTCCTAGGGCTTTGGATTAAGCCAAAGGACATTACTATTCCTTTGATACTTGCGTTCATCGCGGGTGGTGCAATATGGTCTGGTACGGCTGCGTTGGGCATCCCCCCGGAGTTCGAAAGTATCGGACAGGGTTTAATGTATGCTGCATTGGCAGGGTTGGTGTTCTCATGGTTTACGAAGTGATTAAAAATGACAAAAGAAATGTTCAAGGTGAAAGGGATACCCCGTCTTATTACATACGAAGAACTTATGAAGATTCGTTCTACGATGAGGATAACAACGGTAAGGGTGATAGATTTGAAAACACAAATGAACTGGACAACAAATGTGAAAACAATAGTAGACAAGTTCAGGTGATTTGAGATGACATCCCCAGAAGAAGAAGCGGCTTATAATGCTTATCTAGATGCAGTAGCACAAAACAGAACACTTACCAGTAACACCGCCAGCGGAGCCATCGACCCATGGACGGGCAGACCGTATGAGTATAATGCTCGTGCTGCACAACACGCAGCAAACGCAGAGCAATTAGCATATGAGAATTATCTTGCCTCTCATTATCAAGCGGTTGGGGGAGTTCAAACTAGTACAGGAGGTGGGGGAGAAGCAACCGGGAAATCACAAAACTATGGGGATAACCCCACCGGGCTTGGTGCAAATGCAGCACCGGGAGATATACCATCGTGGCAAGGGTCAACTCCATCTGCTTCACAACCAACTTCTACTCCTTCATACACTGAAGCAAAATATGGGATAGGTGTAACAAACCCCATTACTGGAGTTACAGTATATGAGAATACTAAAACATCTCCAGACTATGTTCCGTTCTCATCTCCGGTTGCACAATACCCCTCTTCGCAATTGATTCGTGAGGGGGTTAATATTTCTGAACAGCAAGCGGCTAATATAAACTATGCTTTTGAAACTGTTAATGCGTTTAATAAAGCAAATGCCAATACAAATTTACCAGCACCATATGGAATGAGTGTTACATCTCTTGGAATAATAGGTACTGTTGATACCAACAAACGAGGGATGATTGCTAAAAACGAACCGCCCCCGATGATGTTTGCTCCTGTAGGCAATCCCCTTCTTGATTTTGGTCTTACTACCTCAAAAGCCGTTGACGATATGTTTGGTGGTGTTCAAAAAGCAATACCACATGGAATGATGACAAGTCCAATAAAGGCTGTACTCGGCTTTGCAGAGATGATTCCACAGACGTTAACTTTCGTTCCGATTGTCGCTGGCTCTGCATTTATGCTTGGACAGCAACCATCAGCGACGATTGCTACAGTTCCCAGAGTGGCTGTCGATACCGCAACGGGAATGTGGGAACGTGCAACCACCGAACCCGAACGTGCGTTTGGTAATTTAGTTGGTATGCGATACGCCCCGGAAATCATAGAAGGTATGGGTAGTTATGCACTCGAACGTGCTCCAATGGGGGTTGG
>Ga0315273_10003510_pt1 | contig 18925 bp, 13 predicted proteins | sample YL17G02_0_MG_FD_205753 | JGI IMG/M metagenome (GOLD analysis project Ga0315273, IMG submission 205753) | Sediment microbial communities from Yellowstone Lake, YNP, Wyoming, USA - YL17G02_0 | ecosystem: Environmental > Aquatic > Freshwater > Lake > Sediment | place: USA: Wyoming | collected...
AACCGGCTTCAATTTGTTTTTTATAACGTGTGGAGTCTCCATCAGCTGTAATGCTGATTGCGCTTCCCAACTCCATTGAGGCATCATGACCCATAAATACCCGGCCACGACTACGGCTGTTGGCAAGGGTAGCACTGTAAAGCAATGTTAATTCACGGTCAGGATATTCAAAAACACAATGAAGTAAATCCGGTATGTCCCTGTTATCTTTCCAATAATAGATTCCTCCGGAAGAAACTGCTGATTTCGGGATGCCAATTCTTAATAGTTGATTAACGGAATCAAACTCATGAGTGAACAGCTGACCAATCAAACCAATATCGTAATCAAAAAATTTTGTCCAGTTATAATAACGATCTATACTGAATGGGACTTTTGGTGCGTGACCCAACCACTGATCCCAGTCTATAGTTTTTTCATCACCGGGTTTAGGTTTACCATCTTTGTCAAGATGCCTGATCCAGGCTCCATCTGATGTGTTGCGATTGGTCGTTGTTTCAACCAGTGTGATCTTGCCAAGTATATCTTTTTTAATTATATCCTTTGCCTGCTGAAAGATAACACTTTGAGGAATCTGATGCCCTAACTGATATACAATCTTACTGTTTTTAACAGTATCATACATTTCATAGAGTTGTTCTTCAGAATGAGCCGGAGACTTTTCACAATAAACATGTTTTCCGGCTTTTGCAGCCGCAATAGTGATGGGAGCATGATGATGGTCGGGAGTGGCAATCATTACAGCGTCAATATCTTTATCATCAAGCATTTCCTGATAAGTGCGATATCGTTTTACCGGAATATCAGATGGTTTACCACCTCCAGCCCGGAATTCATTTCGTGCAATTGCCAATCCATTTTCTGCATGAAGGTCATAAACATCACAAATACCGGTAATAGCCACGTTCAAATCTTCCTGGGCAAACCAATCTTTAAGAGTATCATTTTTCCCCCTTGCTTCAACATCATCGGGATGCATATATCCCAATCCATTTGCATGCGATACTGCCCTGCTGCCGAAACCGATAATACCTATCCGAAGTAAATCATTTTTAGTGGCAGACGAGCTCTTTATTATAGCCGGAGCCTGAATATTATCCAGCCCCAATTCCTGAAGAATCATGTTTTTCTTTTCCTGGTCATAAGTCCATTTCTTAAATAACTCAAAAGTAAATACCCCTAAAACCGGTATTCCTGCCAAAGCTTTTAATAACGTTCTGCGCTTAATAATTGGCTTTTGTGCCATATCATTCTTCTTTTCTGAATTTGTTGTTGGTTCTTTTTCTTTTTCCATTATATTATTCCTCCATTTTATTATTACGATTCCTGAACCGGCAAACTAATATATCCAAACCTGCAAACGAACCCGATGGAAAGACTGCTAAAGCAACTAAAGCTATAGATTCAATCAGGGTTTTGCTGACAATGAGGTAGCTCCCTTCTGTTGGAACTGAGTATTCCAATCCGATAAGTGGCGGATTGTTTAAATAGTAAATAAAAAGCAGAATTGCCCCGGAAATTGCTGCTACCCTTGTGAAAAGTCCAAGGATTAAACCTGTACCAATAGCTATTAACCCCCATGTATTCAGAAAGTCTACTGCATTAAGTATGCCAGCGTGAGAGATTATCCAATCAGAAAATCCTGTAAGGATCCATTTTGATTCCTTTAAAAATCCCATTGAGGACCAATTGGGAATTAATAACTTGGAGAAACCCTCATACAATATATGCCAGCCGATTAATAATCTCAATGCGACCAAAACATATCTCTGCATTGGAGTGTACATTTTATTTTCTTTCATAAGTCTGGAAATATTTAATAATGGATGTAATTGTAAGCAAAATTTTGAAAAAATCTGTTAAAAATAATAAGAATTAACTGAAATACTACTCTCATTATAAAGTAAAATGCGCTCTTTGACATAATGAGAATAGCTGATAATGGGATATTGCATAAAGAATAATAAAATATTATCATTACATTTTAAATATCTTTAGGATTAAATAAATAAAAATCTTCCGTTATGCGTTTCACAATTCGTTTAATTGTTTGTTTTTTATATGGCGCTTTTGCTGTTACAAAAGTATCTGCACAAGAGTTTTATAAACCTACCTGGGAATCACTCGATAGTCATAAAATACCGCAATGGTATGACGATGCCAAAATCGGACTGAGCATGCACTGGGGCGTTTATTCTGTTCCTGCATGGGCTCCAAGGGAAAATGGTATCTCTTATGCCGAATGGTATGGCTTCAGGATGCACGAAAAGGGGAATCCGACAGTAGATTACCACAGGGAGAGCTATAGTGACAACTTTACTTATGACGATTTTATTCCCAAATGGAAAGCTGAAAATTTCGATCCCTCCGCGTGGGCTAAGTTTGCAAAAAAAATGGGGGCGAATTATTATTTTATCACTTCAAAGCATCATGACGGTTTTTGCCTCTGGCCAACAAAGTATACTGATCGCAATGCTATGATGATGGGACCGAAAAAGGATCTTCTGGGGCAGTTTTTTGAAGCAGGACGAAAAGAGGGTTTGAAAGTGGGATTCTATTATTCACTTTATGAATGGTTCAATCCACTGTATACAAAAATAGAGATACCATATGCAGGTTTAAAAAGAGTTAATAACTATATTGATGATTACATGATCCCTCAGATCAAGGAGTTGATAGATATGTACCATCCCGATTTTATCTTCTTTGATGGGGAATGGGATCATCCTGAATCGTTCTGGAAAATGAAAGAGGTTGTTGCCTACTATTATAACGAAGCGTCTAAAAGGAATCAGGAGGTTTTTGTTAACGACCGTTTTGGAGAAGGCGAAAGAGGCAAACACGGCGATTTGTTTAATGTAGAATATGGTTATGACAAAGGCAGCGAAGGGTTACTGACTCATAAATGGTCGTTCTGGCAGGGAATAGCTAAAACCTTTGGCTATAATCATGATACAGATCAGGAAGATTGCCTGTCACCTAAGCAATTCATCGATAAAGTGATTAAAGGGGTAAGCAAAAATGGCAATTTTGATATCAATGTCGGTCCAACTGCGGCTGGTTTGATACCTGATTATGAGCAATATCCGCTTTTGAAATTGGGTGAATGGCTCAGTACAAATGGTGAGGCAATCTATGGAACCCGTTTCTGGAAGGTTCAGGAGGAGGGTGATGCCAGTTTTACTTCTAAGGGGGATTACGTTTATGCGATTTTCCTGAAATGGCAGGGTGACGAATTTCATCTTAAATCTGTAAAACCTGTTGAAGGATCTAAAATTACCATGCTGGGTGTTCCGGGCGATCTGAAATGGAAATGGGATGAATCCAACGGACTGACAATCAATTACCCGCGACAGAAGGCCCGCCCCACATCATGCAGCTATGCGTGGGCATTTAAAATTCAGGTGAAGTAGTCATTGGATTGCGGATTTATACAAATTCATTTAATACAGAAATGAAAATAATCGGAGAATTACTTTTGCTTGTAGCCATTTCAAATTCAGTTCAGCTCTTTTCTCAGGCGGAATATATGATAGGAACAGCACAAACATCCATTGAACCTGATCAGTCGTTGATTTCCCTGCATCTTGGTGGTTACGGTGCACCAAAGGATGGACGATTTACGCTTCAGTGGATAAATCATGGAACAACACCTGATGCGCAGAGTATGGCAGGATTGAAAGACAAGCTTCTTATATTAAGTGGTAATGATCTCTTATATTATACACCTGCCATGCCGGAACCGGTCTGGAACATTGCCGGCAAAGCTGAAAACATAATTGCCATCGCAGGATATGAAGATAAGGTGTATGCCTTAAAAAATAACGGGGAATTATTTGAGAGCAAGAGTTCAGCAAAAATTAAATGGAAGAAGATTGGTTCTGCGGATAACACTGCGAGATTGCTTTCAGTATCATCCGATAAGCTTTGGATTACGGATGGAAATGGAACACTGATGAGTGCTGATTTATTGAAAAAGCCCTTTAAGTGGGAAAAAGGTGAAATGATAAATAATATTATCAGCTTTTCTTCAGATAAGGGTAGACTTTATGCCCTGACAAATGATGGCGTCTTATACAAGTCAGAAACTTTAGATGGCGCAAGGAAGTGGTTAAAGATTGCATACAGGAATAATGAGACCATCAAAGAGGATATCAAACTCATATCATTTCTGGAAGACAGAATATACAGCATCAGCAGGGAAAATCTTCTCTACCTTGGGGAACACCGCAGTGAGGGAAATCTGACTGCAAGGGCCATGGCTATAAAAAGCGGTGAAAAAACAGTTGTTATTGTTAATGTGGATGTTTGCGGACTTACTGACACATTTACCGGATTGTTAAAGGAGGAGATCGATCGGAAAAACCACATTCCTCCTTCTGCTGTTTTTATCAATTTCTCTCATACCCATTTTGCTCCTGTTACGCAGAACTGGCTTACGTGGCAGGAAGCAAATCAGCGGCCTGACAGTGTTTATCTCTTTTCGATAGTAAGAAACGGAATTCTGAATGCCATTGACAATGCCGTAAATACTCTGGCTCCTGCTGCAATATATTTTGGCAGAGGGACCACAGATATTGGTTATAACAGGAGTCTGAAAGATCATCCTGAATTATATGATAGCGCTGTTGACGTTATTCATATAGCTTATAATGATAAAATCAGAGAAAGTTATATGTTTCTGGCATCTTGCCACCCTGTGTTCAGTACCGCCGGTAAACTTCATTATACGATAAGCGCTAATTATCCCGGTGTTGCACGCAAATTAGTGGAAGAAAGAACAGGAACATCCAATTCGTTGTTTTTACAAGGCACTGCAGGAGATATCAATCCAAAAGATAATGGTGAGTATATCACAGGAGAAAAGTTGGCTAATGAAGTGATCGCCGTTTTGAACCGTCCAATGAATAAAATAAGCGGACCTATTTCATTTTATCTGGATACTATAAATATCCCGATTACTCCATTGAACAATGAGGAAATCCTTGTTTACAGGGCACAAAACATTGATAAACCAGGGGATATTTATGCTGAAAAAAATGTAAAGTGGTGCGATCTTATGTTAAAATATTACAGGGAAGGTACAATGCCGGCATCTCTGCCCGTCTATGTTCATACAATTAATATCGGGAACTGGAAACTTGTAGGATTTTCAAGGGAAACAACAACAGGTTATAGTTTCGGAGTAAAGAATATTTGGCCTGAAATAATGGTGTCAGTTGCGGGTTATACCAACGATGTTTCAAGCTACCTTCCCACATATATGCATATTGAAGCAGAAGGATATGAAGGATTAGAATCATTTTTCTGGTATGGTATGCCAGATGTATTTCCAGCAAACGTGGATGAGATAATTCTCAGTAAAATTAAAATACTTAACCGGTAATACCAGGATGGTTTCTGAACATCCGGTTATCGCATGATTACGTTTCGCAATGCCAGCAGGTTACAGATGATCATAACATAACTGTATTGACTGTAGCGCAGATGCCGGCATACACTCTTCCGGTTGTGTGTTGTTTTTCAGGCACTGAGCAAAATAATCAATCTCGCTATAATAGCCCTCACCGGCATCACCGGCAGGTACTTCTTTAACACTATTGTCATCAGCTATCTTGATAACATTGTCATTTAATGAGGTGTATAGAATACTTGCCCTTTCAAATTGAGCCATATAACCTGCCCGGAACGGGAAACTGCTATGGAAAGTAAACCCACCTTCTATCTTTACATGAACATTTTTGTCTTTATAGCTCCACATGGCACTGATATAGTCGTGTTTACTATATTCGCCGGGAAGATAGTTGCATTTTATATCCGAAGGTAATCCAAGAACATAGCTGGCAAAGTCAATATCATGAATGACCAGGTCGAATAAGGCGCCTCCTGATGCGCTTCTAACATGTTTCTCTTTCCACTGACCCCATCCCGGAAGGCCGGTGAACCTTGACAAAGACAAGAATTTCAATTCACCAAACTCTTTTGAATCAATCCATTGCTTAAGCTTCTTATAAGGCGACATAAACCTGACCACATGTCCGACCATAAGGATCTTTTTTTTCTGTTCTGCCAGGCTGATCAGTTCTTCAGCTTGTTTGATATCGAGGCAGAATGGTTTTTCAAGAAAAACATGTTTATCGTGCAATAGGACTTTTCTGGTCATTTCGTAATGGAGATTGGTATGGACACAGATATTTACTGCATCCAGATCTTCAGCGTGAAGGCAATCATCCAGGTTCGAATATTTGTGAATACCAGCCAGCTCACCGGCATCAATATTTCCTGTTGAGAAATTGCCACTTTTTGAATCAAGATTTTTCTCAATCAGTGCCGGATCTCTATCAACAATGGCTACTAATTTCAAATCTTTGTTTTTAAGTATATTCAATATATGTGTCATTCCCATAAAACCAAAACCTACAACTGCTACTCTTTTCATTTATAATATATTTTGTATAAAAACTTAATCATAATTTTGTTTTTTTTACTTCGGACTTCGGACTTCAGACTTCAGTCTGATTAGTTACATTATTTTAAATCGTAAAGCATTCTGAGAGCTTTCTTTATAACAATGTCATCGGAGCCGATTGCAAAATGAGTTGAGCTGACTTCATATCCTCCCTCTTTATAAAGTGCTGCAGGTGCAAGATAGCCGCTGCTACCATTGCAATGGGTTATAACAAAAGTATGTTTGAATGGGGAACCCTCTTTTATTGCCATTCCGATTTCAGTAAGCATTTCGACATTAAAGGCTATAAAGGCGACATCATTACCAATATGTGCTGCAGTAATAGTGACTGGAACAGTTGTCTGTTTATCGAGTGCCGGGAGTTCCTCATCCTTTTCGTCAATTTTTTTCCTGGGGCACTCAATTGTTTCAATAGCTGTACTTATTTCGCCTCCCGGGCTGGTATTCCCTATATCCCTGAAAACATGCACAACTTCCTCTCCCAGGAGGGTTCCCAACAGCACAGTCTCAGGTATCCAGCCATTCTCAGTATTGAATGACGGAAGGATCCTGTACCATGGATCAATATTTCCTGAAGCGCCTGCAAAAACAGTAGAAACGAAATCTTTACCAAGTATCTGTTCAACGAACTGTTCGGATATGCCAAGGACATCGCCACTGATCTGCATATTATCCGGTCCCAGTGAGGTGGCATGTGTGGCATAATCGAAAATTGCACCTAAAGGTTTGCCATCAGAATCTGTCATCTTTAAAACAAGAACCTCTTTATCTGTCGTCCCGTATGGATTTCTTCCAAGAGTAATGGAACCATCAGAGGTCATCTCGCGTCTGTTGGAGCCAACAGGAGAATAGCCCACGCCCACGCCTGTGTTAACTGGCTTGAGATTGTTAAAAGCTTCACCAATGACTGTCAGTAGTTTTTGATTCAGTGTTTGAGTATACTGAACATTACTTATATTCATTTTCCTGCTGTCGAGTGATACCACTGGAGAGCTATGAGAATGAATTGCTGCCAGGAATAGTTCAGAGTCTTTCAGATTGAACTTTTCCATTATGCTCTTCTTCATAACGGTGTATAATGTATCTGTGAATGATCCTATATCATTAGATACCAGGACAACTTTCTTCCCGCTGTTTTCAAAAACTACAGCACGGGCATATAACCGGTCATGAATAGCTTCCGAAAGAGATTTCCTTGATGCATAACCATACAGCATTACAGGGATATCAGGAGTAATATCAATCTTAGCAATACCTGCCTGAAGAACTCCCGGTTTGGCGACAGATTTATCGGGCTGACCGAATGAATAAAAGAAGATTGAAAAAACTCCAAGAAAAAGAACTAATTTTTTTGATTTCATATTTACCTCCCTGTATTTCAATAATTATATAATAATGCTCAGCAAGGTCTTCAAAAAAAAAATCATATCCAAATTCCCTCTGAATAACAACTTGTAATCTAATCACAATGCACAATGGATCCTCAACATCCTTTCACGTATTACCAGATAATCATTTCTCAGTTCCGTTCAGATACTCATAAAATACATCATTGAGGTTTGCACCGACATTGATCCAGTCATACTGAGTCGGCATCCTGCCTAGGCTGCTTATCCAGTTGGCATTTAGTTCATATACAATGGCTTCTATTCCATATCTCCTGTATAATCCATTTTCAAACAGTACAAAAGATTCAGGTTGCCCCAGAGTATCCCATGAATATTTCACCTCTTCCGAGAAAGAGGTTTTCTTTCGCATCAGCTTTTCAAAGAATTGCATTTTTTTTATGAAAACAGTATCATCTTTATTATGAGTTGCGAAATTAATTCCTCCTGCATCATCATTATGAATATCAATTCCAAGGGATGGTCTGATTCCTTCCTTTATCAATCCTTCAATGAATTTTTCCAAAGCATATTTTTCCGGGCAGAGCTCCGGATCTGACATTTTATCCCACTTCCTGTTCAGATCCATCCCTGCAGCATTAAATCTCGTCATGCCCCTGGCCACACCATCCTTGTTAGCCATTGGCATAATATAGACACAGAAGGTCTCCCTCCACTTCTGAGAATTTTCGCTGATGAATTTATTTATTAATCCTTCCACAACCCAGTTGCCTCCTGGCTCCCATGGATGTGCCCTTGTACGGATAATAACTGAGTATTTTGCATCAAGGTTTCCCAGCCGTATGATCTCCAGTGGTCTTTTTTCAATTGTCGAACCTATATTTATGACTTTAAACAGACTGTTCCCGTTATATCTTGTTTCAAGATTTTCTAGGTCTGAATTGGTGTAAACAGGAAGTCTGGCAATATAGACACCAATTTCTCTCATGGTGAAGTCAACCAGCAATTCCTTGTGCTGATAAAGTCGTGTCTGAACTGGCAGCCAATTCTTTCGGTCATATGATATATAGCATGAAATCGGATGATGCTTATCCCACCATTCTGATGCCGGGCTGCCGTTGTAAATCTCATTTAACATTTTGGATATCGACAGTCTGAGATGAGTTCCGCTGTCTGCTTCAACCCTGAAATACCAGTGTGTTGTCTGCCGGTTAAGCGATTCTCGCTCATAATCAGGCAACAGGGATATTTTCAACAATGTATCTCCCTGAGTGGACCAGAGTACCGGAGATCCGTTTTCGAAAAAATAATCAATGTATTTGATTTTTAATTTCGCCGGACCCTGTCCAATAATAGTATTGTCAGAGAACAGTAAAAGTAAACCAATGCAGACCGGAGAAATAAACTGCCCGATTAATATTTTCATTATGCTGAAAAATATTTTAATAAAACGATTAAAAAAAGGAATTTAATTAGGCACATGATAATCAGATGTTAAATTCGATCACCAGTCTCTTTTCCCATTCAAAGATCAGCGCTTTTATTTTTCCTTCGTCATTATTTTTTGTATAAGGGGAGAAACCATTTAAATATTTGGTCTGGTAATTTTTATCGGTTTGAACGAACTTCTCATCCGTAACTAGCAGGCTGGTTGTAATGACTTTATCTGAATCGGCGGTTAGAATTAACCTTGCCGTGTCCGATATTTCCCATCTGATTTGTGCCCTGAATGTTTCGTAATAGAGATTTGCTTCGGCCCAACCGTCTCCCATCAACAATTTGCCTGTTTTAACGGTATAAGCATCGCTACCAATTCTGAAAGTTGAGAATTCCGGATTATTCTTTGATTTGTATCCTGCTAAAATTATGCCGGCCTTCTTATGAGATAAATAAACCATATCCTGCTGGTCGAGATGGTAATCACTCCTGGGATACAGGTGGCGATTAAGTGCCAGAAGTGCTGATAATCCGGCAGTAAAACCATTTTTGCGCACAATTCCCAGGGGAAGGGCTATATGGCTATTCCTTTCAACCCGGTTTTCAGGCAGCTCACAATTGCCAAATTTCATTAAATTTATTTCATGATAAATGACAGATAAGTCTTCTATGGGGAGGTTGCTAAAATCCAAAGAGGCTAAATTATCTACGATAAAATATCTCCCCCTGGCGGTTAGTGAATGTAAGGCTAATCCATATTCTATTCCTTTTCCTGAATCATTGGTACGCTCGTCTGCTATAGGAATCATTTTATAATCATAGTTTATGAATGAACGATAAAAATCACCGGCTTTGATAAACTTTTCCTGCAATTTTTTTCGGCCGTCCAAGACGTCATACAAACATCCTAAAGTCAACCTTGTATAGACCAGTGAAGGTCCCCCATCACGTTCTTTATTCGACATTTCCTCAAAATACCCGTCCGGGTTGACAGAATCATACATACGATTCGCAAAATCGAGAGTCAGATCTACCCATTCCGGATGATTGAATACTTTTCCGCAATAATAAATACCCTGCATGAAAATAGCAGTATGATTATTCGCAGTCATATATAAATCGTCCTTTCCCGGGAAAAAATTTTCATTATGCGCAATGGCAAGAGGAACCTGTTGCTCAACCAAATCAGTATACAATTTTTTATCATCTTTACTTAGTAATGGCTCCAATTCCTTGTATGCAAGCGCGATATGAAGCAGCAGCCTTCGTAATGGAACATCCCATCCGGATCCATCAATTTCCATCCCAAAAATATTTTGCTGGTAATAGTGTATGTTATTCTGTATTTTCTTTATCAGAACATTTGCCCGGGTATTTCCCTGAGATGCTAAAATTGCTAACACAGAAATCCCTGTAGCCTGATAATCATAGAAATTTACAACTTTCTCCTTATACTTTAGTTCCGGTTCATAATTGTCGTCAAATATAGTCCCGCTATACAAGTATTCTTGCTCCATAAGGGGAATAATTTCTTTTTCTATTTTACTTTTAATCAGATTAATAAACTCCTGATCCAAAATCAACTGCTGATTGGTGAATGAATTTCGTATCAGTTTAAATGAGGGTATCAGTATACCGAATCCTCCTGCTGAAGCTGTAGTTAAAAAGTTGCGTCGTGATAATTGCATAAAGGCTTATTTTAATAATCAATTGTGAACTATGTTTAACATTTTTGCATGCACTTCCTGTTTCTCATCCGGCTGACCGGAGTATTTGACACCGGCATCATCAATCCGCGGAACATGAAGGAAGTAAGATGCATTTTCCGAGTGATAGATTCGCGTCAGTTCTTCTAACGCAGTTTTCAAGGCGGGGCACTCCAACCAGCCATCGGTTCTGATGTCAGATATAGTTAAGAATTAACCAGTGATAAAAATTAGAGTAATCTATTTTATCCATTCTGTTAATATTCCATATAACTTTTCATTTTGGTTCATAGACACGATATTCAGTCGCCCTTCAGCTTTTTGGTTTTGATAGGCAATTTTAATGATGTTAAGATCATTATTGATACTTGCGGTATCTGTGATCTTACCATATCCGTCAGTAACACCGGCCATCAACAGGTTTCTCGGAGCAAGACAAGCGGCAAGGTCAGGAAGATCATATGCTGTAAGCGCACCGGGGACAACTCCCGGAATAAATGAGGAATTATAAAAACGATTTATAACTATCGATTGATAAGAGGAATAGGGCTCAATTAAAGCAATCCGGGTTATAGCTGATTCAAAAGCTGCAGCATGTAGAAGTACTGGTGCCATTTCTTTCCTGGAAACACCATAAACCTCTTCAAATTCAGTATTCTTCTTCAACAGACGGGTAAGCTTTACAACATCGCTTGCTCTAATACCAACGATACTTCTTCCAATAAGCATAGAAGCATACCATAGATTATGCGATCCGCCTTCGATATATGCGTCACCCTGAAATACTCCGGGTCCCATTTCGCCCACACCGATCATATCAGGAGCCAGCACTGTAAATCCATGCCTTACAAACCATTCCATCTCTCCCCCGTCTGAGGCTTCCGCTGATTTGCCAGAGGGATGGAGATAGATCAGTGCTTTTGAACCAGCACCAGAAGGTATCATAAGCAGATATGGAATAATATAATTCCCCTCTCCTTTTATGAAATATTTTTCAATTACATATCCCTCCTTTTGATAACGTCCTGTGAAAACAGGTTCGTCAATTTCAGATGGGTTCTGATACCCTGAAAGATTTTTAGCCGAATTCAGTACTTCACCTATATGTTTTACAGGATTATTTCTTGAAGACTGTAATTTACTCACAAGTTTTTCAGCTTCTTTTCTGTTAAGACTGAAAACTGTCTCTCCTCCGAGCGACGTTGAAGCCTGGCCGGTTTTTGTTACCTGCATCTCTTCAGCTGTCAGAATTTTAACCGCCTCATCATCCGGACTGCCAGGATTTCCCAGGTATTTCTGGAAGAAAGCATACATTGCTTCTCTGTTTTTTCTGGTTGAAGCATGAGGATAATCATCCTCCACTCTTCCAAAGTTTCCTTCCTTACCATAAGCTTTATAAATAAGCGATACCTCCTTTTCGGCCTCCATGGCGCCCTGAATGCTGAAAAAATCTCTTGTTGTAGTTATCATCAAGGCAGGTTTTGGCGCTCTTACCGACAAGAGATCAGCATGATCTATACCGCGAATAATCTCATTAAACAGGTTTTGTTCGGCATCCTGGTTTCCAATTGACTGCAACAACCTGGTAAAATTTGTTATATAGCACTCCGGTGCAGCAGCAAATATCCGCTCATCCATAGCAGCAATATAAGCAGACTGTGTTCCTCCCCCGGAGCGTCCTGTTATCCCTATTCTTTCGGGATCAACCTCTTTACGGGAAACCAGGTAATCTATTGCCCTAATACCATCCCAGATCATATATCTGGCCTCAGAACTTCCGGTTATAAATGCCTGGGTGCCAGGATAGGAATGTTCTGTTGTCGGACCCCCAACAATAGATTTTTTGGTTTCCGGATTATAATACTCAAGCCGTTCTCCCTGTCCTACCGGATCAAATGCAAACACAATAAAGCCTTTTTCTACAAGGTTCAGTATCACATGCTGATAAACATCACTCCGATAACCGTCATTCGAATGGCCGCTGCAATAGATAACCGCTGGTGCCTTCCTGTTTTTCCTGATACCTCCCGGGATAAACAAAGAGGATGTAACAAAAAATCCCGGCTGAGACTCATAGACTATATGCTCAACCTTAAAACTATCCTTGTCAATGATCCTGATGATTTTTGCATTTAATGGATTTTTTTCAGGAAAGGGACCCACAATGTCCAGTAAGGTTTCACTTATCCATTTCTGCCTTTGCTGCCAATCGGACAATGAATTCAATTTGGCAATTTTCCCGCACCTCAGTGCCAGAAGATCATAAGCCTGATCAGCTATATAATGGTATAATGAGTTTGGAGCATCACTGTGCTGAAGCCAGTAGTTGTTTATCACATCAAGTTCTTTCTGGCCTTCCTCCTGGGCATTCGCCCGGTCGTTAACCAGCAAAATCGCCAGTGCCACCATAAGAATGATCTTAAGTAGTTTCAAATACTTATTAACTATAGTATAAAGCGGTTTAATCATAATAATAAATTATTGAATGATTGAATATGGGGTAATAGGATTTTTTCGATTGAGGTTTCATCTTCTTCATCGAGGTGATCTTCAAGTGTCGTAATAAACCATTGTTCGGTATGTTCAACTGCACTTTCCGGAGCTAGTTTAGTAACAGGACCTAGTGTTTCAATTTCCAGTAAATCACCATTTACATATACTTCATTATTGCATCCGTAATCAGGATAGATGACATCAGGATCAAATTCAAAATACTTGACCATGAGAATGTTGAAGTTGATGTAGGCTGTCCAGCCTTGTTTGTTTAAAATCCCGATTTTTTGTTCCGACTTAATTGCGGCATCATGTTTTAACTGAATGTATTTATTTCCCCAGATCCATCGTTTATCATTCATATGGGTATAATTCCAGAGAACAAGAGGCCTTGCAGGAAGAAGGTTTTCAACGGGATCGATATATGGTTCCTGAGGCAAAATCGCCCTGCAACCAGCCGCATGGGCAGTTATTGCCCATGGGGATGTTTCAATAGGCCACAGGTTTTTATTTGTAAGGCGGTGAATAATATTAACATGATTCTTTTCCGGATCCAGAGTAATATCCATTTCCTTAATTATCCAGGTAGTGCTTTCGATAATCTGGGTAAGTTTCAGTGCATTCCCCTCACAGACAAAATTAACAGGATTATCATCAGGGAAATATGTTCGAGGCATTATTTCCGGTGCGTGCCAGAGTCGGTGACCTCCATATATATGCCATTCGCTTCCTCCTGTTTTACCCCTTTCCGAGCCGGAAACATAAAGCAGATTCTGTCTGTTTATATAACCACATCTTATAATCCGTGGACCGACATCAGTAGTGATAATGAGTTCAATTTCACGGTTTGACAGCCTTATACAATTTGGCCAGCCCTCAAAGTTTACTATTTCCATCATTTCACCATTATTTCGCCAAGTTTATACCAGCCAGGTTCGGTTTCACGTTCTTTTTTAACAGCTAATTCAATGAACCTGTTTTTATGAAATTCACAATCATCCCTCATACCTATCAAAATATCGCATCTGCCTTTTATCAGATCACTACCAGGATAAACTGCACACTGTTCTGCAACTATCTCATTAGGTTGCCATGTAAGGTTGTCAGATTCGGTTAATTGCTGAATAAAGCTTTTTCCGTTGCTTTTGTTTACAAATTTCATATAAAGATTATATTTATGGTATGCCGGGGCTACTCCGTGGTTTTCCCATGTGATCCGGATATAATTCTTATCAGATCCTGTGCGGATTGTATCGGGCATCATGGCAAATTTCGGGAAATACCAGTATCCACTGAGGTTGGCTAAGCGGCATGCCAGTTGATAATTTTCATTAAGCCATTCATGAGGGTAATGGTGAAAGCCTATTACGGAAGCGTGCGTTTCATAAAGAGCTTTTTCCAGACCAGAACCGCTCTTCCACATCTCCTGGACTTCCCTATAATGCCCGGACTCCAATACTACAGGTATCTTCCTGTATACTGTACTGTATAATTCAGGTGAACGTATGCAGGAGGGCCCAAATCCCAATGTTTTATACCATGGAACATTACCGCTGTCGTCGCGAAAACCAAGGCCTTGTGCAAGAGAATAACGATATATCTCATAATCTGCGCCATCATCTGTATCGCGCTGGCCTATGAAATCATCACTGATGATCAATACAGATTTTTTGTAACATCGTTTGTACAAGTCAATATGTTTCTTTACCACCTCAGCAGGAACATCATTCCATCCTGAATATGCTGTATGTCCTTCACCCCATTCACCTATACTTCCTATGTCAATGTATTCCACCCATGGTTTGCTATCGTAACGAAGAGCAAAGGCTTTATGGAAGTTTTCGAGTTTATCAAGAAAAACAGAATCTCCATAATCCGGAGACCAGGCTCTAATATCAAGATCAGGATGTTCAATAAATTTACCTTTAGCTCCGGCTTTTCTCACCCATTCAGGAGTGGCATATACAATTTCTGTTTCCTTACAGGTTATCCTGAAAGAGATGGTATGGCCCCATGCAACCCACCGGTTAATAATGGAATCAATGAGGAGCCAGTTATATACTCCTTCTTCCGGTTCAAGGTAACTCCACGCCAGTCTTAAATATATGTCGTTAAGAACTGGAAAACCGGGAAGAGAATCATCAGTGGCCATACGGTTGCCATATTCCTTTATGCCATTGTCATAATAATGAAAACACCAGCCCTTGTGGGGATTATTGCATACTCTGGTGCTATCCCAATAACGTTCGAGGTTAAAAAATGTACGGTTTTTGTATGTTCCGCGGCCTTCTTCAGGATTTGTACCAGGAGCCTGTCCACTGGAATTATAGATTTCAAAACCCAATGCAAAGATTAACAGGTAGAATATTCTGCTCATTTTGTTTTAAATAACTCATGATTAATGGTATTTCATTATGGTACCATGAGTAAGGTTTTAGATAGTTACACCATATTTCCGAATTACTTCAGGATTAAGTTCTATACCTAATCCTGGAGCTGTCGGTACTTCAACAAACCCATCTTTCTGTACAAATGGTTTAACCAGCAATTCTTTTCTGATCGCCGATTCAGTAACAGAAAACTCAAGGAATGGCACATCAGGAGTGGCAGCTATAAGGTGGATACATGCTGCAACCAGAATGCCTGTTTTAAAAGCATGAGGTACCATAGTAATATTATTATCGGCTGCCATTGTTGCTATTTTCTTAGCTTCGGTAAGGCCACCGCAGCGTGAAATATCAGGCTGGATCACATCAACACGTGATTCATTTATCAATCTTGCAAAGGCAAGTCTGCCACTTTCTTCTTCTCCGGTGGCTATTCTCATGGTCGTAGATTCTGTAAGTCTTCTGTATCCTGTATAATCCTCAGCCGGAAGTGGTTCTTCCAGCCAGTAAATGTTCAATTGCTCCAGTGCCCTTGCAACATACATTGCCTGTTTAAGTTTGTATCGCTTACCAATATCTATCATAACTTCCATTTGGTCGCCGGCTGTTTTCTTCGCCATTTCTATGAGTTTCAGGTCAGAACGGACATCATATCCCAGTGGTCCCCATCCGAATTTTATTGCAGTGTAGCCAAAAGAAGAATACTTCTCCACCATGTTTTTGACCTCTTCCTTGCTTTCGGGCATAAGAGCACTGGCGTAAGGTCGTACCTTATCCACATAACTTCCTCCTAACAGCTTATGTACCGGCTTTCCTGCGGCCTTTCCCATAATGTCCCATATAGCCATGTCAATACCGCTCATTACATGCATAACAGGGCCGCTGCGCCCATAGTAGTAAGTTTTTGCAAACATATCGTTCCATATCTGCTCGTAGTCAAACGGATCCGATCCAACAACAACCTCTCTTAAACCGTAGCATGTCCCATGCGACATGTATGCATCAACAATTGCTTCTCCAACATAGGGAGCAGTATCTACTTCACCATATCCGGTTATACCTTCATCTGTTTCTAATTTAATGATTAAATCGTCCTGTGTGCCATCGGCTGCAAAAGAGATTTCAGGCAGTTTAAGTACTATGGCTTTTACATTTGTAATCTTCATTGGTATTGATTTTATCTTGAAAATTAGTGAATTAATTTTAATAAGTCTCGGTAATAATTAATAAAACCACAGAGTTTCTGATTACGCGGGAATTTAGATGATTTATAAAAATACAAGTTTTGGACTAAAGTCCACAATCAACTATTTTGGGGGCAATCCTGAGCCAAAACCTCCATCGACAACAACAGATGCTCCGGTCATAAAGGATGCATCATCGCTGGCCAGGAAAACAGCAACACGGCCAACCTCTTCAGGTTTGCCGATACGCCATAAAGCATGAAGTTTTCCGGCTTCCTGGCGGGCTTTAGCCGGATCAGGCTGGCTTTGGAAATAACCTTCCGCAAGTCCGGCATCAATATATCCCGGACAAATGCAATTTACTCTGATTCCTTCATTGCCATGATCGATAGCCATTGCTTTTGTCAACCCAATGATAGCTGCCTTCGTGGTGCAATAGCCGGCACACATAGGCTCAACAAAATAGCCGTTTACCGACGACATGCTGACAATATTGCCTTTCGTCTGACGTAAGTATGGCAGAAAGTACTTGGAGCATAAAAAAATACCTCCTACATTGACAGACATCTGGAGGTTCCATTCTTCAAATGAAATGTCTTCTATGGTTTTGTTAACCTGAATGGCAGCATTATTTATCAATGCATCAACTTTCGAATACGTTTTCACAGTAAAGGCAACCAGCTGTTTAACGGATTCGGGGTTTGAAACGTCGGTTTTAAAAGCAACTGCAGTTCCATCGCCGGCACTGATTTGATTAACAGTTTCTTCGGCGCCAGATAAGTTAATATCAGCGACTACAACTTTGGCTCCGGCTTTGGCAAATTCAATAGCACAGGATCTGCCAATTCCTGATCCTGAACCTGTTACTACTACAACACGATTTTTAAGCTTCATATCTTATCTTATTTTTAGAGGGCTTTGTATTTATTATAAACTTCGCGCAACGATTTCCCGTTAAGCAATTCTTTACGCGACATATTTTCCTTATTTACTTTTTCTTTCGCTCTTTTAAAAACATCCTGTTCTACTGCTTTTGGGACAACAACAATGCCATCGAAGTCAGCATAGACAATATCGCCGGGGTGAACCAGAACTTCGCCACATCGAACAGAAACATCATAAGCCTGAACAATAGCCCGGCCTTTTGAATCTAATGGCCTTATCCCTGAATAATACACAGGGAAACCCATCTTCATTATTTTAACACAATCTCTAATCTGGCTATCGCATACGCATCCTGATACTCCATTACGTTTAGCAATGGTGCTCATGAGTTCGCCCCATGGGGCATTGGTGCCGCTATAATCGGTAGAATGAACTGCTACATCTCCGGCTTTCAGAGAGTCCATAGCTTCAATCTCAAGGCCATAAGGATTTTCTTCAACAATATAATCTGTTTCCATCCAGCGAAATGTCCGTGCCCTTCCAATAAAACCACAATTTTCAGGATCGGGAAGAAGCGGACGTAAACGCTGATGCATTGCCTGGTTCCGGTAGCCGAGTTCGTCGAGGGTATCACAAACTGCAGCGACATAAAGGTTTTTCTTAATATAATCAAATAATTCTGAATCTTTCTGAAATGTTGTCATATATCTTATTTTAAAAGTTAATTAAAATATTGAGTATCGGTAATCATGAATAAATTGTTAAATATATATTTTGCCTCTTCACTTTAAGATTCCTCATCCCTCCGCCTGATGGCGGATTCATTCAGAATGACTAGCCATTTCATTATGTTAGCAGAAGATTCCTCATTCCGCTTGCCCCTTCGCTCTGGGCTTCGGCTTCACTACGGAATGACAGCCCATTTTTGTTTAGTGGGGTAGTTGTGGCGGGTGGCGGGGGGGGACCCCCCCAACAAACCAATGTAACCCCCCCAGCCCAGTAAGTAGTATGGGTTTGG
>Ga0315273_10003511_pt1 | contig 18920 bp, 13 predicted proteins | sample YL17G02_0_MG_FD_205753 | JGI IMG/M metagenome (GOLD analysis project Ga0315273, IMG submission 205753) | Sediment microbial communities from Yellowstone Lake, YNP, Wyoming, USA - YL17G02_0 | ecosystem: Environmental > Aquatic > Freshwater > Lake > Sediment | place: USA: Wyoming | collected...
CACCAGTACCCGTCACGCAAACCCGGAGATAACTAATTGGGAGTCTTTACATGCGACTGCGCCCCTATCTGAGCCAACTGATTCTGCTGTGCATCATCGCGGCCATTCCCGTCTTCTCCATCACCCGCCTGATCGCGGCTGATCCCAATGCCGCCTCCGACGCAGCCACCAACGCCGGCCCACTCAAGGGCCTGGAATGGCGCATGGTCGGTCCCTGGCGCGGCGGGCGCGTCACCACGGTGACCGGCGTGCCCGGCAAACCCTGGCTCTACTACATGGGCGCCACCGGTGGTGGTGTGTGGAAAACCGAAAATTCCGGCACGACCTGGGAGAATATTTCCGACGGATTCTTCAAGGTCGGTACCATCGGCGCCGTGGCAGTGTCCGAATCGGATAACAACGTGCTTTATGTGGGCACCGGTGAAGCGCCGATCCGTGGCGTTACCACCGCCGTCGGTGATGGCGTGTACAAGTCGGTCGATGCCGGCCAGACCTGGACCCACATTGGCCTGGATAAAGCCGGGCAGATTTCGAAGATCGAGATTAATCCCAGCAATCCCGACATCGCCTTTGTGGCCGTGCAGGGCCAGATCTGGGCGCCCAGCGATGAGCGTGGTATCTACCGCACTACCGATGGTGGCAAAACCTGGCAGCAGGTGTTGAAGGTCAATGCCAGTACCGGCGCCTCCGACCTGGTCATGGACCCCACCAACCCGCATATTCTCTACGCGGCGATGTGGCATCACGGTCGTACTCCCTGGTTTATCCAGTCAGGCAGCACCGATGGCGGAATTTTCAAATCCATTGATGGTGGCGACACCTGGAAGAAACTCGAGGGTGGATTGCCGTCCATGATTGGCAAGATTGGCGTGGACGTGTCGGCCAGCAATCCGCAACGGGTATACGCCATCGTGGAAGCGGAGAGAGACAAAGGCGGGTTGTGGCGCAGCGATGACGCAGGTGCAACCTGGAAACTGATGAATGGCCACCGCGTGTTGCATACCCGTGCCTGGTATTACATCCACGTCACGGCCGATCCAGAGGATGAGAACACGTTGTACGTAATGAATGTGCCCCTGATGAAATCCATCGACGGTGGCAAGACCTGGGAGAAAATGACCGCCCCGCACGGCGATTTCCACGACCAGTGGATCAACCCCAAAGACAACAACAACATCATCAGCGGCAACGACGGCGGCGCCACCATCACCTTCGATGGCGGCAAGACCTGGTCCAGCATCATGAACCAACCCACGGCGCAGTTTTACCGAGTGGTGACCGATAACCTGTTTCCCTACCGCATATACGGTGGCCAGCAGGATAACTCGACGGTGTCCATCGCCAGCCAGACCTTCAACGGTGGCATCGGCAGGGAAGATTTTTACCCCGTAGGCGGCGGAGAAAGCGCGCACATCGCTTTTGATCCGGAAAATCCCAACCTGATCTATGCCACCAGCATCAACGGCGAACTCACCGAGTACGATCATTCCAACCGTCGCACCCGCACCATCATCCCCTACCCTGAAACGATGTTTGGCATGGACTCAAAAGACCTGAAATACCGCGCCAACTGGAACGCACCGGTCGCTGTCTCGCCACAGGACCCCTCGATTATTTACTTCGGCGCCCAGATGGTGCTGAAAAGCACCGACCGCGGTGTCACCTGGACCGAAATCAGCCCGGACCTCACGCGCAATGACCCGGAAAAGCAGGGCCGCAACGGCGGGCCGCTGACACCCGAAAACGTCGGCGCGGAGTTTTACAACACCATTTTCTACATCGTTGAATCACCGCATGAAGCGGGCACCATCTGGGTGGGCAGCGACGATGGCCTGGTGCACGTCACCCGCAACGGCGGCAAGGACTGGGAAGATGTTTCGCCGCCACACAAGGGCAAATTCAGCGACGAAGCCTACATCAATGCCATCGAGATCAGCCCGCACGATCCTGGCACGGTGTACGTTGCGGTGCAGGGCTTTAAGCTCAATGATTTCAACCCCTACATTTACAAGACCACCGACTACGGCAAATCCTGGAAGCGCATCGACAAGGGCCTGCCATTAAACAACTTCGTGCGCGTGGTGCGCGAAGACCCGAAGCAAAAGGGCTTGTTGTATGCGGGTACCGAGGGGGGTCTGTTCGTATCCTACGATGACGGTGGTAGCTGGCAGGCCATGCAGTTAAACCTGCCGCCGGTACCCATTACCGACCTCACCATCCGCCAGGACAACCTGGTGGCCGCGACACAGGGCCGGTCGTTCTGGGTGCTGGACGACCTGTTCGTAGTGCGCGAGGCGGCGGGCGGTGTGGGCAAGCAGGCCTTGCAGATATTCACTCCGGACCAGGTCGCCATGGTGAGCAATTCCGGGCAGGCGGGCGATTTTGAAAGCAGCAACCCGGATCGCGGTGTGCCGATTTACTATTTCCTCGAAGACAAGCAGGAGGGCCCGTTCAGCATCGAAATCCTGGACAGCACCGGCGCTGTCGTGCGTACTTACTCCAGCAAGGAAAACGATTTTGACCGCTGCAAGCTGGCCAATAAAGATCCACGCCGGCCGGTCGAACTGAAGTATCCGCCGGGTGAAAAGGGCCTGAACAAATGGACCTGGGACATGCACCGCGACGGCGTCCACTGTATCGAGAACGTCAATGTTTTTGCCGGATTTGACGGGCCCGTCGTGCCACCTGGCAACTATCGCGCTCGGGTCACGGTAGGCGACGCCAGCCAGGAACGGGATTTCAGCCTGGTCATGGACCCGCGGGTTTCTGCAAGCCCCGAGGAGATCAGCACCTGGGCAGATCGAGTGACCGAAACAGCCAGCTTGCTGGATGAAGTGCTGCAGCGCCTGACCGAGGCGCGTAAAGCGAGAGCTCAGATCGAGTCCCTGATGGCGGATTACCCGGATGACAAGGACTTGCAGCAGTCCGGCGCGGCGGCCGTGGCTGCAATCGAAGCCTGGGACTGGCAAATCGACCAGCACCTGGCGCAAACCTACGAAGACGAAGACGCGTGGGAGACCATGCTGGCCGGCCAAATACGCTATCTCATGGATGTCATAAGCGGGACCGGCGCGCCGGTGACCGATGGCGCCATGCAAAGGCTTACTGACCTGAAGGCTGAATGGGCCACACGTTCGGCAGAACTGGGCGAGATCAATGCCGGGAAGATAGCTCCCATCAACACCTGGGCGCGTGACAAGGGGGTACAGCACGTGGCAGTACCCGGCCTGTGAGCTTGCGTTAGTGGCCTGTAACAGCCAAATCAATACCGCCTGGGCGCGCCTCGCGCACCGATGCGGCGTTGCTCGTCGTCGCCATAGTGCTTACTATGCCTCCTCCTCGCGCCTTGCCTCGGCACGCGATTCATCACCCAGATCAGTACCGATTTGGCTGTTACAGGCCGCTAGCCCATGAAATCCAGGCGCGCACAACTGTTGGCGTGGGTGGAAGCGGGCGCGATCACGCCTGAACGGGTGGCACAGGCGCTGGTGCTAAGCGGAGTAGTGCCGGACGGGCAAGGCTGGCAGAGATTCATGGACCGCCTGTTGCTGGTTCTCGGTGCGCTCACCCTGGCCGCCGCGGTCATATTCTTTTTTGCCTACAACTGGAATGCCCTGGGCAAGCTGGCGCAGTTCGCCCTTGCCCAAGTGCTGGTCGTCTTGCCGCTGCTGGCATACTGGAAACTCGGAGTCGACAAGCTGGCGGCAAAAGTGTCCTTGCTGGCCGCTGCCATCATGGTAGGCGCCCTGCTGGCGGTATACGGCCAGACCTACCAGACCGGTGCAGATACCCTGCAGCTCTTTTTCACCTGGGCCGTGCTGATCCTGCCATGGGTGCTGATCGGACAATTCCCTGCGCTGTGGGTGTTGTGGCTGGCCTTGCTGAATGTCTCCGTGGTGATGTACTGCATGGTGTTCCGCAGCTTTCTGTGGATAAGCATTGGCTCGGTAGACCAAATGCTCTGGTTGTTGTTGCTGCTCAATACCGCCGCCTGGGCACTGTGGGAAGTGGCGTCCCTGCGTTTTGCCTGGTTGGTGTCGCCATGGGCGGTCCGCCTGTTGGCGGTCGCCAGCGGCGTCGCGATGGCCATGCTGGTGCTGAATTCCATTTTTGACCCGTCCACTGGCCGGGTCCTTCCCTGGTTGGCCTATATCGCCTGGCTGGGCATTTTGTACTTTGTCTATCGGCGCAAACGCCCGGACCTGTTCATGCTGGCGGGTGCGTGTTTATCACTGATCGCGTGCATCACTTCGCTGGTGGCCAAACTGATGTTGGACCGCTCCGAAGCAGCCGGGCTGATGCTGTTTCTTGCGATGCTGGTGGTCGCTGAAGCTGCTGCCGCTGCCATCTGGCTCAAACGCGTGCATGCGGAGATGCCCCGATGAACGCACATCCGGACACTGCCTGGCAAACCCTGCTGGATGCTGGCCTGGTCAGCGGCTCCGAACCTCCCGCCGGTGAGCTGGAATCGCCCTGGTATGTGCGGCTAATGTTGGGTGTGGCTGGCTGGATTGCGGCGCTGTTCCTGCTGGGTTTCGTGGCGGCCGGTTTGGCCTGGGTGTTCAGGAGCGAGCAGGCATCGTTCTACACCGGTCTGAGCATGCTCGGTCTTGCCTGGCTGTTGCTGTGGAAATTCCGCACGCAGGATTTCACCACACAGTTTGCACTGGCAGTGAGTTTTGCCGGGCAGGTATTGTTTGCGTTCGGAGTATTCGGCGTGTTTGGCACGGAACTGGAGAGCACGGCGGCCTGGATCATCATGACACTCAGCCAGGCCACGCTGGCACTGGTGATGCCCAACACCATCCACCGCCTCTGGTCAGCCATGGCGGCCACCATTTCCTTTTACATGCTGTTGTACTCCTTGCACCTTGCTCCTATTGCGCCGGCCATCATCCTTGCGGCTGCAGCCTGGGCCTGGCTCAATGAGTTTTCCTGGCCGCGTCTTGGCGGTGCTGTCCGCCCCGTGGCCTATGGGCTGTTGCTTGGGTTGGTGATGATGGACGTCGCCGGCGGTGCGCTACAGCCACTGGCGGAAATGAATGTGGGGCTGGAGATGCAGACGCTGCTGGCGCCATGGCTGGGCGACTTGCTCACCGGTGCAGTACTTTTAGGGGTGGTTTGGGCATTGCTGCGCCGCGGGCAGGCTGCATTTTCACGGCCACTTACTATCGCCGTGCTGGCCGCGGTCATCCTGCTGGTACTTGTGTCTTTCAAGGCGCCCGGTCTGTGTGTGGGGGTGTGCATCATCGTGCTGGGCTTTGCGCACGGCAACCGCATCCTCACCGGGCTGGGCATTGCGGCGTTGCTCGTTTATGTCTCAAGCTATTACTACACCCTGGATGAAACGCTGCTGGTCAAGTCGCAGGTGCTGGCCGTAAGCGGTGTCGTGCTGCTGCTGGCGCGCTGGCTGATGCGACGCTGGTTGATCGACACACGGGAGCCGGATCATGCCTGAACCCATATTTGGGGCCATATTTGGGCCGCGGATGCGCGGCATCATTGCACTCCTGGCCGGCCTGCTGATCCTGGTCGTGGTCAATATCTCCATAGCAGGCAAAGAACGGCTGCTGGCTGAAGGTCGCGTAGTCTACCTGCAGTTGTTGCCGGTGGACCCGCGCTCCCTGATGCAGGGCGATTACATGGCGCTGCGGTTCGGCGTGGCCGAGGAAGCAATGCGTGCGCTGCCGCGCACAGATGCCGAGTTGAGCGGGAACACAGAGTTCATGCATCGCGATGGCCGTATGGTGGTGAGCCTGGATGAAAAGGGCATCGCCACATTTGCCCGCCTGGACAACGGCCAGCCATTAATGGCCAATGAAGCCTTGTTGCGTTATCGTGTGCGCAACGGCCAGCTCAAATTCGCCACCAACGCGTTTTTCTTCCAGGAAGGACAAAGCGAACAGTATGCAACCACAGTTTATGGCCAGTTCCGTGTCGATGGGGATGGCGAGTTGTTACTGACCAACCTGTGTGATGGCGAGCTCAAGGTGTTGGGCGTGGGTAATTCTTAGCAGTTCATTGCTGCTGCCCACTCAGGTGATCGATCCAGCGCTGAACTTTCTCCGCCAGCTCATTCAACGGTATGGCGCCATCTTCCAGCACCAGGTCGTGGAAGGCGCGAATATCGAAGCGATCACCCAGCTCGGCCTCTGCAAGCTCCCGCAAGCGGCGGATTTCCAGTGCTCCCAGCATGTACGAAGTGGCTTGCCCGGGCACCGCGATATAGCGATCGATTTCGGCGGCATTGAGTTCGTGCGAATTGGTATTGTGGCTATCCATATACTCCAGCGCCTGCTCGCGCGTCCAGCCCAGGCCGTGTATACCGGAATCAACCACCATGCGCGCTGCGCGCCAGGCTTCATTGGACAGCATGCCGAGGCGATCGAGGTCGGAACCGTAGAGTCCCATCTCGTCGGCCAGGCGCTCGGTGTATAGAGCCCATCCTTCGCCATACCCGGACAGGAAAAAATAGCGTGATATCGGGTGCAGGTCGGTGCGCTCCTGCGCAATGGAGTACTGCGTGTGATGCCCGGGGTAGGCTTCATGGAACGCGGTGGCTTCCAGTCCGGCCTTGCTTTGTTTTTCTGCCTGGTAGGTATTGATCAGGTACTTGCCAGGTTCGCTGCCATCCGCCGAGCCGGGATTAAACTGGCCCAGCGGCGCGGATTTTTCCTGGAATGCCGGGTAGGGCTCGACCACCACTTCAGCCTGGGGCACGCGGCCGAACCATTCGGGCAGGGCAGCCTTGGCGCGCGCCAGCGCCGCCTCGGCGTAGTCCACCATTTCCTGGCGGCTGGAAAACAAATACTCCGAATCGGTTTTGACCCGCTTGAGCAGGACCAGCGGGTCGCTCTCATTAAAACTGCGCGCGCCGATTGCACTGACTTCAGCCATCACCCGGTCCATTTGCGCCAGCCCGATGCGGTGAATTTCTTCGGCGCTGAGATCAAGCGTTGCCCAGTAGCGCACGGAGGCGCGGTAGCAAGCCGTGCCATCCGGGTTGGCATCCACGCCTATGGCCGGCCGGGCCACCGCTGCATACTCATTCCGCAGGTAATCCCTGTAGCGCGCCACCGCCGGCAAGATGCCTTCTTCCACCACGTGCGCGACTTTTTCCTGGTATCCGATATCCTGGTCCTGTGCAGCAATGGCAAACGGGGTTTCCGCCACGGGCAGCGCCAGGAAGGAATCCAGCAGGTCGAGCATGGCGCGAACGCTGTTGGCTGATGCGGTGTAGCCGAGCTCCACGCCTTCTTTCAGGTTGGCAACTTCAGTATCAACATAACCGGGCATCTGCGCCAAACGGCTCAGGGTATCGGCCTGTTGCTGCGGTGTGCCCCGTTTCATGGCGTCGGCCAGCGCCGTGAATTCGGCCAGCCAGCCGGTCCAGGTGGGGCTGACGTTCCACAGCTCCATGCGGCAAATGCCCATGTCCCGTGCGGATTCCAGCTGGTTGCGCAGGAAGCTGGCGGTGATGCGGGCGGCCGGGTCAGCCAGGCGTGTAACATCAATGGCATCGAGTTTGCCCAGCAGGTCCTGCTGGTATACCTGCCAGCGCGCCAGCGAATCGAGTGAACGATCACCGAGCCGCGCCGGGTCGGAATCCGGTGCCCCGGACAGCAGCGCCTGCTCCGGGAACGTGTCGAAGTAGGCCGTGACGTATTCGTCCGCCAGCGCATTGATGGCTGCAACGTTCTCCACAGCAGGATGAGCCACGATTACTTCGGCTTGCGGCGCCACGTCCTCGCCTGAATGGCAGGCCGTCAACCAGACGACGATGTTAAAAATAACCAACAAGTTTTTCATAAGCTCAAAAAATTCCCACCACAATCAACACGGTATTCTGCCACGCCCGCCGCGCCGGCGGGTACCCGCGGCACTGAAGCTCGTGGGTTATATGCCTGTTTATCGCTAAGTCATTGTCATGGCAATAATAAAGTCGTAGCATGGCTGTCTGACACGGAAGTCAATGAGGACATCAAGGATGATGCTTCGCGATTCGAATTCACGCTTTTTTTCTTTATTCCCGTTGCCGGCAGCAATGTTTCGGGCTGTGCCCGTTCATGGCACCGGTGCGCGACGGGTATCCCATCTACCGCCTTCAGGGCTGATCATTTTCCAGTGCCTGTTGGTGATGGTGATGGTGTTGCTTTGCACTGGCGTAGCGGAAGCCAGGCCGCCTGGCACGGCTAGCACTGGCGGTGATGTCTATACGCCGATGTCCCTGGTGCAGGAAAGCTACGATTTCCGGGTAGCAGCTGAAAGCAGCTGCCTTGGCGAGGACGATGAGCTCGAATGGACTGCCACCGGCTCGCTGGCTCCCGGGGAAAGCTTCAGCTTCACCCCGGCGTATCCCGCTTGTAACGCTCATCCTGCTGCAATAACGGTCGTTTCTTCCTGGAACGATGGAGCACTGGAGCTTTCATCCACCGTGCCCGATGCCGACTTTGCCAGTTGGGACGCGGACCAAGTGGGTCAAGCCATCCTCGCGCCTCAGGTGGGTCATTCAGCACAATTGTGCATGTTTCCTGCTTTCAGCTCGGACGGCGTGCGCTACACCATCACCTTGACCAACCATTCCTCCGCAACCGTGCACGGCATTAAACTAAACGGCCGCCATCAGAATGACTGGCCAGTCTTCTACTATCCACGTTGCTTGAATGCTGATGCTGATCACGATGGGTGGAACGACGCGCTGGAACACTCCATGGCAAATCTCCTCTATCCGAACGGTTATCTGGACGGCGTTTTTCAACCGGACATCCTGTGGGGCAGCAATTATCTGCGCAGCCGTGCACAAACAGCGCTTGAAAATGATGAAATAGACAGTTACCCCTTGGATTTCAACGATGACGGATGGGTTGACAGCGAAGACCTCGGCATTGTGGAGAGCCAGTTGGGCAAAGGCAACGGCATCGCCCTGGAGCAGATTTCACCGAACCCTGGAATCTTCTGGTTTCATAAAAACACGATTCCCTGGAGGCGCTACGATCTGGACGGGGATGGCTACGTGGGCGAAGAGGACCGCGACATTGTGCTGCAGGCATTGGGCCAGAGTGCACCGCCGGACGAGGACGACGTGGCACCAACGGCCCGAATCCTTGCGCCGAAGGATGGCAGCACCATTGCCAAGGGCGCGTCCCTGATGTTGCAAAGCCATGTATGGGATAGCGCGGCCATTTCCCGAGTCGACTACATGGTAAACGGCAAAACAGTCTGTTCGGTGACGAACCCGGTTCCCGCTTCCGGTTTTAGCTCACCGCTCTATTCCTGCTGGTGGAAAGTTCCCAGGCGCGCTTCGAGCTACCGCCTGGAGGTTCGCGTCTACGACGCGGCAGGTAATGCCGGTGCGAGCCGAGCGGTGGCAGTGGCTGCGGAATGACTTCAACCCGGTTAGTGCAACTTACAGGGACTTGTTAAAAATATATTTTGATTTAGCTGCCAACTTTCGGATTCTTTTTCTGTAGTTCATCACATGGGGAGTGCTTTAGGGTCTATTTACAGGATAAGACCGAATGCCGTAGGGATAGAGCAGTTTGTGAGCAACTCGATCTACCAGAGCCAGATACAATCGTAGTCAAGGAGTTTCCTGCCAATAGTTAGCCGTTTCTCCAGCGGTTTTGACTTTGGGACGCTCTGCTTTGGGCAGAAGGAAGCTTGGAACAATTTGTTCGATTCATCGGACCTCTAGACTGCCGGTCCTGGCAGTTTATTTCCTGATTTCAGGTGCACTGTGTGTTTCCTGTTCCCGGGAGACCAGTACGTCCCATGATGCGGCCAACACGCCGGAAGGCACCGGAGCGGCTCCAATCAGCTTGTCAGCACCAATTTCTTCATCGTTCGGGGCAAACCTCGCAATAAAAGGCGCCCCGGCCGCCGCGCAGCACACCAATGCAACTCCTGCAGCACTGCTCGAAGAGCTTGCTTCGATAGCGGCGAGCACAGCCTCTGAAGACGGGCGGCGAGTTGAAGTCATCTTCAATCTGCTGGGCGAGGCGGGCTACAGCGGCTTGTGGGCCATCAAGGAATACTTGCTGGACTCTCAGCAGTCTGCGGATGAGCCTGCATCAGCAGAACAAGCCCTGAGGCAGGCCTTACTTGATTTTCTGTTGGGCTCCGGTCAACCCGGGGTGGAAGGCCTGGCACTGGAATTACTCACCAAGCTGCCAGGGCCGATGGACGTGGCGCAACTGGGCCGTTACCTGGAAGCAAACCACCCCGGCAAGTACACCCAGTTGATCCGGACGGCAGCAGAGCAGGCACTGACTGGCGCGGATTCCTTTGCCGATATTCCCGGTTCGCTCTTTCAATTGCTGGGAGAAATTGGCGACACCTCAACGATCAGTCTGCTGGTGGATATGCCCATGCACCGGGACGCCTATGTCAGCGTTGCCCTGGCGCTGCTGCCCGATGGCAGCGGAATACCACTCCTGGAGCAGGACGCCCGGCTGTTCGAGATCGGGCAATACACCACGCACGGGCGCCTGGCCATCGAATTGCTTGCGCAACAGGCCTATCAATTTTCCGATGCCGCGAAAGTATTGATCGACCTGGCCAACAAAAACCTCATCCCGTCCGATCTCTGGCCGCAAGTGGTGGCACTGCTGGCGGGAGAACAACGCATTACGCTGGTGCCACCTGCAGGAAGCCAAACCGCCTGGAACACAATCTACCGGTCGCAGGGAAACCAGGCCCTGTATCTCGCCACCCGCTCACCTGAGCAAGAAACATCCGAACAGATCGACCGGCGCCTGTATGTGCTGGGGCAGCTACAACAACTGGCTCCCCCGGCATTCATGCGCCAATTCCACACGGCGCAAGACCGCCTGAATGAACTCAGGCAAGGTCTTTCTGCTGTGTCCACAACCAGCAACTCCATCACGGCACTTCATCGCTTTTATGCCGCGGAGTTGCCGCACACAGAGGAGAGCACGACATCATGAAACGCCATTACACCATCCGGTTCTTGCGAACGCTATTCGCCGGAGTCCTGTTCACCGTTCTTAGCGGGCTGGTTTACGCCGCTAATCCACCCCCAAGCCTTCCAGGCAGCACGTTCGAGATCGACACCGATGCCAACCTCATCATGGACGATGCCGGTAACATTGACTGGGCAAGCGTTACTGAAGTTCGCAGTGTGGACCTCGCCTCCGGCTCGGGTGATGACTCGTTCGGGCAAGGCACGAAAGAGGACACCGAAGTGCCCGCTGTTGTCTCCGGCGCCATACCGCCGAATAAAAGCGATTTGAAAACATTCGGCGTGTACCTGGAATCGGATGGCACAACCCGTTTCCTACACATGTTTTGGCACCGTGTGCAGGAGCCTTCTGGTACCACCAATATGGATTTCGAGTTTAGCCAGAGCGAGACCTTATCAAGTAACGGAGTGACACCGCTTCGCACTGCCGGCGACCTCCTGATCCAGTATGACCTCTCGCAGGGAGGCACCAACCCCCTGCTGTTCATGTCTGTCTGGCTGACCGGAACAGAAACCCCGCCTGCCACCAAGAACGACTGTGAAGCTTCAGCCAAGTTGCCGTGCTGGGGCAAGAGAATCGACCTCTCCGACGCCGGTGTCGCAAGCGGATCGATCAATACGAGTGCGATAATCCTTGCGAACAGCGATGGCCTGGGTGCCCTATCTGCGCGCACCTTCGGTGAAGCCACGATTGATTTTTCCGCGATTGCATCCAGCAGCTCGTCTGCCTGCCTGTCTTTCGGATCGGTTTATCTGAAGAGCCGATCCTCGGACTCATTCACTTCCGCGGTCAAGGACTTCATCGCACCGATTTCAACCAATGTCAGCAACTGTGCCAGCCTGAAAATCATCAAGCAGGACGACGATGGAGCACTTCTCGGTGGCGTGGAGTTCAAATTGTTCGCCGACAATTCACCCACCGGTGGCGCCTATGATCCACCTCCTGGCGAAGACGGAAATACCGCGCTGTATAGCTGCACCACCGCGACGACCGGCGCAGATAAAGGAGCATGTACCATTACCGGAGCCCTGGCGGGTAACTACTGGGTCGTGGAAACCGCTGCACCAGCCGGTCATGATATTGCTGATCCTCAGCCTCTCACCGTCGCCCCGGGAGTCGACGCGGAAATAACTTTCACCAACGATCGCCAGCCTGCCAGTGTCATCATCAACAAGAAGGACGACGCGGGCGTTGCGCTGAATGGTGCTGAGTTCACCTTGTATACTGACGTTGGAAGCGTAGGCACGTTTGAATCAGGCACTGATCAAGCTGTCAGTCCGGTCAAGAAGTGCACCACGGCCAGTGGCACCTGCACCATCAGCAGTATTTTGCCGCCGGGGAATTATTGCGTGGATGAAACGGTTGTGCCAACGGGTTACACCAAGGCCGCAGCGCAATGTTTCACCCTGGCACTTCACCAAACCAGGACACTCCCGGACTTCGTTGACCCGAGACCAACCGGGGCGATCAAGATCACCAAGACGCGTAAACATGCCAACGCTACAAACCCAGCCCTTGATCCACATGTTGGAGTTGAGTTCACCATCACTGGTGGAAAATTACCCGCAGCAGGCACCAAGGTAACCACACTTGCCGGAGGTGTTGTGTGTGTGGATGGACTTCTGCTCTCCTCATTCACTGGCGTTGGTGATTACACCGTAACCGAAACCGTACCTGCCAATTACATTGCAGATGGTGCACTGTCCAAGGCAGTTACGGTCAGCCAATCCGCAACGTGCGGAAGTGGCAATGAGGCGAATGTCAGCTTTGCGAATACGCCGTTAACCAACATCACTGTATCGGCCAGCTCGCTGGTCACCGGCGGCACCAAATCCTCCATTTCCTGCAAGCTTGGAGCAGCCGAGATTGGTTCGGTAGCTTTGACCGCCAATCCGAACCTGAGTCTCACCAATAAGGCACCAGGAACTTACATCTGCACGATTGTTGTGGACCCCTAACGATTCCAGGGAATGATCGCCGAGGCGGGCCGGATGCCGATCCGGTCCGCCTCATCCTTCGAATCGCAGGCGCACAGCAGGATGAGCGCCATGGACAGCCAGGCTGCTGCGAATTGCTTGGGCATGGAACTATTCTCCGGTCAGCGTAAGGACGGTGGTTTCATCGGCTTTCACCATCGCGCTCAGCGCTTTTCCCTGAGTTGAGGCATGCACCGCGTAACTGCCTTCAGGCAGCTCGATAGCGGGGCCATTGATGGTGCCGCTGGCCACCACGGCGCCGCTGGCGTCCTGCACCTCGTAGGATTGATCGATGGCCTGGGTCAGGCCGCTGAGCAATTCCTCCGCGTTCTTCGCATCCAGGTACTGACCGTGACCGAGCCGCGCCCATTGCTGGAACGTTTCGCGCAGCATCAATTCATCGATGGCGAGGCCAATGATGTTAACCCGCACATCAATGCCGCTATCGACCATGGATTGAATCACCGCGGCCGGATCACCACCACAGGTCTCTTCGCCATCGGTCAGCAGGATCACCAGGTGCGGCCCGGGCTGCGTCGCTAGATCGTCCGCCACCGCGGCGAGGGTAGCGCCGATGGGAGTCTTGGCCAGATTCATGGCCTCGATTGAGGCGACGGTTGCCGCCGCTGCCGCACGGTTCAAAGGTGCAAACGCGATTTCCACGTCGGTGCGGCAGGAGTCCTTTTCCTTGTGGCCGAATACACGCAGGGAAAAAAGCACGTCATCGGGTAAATCCTTTTGCACCAACTGGCTGACCGCTTTCTTGGCCATGTCGATGCGCCGCTCACTACCGATCCGTTGCAGCATGCTGCCCGAGGCGTCGAGGACAATGACCACGCTGCCGCCTGCCAGCGATCCGGTCGGCCGTTGGCTGTTGGTCACCTGCAGCTTGCCGGGTACCGGTCGCGGAGTGACAGTAACAGGCTGACTGGCCAGCATTTTGTTCTTGCCACCGGTCATGTAGCGGAATTCGTATTGTCCGGGTTCGGCAGGGGTTTCAATCCGCAGTTCAGGCCCCCGCGATGTGTAGGCATACGCGCCCTGGGCAGCGGGGTCCGCACCGGCCGGCAAGATGATGACATAATCCAGGTCATTGTCCGGCCCTTCCCACTTCACCACGGCCACGCTGCGCGCCTCCGCGGATTCGGGCCCGGTAACGCTGGCGGAAACCGGCAACACCTGTATCGGGACGCGCGCCAAAACTGCATAGCTTTGCCCAGTGAGGTAGCGCACCTCATGCGGACCGGGATCTTCCGGTGCGGTCAGCCGGGCGGGGCTTCCATGCTGGGTATAAACATAGGCGCCGTACTCTTTGTCAGCCGCGTCCGCTGCAACGATGCTAATGAAATCCAGTTCGTTGTCGGGACCTTCCCATGTGACTGAAAATTCCGCTCCTGCACTGACTTGTGCCGGTGCCATGAGTGTCGCCGTAGTTCCACCGACGGTAATGGGTCTCATACCCAGCGTACGGTAGGGCGCGGCGCCCATCAGGTAACGCAGTTCGTACTCCCCGGGCTTATCCGGCGCCTGGAAGGTCAAGGTCGGGCCCTCGCTTGTGTAGTGATAGCCGCTTTCGTAGTTACCTTCGGCAGTACCCGCGGCAACAATGGTAATGAAGTCCAGCGCATTGTCCGGTCCGGTCCAGCGCACCTCGAACCTGGCTCCGGCATCGACGCGCTCGGGCGCCTCCAGGCTGGCGCTGCTGTCCGCCACCGTCAGCGCTTGCCGCCAACGTGTTGGATAAGGGGAGGCCGCGTCGAGGTAACGAATCTCGTATTCACCCGGCAAGGCAGGCACAGTCAACAGCACCGGACTGCTCTTTGCATACTGGTACGCATCGTAGTTGCCCTCGGGTGCGTCCCTGGCCACGATGGTGATGAAGTCCAACGGCTGGGCTGGACCCGCGAAGGAAACGGTAATTTCCACACCAACCGCGGCTTCGGTGGGTGCAGTGACGGAAATATCCTGTGCAAAGGCGGCCCCGGCCAGCGATAGGGACAGCAGCGTTATCAGAATCTTCATGGCATTCCCCAGGGTTCGCAGTGCATTATTGCCAGCCGCCATTTTGCCACGGCCGCAACCCCACGTGGTCAATGCCGGGCCAGAATGCGATATGATCACTGCCTGGTTCGATAGAATCCACTGGCAACCCTTTGTTGAGGGTGCATAAACCAAAACGGAATCGACCATCATGAGCGACTTGATCCACGCACAAGCACTACTGGAGCGGGCGAAAACTGAGCTGGAAGCAGTCATTCACCTGGCCGGCGACAGCGAACCAAATCATGAAAAAATCAAGAAACCCAGCGCGGAGAGAGCTGCGGACTCCATGTTCCGCAGTGCTTACCGCGTGCAGATGGACCTGACCGCGCTGGCGGATAACAAGGCCAACATGATGATCAGCATCAACGGCATCGTCATGTCCATCATCATCGCTTCGGTCGCGCCCAAGCTGGATAGCAATCCCTGGTTGCTGCTGCCCACCGTCGTGTTATTGATCGGCAACATGGTGTCCATGGTCTTTGCCGTCATGGCGGCGCGCCCACGGGTCAAAAGCCCGGCTTTGAACCCGCCGATTCCGCAAAAACCTGGCGGCAACCTGCTGTTCTTTGGCACCTTTGCCAACATGCGCGAGGACGATTTCGTCGCGGCCATGACCCACTTGATGGAAGAACGGATGCCCGTGTACGAAACCATGATGCGCAATATCTACGGCATTGGTACCGTCTTGTTCAGGAAGTTCCTGCTGCTGCAATACGCCTATACCAGTTTCATGGTTGCTCTGGTCCTTGGCGTGAGTTCATTTTTGGTCGTCTTTGTCTGGCTGGCGCAGAAGTAGGCCCTCAAGTGACCTGTAACAGAGAAATCGAAAGCAGCTCGCTTGATCTGGCGGCGCCTGGCTTGGTCTTCACTCGGCCGATAGCTATGGCTATCAACCTCGCTCCAGACCGGCGCCAGCCACCGTCATCCCTGCGCGATCCCTCTTCCACTTTCACTGTTACAGGTCACTAGTCCTTGGCATATTTTCGCAAGTGGAACTGAATCATGAATAATTCGATCACCATCAACGGCAAGGCACAGGCGGTCGATGTAGACCCGGCCATGCCCCTGTTGTGGTTCCTGCGCGATACTTTGGAACTCACGGGCACCAAGTACGGTTGTGGCATGGGCCTGTGTGGCGCCTGCACCGTGCACCTGGATGGCCAGGCAGTGCGCGCCTGCATGACCCCGCTTGGCGCGGCGTTTGGCAAACAGGTCACTACCATCGAAGGCTTGTCGGCCGATGGCAGCCATCCGCTGCAGATCGCCTGGGTGAAAAACAACGTGCCGCAATGTGGCTATTGCCAGTCCGGGCAGATCATGGCCGCGGCCGATCTGCTGGCGCGCAACCCGGCACCCGGCATCGCGGAGATCAACGCTGCGATGGAGGGCAATATCTGCCGTTGCGGCACCTACACGCGCATTCGCAAGGCTATCGTTGAAGCGGCCGTCCAGATGAAGGGGGCCGTGACATGAGCATGCTGGATTCAAGCCAGCTGGCACTCAATCGCCGGGAGTTTCTCAAGACCTCCGGGCTGGTTCTGGGTGGTCTCGCCATAGGCGTATCGCTGCCGCGAGGCGTGTTGGGCAAGCTCGAGTCCACCGCGTTCGAGCCCAATGCCTTCGTTTACATCGACCGCAACGGAGCAACCACGATTTATTGTGGCCGCTGCGAAATGGGCCAGGGCATCAGCACCGCCCTGCCGGCCGCTGTCGCAGATGAGCTGGAAGCCGACTGGTCACGGGTCACCGTATTGCAGGGCGATGCCAATGCAAAATATGGCCCGCAGGGTACCGGCGGCTCACGCAGCATCAACGTGATGCTGGAACCCATGCGTAAAGCCGGCGCGGCCGGCCGGGAAATGCTGGTTGCTGCCGCAGCCCAGACCTGGAATCTGCCGGTAGAGGACTGCTACGCGAAGCTGCACACGGTTTACAACCGCATTGATGACCGCCAGCTCGCTTACGGCGAACTTGTTGCACTGGCCAGTGAAATGCCGGTGCCGGAACAACCCACACTCAAGACCCGCGATCAGTTTCGCTATATCGGCCAACCCCTGCCGCGGCATGATCAGGGCGAAGTGGTCGTGGGCACGCGCATCTATGGCGCAGACAAGAAAGTGCCTGGTATCAAGTACGCCGCCATCCGCCATGTGCCTGTTTTTGATGGCAGCCTGAAGTCCGTGGACAAGACCGCCGCCCTGGCCATGCCCGGCGTAGTGGACGTAGTGGAAATCCCGCGCTTCGAAAAACCCTTTGGCTCAGTGGGCGGCGTAGCCGTGGTCGCGGACAATAACTGGGTGGCACAGCAAGCGCTGGCGGCGCTCAAGATCGAATGGGAAGCGGGCCCGAACGGCTCATATGACACCACGCAATACAAGCAACTGTTGGTGGCCAATGTCGAGTCCCCCGCCAAGATCGAATTTGAAAAAGGGTCGCTGGACAAGGCGTTCAAGCAAGCCACTGTGCGGCATGCAGCGACTTACGTGGGTAGTCACCTGTCGCACTCACCCATGGAGCCCATGGCCAGTTTGGTTTGGGTGCAGGAAGACCGCTGCGAGGTCTGGGCTTCGACCCAGGACCCGGAAGGCATCCAGAAAACCCTGGCCGAGTACCTGGGACGCAAACCCGGGGACATCACCGTGCGCGTGATGATGGCGGGCGGTGCGTTTGGCCGCAAATTCATGTGCGATTACGTACAGGAGGCGGCCGCCCTGTCCAAAGCCGTCGGCGCACCGGTGAGCTTGACCTGGTCACGCGAAGAAGACACGCGCACCGGTTACTACCATTCCTGCAGCGCCCAGCACATCGAGGCCTCGATCGATGGCGACGGAAAGGTTTCCGGCTGGTTGCACCGCACCGCCTTTCCCACCATCGACTCGCTGTTCAATCCTGCTGTTGCCCAGCCTACGGCCGACGACCTGGAAGACATCTCCAAACACCCCTACGGCATAGCCAGCATGCAGGTCGAATCCGGACTGGCGCCGGCGCATACCCGGATCGGCTGGTATAGGTCCGTGTACGCCATTTTTTATGGCTTTGCCATCAATGTGTTCACCGATGAGCTGGCCCATGCAGCGGGCGTCGATACGCTGGAGTTCATCCGTGGCATTTACGACAACAACCAGGACCCGCAGCAGAAGGAGCAGGTGCAGCGCTGCCGCGGAGTGCTGGATGAGGCTGCAAGGATGGCCGGCTGGGGAAGGAAATTGCCAGCCGGACAGGGCCTGGGTATAGCGGTGCACTACAGTTTCGAAAGCTACGTGGCGATGGTGGTGCACGCCGAAGTCAAAGGCGACGATATCATCGTGCACCGCGTTGACTGTGCGGTGGATTGCGGGCTGGTGCTCAACCCGGACATCGCCACTGCACAGATGGAAGGCGCCGTCATCATGGGCATGGGCCTTGCGCTGGAAACCGAAATCAACTTCAAGGCCGGCGCGGTAGTCAACTCAAACTTCCATGATTACAAAGTGACGCGCATGAGCGCGGCGCCGGCGGAAATCAACGTAAGGTTCATCGGCCAGGATTTCCGTTCCACCGGGCTGGGTGAACCCGGCGTGCCCACGCTGGCCCCGGCCTTGGTCAATGCCATCGTCGCTGCCGGCGGGCCACGCTACCGTTCTTTGCCGATTAAAGCGGCGTAGATTCCTCCCAATCCTCCATGCGCAAACCGGCAACACGGCCGAATTCTGTCGTGTTATGCGTCACGAGGATGGCGTCGAATGCCCTGGCGGTTGCCGCGATCAGTAAATCGTTGGGGCCAATCGGGCGCCCCTGGCGTCGCAAATCGGCTCGAATCTGCCCGTATTCCTCTGCGCAACGGTCATCAAATGGCAAGCTGACCAGCGGCGCAAAAAATGACCGGAGTAAACTGAGGTTTTCTTCCACCTGCATGCTGTGGCGCGCACCATACAACAAC
>Ga0315273_10003512_pt1 | contig 18913 bp, 14 predicted proteins | sample YL17G02_0_MG_FD_205753 | JGI IMG/M metagenome (GOLD analysis project Ga0315273, IMG submission 205753) | Sediment microbial communities from Yellowstone Lake, YNP, Wyoming, USA - YL17G02_0 | ecosystem: Environmental > Aquatic > Freshwater > Lake > Sediment | place: USA: Wyoming | collected...
GATCTTCCTCGCCACCTTATTACGGGCATCCCACATAGCCATCCCTCTCGAAACAAGAGAATCGTAGTAGTTCCTCTGAGCTTTTTCTGAGACGGCTATTGCCATTTTAGCTTACGACCAATCCAAACCAATGCAATAATCATAACTGTTCATTGTTTGTCCTCCTTCTCTTAGATCTCAATATTAATGCCAAAAAGCATTATTAGACATTAGGAGGAGGACTATACTTGGACAATTTAACGACGATAAAAATATTGCTCTTCGAAGCATCGCGGAATATTTCGGAGTTCCATCCGGTCAATGGATATTTGGAATTGAAATGCGGGTCAACGGACGGAAAGCAGGCGCTCTATTGTATGATCCCACGTGATGGACTGGACCTTCTTGAAACCGGCTTCACCGAAACGAAGCGCGAGTTTTTTATCTTTGTATAATTTTTCAATCACAACCGCCGCCTGCTCCGGAGAGCCGTCGGTAACGAATCCGTTCAAGCCGTCTTCGACGAATTCGAGCGTTCCGCCGGACTGCAGGGATGTGATGACCGGTTTTTTCGATTGGAACGCCTCGATGGTTATATAGCCGTAATCCTCGTCCCAGGGGGCGAAGTACACCGCGAAGCATCCGGCATACAGATCATATAATTGATCGTCCGTTACGCCGCCGAGGAACTCAACCCGTCCTGCGACCCCCAGCTCCTCAGCCATCTTTTTCAGTTCCGGCAGCTGGTTGCCAGCGCCAACAACCTTAGCGCGAATCTTCTTCGGGCAGAGAGCCAAGGCTTTCACAAGCAGGTCAACCCGCTTGTCCGCCTCCAGCCTGGAAACGGATAAAATATAATCTCCGCTTTTTCCAACATAATATTTCTCAGGGTGGTAAAGAGGAGGGTAGAGCGGTTCCGCCTGTAGTCCGAGGTATTTTTCCAATCTGCCTGCCACATTTTTACTGATAGCAAAAAGCCCTTTAGCCTCCGCGAGAGACTGCCGCTCGTATTCCATCACTTTTTCGCGGATGGCATTATCCCCCGGCGTATTCCGGAACGGGGAATACGGGGTTGTGTAATGATCGAAGCTACCCCTGTGCTGGTGGACAAGCCAGACTATCTTTTTGGGATGTTGGACGAAATACGACGGGAACTTTGTGGCGAGCACGAGGTCAACCGGGTTATGCGCCGATTCTTTTATATCGAGCAGCCGCCAGGCGAGGGCTGTGCGCAGGATATTTTCTTTAGGATACCATTGAAAGGGGATCATCACCGTATCGACAATATGCCCCTGCTCTTTCAGCTTCGTCGCAAGGGTGTCAACGAGTTTCTCCGCGCCTCCGCGGACGAACGGCACTTGCGTGCCACAGATGAGTATTTTTTTGTGTCCAGTCGAAGTCATATTGGAAAATTATCACAGCACAACACAAAGGTCAAAACGTACGCTTCAGAGAAGCAAGTACCCAAGCCGTATGCCGCTCCCGTAATAATGCAACGCTGACAATATATTAAAGATGCAAATGAGAGAATCTATCAATTCCCGATGTAGCCCAAACCTTTAAGATCGTTCATCAGTTCTTTATCATGTTGCAGGAATTGAAGTCTTGTCTTAGAAAGCTGCCCCCTGTTAACATCTATGCTCTTCATAATCTGTTTCAGGTACTGAACAAAGGTTTTTGCCATAGTAGGTTTCAGAGCAAAAATATTTTCTGATTCTTTTTTATCCCGGACAAGGTCATATAGTTCGTAGTTTATTTCAGCGGAATTATTCTTATTTTTTTCCTTCAGATTAGCTATCAATTTATTTTCGAGCGTCCTAACGGATTTCTTTTCTTTCATAATGTAGATTCCTTCCGAGTATGCCATTCTCTGCGCCATCTTTTTCCCTTCAATCAAGGGTATCAGGCTGATCCCCCTTACCTTCCCATTAACAGGTATATTCAAGAAATTCATTAAAGTCGGCAGGATATCGACGGAACTTACCTGATCCGCTATGGCAAGTTTTTGATTGAAAGGAACGGCACCACCGAAGATTAAGGGAACATGAATCTCGGAATCATATAATGTGTTTCCATGGCTGCCGGCGCCTTCTTTTGTGCGAAGACGATCGAAGTTCTCGCCATGATCGCTCGTGATTATTATAAGCGTTTTGTCGAAAAGGGAGTTTTTCTTCAACCAGTTGATAAGCTTACTTATTTGTATATCCGCGTAGCGGATACCGCTGTCGTATCTGGCTATTGTATTGTTTTTATAGGTTCTTTCTGTTGAAGGAAGCTGGGCAAGAAAATAATCATGCTTATAAGGCTCATGAATCTCGTAAGTGTGGAAAAACAGGAAAAGTTTATGTTTCTTGTTATTTTCAAGGTACTTTATGGCCAATTCGACTGCGTCTTCCGCCTTGCCGTTCATCCTGTCATATAAACTGAATCCTTTGTCAAAACCATAAAATTCCGACACATAACCTCCGCCATGAACGGCGATGGTCTTATAACCCGCTTCCTGCAGATAGCCTGCGATTGTCTGCGTTTCGTCTGCAATAAACGTCCCGTTGAAAGCCAATCCAATTTTCTTCATAGTACTTTTTTCGTTTTTAATCAGCCCGCATTCGAATGGATACATTGAGGTAAACATACTCATATGAGAAGGAAGAGTCCAATCGGAGCACGCTATCGCATTCTTGAAAATTATTCCTTCTCGGGCGAATTTATCAATATTCTTCGAAGTCTCTCTTTGGTAACCATAACATCCGAGACTCGAGGCGCGGAGCGTATCCAGCGAGATTAAGATAACATTATAATCGTCATCCCCCCTTTGTGGATAGATTGCAGGGGAAGAAAGCGAGAGAAGAATCTTCCTTTCGTCGGCAAGGAGCTTCCCATCCGGAGTGCTGAATTTAAATGTCACCCTGCATTTGGAGCCTCCGAACTCTTTTAAATCCAATGAACAGGGGATGAACGCGCCTGGATTTTTTTTCAGCCTTCCGAAATTATATATAAGTGTACGGGTCTTGTTGCCACGAATTTGTTCAATTTGAACGGTAAAATTCAGCCTGCCAAGCTGGTGAATATAAAGAGGGGCCACAGATAAATAAAACTCGAGAATTCCATTCTCCGGAACTTTCATAGTATAAATCAAAGATGCATTCATTCGGAAAAGTATCGAAGGTCTTACGCTATTGCCGATTTTAAGCCGTTTTAAATAATCATCCATCTTACCATTTATGACTAAATTCTGTCGATAACTGATCCGATTCCATTCCCTCTCTTTATAATTGAATCGATGATACTGTTTCGCAGGAAAATTTGCGTTGTGCCATTTTAAAAGATAATCCTCGATGCTCTCCGGCATTTGGGCGAATTTGACGGCGTGATCCGCATTTTCGATGTTTCCTTTTTTACAATCCAGGCCGATCTTGCCTATTCCTTTGAGACTGGGATCACGTATCTGAAATAAAATGTTGCTTTCATCCATGAGAACCAGGAAATCCGAGAAGAAGACGAGCATAAATACAAGTTTCCGATTGCTTTTGATTTGATAATCGAACCTGTTAATTTCTTCCGAAATTCCGGCTTTGCATCTGATTATTTTTATACCGCTCGATTCGCCATGGAACGCAAATTCGACAAGCCAGTAATTCGATTCATCCGTCTTCTTGAAATAAAAATTGTAGATTCCCGTCATTCCTTTCGCAGGAAAAATGAATCTGAAGCCGCCCCTGCCGGTCTCGTTTCCAAACTCTTCACGGGCAATCCCATTCGTTAAAAGGACCTTCACGTTATTACTAAATAATAGAAAGACCTGACGTTGTATCACCTCCCGAGCGAAACTCAAGGTCCTCGAAGGCAGAAAAGCGTCCAGTTCGGTGCCGTTTTCAAAATTAATTTTCTCGGCTTCATCGAAATGAAAGATGAAGTTATAAGCCGAATCATTACCATCTTTCTTTACAACAAACAGTAATATAGCGGCTAAAACGAGAATGATAATAAAAATAATAAAAAATTTCTTCATTGTATACAAACCTCCGTTGGTGAGAATGGAATATAGCATCGCGAATATGAGTTTTCAAGCAAACGACTGCCTGGTATATACATATAATACCTGCTAAGGCCTTACTTGAAAACGGACGCACAGTTTCTACAGGAAATATTGGGATTGAAATATTGTCTTGAAAACCCTTTTATTTATTGACCTTGTAAAGGCTTTAAAATTTGACGAACCATTCGGCGAAGCGAGAGCTTATCACTTTGACTATTGTTCGGGATTTTTACTCCTGCTTCTTTGCGGCTTCGATTTTATGTCGCCTGATTTTATAAATCAGAGTATTTCTGTGGATTCCGAGCTTCTCGGAAGCCTCGGAGCGATTGAAGCCGTTCGAGTTGAGGACTCCGGTGATGAATATTTTCTCGAATTCGTCCTTCGCGTCGACATAGCGGATGCCTAGCCCGATCATTTCGTCAACGAGTTCTTTGAGCCTGTCATGGATCAAGGGTTTGTTATGGTTCATTGGAGTTACCTCAAGAGAGAAAATTGGGTCTTCTTTCCGTCAGCTTTGTATATGCCTCGATATATTTTTCACGGGTCCTCTTTACTACACTTTCGGGAAGGTCCGGCACCGGCGGTTTTTTATTCCATTTGATGCCTTCGAGATAATCGCGGACATATTGCTTGTCGAAACTTTTCTGCGCGTAGCCGGGTTTGTATTCGTCGAGGGGCCAGAAACGGGACGAGTCAGGAGTGAAAACCTCGTCCACGAGTATGAGCTCCCCGTCGAAAAATCCGAACTCGAACTTGGTATCGGCAATAATAATCCCTTTTGTCAGAGCGAAATCGGCAGCCTCTGCATAAAGTTGGAGGGTCAGATCACGTACGCGTGAAGCTGTATCCATACCGATATGTTTTGCCATATAATTGAAATCCACATTCAGGTCATGCCCGGTATCAGCCTTTGTGGCGGGGGTAAAGATCGGCTCCGGGAGCTTATCCCCTCTCTTTAAGCCGGATGGAAGTTTTATACCGCAGACGGAGCCGGTTCCAAGGTAATCCTTCCATCCTGAACCTTCGATATAGCCTCTGGCTACGCATTCGAACGGAACAACCTCGGCTTTTTTCACCAGCATCGAACGGTAAGCCAACGCGGAGCGGAAAGGCATTGTCTCTGCGGGGTATTCGGAAGTTTCCGCGGAAATCAGGTGGTTCCTGACTTTATCGCAGAAGAAATCGAACCAAAAAAGCGATATCTGGGTTAGAATCTTTCCCTTGTCAGGTATGAGCTGCGGGAGAATATAATCGAACGCTGAGATCCTGTCCGTGGCTACAATCAGAAGATCGCCGTTGCAGCGGTAAACGTCTCTTACTTTACCCTGTTTCACGAGTTTAAGTTTATCAATAACCTGTGACACCAGCCCCTGCCCCTATTAAAAAAAATTATAGATACTAATAGTATTTTTAGCCTTCCCTAAAAAAGGTGGTGGCTCCGGACGGAATCGAACCGCCGACACAGGGATTTTCAGTCCCCTGCTCTACCTACTGAGCTACAGAGCCACTGCCGTGCTTGATAAAAATATTATCTATTTTTTTCGTCCTGTCAAGTTTTCTGTCTTCAGAGGAAAAAATACAGGCTATTCTATTTCGCTGGGATTATGCTTCTGCGCGTTTCAGAAGCTCGTTCCATCGTTCGTCAACGTAATCCTGGAGCTTGCCGATTATTTTGCGGTTTTCATCATTAAAAAGATGCTCGAACCTGCGCTGTTGCTTGAGCCATTCCTCGACAGGTTTCTTATCTTTCGGTTTATAGTTGATCGTGTACTTTCCATTCTCGACTTCATACAGCGGCCAGAAGCAGGTTTCCGTTGCAAGTTCAGCTATACCGACGGTTTTTTCCATCGGATAGCGCCATCCCCTGTGGCAAGGAGTAAGAACATTCAGAAAGGCCGGACCGTTTACCGAAACCGCCTTCTGAACCTTGCTCACGACGTCGCGCCAATTGTGAATGGATGTTTGTGCAACGTAAGGGATATGATGAGCCGCGATTATGGCGGCGAGGTCCTTCTGGTTCTGCTGTTTTCCAGGGATCGCTTTGCCGGCTGGGGCAGTTGTAGTGGCGGCGCCGAGAGGCGTTGCGCTCGAACGCTGAATGCCGGTATTCATATACCCTTCGTTGTCGTAACAAATATAAACCATATTATGTCCGCGTTCCATTGCGCCGGAAAGTGACTGGAGGCCTATATCATAAGTCCCGCCGTCTCCGCCGAAAGCGATGAACTTGATCTCTTTATTCACAGGAAGCTTGCCCTGTTTTTTAAGCGAGCGGTAGGCGGTTTCCACGCCGCTCATCGTTGCAGCGGCGTTTTCAAACGCGCAATGAATATACGGAATGCGCCATGAAGTGTAAGGATAAATTGTTGTTACAACCTCCATACATCCCGTTGCAAACGCCACGACCAGCGGATCATCAACCGCCAGGGTCGCCTGACGAAGAAGAATGGCCGGCCCGCATCCTGCGCATGCCCTGTGCCCGCCAGCCAGAGAATCTTTCTTTTTGCTGAGGTCTTTAAGTTTTACTGCCATCATATGCCTCCTATTCCCTTACACCGATGAAGGACTTGTGGTCCTTTACCTTGCCGGTTTTAACAATTTCGAAAAGATCGTTATAAACATTTTCAATCTCAACCAGGTTGATATCCCTTCCGCCGAGTCCGTAGATATAGTTTACGACTCTATCTTCTTTCGCTGCGCCAAAGAGCGAAGAGCGGACCTCCAAAAAGACCGGTCCGCCGAAAGCGCCGAACGATTCGGAGCGATCGAGCACGGCGACGGCCTTTTTATCTTTCAGGGCGGCGACAATATCTTCATGCGGCCACGGGCGGAACATACGGATCTTCACGAGATTAACTTTCTTTCCCTGCTCGTTCAGCTTATCAACGACATCTTTTGCCGTCCCTGCTGTCGAACCGAGCGCGACGATGGAAACATCGGCGTCTTTGGGTCCATAGATTTCGATCAGGTCATATTTCCTGCCCGTAAGCTTGGCATAATCTGCAGCGACTTCCCGAACGACGCCGGGAACATTTTTCATGGCTTCAACTTGCTGGCGCTTGTGTTCGAAGTAGTAGTCCTGCAGGTCCAGCGGGCCGTAGGTCACTGGCTTGTTGATGTCGAGCAACGGATAATATGGTATATGCGGCCCGACGAATTTCTGTACGTCCTCGTTGCCGAGGATTTCCAGGATTTCCTGCGTATGGCTGATAATAAAACCGTCGAGCGTAACGATCACAGGCAGGCGTATATCCTTATGCTCGGCAATTCTAACGGCCTGAATTACGTTATCATATGATTCTTGTGTATTTTCGCTGAATAGCTGTACCCAGCCGGAATCCCTGCCGCCCATCGTATCCGAATGATCGCAATGGATGTTGATCGGGCCTGACAACGCGCGGTTTACCACAGGCATCACTATCGGCAGCCTTAGAGAGGCGGCGATATAAACGATTTCCCACATCAGTGCAAAACCGTTTGCCGAAGTGGCGGTCATCGCTCTCGCTCCGGCTGCTGCGGCGCCAACAGTGGCGCTCATCGCGCTGTGTTCGGATTCCACGAGGATAACCTCCGTGTCCACTTTCCCATCCGCCCAAAATTCCGCGAACTTGTGCATAAGCTCGGTTTGCGGAGTGATCGGGAAGGCGGCAACAACATCCGGATTAATCTGCGCCATCGCTGTTCCGACGGCGTCGTTTCCGGTTAATGAAGTACGTTCAGTCATTTCTTCCCTCTCCCTTTTAAGCGTTTTCAAGTTCCATGGCAATCGCCTTAACCTTCTCGGGGCAGATCTCAGCGCAGATTCCACATCCCTTGCAGTGGCCGTAATCGAATCCGACCATCTGCTCATTCTCGATTATAATCGAGGAATCGGGGCAGAATATCCAGCACTGATGACAATTGATGCATTTATTCTTGTCAAGGATCGGCTTGTAGGTTCTCCAGGAGCCGGTTTTGTATTTGTCGCTGTTGCCGGCCTCAATAATCAAACCGCCTATCGGTATGCTTTTCCATCCGGTCGGGTCACTCATTGGAAACAACCTCCTCGTAAGCCCGTTTGATGGCGTCCAGATTTCCCTGGATCACCCTTTCCGGGAATTTTTTACCAAACTTCGTTCTTAAATCCGTATAAAGGGTATCGAGTTTTATCAATTCCGTAGCCCTTACCAGCGCCCCGAGCATCGGTGTGTTGGGAATGGGTCTGCCGATCGTATCGAGGGCAATCTTGGTTCCGTTAAGAATCCACAGTCTCCTGTTGCCGATTTTCAGCTTTTTAGAAATAATGTCCATAGTATCAGCGGTATTGATAATGACCACTGTATCATCGTTTGTTCCCTCGAGAACATCAACTACATCAAGCAAAGTGGGATCGAGGACGATTACAACATTGGGATTATAAACAGCGCTATGCATACGTATCGGCTTGTCGCTGATCCGCGTGAAACCCCTCATCGGGGCTCCCATACGTTCGGGACCGTAATCCGGGAATCCCTGGCCGTATTTGCCTTCGTTAAGAACTATCTCGGCAAGCATCGTCGCAGCGGTCTTCGCTCCCTGTCCGCCGCGGGCGTGCCACCGGATTTCAGTCAAGTTAGCCATTCAATCACCTCCATAAAACGAACAGCCTGAGTCTACAATAAATACTTTTCCAGTATAGAGACGGTATCCCCTTATGTCAAATCAAGGATAACCGGAACGATTTTTTTTCGTTTTATGCGTGTACAATTTCCAGGCCGGGCAATACGATTCCGTCCCGGCAGGAAAAATTTTCCGGAAGGAAATCCGCAATTACAATCGAATTATCAAGACGAACATTGTCAGAAATAAATGAACTGAAAATAATCGAATTCCGGATCTGCGCGCCTTCTCCAATCCGGCACCCTCTGTCTATAAACGACGCCGATACATCTGCGTCACTCGTAATCCCGGTTTCCTTGTGAATCCAATTACTGCCGGTCAGCGCAAATTCGGAAGAGGACTCGGATGATGGAAAAAAATCCCGCAGATAGGCATAGCAGCTGTTGAAATAATCCGAAGGAGTTCCGAATTCGAGCCACTTGAATTCCGGGGTATACATTTTCCCGATAGAAGGACGGCTGTGCAGAAGGGGGATAAGAACGTCATCGAAAAGGTCAATAACCTCCTTGTCGGGAAAGAATTCGAATATTTCATACCTGATGATCATTGCACCGCAGAATTTATAATTCATACATCCAATGCGGCCTTCGGGCTGCTTGCGGATCGCCACGACGTTCCCGGATTTATCCGTATCCAACACCCGCTGAGAACCGGAATAGTCCGGTGTGGAAAGAAACGTGACAAGGCTGCTGCTTTCATTATAAAATTCCATCATCAGGCGCAGATTGGCATCTGTAATGGTGTCGCCGTTTAAAATGAAAAAAGGTTGTCCCTCGAAAAATTCTCTTATCCTGTAAAATCCTCCGCCGCTCCCGGCAAGAACAGGCTCATCAAACGGACAGATCCGGACATTCCATACCGGGAATCTTTCCAACGCATCCATTATTGTTTGCGGCAGATGATGCAGATTAAGCGCGATCTCGGAGATACCGCATCCGCGAAGTTGATTTATCAGATGTGTGAGGATCGTCCCGCCGGGAATGGGCAACGCGGGTTTGGCATAGTGGTTCGTCAAGGGGCGCGCTCGGACCCCTTCGCCCGCGACAAGTATCATTGCTTTCATCACTCTGCCTTATCTTTCTTTGAACAACATATCACCTTCGGGCAGGTTACCGTCCCTGCAATAATCTTTCCAAAGACTATAATAATCCAGACTGATGAAATCAGAACCGGAAAATCCCAGACGTAGAGCTGTTTCATCAATCACGCTGCCGTCACCTTCCAGCTCCAGGAATAATCCCATAGGGGTTTTATCATAAGTAATTTTAATATTATGTAAGTCGAAGAGGGACCTGAATTTTTGATATCGGAATACCGCCTCAAGCCCGAACGATTCGAGCATTTTGAATACCATAGCGGAATTCTTCATGTTGAACTCAAGCTCTTCACGCTCTTTGAAGCCCCTGCTCGTTTCCGCGGGACCTTTCCAGGTCAGTATGTATTCCGGCTTTTCGCCTATAACTGAGAAATTTCCCGCGCCGTCATGCGCAGCCTTCGAAGAAATCCTCAACCGGAATATCGAGCCGGATTTGAAAAGCTTCCTGTCTTCGAAATCATAGAGAGCATCATCCTCAAATCGAATAAGCGGAACCACGTCCTTCGCGAATTCCATGATTTTCAAATAAACGGAGGGGCCGTCCGCGATCCTTATTTTTACTTCGGTTTCCAGCATAATGCGAAAAAAGAAATTAATCCGCCAAACCATTCAAATGTCCGGTATAATTCAGAAGCTCGACAACGGGTCCGGTCTCATTATATCTGATCTTGTTCAGAGCGGCGCTATCCTGGTCGAACCTCCAAAAAACTTCCAACGGCGCATCAAGGCATTTGACGAGGAGGGACTTGGTGACGACGAGGTGCGATACCAAAAGAAATGTCTTGCCCTTGTTCCGCTTCACGAGGTTATCGAAAACGGGGACGACCCGGTCGTAACACTGCCTTATACTCTCTCCTTCGGGCGGAGCAATGTTTATCCTGTCCTCGCGCCAGCGAATGATCGCATCATCCTTTCGTGAAAAAACCTCGTCCATGGTCAGGCCGTCGAAGACACCGTGGGTTATCTCGCGAAGGTCCTGTATGACCTCAACTTTACAGCCGGTCACTTTTCCGGTAATCTCCGCCGTCTCGACAGCTCTGCTTTTCGGACTGCTGTATATTGATGTTATGCCTTCGTTTGAAAGCGATTTTGCCAGTGCTTCCGCCTGCTTTCTACCCATATCATTCAAAGGTATATCGAAATGCCCCTGGAATCTTTTCTCGTTGTTCCAATCAGTCTGGCCGTGCCTGGCAATGCAAACGACGGTTCCTCTGAAATTCTCTTCCATTATAAAGGAATTCTACCCGATGCGGAAAAAACAAACAACCTCCATCGAGAAAGCTGAACTTGATGAAAAACGATGCATAGCAGGAATTTTTTAAAAATAAATATAAATCTCTTGATATATATTAACAATTTTGTTAAAAAGGATGTCAGGGCGAGGGGAGCTTTACTTTTGATTCTCTTCTACGTTGAAAATTTCCCTACATTATGATATTTTAATAACCCTCACAGTTGGTAATACGAATGGACAAACTCAGCAAATATAAAATTATCCGTGAAATCAGCCGAGGCTCCATGGGAGTAATTCTGGAGGGGTTGGACGACTCCCTGGGCAGAACCGTTGCCATCAAGACCATGAACGAAGCGCTCATCGGCGACAAGATGATGATCGAGAGATTTAAAATCGAGGCTCGGGCCGCGGCCATGCTCAACCACCCGAACATAGTGACGATATATGAGCTTGGAGAGGAAAACGGCATCTTTTTTATCGTCATGGAGCTCCTCAAGGGCAAGGACTTGAAAACAATCTTCGATGAAAACGACCCGCTGAATCTCAACACCAAGTTCGATATCATCATACAAATCTGCAAAGGTTTGAGCTATGCTCACAGCAAGAACGTCATCCACAGGGATATAAAGCCGGCGAATATAATGATCCGCGATGATAATCTTGTTAAGATTGCGGATTTTGGGATAGCCCATCTCGAGTCATCCCATATGACCTGCACGGGCATGATCTTCGGGACCCCGGATTATATGTCACCAGAGCAGGTAAACAGCAAGGATGTGGATAGCCGGAGCGATATTTTTTCGGTGGGAGTAATATTATATCAAATGATGAGCGGCAAAAAACCGTTCCAGGGAACCAGCATCAGCGCAGTGCTCTATAAAATCGCAAACGAGCCTCCGCCTGCTCTTGACCCCGTGGAAAAAGATATTCCCAAAGAAATTCTCGATATTATAAACAAAGCGTTGGAAAAAGATCCATATAAGCGATATCAGTCCGTGGAAATGATGCTTGAAGATCTGAGAAACGCGCGAAGACATCTTATAATAACCGGACATGACGAAACGCTGAGCACTGTCATAAATGTTTCGGATATAATGGACGAAGCTGAAAAACTGATGGAACAAAACAGGCCTGAAGAAGCCCTCTATGCCTTGAAACGCGCCCTGAAGATGGAACCTGAAAACGAGGCTCTTTTAAGCTCGTATCAAAAAGCTAACGCCAAGTTCCTTGAAGAAAAACAGAGCAGAATAAAAAATATTTTAATACGCGCTGAAACGGCAGCCTCGATGAATCATACTGATGAAGCGCTCGCGATAGCGAAATCCGCCCTTAAAATACTACCGAATGACCTCGCCGCCAAAGCTTTTGTGGAAAAGATAGTGAAAAAAATCCAGCTGAAGACCGGCGAAACCATGCTCGAGATCGAGAACAGGATCGGCGTTTCCGCCATTGAGGAGGAGAGAAGCTCATATACTATCGAAGCCGGAACGGCGATCAAGACCGAAGGAGCAAATTATTATACATCCAGCTACTTGCCGATATTATATTCACTGCCATCCGATCTTCGCTCCATGATAGAAGATGCCGATAAGACCTACTATCAAAGAAAAAGCGTCGTCGAAGTCATATTCTCGACTAACGTCCTGCTGAAGGCGTTCCGGCTGCATCCAGGCTCTTATGAAATCCTGTGGCGGCTTTCGCGTAATTATTATATGAAAGGAATGCTGGTCGTCGATGATTCCGAAAAAAGAAGGTCTTTCCGCCAGGGGATGTCTCTTGGAAAGAAAGCCACGAAAATTGACGATCTCCGGGCGGACGGATTCTACTGGCTCGGCGTCAATGTGGCAAAACTCGGCGATGTTCTGGGAGTTCCCTGGGGTCTCGTTTTAATGAGAAATATAAAAAGAATCTTCGAAGATGTCATTAAACGAGATGACAGATATTCAGGCGGAGGGGCGTATAGAGTTATCGGCAGGATGAAATCCAGGATTCCCGGCATCGTCGGCGGCAGCTGGGAGGAAGCGATCGCACTCTTGCGGAAATCGCTCGAAATCGAACCCAAACATCCGGATACACTCCTTTTCATAGCGGAAGCGCTCATGGAGCAAAAGATGTATGATGAAGCTATGAAACACATCAACACGTTGATGGAGATGGATCCGCCGATACTCTGGAAATACGAAGCGCAACACAACAGGAAGATCGCCGAGAAGCTGCTCGTCAAACTGGACAACCTCATTCTCTCAAACAGCAGATAAGCGGTTGCTTATGCCACGACTGACATCAACCCGCCCTGTAGTTCTATATGAGATATTCGATTGAATCTGCTTCGATTCACGGAAAAATTACGGTTTATACTTAGCCTTCCTTTCATAAACAGTTAAATAAAAAAAGGACCGGCCTGAAGAGGATCGGTCCTGATAAAAATATCACTATATTTACGCTCTGAATTCAAGCGGCTTTTAAGGTTATTATACTGTGCGATCCATTCAAGAAAAACTTTTCAGCCGCTTCCTTTTACCATGTCTGGCGTATAAAGAACTGCGAGAGCTTAATTTTGCGTGTCTGACTGCGGAATGGCGCTTTCCTTCCCGACGGATGTAATCCCCTGTTGAATCTGATCTGTAACGCTTTCTTCAGTATCGAGTCCTAATCTTTCCTTCGCTGCGCGCAGGATTGCCGCCAGCATATCGGGATAAGACATACCGGCCAACTTCGCCATCTTCGCAAGATGCCCGTCCCAGCACCAGCCGGGATTCGGGTTCACTTCAAGCAGTTTGGGATTGCCTTTATCGTCAAGACGCCAGTCGAAGCGGGTATAATCGCGGCATTCCAATCTTTCTGAAAGCGCCACGCACCATTCGATAATCGCTTTTTCCGTCTCGTTCGGTAATTCCGCCGGAACTGAGTTGATATTCCAGTAAGGCGAATCCGGCATCCATTTGGCTTCGTAGCCGCAAACTTTCGGAAGGTTTTCGGGAAGAGAGGAATAATCCTCCTCCGCGATGGGGAGGACCGTATATGACGATGGCGGATTGCCTATCATGCCAAGCGTGAGGTCTTTGCCCGTGAGGAATTCCTCCACCAGGATCGGCTTCTCATAACCGAACTTCTGGCGTATCTCGTTAACGGCATTTATCAAATCCTCTGCATTATATGCCACGCTGCGGGCAGTGATGCCGAAACTGGAATCGCCGAAATTGGGTTTGACGATGACTGGAAAATCGGAATAGAGCTCGAATGCCGTATCGCCGGGTTTGATAAAAAGCGCTTCCGGAACAGGTATTCCCATTTCTTTCGCTATACCGCGGACGAGAGATTTGTCGTAGCAGGACACGATGCACTGCGGACTCGCGCCGGTATAATTGATGCCGACTGCCTCCAACATCGCCGGAACATGCAACTCTTTCCGCGGGTTGTTCTGATATCCCTCGTCGCATAGATTGAAGGCGAAATCCACCTTTCCCACAAGCCTGGTGAGATCGCGGAGCAGATTATCGTGATTGTTAAGATAAGAAAACCTGTAGCCGGGGACATCCCTCAACGAGGACTTCAGCTTATCTATCGTATAAAAATCATCGTCGTCGAAAACATTCGCGGGCTTTAAGGGGTCCGGCTTCTCAGGGTCGCCCAGTATGACCACAACCTGCTTTTCGCTGCCTTTAACCCTCTGCTTGATAGGCGCCCATTCCTTTCTGACCTGGCAAGTGACGATTATGCGCCGTTCCATCATCCCCAGGTCCTGATTGCGTTGAGAATCCGGGCTGAAATCTCCTGCGAATGTGACGTTCGCCAACCTTGCGGAAGTCAGCAGCTTGGTCAGACTTTCCCTTGTATAAAGCCTTTCGGCGTAGAACTGGTCTGCGATAACCCCTTTTTCCACGTTGGTTATAACCTCGCGCGAGACTAACCGCTCGTTGTCGAGCGAGAGAGAGCGCTCGCGGCATACAAAATACTTGTTATTGATCCATTCCCACGACCGCGCCTGGAAATTACTTTTCAGGAATTCTCCGTCGGCGATATCTATCAGAAGTTTTCCCCAGGGTTTAAGAACACGGAAAACTTCCTTCAAAACCCGAAGATCGTCATTCAAAGTTTCGAAGTATCCAAAACTGTTGCCGAGGATCAATACGACATCGAACGAATCCGACGGGTACGGAAGCTTTCTGGCATCGCCTTCCTTGAACTTAATTCCAAGACCCTCTTTCTTCGCCGTATCCTTCGCCTTTTGAATAAGGTAATGGGAACGGTCAAGCCCTTCGGCGTTCTTGAACCCTCTACGCGCCAGCTCGAGTGTATGCCTGCCCTGGCCACAGCAAAGGTCCAATATCTTTTCATCTAAAGAAAGATTCAGAAAATTGATGACCAGATCCGTCTCGGTCCGTGTGATCTGCTGATCGTCAACAACATCCGCATCCGTCTTGAGGTAAAGAGAATTGAATATTCTGCACCACCAATCCGGCGCTACGTGCTCTTCAAGATTCGGCACCGGCCCCAGGGTCTTGCCGACAACACGGCCTTTTTTGCCTTCTTGAGGCGCTCTGTTAGAAGGCTTTCTTTTCTCCATCAGCTATCTCCCCTTTTCATCAAAAATTGTTTTAAGACGGACATTCGCCCTTAATTTAGTCCTGTTTGTAACTCTGTCAAGTTAAAAAAGAAAAAAATTCAAAATATTTTATGAACATAAATTCATATTCTACGTTCTGAATGAACAGACATAGTGCAAACAAAATGCGGGATATGGCACAATAGATATATACTATATAATTACCGGCAACATTATCATATCTCACTGATTATAATACCTTATCAATGGCAAACTATCAGGCTATACAATAAAATACTTCCTCTCTCTTGACAGCGGTCTGTTTAAAAAATATCATTATCGTCGAAAATAAAACACACTAAAAATGCTAAAATCGCAAAAATTCCGAAGCGCAAATCCGCCACAATCAAGTAGCCGGGGGATATGAAAACCGAAATAATCCAATCTATCACCAAGAATCGGAAATTCATAAGAAAAGACAATTTCGAGAACCTTTTCCGCCTTATGATGGATTATCAGCTCACGCCTATGTTCGGGAAAAAAGGCTTTCACCTGAAAGAGCATATAGATTTGATTCTGGATATGATCACCGAAGGCAACAGGGTTCAATACCTCGATTATCTAAGAAAAAACATACTTTCCTGCGAAGAGCCGGAAAAATACCTTAAGGCGGTTCAGCTTATACTGAGCTCCTTCGAGAGATATATGTGGTTCTGGATCGAGGATCACTTTCAGGACGATCTTATAAAAAACCTTATCGAACTCAGTGAAATCTTTGACACGTTCAGAGACCAACTCGCATTCGCGCAGTTCAGAAACGAGCTGAAGATGGAATTACATATCGAAAAGGAAGGCGAAAAACTTCTTGAAGACAACCGGTTCTTCCTCTATAAAAAGACACGCGAAATCAAAGACTATTTCGAAAGCGTTCTTGAATCCACTACTGATGCGGTGATCTCCACCGATGAAACCGGACATATAATTCTCTTCAACCGCGGCGCGGCGAATATGTTCGGCTGGTCGCCGGAAGAGGCATTCCGCAAACGAATGGATTTTCTCTACGCCAAACCGGAAGCTGCGGAAGCGCTGAAAAATGCCCTCATCGAGGGCGGCGGCAGGGTTCACGCGTTCGAAACCGGTATGAAAACAAGAGATGGCGGCACAATCCCAGTCCTGATTTCCGCTTCGTTGATTGCCAACAGGGCAGGCGCTTCTTCCGGAATCGTAAGGTATATCAAGAACATCACCGATATCAAAGAAATGGAAAACGAACTTCGGCGCCTTTCCGAATTCAAGAGCAAATACCTCCACGACATCAGCCATGAGATCAAAACGCCCATCGCAACCATTGTCGGTTTTGTAGAAATACTGATCAGGTATTATAGCGGAACCCTCGATGTCAATGTTAAGAAATATATTGATAAGATTCAGAATACCTGCAATGTTCTCCTCGATATGATGGACACCCTCCTCGACCTCTCGAAAATTGAAGCAGGGAGACTGGAGCTGAAGCTTAAGAGATTCAATCCCCGCGAGCTTCTGGACGATGTCAAGGTGATGTTTCTACCCCAGATGTCCGAAAAGGGAATAGATTTCTCGGCGCAGTGCAGGCCGGATATCGAGCCGGTCATCGCCGACCGCGCGCGGATCAGGCAGGTTGTCTTCAATCTTGTAAGCAACGCGTTGAAATTCACTCCTGAAGGCGGCAAGGTGAGCCTCAAGATCGAGAGCGACGGGCGGAAGATGACTATTATCGTCAGCGACACGGGAATAGGTATTCCATCCGAGAAGATAAACGTCATTTTCAATGACTTCGAGAGGCTGGAAGACAGCCAAACTACAGGCGCAGGGCTCGGCTTGTCTCTCGCAAAGCGGCTCGTCGAGCTGCATAATGGGACGATAAACGTTCAATCCCAGACCGGTGCTGGATCAAAATTCATCGTTGAAATACCTCTCGGTGTGCCCCAATCTCCTCCTGAACCGGAGTAAAACAAATACAAACCGAAAACATCGTTCAATTTATCCGTTGACGAACTAAATGCAGCTTTCCGGCGTATAAATATTGTATCGTCGAATAATCTCAATTGATGCTTCCGTTCGATGCAATAATATGATATATTGAATAAGTAAGGAGAATGAAGGTGAACAAATACTTTAAAAACCTGATGGCTTGGGTTGTAGTGCTGATCGCTCTTGTTCTTATGTACCGGTTTTCATTAAGCCAGACAACAATGGAAAAAGACCTCACTTTCAGTGAGTTTTTAGATAAAGTCGAGAAAAAAGAAGTCACATCCGTCATTATTACAGGCAATAAACTGAGCGGAAAGCTCAAAAATGATACGAATTTCAAGACAGTGGCGCCGGAATACTCCCGGATGATAGATATTCTCAGAAAATACAGGGTCAAGATTACCGCTGAAGAGGATTCGGGCGGGGGCTTTCTTACGATCCTTGTCTCGCTGGCGCCGTTTGTTTTCATAGTCCTGATTTGGGTTCTTATAATGCGGCAAATGCAGGGAGGCAGCAACAAAGCGCTCTCCTTCGGAAAAAGCCGCGCAAAAATGTTCACAAGCATGCACAACAGGACCACGTTCGATGATGTCGCCGGGCTCGATGAAGTGGAAGAGGAGCTGCAGGAGATCATCGAATTCCTTAAAGAGCCGCAAAAATTCAGAAAGCTGGGCGGAAGAATCCCCAAGGGAGTTCTCCTTATGGGGCCTCCGGGGGCGGGAAAGACCCTGCTCGGCAGGGCTATCGCAGGCGAGGCTAACGTCCCGTTCTTTTACATCAGCGGTTCCGATTTCGTCGAAATGTTCGTCGGCGTCGGAGCATCGCGTGTCAGGGACCTTTTCAACCAGGGAAAGAAAAACGCGCCGTGTATCATTTTTATTGACGAAATAGACGCCGTAGGACGCCACCGCGGTGCAGGGCTCGGCGGCGGACACGATGAACGGGAACAGACACTGAATCAGCTGCTCGTGGAACTCGATGGATTCGAATCCAACGAAGGCGTGATAATCCTCGCGGCGACCAACCGTCCGGACGTCCTCGATCCCGCCCTTATGCGTCCAGGCAGATTCGACCGGAGGATCGTGATCCACAACCCCGATGTCGCGGGACGCGAAGGAATATTGAAAATCCATACGCGCAAAATCCCGATGGCGGAAGACGTCAACCTCTCGCTTATATCGAGGGGAACCCCGGGCTTCAGCGGCGCTGACCTCGAAAACCTCGTCAATGAGGCGGCTTTGATCGCTGCGCGGCATAACAAGAAAAAAGTGGAGATGGAGGATTTCGAAAACGCCAAGGACAAAGTACTGATGGGCGTTGCGCGCAAAAGCATGATTATCAACGAAAAAGAGAAAACACTCACCGCCTACCACG
>Ga0315273_10003513_pt1 | contig 18909 bp, 18 predicted proteins | sample YL17G02_0_MG_FD_205753 | JGI IMG/M metagenome (GOLD analysis project Ga0315273, IMG submission 205753) | Sediment microbial communities from Yellowstone Lake, YNP, Wyoming, USA - YL17G02_0 | ecosystem: Environmental > Aquatic > Freshwater > Lake > Sediment | place: USA: Wyoming | collected...
GGCGGCACCACAGCCTCCTCATACCCAGGAGGGCGAAGCGGCCCCATAGCACTCACCCACAAATTCTGCTACAGAGCCCTCATTCTGTTTGCAGCGGATTGTCCCACCGTCACCTTCCGCGAGGTCCATCGCGTTCGGCCAGACCTTGTCCGGCAAGATCGATGGCAACGCGAAGGTCGATGCCTATGTTTTTGGTGGCTCAACTGGCAGCACCGTCACAATCCAGGTCCTGGGAAGAGCTGGGAGAGTGGACCTCTACGACCCGTCTGGAGAGTTGGTGAACGGTGGGAGTCTCATCCTGAAACGGCTGGACACAGCGGGAGTCTACACCGTTCTTGTTTCTGGTGACACTTTCCGGAGCAGCCTGACGTTCGCTTACACGATAGACGTGCAGTGCGTGTCCCAGTGCGGCACTACAGGCCCGCCCACCATCGCAACAGGATCTCCTTTGCCGGACGGAGCGGCGGGAACGCCGTGTTCTGCAACGTTGCAGGCGCTGGACGGCAAGACGCCCTATTCCCGGTCCGTGACTGCCGGCGCTTTGCCCGCTGGCCTCTCGCTCAATTCTTCCACCGGCGTCCTCGGCGGCACGCCCACCGGGACTGGTTCATTCACTTTCACGGTGCAGGTTGCCGACAGCACCGGCGCCAAGACGACGAAGGAGTTCACGATCGTCGTCAAAGGGGTCGCGCTGGCGCTCATCCCAAGTTCGCTGGCATTCGGGTGGCAGGCGGGGGATTCCCGCCCCGGGGACCAGACCGTCTCGGTCTCGAGCACCGGCGGCGCGTGGCTCTTTGTTTCGCCCTGCGGCGGCACGACTCCCGCAACCCTCACGGTCTCGGTCAACGCTTCCGGGCTGGCGACCGGCGCCTATAGCGCCACGGTTGCCGTCACCGCCCCTGGCGCTTCGAACTCGCCGCAGACGGTTGCCGTTACGCTGAGCGTGACGGCCGCGCCGCCTCCATCCGCGGTAGCGCTGGTCATTCTGCAAAGTGGGCTCGCGTTCGACTGCCAGATCGACAGCGCCCCGCCGCCGCGGGACGTGGTCATCACCACCACGGGCGGCGCGCTCGCATACCGGGTCGCCACGACCATGAGCCAACCGCCGGGCGGGCGGTGGCTGTCGGTTTCGCAGCTCAGCGGCACGGCGCCGGGCATCCTGAAAGTGAGCGTGGACCCGTCGGTGCTCGACCCCGGCTCTTACGCGGGCGAGATCACCATCTCGGCGCAGGGCGGCAGTTCCACGAAGCTGCCGGTGCGGCTCGCGGTCACCGACCCGGTCCCCTCGCGCCTGGAAGTCGACGCCCAGTACCTGGCGTTCTCCTACGCTCAGACCGGCGCGGCCGAAGCGCGGCAACTCACCGTCAGCAACCCCAGTTACAGCCTGCCGCGGTTCCAGGTGGAAACGGCCGACACCGCCGCGCCGTGGCTGAAGGTCTCGGCCGACCGCGGCGCGGCCGGCGCGTCGAAGCCTTTCACGCTGGCGATCACGGCGGACCCGCGGGGACTTGCCGCGGGCACCTACACGAACACGCCGCGCCTGGTGAGCACGCTGACCGGCGAGCGCGTCGAGGCGCCGGTGACCACGACCATCAGCCGCAACGCGCGCCGGCTACAGCTTTCGCAGACCGGGCTGACGTTTTCGGTGGTGGCGATCTCGGGCGCCAACGACCTGCCGCAGGACGTCGGCGTGCTCAACACCGGACAGGGCGCGATGCCGTGGGCCGCCGAGGCGCGCCTGGCGGCCGGCCAACCCAGATGGCTGGCGGTGACGCCATCCTCGGGCGTCAGCAATCCGGGCGCCGAAATCCCGATGTTCCGGGTGTCGGTGGATGCGGGGGGCCTCAAGCCCGGCCTGTACCAGGGCGAGGTGATCGTCGCGGCGGAAGGCGCGGACAACAGCCCGCACCCGGTGGCGGTCACGCTGAGGGTGCTGGCGCCGGGAAGCGATCCCGGGCCTTCGCTGATTCCGTCGGGGCTGATCTTCACGGGCGTGGCCGGCGCAACCAACCCGGCCGAGCAGAGTTCCCTGGTGCTGAACCGAGGCGGGCGCGAAGTGACCGCCGCCTCGGGCGTCTTCACCACCGGCGGCGGAAATTGGCTGGGCTACAGCCCCGCGTCGTTGCGCTTCGCCGGCCTGAGCGTTACGCGCGCCATCGTCACGGTACGAGTCAACACCGCGGGAATGGCGGCGGGCACCTACGAAGGGCGCATCGCGCTGGGGTTCCCGAGCGGGGTAAACCGCGTGCTGAACGTGCTGCTGGCGCCGGCCGAGCGCGGCGCCGGCTCGGGCGCCAGGTTCGCCAGCGCGGCGGGCGGCTACTCGCCGCGCAGGTACGTGCCGCTGTTCACTTCGCTGGAGGACCAGTTCGCGGTGAGCGCCGGCGCTCCGGCCACCGCCCAGATGCTGATCGTGGACGATTGCGGGACGCCGATCACCGCCGCCAGCGTGGGCGCCACGTTCACCAACCGGGACCGCTCGCTGACGCGGTTGCCTCTGCGCGACGGCCGCTGGAGCGGGACCTGGCTGCCGGCCAATCGCTCCTCCTCGGCGGTCACCATTAACCTCACCGCGGCCGATGTCGAGCAACGGGTGGACAACGGCGTGGCGCCGCTGGCGGGCTTCATTCGCGACGCCACGGAAGGGCCGGTATTGAGCCGCGGCAAGCCGGTGGTGAACGCGGCCAGCCAGCGCGCCGGCGGGGTAGTGGCGCCCGGCAGCCTGATCGCGATCAACGGTGAGCGGCTGGCCGCCCGGCGCGAGGAAGCCGCCGGTCCGCCGCTCCCGTCGTCGCTGGGCGGCGTAACGGCGACGCTGCGCGGGCGCGAGCTGCCGCTGCGATTGGTGAGCGAGTCGCAAATCGAAGCCGTAGTGCCGTTCGCGCTCGAAACCAACGCCAGCCACCAGTTGGTGGTGCGCCGCGATGGGTTCGTGTCGCTGCCGGTGGCGGTGGCGGTGGCGCAGCCGGGCATCTTCACCCCGGACGCCGCCGGCCGCGGACAGATCTACGTGCTGCCCGAATCCGGCAAGCCGGTGCTGGCCACGCCGTCCAAGCCGGCCACGGCGGGCAGCCGCATCGTCATCCTGGCGACAGGCCTGGGGGCCGTGACGGCCGAGGATAGTCCGGCGCGCGTGGCGCTCCCGGTGGCAGTCACCATTGGCGGCGCCGCGGCCGAGGTGCTGGGGGCCGACGTGCAGCCCGAGCGTCCGGGCGTCTACCTGGTGACGGCGATAGTCCCGCCGGGCCTGGCGGCCGGAGATCAGCCGGTGGTCGTCCGCGTGGCCAGCCAGTCCAGCCCGCCAGCGACCCTGGCGGTGCGCTGATTCGCGTCCCCGTTCACGCCGCAACGAGCGCGGCAACGCCGAACTTCGTGGGACAGGCCTCCTGGCCTGTCATTCCGATACGCAGAAGAAGACAGGCCGGGAGGCCTGTCCCACTACTCCGCCTCTTCCGCCGCGCGGCGGGTGCGCGCGCGGCGCGGGCGGAACATCGCGCCGATGTGGCGTTGCAGGTTGTCGAAGATCTTGTCGGGCGGGCGGTTGGCGTCCACGACGACGAAGCCGTATTTCTTCACCATGCGGTCGAAGGCGCGGATCATGCGCGCCTGGTAGCGCACGAAGCTGTCGTGCATGTCGCTGCCGAAGCGCATATCCATGCCGCTTTCCCAGTAGTCGAACGCGCCGCGCCCGAGCACCACGCGCGACACCAGGTGGGGGACGTCGGCGCGCAGGTAGAAGACCGCGTGGGGCACCAGGGCGAAGCCGGCGACGCGCTCGATCCAGGCGCGGTCTTCGCCGCGGGCGATGGCGCGCGCCATGATCGAAAAGATGTAGCGGTCGGTCAGCACGACAAAGCCGGCGCGCAGGGCGGGGATGATCTCGTTCTCGAGGCGGTCGGCGAAGTCCGTCGCATAGAACAGGGTCATGGTGATGGGACCCAGCGTGTTGCCTTCCTTGGCCTGCTGGATGCCCTTGCCGGCCAGCGCCGAGCGCGCCATGCCGGTGTCGAGCACGGCGTGGCCCTGGTGCTCGAGCCAGGAGCGCAGCCGGTTGATCTGCGTCGTGCGGCCAACGGCGTCCGGCCCCTCGATGACCACCAGCTTGCCCTGCAACTCGGAGGTGTCGATGCCGGGAAGCGGTTCGTGGTAAAACTCAAGCGGTTGCTTCGGCGCCATTGCCGTCTCCTGAATGGACGCGCAGGACGCTCTCGCGCAGGCTGTCGCCCAGTTCGCGCATAACGATTTCGCGCATCTGCTGCTGCTGTTCCTCGATCGAGCCGTTGGCGTCGATGACGTGGAAGCCCATCTCGGAAGCCATCGCCTCGTACTCCTCGAGGATGCGGCCCTGAAACAGGCGGAAGCTCTCGACCACGTTGCGGCTCAGGCCGAGATCCATGCCGGCTTCATAGTATTTGATGGCGTCGCGGCCGCCCAAAATGCGGCCCAGCGCCACTTCCAGCGGCACCCGGAAGTAGAAGGCCAGGTTCGGCCGGACGGCAAAACGGTAGAGGTTGCGCACCCAGCGGCGGCTGACGCCGCGGACGACGTCGCGCGCGAAGGCGGTGAAAGCGTAACGGTCGGCGCACACCACGGCGCCGGCTTTGAGCAGGGGCGTGATGTAGCGTTCCAGACGGTCGGCGAAGTCGGTCGCGTGGATCAGGCTGAAGGTCGACGGCGTGAACATCTCCTTCTTCTTGCCGCGCCGGGTGGTCTCGCGCACAAGCGGCGACGAGTTCCACTCGCTGAAGGCGACTGCCAGGCCCTGCGAGCGCAACCACTGGCTGAGTAAGGAGAGTTGGGTGGATTTCCCTGAACCGTCGATACCCTCCACCACGATCAGCTTGCCCCGGAAACGGTTGGACATGAAAATGGGCATAGGGGTCTCGGGACGACTCTCCTATTATATTCATATATGCACCGATACGCCGCCGCCGGCCTGGACCGCGGCTACGAACAGCCGGTCGAACAGACCGGGTGCCGGTTGCGAAACAGCGCTATAGTTGTTCTGTTGCGCTCCTCGCGCGACACGGACCTGCAGCAATGGGCCGCCGAACGCGTAGCGCAGGCGGTGGTGGAAACCCGCGGGTTGCCGCTGAACGTGGCGAGGGCCAGGCTATGACCAAAGCGCCCGGAATCCGCCAGTACGCCGTCGAGCAGGTCTCGAACCTGTTAGGAAGGCTGGTGTTTCAAGCTCACCACGCGACGCGGTCGCATAATCCGGAAGCGATTCACGATCTGCGGGTGTCCGTCCGCCGCTTCAACCAGGCGACGCGCGCCTTCGGCCAGTTTCTGCCGGCGCGTGAAGTGAAGAGGATCCGCCGGCGGCTGCGCGAGATCATGAATGCCGCCGCAAAGGTGCGCGATCGCGACATCGCGCTGGAATTCTGCGCTCAGGCGAGCCTGCCTGAAACCGCGCCGCTCCGCCAGGCCGTCGCCGGCCAGCGCGACCGGACCGAGCACGAGCTGCGGGACCTGCTGAAGCGCTTCGAGGCGCGCGCCTATTCCTCGCGCTGGCGCGTGCGGCTGCGCCTGTGAAGGCCTTATGAAGGGGCTCAAGTTCAAGTTCGACGAAACCAAGACCGTGGCGCGCAACGCGCGTCTTCAACTCACCAAAGCCAGCCAGCTCTACTTCAAGGCCGGCCGCGAGACCTTCGGCGGAGAGCCGACGCCGGGCGAGCTGCACGCCTTTCGCCTCCAGACCAAGCGGTTCCGGTACACGCTCGAGATCTTCCGCCCGGTTTACGGTCCGACGCTCGAGCGCATGATCGGCGCCCTGCGCCGCCTCCAGCAACTACTCGGCGAGGTCAATGATTGCCAGGCGGCGCGCAAGCTGGTTCTCGCCAACGGCGACCGCCGCTCGCTCCAGGTGCGCCGCGTCCTGAGGATGCTGGACCAGCGGCAGGCCGAGAAAACGGCCGGGCTGGGCCGCCTCTGGCTCGAGTTCGACCGCGCCGGCGCCGCCGCCCGCTGGCTCAACTACCTGGCCGTCTACGCCGGCCGCGCGCGGCGTCAATGACCCGCGAATAAGCGCGAATAAGAAGGAAGACTTGGCAGTGGGTCGGTTTCCGGGTAGGGCGTTTATCCGGCCAATCGTGATGCCCGCGCGCGTTTAACTCATCTGGAATCCTAGCATTAGAGGCGCGTGCATAGATTGGACCCGATAAACGCGAATAAACCGGCCAAACTGCTTGGTTCTAAATCGCTTACGCTGGAATTTAGAGGCAAGCAGTTTGGGCCGGTTTTTTTATGTTTTGCGTCCGAGTGGCGTTGGAAGGCGGATCGCCGAACTGAAGCGACTTGTCGTTCCTAATCCCAGCGAACTCTGAGCTCGACCCGAAGTGTCCGACCAGAACCGCGCGACGGCACTTCTACGCGCCTCGCCAATTCGGCAACCAAGGACTTGACATCAGGACATGACTATGTGATGATATTAAGGTATGCCAATCCTAAGCGTTCCCGTTCAACCTGAGACGAAGATTCTGCTGGACGCTCTGTCAACGCTGATGCAGGCGTCTACTGGTCGGGTGATTGAAATCTTGGCGTCAGCCTACGTCCAAGCACTGCCGGATTCAGAAGCGCAAGTGATTAAGGGCCTTAAAGAAGCGGCATTAACACGCCTGGCCTCAGATGTCCCTGCGCCTGGGAAAGGGAGAACAGCGCCCGTAGCAACCTACAAGTTCTCGCGGCTCTGCTTCAAACGCGATTTGATCGAGGCCCTTGGCCCCAATGATTCGTTTCGAGTCGAGACGCCGATCGGGACATTTCAGATGACACAGGTCGATTTTCACCGCGTGTTCCCGAACGTCACTCAATCCCGGAGTTACTTAGAGAACGGGCTTTACCATTACCGGACGCTACCCAGGCAAGCGGAACAGTTTCGCGTCGCCTGACACGTACCCGCGCAAACAGGAGACTTCTTATGATTCCGATACCACTTCCCCCAGCGCAGCTTCTGCATCAACTGCAGCGGCGCATCACCGCAGAAGTCAAGGATGCCTGGTTGTTCCCGCAACGCCGCGCGGTCAGCGGCTTTCTCGGTACTGGACCACTCGTCATTGTGGGATGGCGACCTTCGCCGAGCCCGTTTCTGGACGATGGTGCCAATAGACTCTTCTATGACATCCTGACCGAGTATGGGATCGAGAACGCTCACCTGACGAATGTCGTGAAGAGTCGGGGACGCAAGGGCGAGTCAGACCCGGAGGATTTCGCCTTGCACGAGGAAATTTTCTGGCGTGAGCTAGAGATCGTCTCCGGTCTCCACGCTGTGGCTCCCTTGGGACCGGCCTGCGACCGTGTCGCAGCGCTGCTACTGAAGCGGGGGGCCAAGCCGATTTATCGCCTGCGGCAATACGCTTCGATGATATACGGTCCCGATCAGGTCGCAGCCTTTCGGAGCCAGATTGCGGATCTCGCTACAATCGCTCGGCGCAATCAATGGATTCTTTAGCCATGTACGGGCGAAAGTAGTCCTCACCTCAAGACCTCTGGGTGAGTGGAGAACGAAAAACGCCCACGGGGCCGGGGACGGCCAACCAGCCGTGGGCGTAAACTGATGGGTATGGCTCGCAAGGCAAGTGTCGTTATCGAGAAGGACGAGAACGGCTTCTATGCGTGGTGTCCGGAGTTGAAGGGGTGCCAGTCTCAAGGGACCACGCTGGAAGAGGCGATTGCCAATACCAAGGAGGCTATCGGCCTTTATCTCGAAACCCTGCCGGCCGATGAGCGGGACGTCCTCCTCAGCCGCGAGATTCTGACTACAGCGGTCGAAGTGGATGCCTAAACTGCCTCGGTGGACCACCACCGACGCCGAACGCGCGCTGCTTCGCGCTGGCCTCGATCACCTGCGTTCCAAAGGGAGTCATCGCGTCTACGGGGAAGGACGATCTCAGAGTCGTTGTTCCGTTCCACGGCAGCGCGACGCTGCATCGAGTGCCACACGGCCGTGTCGCCGGCTTCTCTGAAACTGATCCACTATCGAAGGCTTAATTCACTTTTATTCGCGGCCAGAAACCCTGCTAAGCGGTGCATCGCGGTCTCGAGAATCGGCTTGTCCGAGGCGTAGCAGATGCGGACCGCGCCTTCCCCGCCCGCTCCGAAAGCCACGCCGGGCGCGAGTCCCACCTTGGTCTCGACCAGCAGCCGGCGGCAGAAGTCCATGCTGTCCGCCAGGCCTTCGATCCTCGGGAAGAGGTAGAACGCGCCATCGGGTTTGGGGACCGTGACGCCCGGTATGCGCGCCAGCGCCGCCAGGCACAGGTCGCGATTCTCCTTGAGGCGCACGAGCATCTCCTGGAGCGTGGGCTCGCCCCACAGCAGCGCCGTTTCGCCGGCGCGCTGAGCGAAGCTGGGCGCGTGCGAAATGATGAACTCGTTCAACTGCGTGGCGCGCGCGGCCAGGTCCTGGCGCGCCACCAGCCAGCCCAGGCGCCATCCGGTCATGCAGTAGCTCTTCGAGAATGAGTGAACCACCATCACCGCGTCGTCTCGGGTCGCCAGGCGCAGGATGGAAGGCGCGGGCGTGCCGAGCCGCTCGGTGTAGTACAGGCGCTCGTACACCTCGTCGGCGACAATCCACAGATCGTGCCGCCGCGCGAAGTCCAGCAGCCGCCGCTGGTCCGATTCCGTCGCCACCCACCCCAGCGGGTTCGACGGCGAGGTGTAGATCAGCAGCCGTGTGCGCGGCGTGACGGCGCCCTCCAGCGCATCGAAATCGATCTCGTACCGGCCGCCGGCCAAGGGATGCGGAATCTCGACCGGAAGGGCATTGGACATCCGCACAATGGCCGAGCCGTTGGGCCAGGCCGGCGTCAGCGCCAGCGCCTGGTCGCCCGGGTCGAGCGTCGAGCGGATGCCGACGTTCAGGGCCTGCACGCCGGAAGCCGTGACCACGATCTCGCGCTCGGGGTCAAGCTCGACGCCGTGAATTTCGCGGTAGTACCGCGCGATGGACTGGCGCGTCGAGGGCAGACCGGCGTTCTCGGTGTAGCGAGTGAAGCCGTCGGCCATCGCCTTCACCGCCGCGCGCTTGATGTAGTCCGGCGTCGGAAGATTCGATTCGCCGAAGTACAGGCGCAGCACTTTGTCTTTCGGATCCGCCGTCTCGGCGTCCAGTTTCATGGCCAGCTCCGCCAGTTCCCGAATGCGGGAATGGGGAACGGCGAGGGCGGATGCGGCAACCTTTGCGGGCATGGCTCAGCGGCGCGTTTTGGCTTTCATCAGCTCGTCGATGTTGATCAGCTCGGTCGGATAATCGCCCGTGTAGCAGGCGTAGCAGTACTCGCATTTCCGATCGTCGCCGACGGCCGTGCGCAGGGCGGAGAGCGAAAGATAGCCCAGCGAGTCGGCTTCGACGAACCTGCGGATCTCCTCCACCGTGTTGTTGGCGGCGATCAGTTCCTTCTTGGTCGGCGTGTCGACGCCGTAGAAACACGGGGACACCGTCGGAGGGCAGGAAATCCGGAGATGGACCTCCCGCGCGCCCGCCCCGCGCACCATGCGGACGATCTTGCGGCTGGTGGTGCCGCGCACGATGGAATCGTCCACCAGAATCACGCGCCGGCCTTCCAGCAGATGGCGCACCGGGTTCAGCTTCAGCTTCACACCGAAGTCGCGGATGGCCTGCGAAGGCTCGATGAAGGTGCGGCCGACGTAATGGTTGCGGATCAGCCCATGGCGGAACGGGATCCCCGATTCGGCGGCGTAGCCGATCGCGGCGGTCACGCCCGAGTCCGGCACCGGCACCACGACGTCGGCGTCCACGGCGTGCTCCCGTGCCAGCAGGCGTCCGAGCATCTCGCGCGACTGCTGCACCGGACGGCCGAAGACGATCGAATCGGGCCGCGAAAAGTAGACGTGCTCGAAAACGCAATGCGAACGCTCGCGCGCCGGCGCGTAGCGCTCGCGAGTCATGCCCTCGGGGCCGACAATCACCATCTCGCCCGGCTCGACGTCGTTCAGATACACGGCGCCCAGCAGGTCGAACGCGCAGGTTTCCGACGCAAAGACGTAACAGATGCGGCCGCCGGACAGCTCCATCTGCCCCATGGCCAGCGGGCGAAAACCGTTCGGGTCGCGCGCGACAATCACGCCTTCCTGCGCCAGAAAGACCAGGGAAAAGGCGCCATCCAATTCCAGCAGCGCCTCCCTCAGCGCGCCGGCCATGGTGCGTTCGCGCGAGCGGGCCACCAGGTGCAGAATCACCTCGGTGTCGCTGGAAGCCTGGAAAATCGAACCGTCCCGCTCGAGCAGGCGGCGCAACTCCAGCGCGTTGGTGATGTTGCCGTTGTGCGCCACCGCGATGCGGCCCTTGTTGCAGGCCACCGAAAACGGTTGCGCGTTGGCCAGCGCCGTATCGCCGGCGGTGGAATAGCGCGTGTGACCGATGGCCGAATGACCCTTGAGCTGCGCCAGCCGTTCCGGCGTGAAAATGTCGGCCACGTACCCCATGCTCTTGTGGGTATAAATCTGGCTGCCGTCGCTCGAGGACATTCCGGCCGATTCCTGCCCGCGGTGTTGCAGCGCGTACAGGCCCAGGTAGGCCAGATTGGCCGCCTCCGGGTGCCCGTAAATGGCGAACACGCCGCATTCCTCGCGGAACTTGTCGAGCGGCGCCTTAGGCATGTAGCGCCTTCTCCAGCGCCCCGGCCCAGGCCTCCTTGAGCGCCCCCACCTTCGCGGCGACCAGCGTCTCGCCTCGCCGGCGGATCTGCAGCTCCCCCTCCATGGTAACGCCGATTTGCGGCGCTTCCACGCCGTGCGCCGCCGCGATCTTCTGAACCGCGGCTGCCTCCGCCGTCGAAATCAGGATGCGCGACGGGCCCTCGTGGAACAGCAACAACTCCGGCCGCAGCTCGCTGGCGAGATCGATCCGGGCGCCCACGCCGGCCGGGCCGAACGAGCTCTCGGCCAGCGCGACCGCCAGGCCGCCGTCGCTCAGATCGTGCGCCGATTCGGCCAGTCCGGCGCGGGCGATCTCCCGCATCGCCGCCTGGACGCGCTTCTCGTATTGCATGTCCAGCGCGGGCGGCAGCCCCCACAATGACTCGAGTACAGCTTTCGTGTACTGGGTCCCGCCGAAGCGGACCGCGTCGCAGGATCCAATGCCTCCGAGCAGGATCACCGCGCGCCCGGCCTGCTTGAAGTCGATGGTCAGCGGCGGCGCGGTCGGCAGCAAACCCACGATGCCCAGCACGGGCGAGGGCCAGATCGCCTCGCCCAGCGTCTCGTTGTACAGACTTACGTTTCCGCCGGTGATGGGCGTTTCGAAGAACGCGCAGGCTTCGGCCATGCCCTCGATGGCCTCGACCAGTTGTGCCATGATCTCGGGGCGCTCGGGATTGCCGAAGTTCAGGCAGTTGGTGGCGGCCACGGGCTCAGCGCCGACGGTCGAGAGATTCCGGCAGCATTCGGCGACCATGAGCCGGGCGCCTTCGCGCGGAGAAAGATACGCGTAGCGGCCGTTGCCGTCCAGGGCCATGGCCACCGACGTGCCAGTCTCCTTGATGCGCACAATGGCGGCGTCGCCGCCCGGCCCTTGGGTGGTGTTGGTGCGCACCATGTAGTCGTACTGCTCCCAGATCCAACGCTTGGAGCAGACGTCGGCGGAGGTCAGAACGGCCTCCAGGTCGGCGTTCAGGTCACGGGAGGCAAACTCGGGCGCCTCCATCGGCGCCGTGCGCAGCGGCGCGGCGTGCGGGCGGTCGTAAATCGGCGCCTCGTCGGCCAGCGCGCGGTTGGGGATCTCGGCCACCACTTCGCCGTGGTCCCTTACCCGCAGCATGCCGTCGCCGGTGACCGCGCCGGCGATCACCGCGTCCAGACCCCACTTGCGGAAGACCCGGACCACCTCCTGCTCGCGCCCCTTCTCGGCCACCAGCAGCATGCGCTCCTGCGACTCCGACAGCATGATCTCGTACGGCGTCATGCCGGTTTCGCGCTGCGGGATGAACTGCAAGTCGATCTCGATGCCGGTCTCGCCGCGGCTGCCCATCTCGCAGGTCGAGCAGGTCAGCCCCGCCGCGCCCATGTCCTGAATGCCCACGATGGCGCCGGTCTGCATCGCCTCCAGGCAGGCTTCCAGCAGTAGCTTTTCCATGAACGGATCGCCAACCTGCACGTTCGGCCGCTTCTGCTTGGACTCCTCGGTGAACTCGGCCGAGGCCATCGACGCGCCGTGAATGCCGTCCTTGCCCGTCTTCGCTCCGACGTAAATCACCGGGTTGCCCACGCCGGAGGCGCGCGCGTAAAAGATTTGGTCCTTCCGGAAGATGCCGAGCGCGAAGACGTTGACCAGCGGGTTGCCGTTGTAGGCGGGCTCGAAAACCGTCTCGCCGCCGATGGTCGGCACGCCGAAACAGTTGCCGTAGTGCGCGATGCCGGCCACCACCCCGCTCAGGATGCGCCGGTTGCGCGCGCCCCACCTGGCATCGTCGAGCGGGCCGAAGCGCAACGCGTCCATCACCGCGATGGGCCGCGCGCCCATGGTGAAGATGTCGCGCAGGATGCCGCCGACGCCCGTCGCCGCGCCCTGGAACGGCTCGATAAAACTCGGGTGGTTGTGCGATTCGATCTTGAAGGCGATGGCCCAGCCGCCGCCGATGTCGATGATGCCCGCGTTTTCGCCCGGCCCTTGCACCACCAGCTTCGAGCGGGTCGGAAGCTTCTTCAGATGCAGGCGCGAACTCTTGTAAGAGCAATGCTCGCTCCACATCACGCTGAAGATGCCGAGTTCGGTGTAGCTGGGCTCGCGGCCCAGCAGCGAGACGATCTTGTCGTATTCCGGCGGGCTCAACTGGTGAGCCGCGACCATTTCGGGTGTGATGGCGCTCATGGCTTATCCGGCGCAAGCAAATGCGGCCACCATCGAGCGGAATACCACCAGGCCGTCGATGGAGCCCATCAGCGGATCGGCGGCGCGCTCCGGGTGCGGCATCAGGCCGAGCACGTTGCGCTCCCGGCTGAGAATGCCGGCGATGTCGCGCGCCGAGCCGTTCGGGTTATTCACATAGCGGAAGGCCACGCGGTCTTCCGCTTCCAGTTGGTCCAGCGTCCGCTGGTCGGCGACGTAGCAGCCCTCGCCGTGCGCAATCGGGAAGGTGAGCCTCTGGCCTTCGAGCGCCCGGTTGGTGAAGGGGGAATTCGCCGTCGCGGTTACCAGTTCCACCGGCTTGCAGATGAACTTGAGGCCGCGGTTGCGGATCAGCGCGCCGGGCAGCAGGCCGCATTCGACGAGAATCTGAAATCCGTTGCAGATGCCCAGGACCAGCCCGCCCCCGGCGGCGAACTTCTTCACCGCCGCCATCACCGGAGAGAACTTGGCGATGGCGCCGCAGCGGAGATAGTCGCCGTAAGCGAAGCCGCCCGGCAGAACCACCGCATCCACCTGCCCCAGTTCCGGCGAGTCGTGCCAGACAAACCCGGCCTGTTCGCCCAGGTTTTGCGACACGGAATAGAGCGCGTCGTGATCGCAATTACTGCCGGGGAAGACAACCACGCCGAACTTCATGGGAGATTTCCAGTGTATCAGAGCGGCAAAAGGCGCTTCCGCCGCCGCCGTGCGTCACGACGAAGCCGCTTGCTGGACGATAACCGGTACAGCCACCACCGCGGCCTTCGGTTTGCGGGCGCGGGCGCGCTTCTCGGGCGGCGGCGTGCGGTCGCTCTTCTTCAGGTTGGGAAGAACGATGCCGGCGATGAACTTCTTCTCGCCGTGGTCGTCAAAACGGATGACGATATGCTCCTCGCTGCAGGAAATCACGGTGCCCAAGCCAAACTTGTTGTGCTCCACCTGAGCGTTGGAAGCGAATGGGGGTTTGAATGCCATCGTTGACTGCTGCCTCTAACTGTAGAATAACAAATCCACTTAGGATTGTCGAGCGCGCGCCGCCGCCCAACCCTGCTAAGATTCTTGCTGATGACCCGACGCGAACTGGCCGGCGCGCTTCTTTCGGCGCCCCTGGCCGCGGCCCTCCCCAATGTGACACTTACCGGCCTGGAGATCTTCCGTGTGAACGTCAACCGGCGCGGCGACTGGGTGCTGGCCCGGTTGCGCACCAGCGCCGGATTGACCGGCCTGGGCGACGCCTCGCACAGCCGGGACGAGCAAACCGTGAAGCATCTCAACCAGTTCTTCGAGATACTGCGCGGCCGCGGCCTGTGGGAGGTCGAACGCTTCCGGCAGATGGCGGAACCGGCCGTGGCGGCCGGCGGCCGGCCCGCGGTGACCGCCTTCAGCGCCCTGGAACAGTGCCTGTGGGACCTTCAGGCGCAGGCGGCGGGCGTGCCCGCGTGGGCCCTGTTTGGCGGCAGGATCCGCGATGGCATTCGCAACTACGCCAATATCAACCGCTCCACCGAAGACCGCTCGCCCGAAGGTTTCGCGCGCATGGCCGAGCGGGCCGTGGCGGCCGGTTTCGACGCCGTGAAGCTGGCTCCGTTCGACGACATGCCGCGCCAGGCGGACGCGGCCACCGCCGAAAAGTTCACGCAACTGGGTATCGATCGCGCCGCCGCCGTGCGCCGCGCCATCGGACCCAGGCGCGACCTGCTCATCGACGTCCACAATCGCTTCGACTTGAAAGGCGGCCTCGATCTGGCGCGGCGTTTCGAGCCGCTGAACCTGTTCTGGCTGGAAGAGACCACGGCCGCGCGCCCGGTCGAAAACCTGGCGGCCATCAACCGGGCCGCGAAGATGCCCACGGCGGGCGGCGAGACCATTCGCGGCGTCAAAGGCTTCCTGCCCTACCTGGCGGCACAGGCGGTGGACATTGCGATGCCGGACGTCAAGTACTGCGGCGGCATGCTGGAACTCAAGAAGATCGCGGCGCTGGCCGAAGCCGCCGGCATTCCGGTTTCACCGCACGGCCCGGCCAGCCCTATCGGCAACATCGCCGCAGCGCAGGTTTGCGCCGGCATGCCGAATTTCCTGATCCTGGAATTCTCCTTCGGCGAAGTGCCTTGGCGCGCCGAATTGATCGACCCGCCCGAAGCGCTCGAAAACGGGATTCTGAAAGTAACGGACCGGCCGGGCTTCGGCGTGAAGCTGAACGAGAAGACCGTCCGGCGCTACGCCGCGAGTTGATTCCCATGAGACCGGCGGCGGCGCTCCTTTTGTTGGCGCCGCTGATTGTGGCGGCGCAGAACGTCACGGTGAACCCCGGCGCGTTGAAACTGTTCCGCCCGCTGCCGGCCGCGGTCTCCTCGGATGCCAACCCGATCACCGAGGCCAAGGTCAGCCTGGGGCGCAAGCTGTACCACGAAACGCGCCTGTCGCGGAACCGGGACATTTCCTGCAATACCTGCCATCCGTTGGATCGTTACGGCGTCGACGGTGCGCCGGTGTCGACGGGCGACCGGGGACAGAAGGGCACGCGCAACGCTCCCACCGTCTACAACGCCGCGGGACACTTCGCGCAGTTCTGGGACGGGCGCGCGCCGGATGTCGAAGAGCAGGCCAAAGGGCCGGTGCTCAACCCGGTCGAGATGGCGATGGCGTCGGCGGCGCAGGTCGAGGCGGTGCTGAAGTCGATTCCGGAATACGCGGACCTTTTCAGGCGCGCCTTCCCGGGCCAGCCGGATCCCGTCACCTTCGACAACCTGGCCCGAGCCATCGGCGCTTTCGAGCGGCGGCTGATCACGCCGTCGCGCTGGGACCGCTTACTTAAGGGCGACCCGAGCGCGCTCACCGGCGTCGAAAAATCCGGCTTCAACAAATTCGTCGAATCCGGCTGCGCCGCCTGCCACAATGGCGCCTACGTGGGCGGCAACGCCTTCCAGAAACTCGGAATGATGCACCCCTGGCCCAACACCGCCGACCTGGGGCGCGCGCAGGTCACCCGGAAGGACAGCGACAAGTTCCTGTTCAAGGTGCCGTCGCTGCGCAACGTCACGCGGACCGCGCCGTACTTCCACGACGGTTCGATCGCAACGCTCGACGAGGCGATCCGCAAAATGGGAACCTACCAACTCGGGAAGAACCTGACCGGCGCCGACATCCGTTCCATCGCAACCTGGCTTGAAACCCTAACCGGAAACGTGGGGACAGGCACGACGTTCCCCGGTTTCTAACCGACCTTATACTTCTTCACCAGCTCGGGATCGGGGTCTATGCCCAAGCCCGGCGTATCCGGCACTTTGATGTACCCGTCCTTCACCGGATACAGCGGCAGCGCCGGGTTGTACTTGCTCTCCACCCCCGGATAGGTCTCGACGATCAGCGCGTTGCTGGTGGCGGCCATCAGGTGCACCGCCATGTGCGGGTTGCCGTGCGGCGCCACCGGGACGTGCCAGGCCGAAGCCATCCCGGCGATCTTGCGGTACTCCGTGATGCCGCCGGCGATGACCGTGTCCAGGTTCAGGATGTCGGCCGAGCGGGCTTCCAGCAACTCCCGGCAGCCCCAGCGCGTGAACTCGTTTTCGCCCGCCACCACCGGCATGTCGAGCGCCGCCCGCACCTCCGCGCAACCCTTGAAATCGTCCGGCTCGACGGGCTCTTCAAACCAGAAAGGATCGTACTTCTCGATGGCCCGCCCGAAGCGGATGGCTTCATAGGCGTTCCACTTGTTGTTGGCGTCGATCAGCAGATCGATCTTCGGCCCTACGCCAGCGCGCACCGCGCGCACCCGCTCGACATCCGTCGCGAAAGCTTCCCCGCCCACCTTCATCTTCACCGCCCGGAAGCCCTCACCAACATAGCCTTCCATCTCCTGAACGAGTTCCTTGATCCCCTTGCCGTCTTCGTAATAGCCGCCCGCCGCATACACCCGCAGGGTGTCGGAAAACGCGCCCAGAACGTGGTACACCGGCATGTTCAGCGCCTTGCCGATAATGTCCCACAGCGCGATGTCGACAGCGCCGATGGCCTGGATCACCGCGCCCTTGGCCACCGGCTTGCGCCAGTTCCGGTACATCTTGTCCCACAGCTTCTCGACGAAGAACGGGTTCTCGCCCCGAATCAGCGGCGCCAGATTCTCGAGCACGATGTTGGTGAAGCCGGCGGGGATGCTGCGCCCGACGATCCCGGCGTCGGTGTGGATCTCGAGTTGGGTCATGCCCGGCGCGCCGCCGCCGGACCATAGAATCGAGTTGCGCTTGCGCGCGGTCTTTCCCGGGAACCGCAGTCGCAGCAGCTTGACGTCGGTGATGCGGATCTTGGGCGGCCCGGAGGGCGCCCCGGCGGCTACCAGCGGCGCGCCCAAAACGGCCGCCACACTGGCTTTCAAAACATCCCGGCGATGCATAGGCCGGTTACGGGCCCGGAGGGGGCGGCGGCGTGGCGCCCGGATCGCCCGGAGGAGGCGGCGGAGGCGGCGGCGTGGTCTGCGTGTCGCCCGGCAGCGTCGGACCGCCGCCCGTCGGACCCGGCATCGGAATGCGCCCGCCACCGGTCGAGCCCGGCGTGCGATACACCAAGGTGTTGAAAGCGTCCGCCATCGCGCGCAACGCGCTCTGGACGGCCCCGCCCTTGTCGAACCTCCGGCTCGCCAGCGGCGTGTTCCTGTAAACCCGGAGGTACTCGCCCGCGCCCACCAGCTTCGGATCCCCGCGCGGCAGCAGCGCGTGCTGCACCGCCACCAGACCTTCCTCGACGCTCACCAGCGTGGTGTCCTGCTCGTCTTCCACGGCCACGTCGAAGATGGTCCCGCGAACCGCAATCACCGCCGTGGGAGTGCGCACGTTGTTCGGGTTCGGCTGCCCGCCGATCTTCTCGATGTGAACCTTCACCCGGCCGATCCACAGATCGATCAGGTCGCGCAGATTGCCCGGGTTGTTGCGGAACGTGGCCCGCGAATTCGGGTAGACCTCGAAGTGGCTGCCATCGGAAACCTGGAATTGCGCGAAGCCGTCGGGCCCGGTGATCACGATCTGGCGCACCTGAATCGTGTCGCCGATGCTGAGCGCCCACGGAGAGGAATCTTTCAGGACCGAAACCTGGCCGATGAGCTGAACCACCTTGGCGGCGGAATCACCCGCGGGAGGCAGCGACTGCGCCGGGCACAGCGAGAACGTCGCGGCTGCAACCACCAGCCACGCCGACAAGCCAACCCTCAGCGCGCTATTCATAACGCTCGCTCCACCTTCGGCTGCTCTGCCTGATAATCTATCGGCAGAACAACAGTGTACTACCACTCGAATTGCATTGCAAGTGGATATCCGAGCCGAAACATCTCCACATGTCTATGGTAATGCAAGAAGTTTCAAAAGGGAAGTGCCGATAGAAAAGGGTACAATGGACACAAGGATGTGTCGCAAAGTCACAGCGGGTCCGGTAAACCTTACCGGCGGCCTTCTCTTGGCTGCCGCGTCCCTGTGGGCGCAGCCGGCTGTGCGAGGGTCCGAATTCCGGCCGGATTGGCGGCGCATCGGGACCGCCGCCGTCGAAATGTCGCTGGCGTCCGTGGCCACCGGGCCGGTCGAGCGGGTGTGGTATTCACCCGACGGAGCGGCCCTGCTGGCCCGGACCGCCTCCGGCAAGACATTCGAAACAAAGGACTTCGAGTCCTGGAAGGAAGTTCCGGAGGCGCTTCAACCCGACCCCGCTCCGGAAGTGATCGGCGCGGTTAAGCCTGAGCCCATGGCCGTGGTGCGCTCCCAGCCGGGCAATCCCGCCCGCCTTTACGCCGCGGGGCGCAATGCCTACCGTTCCGATGACGGCGGGGGGAACTGGCGCAACCTGACCGCCTGGCGGCAGGAGTCGATCATCGGCGATGGAATGGGCGATCTGGCGGTCTCGCCGCGCGACCCGGATGAGGTCGTGATCGCCAACCGCTTCGGAGTCTGGCGGTCGCTCGACGGCGGCACGACCTGGAGCGGGCTGAACGAGACGCTTCCGAATCTTCCCGTGCGCCGGTTGCTGGCGCTGCCGCGGGGCGTCCGAGGTGCACGCCTGGCCCTGGACCACTCGGGCCT
>Ga0315273_10003514_pt1 | contig 18907 bp, 14 predicted proteins | sample YL17G02_0_MG_FD_205753 | JGI IMG/M metagenome (GOLD analysis project Ga0315273, IMG submission 205753) | Sediment microbial communities from Yellowstone Lake, YNP, Wyoming, USA - YL17G02_0 | ecosystem: Environmental > Aquatic > Freshwater > Lake > Sediment | place: USA: Wyoming | collected...
AGCGTCACGGGTTTGGGGGTGACCGCCTGGGCGATATCGATGTCCGACGGGACCGGCCGTAGCAGCTTGAGTCTGATCGGCTTGTAGGGCAGCTTCTTCGGAGCGGCCTTCGGCTTAGCGGCCGTCGCCTTCGTAGGCTTGGGCTTGGCTTTGGCCGTCTTGTCACTCTTGCGAGCCCCCGCCTTATTGGCTGGCCCACCTTTCCTGCTGGATGTTGACTTCTTCCCTGGCATCGGGTCCGACTCCTTGGCTTATGAATGCGGCAGCTTCCCTGCCGGGCGGAGCATCTTCGAGTAGTTTGCCTCGGAACCCACTCTTGCACAAGGGACAACTCTCCGTCTGGCCACGGCCATGTATCACGTAGGCTCCTGGGCCTGTCCCTTCGGATGTGTATGGATGATTCCACCCACGGTCGCGTGGGGCGTCTGACACATGGCGAATGGGATTCATTGCATCGGATTCCTCAGATGAGATTTGTCACCTTCCCCAAGTGCCATGTGGCGTTGTCGATTGGAGGCGAATGGTCCATTCTTGGAAGGAAGGTCGAACCGCCTTGTTGACCGACAGTGGCAGAAGGAGCGCTTCCGATTCCGTCGAGTGCCTCGGCATGTTTGCAGGGTTCGGAGTCGAGCAGGGTTGACTCCCTGCCGGAGAGCCTACCGACGCCCAGCCCAGCACTGCGGACCTGTGCCTGAACATGCCACCCGCGAGAATCACCACATCGCTCAAGATCGCCTGGGGCCGAGCTATCCGGCACCCTGATGGAGCCACGAGAGCGCAGCTCCTTCGACGGGTCGCCGGCCGTCAATCTCCCCCCGGATCTCCAGAATCAATGGCCGCCGGCCTGGCATTTGAACAGCTTGCAGCGACTGGCGCGAGTTGGGGTGCCCAACGGCCTCACACCTGCACCCGCGCACAATGGGCATCCGCGCCGGCCTTGCTGCATGTCATCATGCTTCTCCATCCCCGGACCAAATGCCCCTCGCCGGGATCTGACCGAGGAAGGTGCGAGAGTCTGGGGCGGCAGCGCTTGTCTCACCGGGAGGTGAATTGTGGTTACGCCCAGACCTGAACTGGCCTCTTCCCTCAGCGACAGGTTCTTCGCCACGGTATTTGCGCTAGAAGAGGGGAAGCGCCTACGACGCTGCCTGCAGTGTGGAACCTGTAGCGGGGTATGCCCCTTCGGCTACATCATGGATTTCCCGCCCAGCCGGCTGATCACGATGCTCCGGGCGGAAGAATTCGATCAGGTTCTGGCCTCCAAGACCCTGTGGATGTGCCTGTCGTGTTATGCCTGCGCCCAGGTTTGCCCGGCCCAGATCCCCCTGACCAGGGTCGTGATGACCCGCGCGAAAGAGGAACTGCTGCTGGCAGGCAATGTCCCCGCGGAGCTGCAGTCGGCGTTGGAGAACTCGCAGCGCTACGGCAACGTGATGGGACAGCCCCCCCGCAAGCGGACCGATTGGATCAAGGACATCACCCCCGCGGTCCCCGTCCTGGGCAAAGAGAAGCGCTCGACGGACATCGTCTGGTTTGTCGGTGACTACGCCTCCTACCATCCGCGCGTACAGGCTGTGACGCGGGCGATGGCGAAAGTGCTCCATGCCCTGGGCGTCGACTTCGCCATCCTCGGACCCGAGGAGGTCAGCGACGGAGATTCCCAGCGGCTGGCCGGTGAACGCGGGCTGTTCGAGTTGCTCGCCAACAAGAACGCTCAGGCCCTGCGCAAGTACACGTTCAACGGGATCCTAACCACAGATCCGCATGCCTACAACGCATTCAAGAACGAGTATCCGTCCCTCGGGATCGCCTATCCTGTCCGGCACCACACGCAACTCCTGTTCGACCACCTGGAGCAAGTGCGACCCCTGTTCAAGCGCGAGCGAAAGCTTCGGGTCGCCTACCACGACCCTTGCTACCTGGGGCGCGTCAACGCGATCTACGATGAGCCTCGCGCGGTACTCTCCGCGATTCCTGGCGTCGAACTTGTCGAGATGAGCCACGCCCGTGAGACCAGCCTGTGTTGCGGCGGCGGCGGCGGCGGGATGTGGCTGGATGGGTTTCAGTGGGAGCTCGCTCACACAAGGACCTCAGAGTGGCGCGTTCAGGAGGCCGTCTCGGCCGGCGCCGATGTGCTGGCGATCGCCTGCCCGTACGAGCCGGCCCGCTTCGAGGACGCCACCAAGGTCGTCCCGGGGGCGGCCTCGCTGGCCGTGAAGGACATCGTCGAGATAGTCGCCGATGCGATCGCCGAGTGAACAAGAGGTGAGGGCATGAACATCGTCGTTCCTGTGAAGCTCGTCCCGGATCTGGTCGAGGGGCTGAGCGTTGACCAGAGCGGCACAAGCTTGGATACGGCCTGGATGCGCTTGATCATCAGCGAGTTTGATGACCACGCCATCGAGCAGGCCATCTTGCTCAAGGAGGCCGGAGGAGGTCAGGTTGTGGTCGTCGCCCCGGATGTCGAAGGCGTCGACGACGTCCTGTTCACGGCGGCCGCCAAGGGGGCAGACCGTCTTGTCAAGCTGGACGCGCAGCTTGGGATCGGTGTGGACAACCACACGCTGGCGCGCGCCCTGGCTGGCGTCATCAAGGATATGCACCCTGACCTGGTCATGACCGGCGTGCAGGCTCACAACGACCTGGATGGTTCGGTTGGCCCGCTGTTGGCCGCGTTCCTGGGCATGCCCTACGTCGGGTACATCGCCGGTGTCTCGGCCGGCGACGGGCGGATCGCGGTCCGCAAGGAGTATCCCGGGGGCCTGGTCGCCGAGATGGAGGTGCAAACCCCGGCGGTGCTCGGCATCCAGGCGGCCGCGAAACCCCCTCGCTACGTTGCGGTCAGCAAGGTTCGTCAGGCCATGCAGACCGCCAAGATCGAGCCGGCCGCGGTTGGCGAGCCCGATCCGCGCGGCGCGCCGAAGATCCTGCGGTTGTTCCAGCCGGAACCTGCGGAGCGAGCGACGATGATCCAGGGAAATCCTGAGCAGGTCGCCGCCAAGCTGGTCGACGTGCTCCGGGAAGCCGGGCTGGTGTGAGGGGAGGACTCCAATGACCCAAGACGTCTATGTGGTCGTCGAACACCTGCGTGGCCAGGTGATGGACATTTCCTATGTGATGCTAGCCGCGGCGCGCAAGCTCGCCGGAAGCACAGGTGGCCAGGTAGTCGCCGTGTTGCTGGGGCACAACGCTCAGACGTTGGCGCAGGGCTTGGGTGCGGATCGAGTCCTGTACGCGGACGACAAGGCCCTGGCGGATTTCTCCCCAACGGCTTACCAGGAGGTCCTCCAGGCGCTGCTCGCCGAAAGGCAGCCGCGTGTCGTCCTGATGGGGAACACCTCGGTCGGCGCGGATGTGGCCTGCGGTGTCGCCGCCAAGCTGGATCTTCCCCTGGTAGGTTCGTGCCTGACTATCGGCGAGGGTGGCAATCCGATCAGTCGAATCTGCGGCGGCAAGATCATGGCCGAGACCGAGCTGGCGGACGGCACCGTGGTAATGACGATGGTCCCCGGCGGTTACGCACCGGAAGCGGGACGGAGCTCCCAAGCCGCCTCCATGGAAACCCTCACCTTTCCCCCCGTGGGCGAGCAGCGCGTTACGCTGAGGCAGTACATCGAACCCGAGGCCGGTGACGTGGATATCGCCAAGGAGGCGATCCTGGTTGCCGTCGGCCGGGGGATCCAGAACCAGGACAACCTGGAATTGGCCGAAGCCCTGGCGCAAGCCCTCGGCGGGGTTGTCTGCGCCTCCCGACCCGTCGTAGACCAGGGCTGGCTGCCTACCAGCCGGCTGGTGGGGAAGTCCGGCAAGGCTGTCAAGCCCAAGCTGTACCTGGCCCTGGGGATCAGCGGCGCACCGGAACACATGGAAGCCCTGTCTGGTGTCGAGATGCTAATCGCCATCAACATGGACCCAGGGGCGCCGATCTTCGAGTCCGCCAAGTACGGCGCGGAGGCGGACTTGTTCGAGCTTGTTCCGGCGCTCACGGAAAAGATCCAGCAGGCGAAGGCATCCTAGAGCAGGAGAGGAGTGGGCGATGCCCATTCGAGACACTTTCTGGAATATCCCACACTGGGCGGAGATCGGGCAGTACGTGCTGGGCGCCCTCACGATCCTCGTCTTCCTCATCGGCGTTGTCCGCCGGATTCGGCGCTGGCGCATGGGAAAGCCCGAGCGCCGCTCCGACCACATCGGTCGACGCATCGGGCTCGTCCTGACCCAGGCGATCGGGCAATTCCGTACCGCCCGCGAACCCTTCCCAGGGGTCATGCACCTGGCGATCTTCTGGGGCATGGCCGCCCTGGTCGTGGGAACGATCCTGGCGACGGTCGACTGGGACGTCACCCACCTGTTCTTCGGATTCCAGTTCCTGACCGGCAGCCTGTACGTGGTCTACGAACTGGCGTTGGACATCCTCGGCCTGCTGGTCGTCCTCGGTCTGGGCATGGCGGGCTACCGCCGGTATGTCGTTCGGCCGGAGCGTTTGCGGGACATGCCCGGCCGCCCCTTCCCCTGGGAGGACGCCTACGTCCTCTCTCTGCTGGCGCTAGTGGCTGTTTCGGGGTATCTGGTCGAAGGGCTCCGCCTGGCGGTCGTGCAGCCTTCATGGGCCGCCTGGTCCCCAGTCGGCAACGCTCTGGCCGGCCTCTTCACTTCCCTGGGAGACCCGACCAACAGCAGCCTGCACCTGGCCATCTGGATCCTCCACACCCTGGTCGCGTTCGCCTTCATCGGGAGCATCCCCTTCACCAAGCTGTTCCACATTGTTGCCGCTCCCCTCAACATCTTCTACACCTCGCTGCGCCCGGCCGGCGAACTGGCCCCGGCGCGCAGCGGTGCCGAACCCGGCGTCAAGACCGTTGCGGATTTCACCTGGAAGCAGCGCCTCGAGTTCGAGGCCTGCACCCGCTGCGGCCGCTGTCAGGACAGCTGTCCAGCCCATGCCAGTGGAACGGCGCTCTCGCCTCGCAACTTGATGATCAAGCTCGATACTCATCTGTGGGAACATGCGAACGGCCGATCCCTGCATGGAGACGTAGTCCAACCCGCGGAGCTGTGGGCCTGCACCAGCTGCCGAGCCTGTGTGCAAGTCTGCCCGGTCTTCATCGACCAACTGGGGGCGATCGTCGACATGCGCCGGCACCTGGTCCTGGAAGGGACGATGGACAGCCGTCTCCAAGATGCCCTGGCGAACCTGGGACGCTACGGGAATTCCTTCGGCCAGTCGGATCGTGCCCGGGCCAAGTGGACGCTGTCGCATCCCACCAAGGTCAAGGATGCTCGTCGAGAACCGGTCGAGTACTTGTGGTTTCTCGGTGACTATGCCTCGTACAACGCCGCCCTGGCCGAGATCACCCGCAAGACCGCCGAGGTCTTCGAGGCCGCGGGGCTCGATTTCGGCATCCTGTACGAATCCGAGCGCAACGCAGGCAACGACGCCCGCCGCGTGGGGGAAGAGGGCCTGTTCGAGGTGCTGCGCGACAAGAACTCAGCCGCGCTGGCCAAGTGCACCTTCCAAGCAATCGTCACGACGGATCCGCACTCGTACAACACGCTGAAACACGAATACGACCCGGCGGTGCTGCAGGGCAAGCCCGTGCTGCACTACAGCGAGCTGCTGGACAAGCTCCTGGCGTCGGGCCGGCTGCGCTTGAGCAAGAGGCTCGGGTACAAGGTGACGTACCACGATCCCTGCTACCTCGGGCGCTACAACGGCGTCTACGCGGCCCCAAGGCGCGTAATCGCCGCGACCGGCTGCCAACTGCTGGAGATGCCTCGCCATGCGGAGACCGCCCTGTGCTGCGGCGCCGGCGGCGGGCGGATCTGGATGGATGAGAGCGAGGTCAAGGAGCGACCAAGTGAGATGCGCATCCACGAGGCTGCTTCGGTGGAAGGCGCGCAGGTGTTTGTCGTCGCCTGCCCCAAGGATGTCACCATGTACCAGGATGCGCTCAAGACGACGGGACAGGAGGCTCGCCTGGCGGTCAGGGATCTGATCGAGCTCGTGGCCGAAGCGTTGTAGCCGGCAGGCGTCCGGCTCATGTCCGGCGAGGCGCGGGAGGTGGCCGCCTGACGAACGGCCTCACCGCCAACTTTGGGGCCAGGACGTACAAGGTCACGGAAGCTGCAGCCTGCAGCAGAGGCGATGGGCCAGGCGGAATGTGTGGTGCGATGTGGGCACAGGACCCGCGATGAGGCGATTTGCACGACTCGGCCTGAAGACCACCATCGCCGCGCGCCTGGTCCTCAGTTTCCTACTGGTCATCGGCGTTGTGAGTGTGGTGTTCATCGCGGCAGGGGTGGACCTGATCCGCAATCGGATCGTGGCCGAGGCGACCGACAAGGTCAGTCGCGATCTGAACGCCGCCCGCGAGATCTACCGCGGCCAGTTGAGGCATATCAGCGATGTAGTCCGTTTCACGGCCGACCGGACCCTGCTCATCGATGGGCTGCTTTCGGGCGATGTCGGCTACGCCACGAACAAGCTGAGGGAAGTTCGCACACGAGAGGGCCTGGACTTCCTGACGATCGCCGATCCGGCGGGAAACGTGCTGGTGAGGACAAGCAATCCCAACCGCACGGGAGATAGCGTCCTGAACGAGAGACTCGTTCGGGCGGTCACCGACACCGGCTACGCGGCAGTCGCCACGGTCGTGATGTCGAGTGAGGCGCTTGCCCTGGAATCGCACGAGCTGGCAGAGCGGGCCGGATTCCGCTTCGTCGACACGCCGATGGCCCGTCTGAGGCCGGAGACCGAACAGACGGACGGGATGGTCATTATGGCTGCCGCGCCGATCTACGGCGACGATGGGGCCTTCCTCGGGACCGTGTTTGGGGGCGAGCTGCTCAACCGAAACTACGACATCGTGGATCGCATCAAGGAAACCGTGTTCGAAAATCTCCAATACGAGGGGCATGATATCGGCACCGCCACGATCTTCCAGGACGATGTCCGCATCTCGACCAATGTCAAGAACACCGACGGCAGCCGTGCGATTGGTACTCGAGTGGCCGAGGACGTCTACAACCGGGTCGTCGGCGAGGGTCTGCCTTGGGTCGGCCGGGCCTACGTGGTTAACAACTGGTACATCACCGCCTATGAGCCGATCCAGGATTTCGACGGGAAGATCATCGGCATCCTGTACGTTGGGATCCTGGAGAAGAAGTACGTCGACATTGAGAGGGAGACCGTTCTCGTCTTCGTGGCGATTACGCTCCTGGGTGCGCTCGGATCGACGGTGCTTTCCTACTTCTTGGCCCGGCGCATATCGATCCCGATTCGCCAGTTGGCTAGTGCTTCGCGCGAGCTCGCCCAGGGGAACCTGGACGCTCGGGTCGAGCCGAGGACAGGCGATGAGCTAGGGGAGCTTGCCGACGCCTTCAATGTCATGTCCGGCGCGCTGAAAGAACGCGATGAGCGGCTGAAGGCCACGGCAACAAGAAAGGTCATGGAATCGGAGAGGCTGGCCCTGATCGGCCAACTGGCCGCCAATGTGGCTCATGAGCTGAACAACCCTCTGACCGGCATCGTCACCTACTCCCACCTGCTCCTGGAGAAGGGGGAGTGTGACCCTGCGACGAGCCAGTCGGTGCGCAAGATCGTCACTCAGGCCGACCGATGCCGGGACATCATCCGGGGCCTGCTCGACTTCTCCCGACAGCGCAAGCCGGACAAGACCCTGTGCGATGTGAACGCCATCTTGCAGGGCTGCCTGGGATTGCTCCAGGACCAGGCCCTGTTCCTGAACATCGAGATCGTAGAGCGACTGGCCCGGGACCTGCCCCCGTCGGTGATGGACCCATCCCAGATCGAGCGGGTCTTCATGAATCTGATCATCAACGCCGCGGAGGCGATGGACAAAGGCGGGATTCTGACGGTGGCAAGCCGATACGACGCCGGAAACGGGATGCTGGAGGTGTCCGTCTCCGACACCGGCCTCGGCATCTCGGAGGAGAACCTCGACAAGATCTTCGATCCGTTCTTCACGACGAAGGAGGTCGGGCTGGGGACTGGCCTGGGACTGGCGATCAGCTACGGCATCGTCAAGGAGCATCTCGGCACGATCTCCGTAGACAGCAAGGCCGGCCAGGGAACGACGTTCGTGGTTCGCCTGCCCGCCTTGGCCGACAAGAAGGCGCTGACTATCGATGGAACAGCCGCACATCCTGGTAATTGACGACGAGGAAGTCGTGCTCGACTCGTGCCTCCAGATCTTGGGAGGGCGAGATTACCGCGTCTCCACCGCCGCGAATGGAGAGCGCGGGCTACGGCTTGTCCAGGAAGCGCATCCGGACCTGGTGTTCGTGGATCTCAAGATGCCGGGCATCTCGGGCATGGAGGTGCTTGAGCAGATTCATGCGGCGGATCCCACCATCGTAACGATCGTCATAACCGGGTACGCCACTGTGGACTCGGCCGTGGACGCCATGAAGCGAGGCGCCTACGACTTCCTGCCCAAGCCGTTCACTCCGGATGAGTTCCGCCTGATTGCCCAGAGGGGGGTCGAACGCAGGCGCCTGGTCCTGGAGACGATTGCGCTACGCCGAGAACGCGAAATGCTGAAGGAGCATTTCGGCGCGATCGTTTCACATGAGTTGAAGTCACCTCTGGGGGCAGTGCAACAGAACCTGTACGCGCTCACCCAGGAGTTGTCGGGGGTCCTTAACCCGCACCAGCGTGAACGCCTGAGCCGGATGGAGACTTCGATCGACTCGCTTCTCAAGCTGATCCGTACGTGGCTCCGCATCTACACCACGGACATCGATCGCATTGCCGAGGCCTTCCAGCCGACATCCATCGCTGAGGTCGTGTCCGCGGCGAGCGAGGCGATCCAGCCGCAGGCGATTCGCAAGGACATCGAGATCGTATCGTCCATCGAGGACGATCTGCCCAAGGTGAATGGCGACCAGGGAACCCTGGTGGAAGCCCTGGTCAATATCCTGGGGAATGCGGTGAAGTTCTCCCGCATGAGCAGCCAGATCCACGTAGCCGCAAATCGAGAAGGCGGAAGCATCCTGATTCGGGTGGCTGACTCTGGCGTCGGAATCGCCGACGAGGACCTGTCGTTGGTCTTCGAAGGGTTCCACTCCGGCCAGCCAGGCGAAGGCGCAGAACGAGGCAGCGGCCTGGGACTGGCCATCACCCGGCGGATCCTTCAGGCCCACCACGGAGCCGTCTCCGTGGAGAGCAAACTGGGCACCGGGACCACGTTTTCGATCCGCCTGCCAGCCGTGCCGCCTGGCGCTGAGACGATAGACGAAGGAGGCTCATGATGAGCACAGGCAAGAAGCTGATGATGATTGACGATGATCCTGACTTCGTGGAGGGCATTCGCTCGATCCTCGTGGGAGCGGGCTACGAAGTCGACGTAGCCCACAACCCAAAGGATGGGTTCAAGGCGCTTCAGGCGGGCGAGTATGACCTGCTTCTTCTGGACATCATGATGGGCCGCGGCGCCGAGGGCGTGATGGTGGCGCGCAAGCTGAGGAAAGACCCCAAGCTCCGGGACATGCCCGTGCTGATCATCACGGGCATCCGCGAACAGATCGCGTTCCTGTTCCCCGGTGGCGCGATGCATCCCCACTTCATGCCGGTCGACGAGCTCGTCGAGAAGCCGGTTGCGCCGCAGCTGCTCTTGGAGAGGGTGAGCTCCTTGCTGGAGATGGCGGCAAAGAGGAAGGGGTAGACGCCCACCGGTCCCCCTTCATCGGGCAAACCCTGGCGGCGCCTGGGCGGGCCCGGGAGGATGGCGGCAGGGGCAGCAGCGAAGCAGGACTCCCGACCGAGGTCCGTCGCCCCGCTGGCCGGTTGTGAGAGGAGAGCGTATGGCACAGAAGATGACCTTCAGTGAGGAAATCTCCAATCTCCTGTACGCCGCGCACGGGAACCCGATTCGAACCTGCATCCAGTGCGGGACATGCTCGGCGACCTGTCCGGTGGCGGGATACATGGACATGACCCCGCGCAAGCTGATCGGCATGATCCGCGCGGACTTCCGGGACGACGTGCTGGCCGCCAACACCTACTGGTTCTGCGCCTCGTGCTTCCACTGCAGCGCCCGGTGCCCGAAGGAGATCGACATCGCCGGCATGATGTACGCCCTCAAGCGCTATTCGATGTGGAAGGGGAGCTACAAGGAAGGGCTCGTCGGGCCGACCTTCTCGGAGGCGTTCGTCAAGACCATCGCGCGGAGCGGGCGTTCGTACGAACCGGTCCTGGCCCCGTCCTACATGCTGAGCTTCAACCTGCGGGATTTCCTGCAGGAAGCCATCACCGCTACCGGGCTCATGCTCAAGGGCAGGATCCCGGTCCTGCCGCCGAGGATCAAGCGCATCGAGAACTTCCGCAGGATGATCAGCAAGGTCATCCCCATTGGAGAGACCTCGTGAACACGTATGCGCTCTTTCCCGGCTGCTCCCTCGAGAAGATCGCCCAGAGCTACCACGCCTCCACCCTGGCCGTGGCGCGCAAGTTGGACCTGGAGCTGAAGGAGCTTGAGGATTGGAACTGCTGTGGGGCGACAGCCTACTTCCACGTCGACGAGTTGCTTGCCTATACCCTCTCTGCCCGCAACCTGGCGATGGCCGAGAAGATGGAACTGGACGTCGTCGCCCCGTGCGCCGCATGTTTCAAGAACATGTACTTCACACGCAAATACCTGCGGGAGGACGCCGACCTGGCCGATCACATCAACGATGCCCTCGCCGAAGATGGGCTGCACTTTTCGGGCACGAGTTCGGTCCGCCACCTGCTGGAGCTCATCGGGAACACCGTGGGGAGCGCCCGGGTCAACCAGGCCGTCACCAAGCCGCTTGACGGCCTTCGGGTGGTCCCCTACTACGGCTGCCAGATCGTCCGGCCCCCGAAGGACCATGAGGAGAGCGAGCGGCCGCAATTCTTCGAGGACGTCATCCAGGCACTCGGCGCCACGCCGGTGGACTTCCCCTACAAGGTTCGCTGTTGCGGCGGGTCTCTGATTATCACCAGCCGGCACGCGGCGCTCTCGATGGTGCACGATCTGCTCCAGTGCGCCGTCGACCGAGAGGCCATGGTCATCGCCACGGCCTGTCCGATGTGCCAGGTCAACCTGGAGTGCTACCAGCAGCAAGTCAACCAGGAGTTCGGGACCGACTTCTCGTTGCCGGTCCTCTATTTCACCCAGATTATGGGGTTGGCTTTCGGGTACTCCCCCAAGGACCTGGGGATCGGGAGCGAACTCGTATCCATCGCCCCGATCTCGTCGTATGCACGCTGAGCTGCGGAAGGCTCGACATGAGCGTCGGAGACATATCGTTGACGGACTCGGGGTCGCACGGCGGCGCACCGGAGCATTACGCGAGAGGTGTCCGGTCGACGCCCGGCCTGGGCCGCCCCGTCACGAGGGCCTCGAGCTGATGCGCAATCTCCTTGCTCGCCTGTGGAACGCAATCTCGCCGACCGCGCTCGTCTGTGGCCGCGGATCAGGCTTGCTTCCAGGAAAGGATGGGAACCAGTGACCGAGAAGGTTGGTGTGTACATCTGCCACTGCGGCAGCAACATCGCAGGGAAGGTCGACGTCGAAGGCCTGGCGAAATGGGCCGGCGAGGAACTCGAGGGCGTCGTCATCTCGCGCGACTACAAGTTCATGTGCTCCTCGCTTGGCCAGGAGCTGATCGAGGAGGACATCAAGAAGGAGGGACTCACCCGCGTCGTGGTGGGCGCCTGCTCGCCCCACCTTCACGAGAAGACTTTCCGTCGGGCCTGCAGCAACGCGGGGATGAACCCATACCTATGCCAGATGGCCAGCCTGCGCGAGCAGGTCTCCTGGGTCACGGAAGACAAGGCGGCGGCCGATGTCAAAGCGCGAGCCCTCATCGCCGGCGCCGTTCGCCGGGTTCAGCTCCACGAATCGCTCGAACCCACCGAGGTCCCTGTCAACCCGGCGACGCTGGTCGTAGGCGCCGGGATTACGGGTATTCAGGCGGCGCTGGAGATTGCCGAGGCCGGGCACAAGGTCTTCCTGGTTGAGCGCGAGCCTTCAATCGGCGGCCACATGGCGCAGTTCGACAAGACGTTCCCCACGCTGGATTGCTCGGCCTGCATCCTGACCCCGAAGATGTCGGACGTGGGGCAGCACGAGAACATCACCCTCCTGAGCTATGCCGAGGTCGAGGAGGTCAAGGGCTTCGTCGGAAGCTTCAACGTGCGGGTCCGCAAGAAGGCGCGCTACGTTGTGGAGGAAGACTGCACGGGCTGCGGCATCTGCATCGAGAAGTGCCCCAAGAAGGTCGTGGACGAAGTCTTCGAGGTTGGGATGGGGAAGCGCAAGGCCATCTACCGCCCCTTCCCCCAGGCCGTCCCGAAGTATCCGGTGCTCGATACCGCAAACTGCACCTACTTCCTCAAGGGCACCTGCAAGGCGTGCGAGAAGTTCTGCCCCACGAACGCCATCGACTTCGAGCAGCAGGACACCTACCTCGACCTGGACGTCGGGAACATCATCCTGGCGACCGGCTTCGATACGTTCGATGCCCGCCGGATCCCGCAATACGGCTATGGGCGGCTGCCCAACGTCTTCACCAGCCTCGAATTCGAGCGCCTGTGCAACGCCGCCGGCCCGACGGACGGGAAGATCGTCTTGCGCGACGGGGTGACCGAGCCCAAGTCCATCGCCCTCGTCCATTGCGTGGGCAGTCGCGATGAGCACTACAACCCGTACTGCTCGGCGGTGTGCTGTATGGCCGCCCTCAAGTTCGGCCACCTGGTGATGGAGAAGACCGCCGCCGAGGTGACCTCGTTCTATATCGATCTGCGCACCCCGGCCAAGGGTTATGAGGAGTTCTACGACCGCCTGCTCGAGGAGGGCATGAAATTCGTACGGGGCAAGGTCGGCGAGGTTTCCGATGCGGCCCGCCTTCCGGGCGAGGAGGGCAAGCTCATCGTGCAGGTGGAGGACACGCTCCTGGGGAAGCAGCGCCGCATCCCGTTCGACATGGTCGTGCTGATGACGGCCCTCGAGCCCCGCTTCGATGCCAAGGAGGTCGGGCTGCGATTCGGCATCTCGTGCAGCATGCAGGGGTGGTTCACCGAGCGCCACCCGAAGCTCGATCCCGTGGCCACGATGACCGACGGCATCTTCATCTGCGGCGTCTGCCAGGGTCCCAAGGACATCCCGGCCTCGGTGGCGCAGGGGGCGGCCGCTGCTGCACGTGTTCAGGGGATGATCAGCCGGGGGACGGTGCTGATCGAGCCGATCGTCGCCACGATCCACGCCGAGCACTGCTCAGGCTGTCGGATCTGCAACAACCTGTGCCCTTACAACGCCATCGAGTTCAAGCTGGAGGAAGGCGTCAGCTTCATCAACCAGGCCTTGTGCAAGGGCTGCGGCACGTGCGTGGCTGCCTGCCCGGCGCAGGCCATCACTGGAGCTCACTTCAACAACCAGCAGATCGTCGCCGAGCTCGAGGGCCTGCTGTACGATGCGGCGCGCGGCACCCAGGGTGCGCCGAAGCCCGTGGCCGTTCCGGCCTAGCGGAGGAAGTCCATGAGTGACGAACGCTTCGAACCCAAGATCGTCGCCTTCCTGTGCAACTGGTGCTCCTACCGCGCGGCCGATCTGGCTGGCACGGCGCGCATGAAGTATCAGCCCAACATCCGGACCATCCGAGTCATGTGCAGCGGACGGGTGGACCCGACCTTCATCCTCAAGGCCTTCTCCCTGGGAGCGGACGGCGTGATGATCGCCGGCTGCCATCCGGGGGAGTGCCACTACCTGGTGCAGAACTACAAAGCCATGCGGCGCTACGAAATGCTGCGTCACACGCTGCTGGCCATGGGCGTCGAGGATCACCGTCTGCGCCTGCAGTGGGCCTCCGCCGCCGAAGGCAACGCATTGGCCGCGGCCATCAACCAGATGATCGACCAGGTGCGCGCCCTCGGCCCGCTGGACTGGCCGCGATTCTGGCACGAGAACGCCGGGCATCAGGAAGCCATCGCCCGCCTGCCCCACGAGCACGCCGAAGCCCTGGAGGTGTCCGCATGACTGCCAAACCGAAGCTGGCGCTCTACTGGGCGGCCTCGTGCGGCGGATGCGAGATCGCCGTTCTGGCTATCGACGAGAAGATCCTCGAGGTAGCGGCGGCCTTCGACATTGTGCTGTGGCCCGTAGCCATCGATGCCAAGGCCCGCGACGTCGAGAAGATGGCCGACAAAAGCATTGATGTCTGCCTATTCAATGGCAGCATTCGCAACAGCGAGCAGGAGTACATGGCCCAGCTTCTGCGGCGCAAGTCGAAGATCCTGGTGGCGTTCGGCTCGTGCGCGCACGAAGGCTGCATCCCCGGCCTGGCCAACCTGGCCGGGCGCGAGGCGATCTTCGACTACGTCTACCGCAAGAGCCCGTCGGTCGACAACCCGCAGGGGATCGTGCCCCAGCCTGAGGTCCAGGTGCCGGAAGGCACGCTGCATCTCCCGATGTTCTATGACACGGTCAAGACGCTCGATCAAACGGTGGACGTGGACTACTACGTGCCCGGTTGCCCGCCGGAAGCCGAGAACATCTACTCCATTGTCGTGGCGGTCATCGCCGGGCTGAAGGGGGCGCCTCTGCCCCCAGCGGGCACCGTGCTGGGCAAGGAAACCACGGTGTGCGACGAGTGCGAGCGCACCCGGGAAGAGAAGAAGATTAAGGCCTTCAAGCGCACCTGGGAGATCATCCCCAACGAGACCGAGTGCCTGCTCGAGCAAGGGCTGGTGTGCTGCGGGCTTGCGACTCGCGCCGGATGTGGGGCACTATGCCCCAAGGTCAACTCACCCTGCATCGGCTGCCACGGCGCCAACGCCGGCGTCGTGGACTTCGGCGCGCGGATGATGACCTCGCTGGCGTCGGTGATCGACTCCGATGATCCGGCCGAGATCCGTCGCATCATCCAGGAAGGCATCCCCGATCCGGTGGGCACGTTCTACCGCTTCAGCCTGCCCCACAGCCTGCTGCGCCGTTCGGCGCTCAGCGGCAACGGGCACTAGGCCCCAGGAGGCGCACCCATGCAGAGAATCTCCATCGACCCGATCACCCGCCTCGAGGGCCACGGCAAGATCGACATCTTCCTCAACGAGGAAGGTGAGGTCGCCAACGCCTACTTCCAGATCCCGGAGCTGCGCGGCTTCGAGGTGTTCTGCGTCGGACGTCCGGCGGAGGACATGCCCAATCTGACCGACCGCATCTGCGGCGTGTGCCCCGAGGCGCACCACATAGCCTCCACCAAGGCCCTGGACGCTCTGTGGCATGTCGATCCGCCGCCTGCGGCCAAGAAGCTGCGCGAGTTGATGTACAGCATCTTCTACGCCACCGACCACACCACCCATTTCTACGCCCTGGGCGGGCCCGATTTCATCGTCGGGCCGGATGCCCCCGCCGCCGAGCGCAACATCCTGGGCGTGATCCAGAAGGTGGGCATGGACGTGGCCGGCAAGGTGCTCAAGATGCGCCACGACGGCCACTACCTGATCCAGATGATGGCCGGCCGGCGGGTGCAGCCCAACTGGGGCCTGCCCGGCGGCGTCAGCCGCGGCATCAACGAGGAGCAGCGCCAGGAGATCGAGAAGCTCGGCCGCGACGCCATCGAGTTTGCCCTGTTCTCGCTGCAGGCCTTCCGCGACATCGTCCTGGGCAACAAGGCCTACGTCGACCTGATCCTGGGCGACATCTACACCCACCGCACCTACTCGATGGGTATGGTCGACGCCAACAACCGCACGAACTTCTACGACGGCATGATCCGCGTCGTCGATCCCGACGGGAAGGAGTTCGTCAAGTACGCCCCCAAGGACTACCTGAACGTCATCGCCGAACACGTCGAGCCCTGGACCTACCTGAAGTTCCCGTACCTCAAGAAGGTGGGCTGGAAGGGCCTCGTCGACGGCAACGACTCGGGGGTGTACAAGGCGACCCCGCTCTCGCGCCTGAACGCCGCCGACAGCTTGGCGACGCCGAAGGCTCAGGAGGCCTACGAGGAGTTCTTCAAGACGCTGGGCGGCAAACCGGTCCATGCCACGCTGGCGACCCACTGGGCCCGGCTGGTCGAACTGCTGTATGCCACCGAGCGCTGGGTGGAGCTGGCCACGGATCCAGAGATCACCAGCCCCAACTACCGCACGATCCCCACGGCCGTCCCCGACGAGGGCGTCGGGACGGTCGAGGCGCCGCGCGGCACGCTCACCCACCACTACAAGACCGACTCGCGCGGTATCCTGACCGAAGTCAACCTGATCGTCGGTACGACCAACAACTACGCGCCGATCGCCATGTCGTGCAAGAAAGCCGCCGAGAAGCTGATCCACAAGGGCAAGGTGACCGAAGGCCTGCTCAACATGGTCGAGATGGGCTTTCGCGCCTACGACCCGTGCTTCGGCTGCGCCACGCACTCGCTCCCGGGCCAGATGCCGATGGAGGTACGCCTGCGAGGGCCGAACGGTGAGGTCCTCGAGGTCTTGACCAAGAACCTGGCGTGAGGCAGCTTCCTGCCCGACGTCCCTGCCAGCAACCAGCCGTCAGCCTCGGGCTGACGGCTGGTTGCTGATGGTGGGCGACCATGCGCAGTCTAATCCTCGGCCTTGGGAATCCCATCTTGGGCGACGACTCAGTCGGGCTGCGCGTCGCCCGTGAGGTTGCCCGGCAGCGAGCATCGGATGAGACCCTGACCATCGCCGAAGAGGAACGGGGAGGCCTGGCACTCCTCGAGCAGATGGCTGGCTTCGACCGGGTGCTCGTTGTCGACGCCATCCAGACCGGAGCGCCGGTCGGGACGCTCCACTGCCTGGGGGTCGAGTCCGTTCCGACCCAGCGCACGGCAACCGCCCACGGCATCAACCTGCGGATGGCGCTGGCGCTTGGCCGCCAGTGCGGGCTTTCGCTGCCGGCCGATGATGAGATCGTCATCCTGGGGATCGAAGCCGCGGACGTCCTGACGTTCAGTGAGCAACTGACGCCCGAAGTCGAACAGGCCATCCACCAAGCCGTAGCGGCCATCGACGCGTGGCTCCACGAGCACAGACGGACGTGAGCTCTGCCTGATCCTAAGGGCTTTCGCACGCTTGGTGGACTGACCGACGCCACGTTGCGCGCCATAGAGCTGCTCAGCAAGGGGAAGATTCTCCGCGCCCCGCCCCTGTCCTGCGAAAGAGGTAGCCTGGCGCGGGCGTTCGTCCGATCCTCCAGAGACGGTTGGCGCCCCCACGTGTCGTCGCCGGCGGCATCCTGCTGGCGCTGACCTCCGGCGCAATGAGCTGAACGCCCTGGTGGTTGCGCGGCCCACGAAACCCATCCGACGTGTCGCTCCCGCGTGCAGTCCGACGAGTGCCGTGCTATCCTTGAACTTGGTCGCTTCCTCCTCTTTGCACCCTAGGGGGCGCACCTGGATTGCGCCGATCCCCGAAGGTGGCAGGTGATCTACCTGCCGACACGGAAGGGGCCCGCTTGATGAGGGACCGGCCTCCTCATTCCAGTCATAGCTCGAGGCCGTTAGCCGCCATTGCATGAATGAGACTGGCCTACCCAGATGGAGAATGCAGTGACCCATCGGAAGTTGAGCAACTGTTTCGCTGTACTTCCGACCCCGCTGCTAGCAGATGCTTGCCGACGTTTGAGCCTCCCCTATCGCGTTGGGCCCGCAGGCGCACGTGGCTGAAGACCTGACCGATATGGGCATTCCCTCTCTGTGTCCCAACCGGCCGGCTCGGGGATACGAAGACCCCAAACCGGCCCACAAATCACTGACCGTTTCGATTCCATGAACTCCCGCAGCTATCCACACTCCACTGCCCACGGTCTACGGTCCACTGGAGGAAACCCATGAACAAACACCCTTTCCCGTACCATCGCGTGTTCATCCTATGCTTCGCGGTGATCACCCTGGTCGGCTGTACCCTCCCGAGTGGAGGAGGCGCCGGCCCGATGGTTTGGATTGACCGCCCTCTGGACGGTAGTAGCGTTCCCCTGGCGCCGCTCATTCTCCAGGCGCACGCCGCCGATGCCGATGGGGTAACGAAGATCGAGTTTCTGGTCTTCGATAGTCTGATTGGCGGTGTGCCAACAGGTGGAACGCGTCTGGAGGAGGCCAGCATCGAATGGATGCCTCCTGGGCCGGGCGTGTACACGCTCAACGTCCGCGCCATGGATACACAGGGTAATACAAATGGACGCACCCCGGCCAGCGTTCAAATTACAGTCAGCGGCGGCACACCGACACCGGCAGCGGCGCTGACGACCTCCGGGCAGTGCACAGCCGAGGCATTGGTCGCGCCGCTGCTCCTTTCTCCAGCGGATGGCGCAGCCGTGACAGGAGAACCGTTGCTGGCCTGGTCTTATCCAGATGCATCCTGTCATCCTTATAGTTACGCGGTTGATATTTCGAGCGATTCATCCTTCACTGATATCAGCTTGGGCTTTGGCACTCAGGATTACAACGAGACCAGCCGGGGATGGCCGCTGCCAACCGGGCAGTGTTATTACTGGCGGGTGAAAGCCCATGTGCCGGATGTCAATGGGCCGCCCTCCCCCGCCTGGAGTTTCTGCCTCACCGCTTCGACCACCGCCATACCCTCATCGCCCATCTTCACCTTGCTCCAGAATGCTAACTGTCGCCTGGGACCGGGAACGGCCTATGACGCCATAGATGTGCTCATGCAGGGCGCTTCGGCCGCCATCGAAGGCCGCAATCAGGATAGCTCCTGGTTCTGGGTGCATAAGCCCTCCGGCCGCGGACAATGCTGGGTCTCCGCCAGCGCAGGCACGGCCAGCGGAGGCTGGCAAGTCGTGCCGATCATAGCCGCCCCGCCCCTGATCGTCACCGTCACTTCGGCGCCACCAGACGACCTGACTCCACCCGAAATCTCCAACCCGAGCGCCAACCCAACCATCATCAGCGTGGC